>ERZ1292632.104-Hain-H43-01um-R2-104-length-82450-cov-52_pt1 | contig 82450 bp, 140 predicted proteins | sample MGYA00564407_ERZ1292632 | MGnify/ENA primary metagenome ERZ1292632 (study PRJEB36523, sample SAMEA6512637) | groundwater metagenome | collected 2019-01-08 | study: AquaDiva: Metagenomics assemblies of 32 groundwater samples | reverse complement strand
CGGGCAGGCGGAGGTCTCCGGGCAGGCGAAGGTCTTCGGGAACGCGCAGGTCTACGGGAAGGCGCAGGTCTCCGGGCAGGCGGAGGTCTCCGGGCAGGCGCGGGTCTCCGGGCAGGCGAAGGTCTTCGGGAACGCGCGGGTCTCCGGGCAGGCGGAGGTCTACGGGAAGGCGCAGGTCTACGGGCAGGCGCTGGAGGCCCCTGCGAGCCCCCCGGTGGGGTTGGGGTCCACAACGGATGGCGAGGGAGCCTCTCGTGGCTAAGCCGCGCCCGTCGCGCAAGGCGCGCGGCCAGAAGTACTCGGATGGCAAGCCGGTCGTCTGCTCCGCGTCGTGCTGTCCGAAACACCCGCGACACAGCACCGGCTCCCGCATAGCCGTGCCAGTAGACTGCTGCGTTGCGCGCCCGGGACAGATCGGCGTGTGCCGGGAACAGGAAGTCAAACTTCAGCCGCTTCAAAGGGGGTGATCGGCATGGGTGAGAGTCTATTCACCGAGATTGGGGACTGTCGGGTGATTGGGCCGCCCGGTTGAATGCTGCGGCAAGAGCACATCATTAGCGAAGCAGATCGCCCGCGACGCCGACGTTCACGGCCCCGACACCGTCCTCGTCTGCTCATTCACTCGCGCCGCCGCGGCGAACCTCCTGGACCCGAAGTACTGGCCGGGCGGCGAGGTTGCCGTGCCCGACGAGCAGATCGGCACCCTCCACTCCTTCGCCTTCCGCGCCGCCGGGCGCGCGGAGCTGGCTGAAACGCGGAAGCGCCTGCGGGAGTTCTCCGAGGCGCATCCGCAGTACGCCGTTTCCTCCGCGAAGTCCGCCGCCGACCTGGAGGACCTCGGCGGCGAGTTCGACGGGCAGGCCCCGGGCGACGAGTTGCTCGCCGGCTACTCCCGGCTGCGAAACCTGATGGCCGAGCGGGAGTCCTGGCCCACGGAAGTCTTGCGCTTCGCCGACGCCTGGGAGGTGACTGACATGCCCGATGAGAGCTACACGGTTAGAGTCCAGTCGAAGCCCCCGCAGCCGCCGTGGGGTGAGCGCGCGCAGTCCGCGCTCCGGCGGGCGGTCGGCTGGCTACAGAAGGCGTTCACCCCGCTGTCCATGCCAGGGGCTTCGTGCCCCGAATGCGCCACGCTCCGCGAGGAGAACAGCCGCCTGAATCGGGAGTCACTGCGCAACGAGGAACTCATCGGGCGGTTACAGGCACAGGTTGACCAACTCTCCGGACGGATGGGCACGCCATTGGTGCCTCTGGGGGAGGTGCCAGTCGATACGCCGGTGTGGGGAACCGGGGATGAGGGCGCAGTCGGGTACGCCGGGGTGACGAGGCGCATCCTGCACCCGCCGCCCCAGGCGACCGTCCGGCAAATCGAAATGCGGCGAGAGCGGAACCGGGCGGCGGCGTTAGCCCGTGGCGAGCGGATGGCCTGCGGACTCGGCCGCGCACCGACCAACGCCGACATCCTGCGGATGGCGCGCACGGAGAGAGTTCCCCGCGCTGCCCCGCCAGAGTCCGAGGGAGGGGATCGACTGTGCAAATCCTGAACATCGACGGGGAGCCAATTTGGGACGGCGAGGCCGACAATATCCGAGAGGCCGTCGAGAAGGCCTCAAAGAGCGGCGCGCAGGACCGCGCGTACCTGCGCGGCGCGGACCTGAGCGACGCGGACCTGAGCGACGCGTACCTGAGCGGCGCGTACCTGAGCCGCGCGGACCTGAGCGACGCGTACCTGCGCGGCGCGTACCTGAGCCGCGCGGACCTGAGCGACGCGTACCTGCGCGGCGCGGACCTGAGCGGCGCGTACCTGCGCGGCGCGGACCTGAGCCGCGCGGACCTGAGCGGCGCGGACCTGAGCGGCGCGTACCTGAGCGGCGCGTACCTGAGCCGCGCGGACCTGAGCGGCGCGGACCTGAGCGGCGCGGACCTGAGCGGCGCGGACCTGAGCGGCGCGCAGGGCATAACTCCAGAGCGTTGTACGCCGCTCCTGATGCTGCGGGATCAGCCCGGACCCATACGGGCCTACAAGCTCATCACTGCCGATGGGGTTGGGCCATACAATGGGGGGATCAACTACCTCGTGTCCGAGGAGTTTGAGGTCGCAAAGGCCAACGACGATCCGAACGAGCACTGCGGTGCGGGGATCAACCTCGCGACTCTGGATTGGTGTATGCGAGAATGGCGCGACGGCTACCGCATCCTGGTCATGGAGTTCACCGCCGAGGACATCGCCTGCATCCCAACTGCAACCGACGGGAAGTTCCGGGTTCGCCGGTGCCGCCGGGTAGGCGAGAAGGACCTCGTTGCGTTGGGGCTCATCTCCGCCCCGCCAGACTCCCTACAAGCCCCCGACAGCTCCGAAGTGGCGCAGGGGGCCACAACCGGCGTCGAGGGGGCTTCTCGTGGCTGAGAAACGCTCTGAACGCGAGGTCCCCGAGGACGGCTGCGTCACCTGCGTCGTGATGGTCGCTGCGGTCCTCGTCGTCAGCGCCGCGATCACGGCGCCCATCCTGTGGGCGGGAGGACACCTGTGAACCCGCTCCAAAATGGGCGCGGGACCGACTGTGGGACCTCGAACGGATGGTAGAGCAGTTGGCGGTCAAGGAGACTCACGATGGCTGAGAGAGGCCCCCTGCCAGATCCATTCCTGGCCTCGCTGGAGTACGATAACCCGCCTCCTCCGAAGCCGCCTCGTCGCGGGTGTTGGGGGTGTCTGGTCTTGGCCGGCGCGGTCCTCGTGCTCAGTCTCGAGGTCGCCGCGCTGATCCTATGCCGGGGAGGTGTGCAGTGAAGTTGAGCCCACAATGTCTAGGATGCCTCATCGAGGTCGGACTCGGTCTGCTGGTCATCGGAATCATCATCTGGTGTTTGCTCGATCCTGGAGGCCAACCGTGAGCGAGGCGCTCATCCTGTGGGCGGGAGGGCAACCATGAGTTGGGCCATACACCCGTGGGTGAAGTTGCCTGTCTCAGATGACCGCTATCAGTGCTGCACCGCCTCTGCGATGTTCGAGCCGATGGCTTCGACAGATCGGGTAGACACACTGCACCTGATCGGGAATAGCCAAGGGGGTATGCAGAGCAACCTATTCCTGCCACTCTGCCAGGAATCGGTCGAGTACCTGAAGGCGGTCGTTCAGTTGACAGAGGCCGAGCTGCGCAAGTCGCAGCCCGAGATCGACTAAGGAGCCGCTCAGTGAACCCGTATCGTGACGCCACCTACAAACTGGTGCTCGGCGGCCTCTGCCTCCTCGCCCTCGCGTGGCTGCTGGCCCGCGGCTGCGGGAAGGCCGAGGGAGCCACGGTCGCCAACCAGCTTGCCCTGGAGAAGTGCCGCCTCCTCGTCCGTGAGTGCTACCCGAACAGCGGGTTCGAGCCCTGGTGCGGCACGCTGATCTCCGAGCACGAGCGCCGGGGCGCGGGCTTCGTGGCTGAGTGGTGGTGGAGCCTCGTCTATGGGGGCTCGAACTTCGCCCTCCGGGTAGGTGCTGTCGCGCCGGGCAACTGCGCCGGGCCGATGGACGTGAAAAGATTCCCACGCCTCACCGAGCCCGGTGCGAACATCCGCTACCACTGCGCGGAGATGTGGGGCTTCTACCGCCAGGGGGTGCGCGGACGAGACCTCTGCGAGCACGTCTTCCTGCCGAGCAATCCGAGAGACTGGGGCGGAGGTCGCTTCCGCCGCACTGACGCGCGTCATCGGGCCGTCATCGCCAAGGCATACCGGGAGGGCCGCCTCGATGCTCACTGACCGCGAGCGCGCCGCGCTGGAGAGGATGCAGGAGACGGTGCAGGTCGGGCGAAGCGACTTTTGGGACCACTATCCTTGGCAGGGGCCTGGATGGCACATTCTGAGCGGGCACACAAGGCAACGGGGAACGTATGGATGCTGGTGGGGCGCATGTGCATGGCTACAGGGTCCGCCGGAGGAGCGGATGGTCGTTGCTCGCTCCGACTTCGTACTAGGGTTCATCCCCAACGCCTGCCCGGACTGCCACCGGGTACTGGAGGTGACGCGGTGACGCTTGCCATCGACCCCGGTCTGAGGTGCCTCGGCTATGTGGTCTTCGACGAGAACGAGAACCGCCTGGTCGAGCATGGGGCTTTCGAGCATGGCCCCGAGGAGGGCGACCACCCGCGCCGAGTGATGCTCTACACGGAGGACGTGGCCGGCGTCTTCGAGCGCGTTCACCCGCTGACGCTTGCCATCGAGGACCAGCAACCTCCGGGGCGCGGGGCGGGCGGCGAGGCCAAGGCGCGCTTCTGGGATCTGATCGCGGTTGCGCGCCTCGTGGGGCGGCTTTGGGGGCTGGCTGACGGCACAGACTGCGAGGTGGAGTTCGTCAATCCGAGGGCGGCGAAGAAGGCGCTCACCGGAAACGGGAACGCCTCGAAGGACCAAATAGTGAACGCTGCATTGTCGCAGTACGGAATCACCGAACGCACGAAGCCGCGCCGGGAGTCGCAAGCCGATGCCCTCGGGATCGCGCTCGCCAGCCGCCGACGGCTGATCGACGACCGGCTGCGGGAGGCCGCGCGATGACTGAACCAACATCCACCGAGTTCCCAGGCACCGACCGCCTCCACCCGCCGCAGGAGCACATGGACGCGGTGCTCGAATGCCTGCGCTCCCTCGAACCCCGTGATGCCGTAACTGCCCAGGCGGTCGCGGTGTATGTCGGCCTCTCGAACTGGCAGACGCGGATTGCCCTCGTAGTGCTGAAACAGCGCGGACTAGCGGTGAGTCGGTTGCGTGGAGGTGTACAAGGTCGTCTGGAAGTTCGGTCGGTGGCACCACCAGGTTGACTACTCCCCGTTTCGGCGCAACGCCCTACGCCTCAAGCCGGGCGTTGTGCCTACTGTCGGGCCGGACGAATACGGGATGCGCCTCGTAAGAACGAACGCGGTCGAGGAAACGGAGGCCGAAAGCCTTCGGGATGACTCTGACCGAGAGGAGGTATAGGTCGCACGCAGGGCACTAAGGTACGAGGCCCCCGGCGCGAGTCGGGGGCCTCGTTGTTGACAGGCGGCGGAAGGGGTGCTACTCTCCGGGCATGGACCGTATCGCCACCCTCAACGTGCGCCCCGAGGTCATCGCGGGCCTCAAGCCGCATCCTGGGAACTATAACCGCCATACAGAGGCCCAGCTCAATGAGCTGACCAAGTCCATCCGCCGCCACGGGGCATACAAGAACGCGGTCGTCAGCGCCGATGGCTACATCCTCGCCGGCCACGGTCTCCTGCAAGCTGCCCGGATAGACGGCTGGGAGCAGTGGCCCTGTGAACGCCGAGACTACCCGCACGACCACCCCGATGCGCTGAACCTCCTGCTAACGGACAACGAGGTCGGCAACCCGACGAACCCGCTCGGGCCGGACCCGGATCAATCTCTCCTGGCCGCTCTCGCCCAGCAGGTCAACGAGGCCACGGGGCTCGAAGGGACGGGGATGGACGATACTCTGCTGGCGGCGTTGATGGGCTCCGACCTGCAGGAGTTCGACGCAGGCAGCGAGTTGGCGGAAGGCGGAATCGGTATGGTCGAAGGGAAGTACCTGCTGGCGGTCGTCATCGACGAGGAGTGCGAGAGGGCCGTGCGGATGATCGGTGACAAGGCGACCCTCGCCCAGATCATCGCGGAGGCCCTGAGGCGCCATGCTCCGCAAGCATGAGACGCACAACACGAACCCCGAAGTCAAGCTCCGCCTGCGCCGGGAGGCCGCCGAGCGCGTCGATCACGGGCTGGCCTTCGACCTGTTCTGCGGAGAAGGCACCTACCTCCGCGAGGTCTACGCGCCGACGTTCGCGCAAACGGTCGCGGTAGACCGTTCCGCGAAGTCCCTGTCGAAGATCGCCCCAGCCTCGAACCTCCACCTGTTCAAGGGCGACAACGCCATCCTGGCCCCGAAGCTCGCCGTTCGCTACGGGCTGCCCGACTTGATCGACCTCGACGCCTTCGGGAATTCTGACGCTCCGCTTGTCGCTCTGCGGTCGGCTCTGCAGCGCAAGGAACGGTTCGCGATCATCGGGACGGACGGCACGCACAGCGCGCGCAAGGCAGCGTGCGCTGTGCCCGAGTGTTGGGGTTTGCGCGATCCGCTCTGGAGCCGTGGCAGCCTCTCCCTCGAAGAGTGGCCGGTCCTGATCTACCGCCACATCGCCTACTGGTTCCCCGCGCACGCGATCACCTGGTTCGAGTGGGCCATCCCTCGCGGACATTCGGTCGTCTACTATGCCGCAGCCCTCAAAAAGACGCAGATTTCGGAGCAAAATACTTGTTGGCACAGATAGTTCCACGGAGTATACTCTAACCATCGAGACGGACTCAGACCCCTGCAGAAGCAGGAGAGGAGAGCCAACAGTGAGAAGCATCCCGACCCGATCACCAAGCCCGGCGACGTGTGGATCATGCGGTCGGCGCAGGGGATGGAGCATCGGCTGCTGTGCGGTGATTTTCGCGAATGGGCTGCGATCTGCGATAATCGACCTGGCGTTCTAGTGTTCGATCCGCCTTACGACAACACGGACTTGATGGCGGAACGATTCGACGCTGAGTTCGAGCAAGTTCTTGCTTTTGGGGATGGACTGCGGGCGGGTACACTAGCGAACGGCTGGAGCATACCGTTGCGTTGGCTGTTCATCTGGGATGGCGGTAGTTCGTGGTGGGTATCGGGACGTCCTTTGGCCCGGATGAAGTGTTGCTGGTGGTTGGCGTCTCTCGATGCCCCCTATCGCGAGGACGGTTGGTTTGTCGCGCCGCAAGATCAGACTGAGCATGTCGTGACGAACTCGCGCGGGACGTACCTCTATAGCCCGGACCCGCGAGGCAAACATCTATCCGATGTGTTCACAATGTCCCTGGCGAACCTCCACGCGGAGGGTCCGTCGCACGCAAAGCCCCTTGATTGGGTAACAGCCCTGATCGCGAATTGCACGCACGGCGATGTGCTTGACCCGTTCTGTGGTTCTGGCGTATCCCTCATCGCCTGCGAACGCCTGGGGCGGACGTGCTATGCTGTAGACAAGGACGCTAGTCAGTGCGATGTGGCGAAGGTCCGTTGGGAGGGGATGACGGGACAGGCCGCAACCCTCGGAAAAACCTCTTGACAGTTACTCCCCCGCGCGGTAGAATACCTACAGTCGGATACCAAACGGGAGGAACCCACGATGAGCACCAACAGCCACACCGTTGAGAGGGGAGTTCGAGACGCCAAGCTCCTGCGGGCCATGATTGAAGGCATGGCCGCCGCGCAGGGGGGACGGGTAATGCCGTGGACGGGAACGTCAGCGTGGGAGGACCTGTTCCTCGCGCGGGCTGAACCCGGCGACTATATGGTTCCTGATAGTTGGTGCACAGTGCCGTATGCCCGCCGGGTGATTGAGACGCGATGCCCGGACTGTTTGGTACCCGTAAAGACGCATGTTCCGTGGACGGATACTGGCATGGTGCTGCGCGAGGGCACGCAGGCATGTGTAGAGTGCGCGAAGGTCCGGGATGCCGAGTACCAACGCGAGCAGGCGGCTGAGAACGAGCGCCGTCACCAAGAGGCGCTCCGCTACCGACGCGAGAACCCGCCGAAGTCGTTGGAGCAGCAGGCTAGCGAGGCAGATGAGAAGTTCGGTCCTGGTGTTTGGGCGCTCGTCGCCGAGACGGGGAGCAAGTCCCCGGCCACGAGCGGCAACCGGATGGAGAAGGTTTCCGCGTTCCTGCGGGCTCACAACGTCACCGCCGACCGTTGTGTGGTTCAATATCATGCGAACGTCTGGCGGTGGCTCAATGCGAAGTGCCGTTCTAACGAGCCGCCGGCGGCCTACATCGGCGCGACGCACACGCACGGCAACGACTATAGCGGTTGGGTCATCCAGATTGCGGAGGAGGCCTAACCATGCAGGCCATCTACCCACCGCGTGGAGCTGCCCTGGAGTATAGCCCACTCGCCTGTAATCTGCGGAAGGGCTGCGTTCACGGTTGTCGGTATTGCTACGCGCCACGGTGTCTGCACATAAGCCCCGCAGAGTTCCACGCGAAAGGCGAACGGCGCACGGGCGTGCTAGCCGCGATGAGCCAAGACCTCGAACGCCTCAGCCACTCCGACCGCACGAAGCGCGTCCTGCTCTGTTTCACGACGGACCCGTACCAACCCCACGAGGACGGCCAGACCCGCGACGCCATCCGTCGCCTGAATGAGGCCGGGCAACCGTTCCAGATCCTCACCAAGGGCGGGACCCGCGCCTGCCGAGACTTCGACCTCTACGCGGAGGGTGATGGGGTATTCGCCACGACCCTCCTGTTCACGGACGACGCTGACCGCGCTGAATGGGAGCCGAATGCCGCGCCCGTTACTGATCGGATCGCAGCGGTCCAGCAGGCCCACGACCTTGGCATCCGTACATGGCTCAGCATTGAGCCCGTCATCGACCCAGCCCAGGCCGTCGAGATCATCGGAACGCTCACGCCCTGGGTTGACGAGTTCCGCGTCGGCAAGCTGAACCACCACCCGCTCGCGAAGACCATCGACTGGGCGGCGTTCGCGGTTCAGGTCCTCCGTGCTCTGCAGGACTCGGGGCGAGACTACATGGTCAAGGAGGCCCTTGCCCAATACCTTCCTCCGGGGAGTCCAACCCGCCGGGTTACAGATCGACTCCGGCCCGACCGTCCGCGAACGACGCTGTTCTGAGGTTGACGCATTCGTGTTCCCGTGCTAACGTAACCCCGTCGATGTTCTGGCGGGGTTGCGTACTTCTGAAGGGGGGTGTAAACGGTGCCTGACGAGAAGCCGGAAGGCGAGGTTGAAACTAGCGACGAGCTTCGCCAAACAACGGCGAGTGAGGGTCGTGAGAACTACTGCACTTCCGAAGACTGCAGGTGGCTTGCCTGGCGGCTTCATGCCGAGGGGAACTTCGCGTTCTACGCACTCGCCCGTGCTGTGAACTCCAGGCAGCACTCGGACCATCCCCGCTGTCCCGATGGCCCGCACAATGACCATTGGGCTCGCCGTGCGGTTGACGAGTGCGGGGCAGCGGTCGCGGAGGCCATTGACCGAGGCGGTCCCGTGGCCCTGGCGCAGTACCTCCAGGGCCTGCAGTCAGACCTCCAACACCAGCTCAGCATCGCCACGCAGGGGACTGCAGCCATCAAGGTGCGGAAGGGCAAGGACACTGAGGAGGTCATCCAGGTACCTGACAACTTCCTACGCTCGTTGGCCCGAACGCGGGTAACGGCTATCCGCGAGCAGATGGCGGCTGGGTTGCGCGTTGTTACGAAGCGCGAGGGGCGGGAGAACACCGGCGGGATCGACGTGAACCTCATCGGGAAGCTCCAGCCCGAGACCTGCGAACGTATCGCGAGGGACCTCAGTGCTGATGGCAACGCGGGCAGCGCGGACGACGATTGAACGCCAGACCCTTGCCCGTGTGTATGCGCGCCTCGGGAGGTTCTCGGGAGACCCCAAGGGCGAGGACTTCTGCGGACTCCTCGGTATCGACCTCAACGTTGGTCAGATAGATATCGCGCAGGCTATCGGCTCCGGCCTCAAGCGCGTTGTCGCTCGGTTCGGCAGACGCTCGGGCAAGACTGCCATTGCGGCGACCCTCGGCGCATTCGAGACGCTGAAAGACGACTCGACGGGTTGGATCGTTGCTCCGACGCATGACCTGACGAGCCGCGCCTGGGAATACACGCAACGTATCCTCTGCGGTAACGGGCCCATCCACCCTGGAATGCCGGGGACGCGAGGGTTGGGTTTTCAGCCATCCGTCCGACAGTCTGTCCCCTACCGGCTTGCGTTCCCTTGGGGCGCGTCTATTGCCGGGAAGACGACACAGGGGGAAGGTAAGAAGTCGCTCGACGGAGAATCCCTAACCTGGTGTGTATGGGACGAATGCTCCTACTCTGATGACGCATGGGCCGATCACCTGATGCCGAACCTGGCCGACCGTTCGGGATGGTGCCTGTTCACGGGGAAGCCCTATGGTGACAATCACTTCCGCGACAAGTGGGAGCTCGGCAACCCAAAGAACGCAGAGCGCGATCCCGAATGGTATGCCTGCCACTATACGAGCGAGGTAAACTTCGCCTGCCAGCCGAATCTGCGGGAGTCGTTTGCCGAGGCGCGCCGGAACTGGACGGAGGAGACGTTCCTCCAGGAGTGGATGGCAGAGTTCACGAGCTTTGCCGGCCAGGTTTACAAGGAGTTCAGGGAGGACGTACACTGTGCGGACTTATCTTATGACCCGGACCTGCCGCTATACCTCGCCATCGACTTCGGCACCACGAACCCGTTCGTCTGTCTCTGGATTCAGGTCACGGGCGGAGACGTTATCCGTGTCATCGACGAATGGACGACGATGAACTTGAAGACTATGCAGACCAGCGGGCTTGATATCGACGAGATCGGCGAGGACCTCATGGTCTACCACGCGGAACGTGATACCGAGACTGGCAAACTGCCTTACGGCGAGATTGCCTGGGCGGTCTGCGACCGTTCCTCGCCGGATGACATCCGGTTCCTGCGGCGCAAGTACAAGATCCCTACGCTGCCCTCGGTCGCCCTCGCCCGCAAGGCCGGCGCGGCGCGCGAGGTACCGGCCGGTATCGAGATCGTGAGGCGCTTCCTGGGACGCGGAAGGGCGGGCGACGAGAACTACCAGCCGCCGCGCCTATTCGTAGATCGCCGCCGGTGCCCATTGACACGCTACGAGTTTGGACGGTACCGTTATCCCGAGAAGGTCGGCGAGGTCGAGGCCAAAGAGAATCCGGCCAAGCTCAACGACCATTCTCCCGACTGCGTACGGATGTTCTGCGCGCGTCGTTACGGGAAGGCTGTCGAACTGTCCGACCCGGATGAAACTGAAACCTCGCCGCTAGAGTGGGCGCGGCGGAAAGCCGAACGCCAGGCCATTGAGCGCAAGCAACGCCATATGGCCCCTAGCAGGTGGTCCTGATGCTTCCCGGATCGGCAGTTACGCCATTCAACGCCTACGCCCCTGACCCGAACCTCTGGCCGCCCGTAGCCGATCTCTCACGTCTCAGCCGCTACCTGCGTGGGTACAAGTTGCACGAGGGGCTTCATAAGGAGCTATTCGAGGCTTCGCGAGATGAACGAGCTCACGGGCCTTACGTGGTCTGTAACGTGGCGCGCGCTATTGCCCGCGTGATCGCCGACCGGATGGTGTTGGAAACGCCGAGGGTTACAGTCGCGGATGACGACGCGGTGAACGAGGGGCTCGCGGCCATTAGCGAGTCTAGCCAGCTCGGAAGGTTGCTGCTCCGCTCGCTGCGGGGTTGGGTCTACCGAGGCGACCTGGTGTACAAGGTTATGGTTCGCAAACTCGATCAACCACGAGGCCCTCGGACTATCATAGGACGTGTCGCGCAGTTCTTCGCGGGTACGAAGCTCGGCGCGTCCGAGGTCATCGTCCAGGAAGTGCTGCCCGGTCACTGGTTCCCGGAATGGGACCCAGAGGATGGTGGTAAACTCGCCTCGGCCAGAGTCATCTGGGAGGTTCCGAGTAAGCGCGGCGCGGATGGACAGACGACCGAGTGGTTTCAGCGGGAGGAACATCACACGCCGGGACTCATCGAGAACCGGCTCTACATCTTGCGCCGGGAGCAGGGGACTCTGGGCCAGCGCTACCAGCGGAACGAGATTGGGCTCAAGACGGTTGAACGGTTCGCCTCGGTGCCCGACAAGATCGCGACCGGGATCGACGAGATACCACTCGTACACGTACCTAACAATGAGACGGGCGAGGACCTGCCCTGGGGGAAGTCGGAGTTCGCGAACGATCCGGGATTCGAGACGAACCAGCAAACGCTCAACGAACGGGCAACCGATCATCGACACATGCTACGCAAGTGGGCAGACCCGATGATTGCTGTAGACACTAGCTACTTTACTGACGAGGGTACGGGCCAGAAGACCTTCGACGTATACGGCCACAAGGCCCTCCCTATCGAGCAGGGAGAGAATCCGCCCCGGTTCGTGAGCGTCCCATTAGAGAATTACCCGCAGTCTGACGCAGAGGCAGACAAGGCTCTGCAACGTATCCTATGGACGGTCGGAATCTCGCCCGAGTCCCTGGGTATCAGCAAGGGCGGCTATCCCGAGAGCGGACGGGCTATCCGGCTCCGGCAGGCAGACACGCTCAATACCGTCGCGCGAAAGTGGGTGTCGTTCGCGCCGGGCCTGCGTCAGACGTTGCGGCTGGCGCTACTCATGGTCGAGGCTCACGGCGGCGGAGTCGAGACGCCAGCAGCGGAGGACCTCAAGATCGAACATAGCTACGGACTCGTGCAGGAGGAGCGCGAGCGGTTGGAGGAGGTCGCGCTCAAGCAGCAACTCGGATTCAGCGACGAGCACCTCGTTCGTGAGACCTACCCCGAATGGGATGATGACGCCGTGCAGAACGAGCTTCAACAGCGGCGAAACCAGCGACCGCAGTTCGGCGCGTTCGGGCAGTCCAGTCCGAGGAACGCAGAGCCGGAGATTGAGGAACGAGCGGCGGCGCTAGAGGATGAGGGTTGACGCGAGGCGCTGGTTTGCGGTATACTGTCCTCACGCTTAGACACTATGGAGGGCAGTCCCCCATGCAGGATTCCCGATTCGGTAGTAGCGCACTCTTACACGTTTCCCGTCCTGCCGGTTAGCCCTCCGGGCTAGTGTCTAAGCGGACATCGGCGGGGCGGGTATTGCCGTGTGGCGCGAGAGTACCGCACACGTTGAGCGAGCCGAGAAGCATGAGAGTACCGCCTTGGTGGAGCGAGCCGTTATGCTGGAGAGTACCGAACACGCCGAGCGAGCCGTCATAGGTGAGAGTACCGAGCTGATGGAGCGAGCCGGGATTGACGAGAGTACCGAACAGCGCGAGCGAGCCGTGCAAGACGAGAGTACCGAGCTTCACGAGCGAAAGGAGACCCCCCAGAATGTCCGAGACCGCAGAAGTGCTGTCCGATGAGTTCAGCGAGTGGATCGAGACCGACCGCGTGCGCCGTCTGGAGGCGGCGCTCAAGCAGGAGGCCGGCGACTTGATCGGCCAGGACGCGCGGTTCCTGGTGGACGCCTACTACCAGCTTCAGGAGTTCCGCAAGGCGGTCGCCAACCAGAAACGCAGCGGGCCGGAGACGGGCGTGTTGAAGTGGCTGATCGGGAACGTCGCGACCCTGGAGCGCCAGGTCGCTACGATGCTCGACCACTGGAGCGACAGCCGCCTGGTCGGCCGCTGGTCTAAAGGCCTCGTCGGTATCGGGCCAATCATCGCGGCCGGACTGATGGCCCACATCGACATCCGTAAGGCGCCGACGGGCGGGCACATCTGGAGGTTCGCCGGGCTCGACCCGACCTGTGAGTGGTTGGGGAAGGAGCGTTCGGCGGAGGTCGCCAAGCAGACCCTCGGTCGCGTGTCGGGTGCGCTCCGGGACGGCGATGTGGAGCAGATGGCGCTGGCGTGTAATCGGCAGGCAGACACATTCCGGCGTCTCATGGCGCTACCGGGGAAGGACGGCAGCCCGCCCGCACAGACGGTCGCGCAGCTGATAAAGGTCGCCGCGCGCAAGCCATACTGTCATGCGCTGAAGGTCCTCTGCTGGAAGATCGGCGACTCGTTCTGCAAGTTCAGCGGCCATGAGGACTGCGTGTACGGGCACCTGTATCAGTCCCGGAAGGCGCAGGAGGTCGCGCGGAATGCCGAGGGCGCGTTCGCGGAGCAGGCGGCGGCGACGCTGGAAAAGACGCCGAAGCACGCGCAGGCCGCGGTCTACAAGGAGGGCCGCTTGCCGGACGGGCGGCTAGACCTCCGGGCGCGTCGATGGGCGGTGAAAATGTTCCTGAGTCATTGGCATCACGTCTGCTATGTCGAGACGTTCGGGCAGGACCCGCCGAAGCCATTCGTGATCGAGCATCTGGGGCACGCAGGGATGGTTGCGATACCGAACTGGCCGGTGCTGAAGATGGCGTGAGCCGGGCACCAAGAGAGTACCGCACCTGGCAAGCGTCAGAGGCCCTCGGTTCGCCGGGGGCCTCTCCACTTGACCTCTCTGGCCGGTTGCGGTAGACTACATGCGACCGAGTGAGCGGTCTCAACGCCGACAACGCTGGCCCCGCGACCGGGCGGCTGCTCACTCAGCCCCCACGCGGGGCTTCCTGTTCGAGAGGTGCTGAATCATGCCGCCGAAGATCGACGCTGAGTTCTCTAAGTTGCTGCCCCCGCTGTCCCTAGACGAACTCGCCGAACTGGAGGCTTCGATCCTGGACGAGGGCGTGCGCGACCCGCTGATTGTCTGGCGCGGCGTCCTGCTTGACGGGAGCAATCGTCTCGCCATTGCGACGAAGCACGGCCTACCCTACCGGGAGCAGGAGATCGACCTGCCGGACAGGGATGCTGCTCTCGCATGGATCATCCGCAACCAACTTGGACGGCGGAATCTCTCGGGGGAACAGCGGCAGTACCTGTTGGGGAGGGATGCGCTTCGGACGCCGAGGGACAAGGGCGGTAGGCCATCGGATAACTCGTCAAACAGTTTGACGAGTTTGCAGGCGCTCGCCGATGAGCACGGCGTTACCCGGCAAACGCTGGACAATGCCGCCGAGTACGCCAAGGCCGTGGACGCCCTCGAAGACCTCTCACCTGGCTTCCGAGCGGAGGCCCTGGCTCCCGAAGCCGCCCCGGCGCAGAAGGATGTGACGCGGCTGGCAGAGGTTGCCCGCAGAGACCCCGACACCGCGAAGGCCGTCATCGAACGCACCCGCGAGATCGAGGCGAAGCCCAGTAAGGGTCAGCCACGCAAGACGAAGTTGAAGGCGGTCCTGCGGGAGGTCGAGAAGGAGCAGGCCCCTCCGGTCATCATTCCCGAAGGGCGCTTCTCGGTCATCTATGCCGACCCGCCGTGGGAGTATCGGAACGACGGGCTGGCGGGCGCAGCGTCCGAGCACTACTCGACTATGAGCACCGAGGACCTCTGCGCGTTGCCCGTTGTTGCCCGCGCGGCAGCGAACGCGGTCCTGTTCCTCTGGGTTACGAACCCGCTTCTGGTGGACGGGCTGGCGGTGTTGAGTGCGTGGGGGTTCTCCTACAAAACAAACGCGGTCTGGGTGAAGGACGAAGCCACCTACGGCAAGCTGGGGTTCTACCTGCGCGGCTGCCACGAGTTACTACTGATTGGGGTTCGCGGCTCGATGCTGCCGGAGGAAGACCGCCGTCCGTCCTCAGTGCTTCAGGTCCCGAAGCGCGAGCACTCGCGCAAGCCGGACGAGGCCTACGAACTCATCGAGTCCGTGTACCCGGACGCGGTGCGGCTCGAACTCTTCGCGCGGACAACGCGCGAGGGCTGGACGCAGTTCGGGGAGGAGGCGGGCAAGTGGACGTAACGACCGGGGGCGACAAGCCACGCAGCTACGACGGCGACTACCAAGCCGCCGGGAAGGTGGCCGAGGAAGTCTGCCTGCGGTTCCTGCGGCATTCGCCGAGCGTGTTACGCCTCGAAGACACCCGTGCGCTCCGCGTCCTGCAGGAAGCCGACGTGGACTGTGTGCTGCACCTCTACGATGGGCGCTGCCTACTGGCCGAGATCAAGAGTGATCGGCACCTCGGCGTCAGCGGCAACGTCATCTTCGAGGTCCTGCGTGTCAACCACACCTGCGAGTCCGAGAAGTCTTGCGTCCTCGGGTGGTCAGCGCGGTCTCCGGCGCAGTGGTTGCTCTACTACGCGCCATCGGTTCAGCGAATCTACGTGTGCCGCTTCGCTAACCTGCGGGCGGCATTTCAGGAATACACGAGGACGGTGCGGCAAGGAACGCGCCTGAACTGGGTCAGCACGGATGCGATCAAGAGTACGGTGAACGTGCTGCTTCCGTGGTCGGCTTGCGAGGCGGTCTTCAAGGTCTACGACGCGGAGACGTTTGTGTTGGTCTCGGCATAGAGGTTTCAGAACGCCGCCCCTTGACGCCTTCGCCCTCTCGTGCTAACGTTGCCTCATGCTCCGCCATCCGTCCTACCAATCCGTTGACGCGCTGCTCGATATCTACGGTCACACGCACCGCGACCTGTCCCTCGAACTCGCCGCCGAGATGGGGAAGGTCAAGGGCACTACGGCGCGAGCACGGTTCCTCAGCGAACGCCTGGGTGTCATCGAGTCTATGATCGAGCGTTACCGTACTGGGATCGACCCGCTGACCGGGGAGGTCTTCCTCGAAGGTCCGGGCTGGCAGGGTCTCGTCGGGCCGGACTTGACCAACGGACTTGCCGCCGATATCGCGCACCAGGCATACGCCTCGGGAGTCGTGTTGTCCGAGGAGATACTCGACGCTCAGGGAGTGCCGCCCCAGCCACGTCTCGCCTCGTTACACAATCAAGCCGCAACCCTCTTGGCTGAGGAGCTAACCGAGAAGACGGATGCGAACCTCTCTGGAATCCTGCGCAAGACGCGGGATGAGTTTCGGCAGCTACAGGCGCGCGTGACAATCGCGGAGATGACCAAGGGCGAGGACATCGGCGTACTGACGACGCGGCTAGTACAGGAGTTCGAGGCCCAGGGCCAGAAGTCGTTCATCGACAAGCGCGGCGTTGAATGGGACCTCGGGCGGTATGCGCGGATGCTCGCGCGGACCGTCGCAAACAAGGCGGCGCAACAGGCCCTGGACAACCGTGCCGCCGAATACGATATTGACCTCGTGGTGATCGTGGGTGGCATCGGGGACACGACCTGCAAGACCTGCCGGCGGGCGCTGAACCCTCCCGCGCCGGGCGAGAAGGAAACGGAACACGAGACGGCGAAAATAGTAGGACATGAGGGCGCGAGGAAGCCAATCTACTCGCGCTCTGGGCAGGACGAACGCTATCCTCCGCTGCAACCGCTGTTCGAGGCGAAACCGCCGTTGGGACATCCTCAGTGCGGGCATCAATGGGTGCCCTATCGCGAGGCTCCAACTGGCGAGATCGACCCCGAGGAACTACGTCGCGTAGCAGAACGGGTTGCTGAACGCATGGGAAGCAAGACGCTCATCATCGAGGAGGCCTGACAATGCCGAAGGCCAGCAAGCCGAAGAACATGACGGTTGCGATACCGGCGTCGATGGGTGCGCCCAAGGCGCCGGCGAAGGGCAAGAGCCGAGCCGAATACGAGCACGACATGGAACAGAAGCGCATGATGGACATTGTGATGCCGAAGGGCGGAGGGAGCAAAGGCGGAGGCCGGATGAAGGGCAAGGGGAAGTGAGGAGGCCGCGCGAGTCGGCTGGTGCGGCAGGAGGGCTGAGATGCCTGCGGGGCGAGGGTATCCGAAAACGACTGGACGACCTGAAACGCTGACCATCGGCGTCGCGCGCCAACGCGGGCGCTTCGCAGGGCTTGGTAGCGAGAAGGTCAGCGTGACGGTCGAGAGGGATGAGAAGGGGCGGTTCTCTCATGGGGAGGGTAGCATTCCCGGCCCCGGACTTCTCTCGGTTCCCGAACCCGTAAAGGTCACTCCTGCCGAGTTTACTCGCTCGTTGGCAAAGGTGAAGTTGGGCGCAATACTGGAACACTACACCGCGCAGGAGTTGGCCGGCATAGACCTCTATCAAGTGCCGGGCCTGGACGCGGGGTTCGGCGTGAAGTATGATGGAGAGATTGTCAACGTCCACAACGGAAGTCAGGTCAAGGGCCTCGGGTTGACCCTGGTAGACGAAGCCATCGAACGCGGAGGGACTTCGCTGAACCACTTCGACGTGGAACCCCTGACGCGCATCTATTCAGCGGCAGGCTTCGTCGAGACCGAGCGGATAAAGTGGGACGACCAGTATGCCCCGAAGGGCTGGGACTACGAGCGTTTCGGGCGTCCCGATGTTGTGACTCGAAAGCTCCAGAGGTGAGGAGGCCAATGGCGCAGCAGAATGACAAATGCCGCAAGAGGCTGACTGAAGTAGCCGCCCAGTTGACCGAAGACGAGTTGAAGGATCTGGACGACCTCTTTAACTCCGGCATGGCGACCGACGCAAAGCGCAAACTGCGACAGAAGGAGGTCGGCAATGCCGTACACGAAGCGCAAGCTAAAGGGCGGTAGGCTTGAGCTGACGAACGTGGAGACCGGGGAGAAGCGGACGTTCGGTAACGCGACGAAGGCCACGAACTGGCAACGCATGGCCGAGGCCACGAAGCACGGCTTCAAGCCGACCGGGAAGGGCAAGCATCTATGACCCGCCTCGAACAGGTCGCCGTCAATACTCGGTTGCGGATTGTCGGAAGCCTCGCGCCGATGGCCGGGCTTGACTACCAGCACACCCGGTTCTTCTGGAACTTCATGCAGCTCGCGGCGGAGAGTCGGCGTCATGTCTGCGGCTCCGATGAGACACTCGCCGTCATCAACACAGGGATGTCGTTCAGCGGGCCGCAGCGCAACGATGCTTCCCGCCGGATGTGGGGCGACTGGTTGTTCATGGTAGACGCGGATATGCTGTTCCCGATGAACACGCTCCCAGCCATGTTAGCCGTGCAGCGCGGTATCGCTGAGGAGGAGGGGGAGTGCGGCGTCCTCGTGGCCGTCTACCCGAAACGCGAACTACCACCTGGCGACGTTCTGATTTACGAGGACAATGTGGAGACAGGAATCTGGAGACCGTTCGGCCCGAACGACATCCAGTGGGATAGACCGGGCAAGTGCGATGCTGCCGGCGCAGGCTGTATGCTAGTCATGCGAGACGTGATCGAGCGCATAGTCCTCGAACTCAACGTGCCGCCGTTCCTATGGTGGGGACCGCTCAAACGCGACAGTCTGTCTGAGGCTATCGGCGCTGAGACCGAGGACCTGGCATTCTGCCGGCGCTTGAAGCTCCTTGACCCGCCCGTGCAGATGTGGTATACGACGGCAGTGAAGCCGTCCCACCTGTGCACCGTCCAGGTGACGACTGACGATTGGCTGATGGAGCAGCAGGGACGGCGGGGGTTGCGGGTGGAGGCAGCGGCGAACGCTTAGACAACCGAATAGCCTTGGCCTGCTGACGGGCGGGTGACAGAGGGGGCCTAGTCCTCCTCGCGGCATAGGGAAGCGCACTAGGGCGCATCCGGTCGAAAGACCAGGTGCGCCCTTTTCGCTTCTGGAGGCAGATGTGCCGAAGACGATGGCTGTATTCCAGACGCGCGACGGGCCGGTTGCAGTAGAGGTTCGTCGTTCGCCTTATCCCCAGATCGAAATCAGCGAGACCGCGCTACACGAGCGCGACGGCATCAGGCCGGGCGGGAATGACGTGCCCTCCAACGTGCAGATTGTCGTGGACTCTCGTGGTCGTCATCGGGCGGTAGTTCCTCACGGGGAGCAATCCAGCTATAGGCTCAGCGACCACGAGATCATGGATGTAGTCGATACGCCGGATGGACGAGGCGGACGAACTCGTAGGTACCGCCTGCGAAGAAAGTGAGTGCATCATGCCCGAGCAGACCGCCCCTGAGGGCGGACAGACAGAGACGCTGCTTGACGTAGGCGGAGCTCTTCGCGGAACCGAGATACGGGAAGCTCAGGAATCAGCGGAGCAGACGGCGGGAACGCAGCCGACCGACCGCGATACGCCCCGGTTCACGCAGCGGGAATTCGACCACCATATCACGGCCCGGCTCGCCGAGGAACGCAAGAAGACCGCCCAGGAACTGGAGAATTTCCGTGCCGAGGTCGGGCCGCGTCTGGAGAAGCTCACCGCGCTGGAGACGGCGCAGATTGAGGCCGATCAGGCGGCGCTGACCGAGGGCCAGCGGAAGGACGCGGAACTCGCGGATATGCGAGCACAGGTTTTCGAGAAGGATACCCGCCTCACGACCTTGGAGGCGGCACTCCAGGAAGCCGGCCGCAGACGCCGACAGGAACAGATCGAGTCCGCGATCAACGCGGCGACCCCTAACCTCCTGGGCGTGCTACGCGAACCGATCTACCGCCGGTTTGCGAGTGCCGAGGAGATCAACGCTGAGGAAGTCGCCGAGGCGGCCCAGGCCGCGCAGGCGGAAGTCGAGACTATGCTACGGTCGGCGGGTTACGCGCCGCAGGGAATCCAGATCGGCTCGCCGGGTTCTCCCCCGGCGGAACCGCAGATCATCGCGCAGGAGCAGTACGAGACGCAGCTCATGGAGCTTGCGAACCGAGCGGAGGCCGGCGACGACTCAGCCCTCGTAGAGTATACGAAGCTGAGGGCCAACCGTCCCCGCTCGTGAGAGGAGTGACGTATGCCCATCACCACCGTTGCGACCCAAGCCAGCATCGTAACGCCTGAGTTCATCACCGATGCACGGATCGCCGCACGCGGAGTTAGCGTGTTTGCTCCGGGCGGGCCGGGCCGAATGCTGGCCGGTCTGCTCGACATCGTAGACCTCTCGGACAAGGGCACCGATGTGGCGAGTTGGCCTATCGAGGACTACCACACGGCGTACAACATCGCCGACGGCGTAGATTACACGAGCTCGCAGGCGTACAACCCGACCGACAACGTGGCGACGGCCACCGAGATCATCGCTATCGAGACGATCTCAAAGAAGGCCATGCGGACCGCGCGGGATCGCAGCGTCGCGCGGGCGAGCCGGATGCTGGGCGTCGCCATCGGCGAGAAGATCGACACGGACGTGCTTGCGCTCAATACGTCGCTTGCCACCGATGTTGGATCAACCGGAGTAGATGCGACATTTGCGCTCCTATCCAACGGTCCGAATACCCTCGGGGCGGCTCGTTACCCCGGACCGTACAATGCCGTGGTGCATGACCAGCAGTGGTATGACTTGGTGAACCAGTCTACCACGACGCTCGCTCAGGCGCGGGGGATCCTCGCCGATCAGTTCATCACCTCCTATAAGGTCGCCGATGGTCAGGGCGTCGGCGGAATGCAACGCATCATCATCACCCCGCGCATACCCACGGCCAATAGTGCCGAGGACCGTTCCGGCGCGATCTTCTCCGCCTACGCGGCCTATGGTCTGGCCGAATTGTGGTGGGGTGAAATCGAGCAGGAGATCGACGCCTCCTTGCGAGGGACTGAGCTCGTCATCACCGCGTGCTATGGTCTGGTCGAGATTGACGGTTCGGCTGCCGTAGCATTCGAGACCGACGCCTAAGGAGGCAGGAACATGGCACTCAACTGGTACACCGAGCGGATTCCCTGCTCCAAGGCGACCGAGGCCGGCGCACCTGGCGCAACGTCCGCGACAACCACGTACTACGGTTCCGAGGCCGATTACAAGCGGCGCGTCCTCGGGGCCAAGTTCTACAGTCAGCTCGCCATCACCGGCGCGACAGATGCGAAGTACGATATCAATCTCTGGGCCGGGAGCACCAAGATCGCTAGCTTGGCATTCAACACCGGCACGGACCACGTGGCGAATGACTACAGCGATCTGACGCTGGAGACGGCGAACGCAGCCGATACGACTGCGATCATCAGCGCCGACGTAACGCTGACCTGCAGCTGCGCTAAGACGGGCTCCGCGACGAACTTGCATACGAACTCATGGGTCGAGGTCCAACTCGCACCCGTGGAGCTCTGGTAGGACTGAGAACTCGGGGGCCTCACTGCGGTGAGGCCCCCGGATGGAAACGAGGAGATAGCGATGAGACCGGAAGCCAGTCGGTCAGCGGCACTAGCCGCGCGTATATCGGACCTAGACACGGAGACCGGACAGATTCGGGGTCTGCGGCCGGGTTTCATTCTCTGCGAGCGTTCCGAACAGCGGCGGGCTATGCGCCCCCAGTCGAGCCGATTCGTCGTTCGCCCGTGGGAGCAGGACCAGGTACGCCTCATCATGCGGGGCCTGAACCCCCTCGTGTCTGGAGACGCGGGACCGGACAACGACGGGACTCCGCTTTTCAAGCTCGCGGCGGAACGGTACCCGGAGCGACGCGAGGAGTTCGAGGCCGAGATCGAGCGGATTGCCCACAACCGCCAGAAGCGGATGCAGGAGGGCGCGATCCCTCCGTTGACGCCTGCACAACAGGCGGAGCGGCAGGCGGCGATTATCGCACAGGGAGTCCGCGATGGTCTCGGTTCGGCAGGTGTCGCACAACAGCAGCCCGCAGAGTCCTCGAACGACGCGATTCCGAAGCGCAGCGGGCCGGGGCCGGCGCCTCAACCTACGAAGGCGCGGGGCGAATAGTGGGCCGGTGAGTTATGCCGATCATCACCACACCGTTGAGTGCGGGCGCTATCGTATACACGGCGAACTGCTACGTTTCGCTGGTCGAGGCGGACGATTGGTTCAGCGAGATTCTCAGCGGTCTCTGGTGGGCGCAGCAGGGCGACAACCTGCGCGAGATGGCGCTCGTCGAAGCGACCAGGCGGATCGAGCACCTCCTGAGGGGGCAAGACGGCGACAAGTTCGACGAGGTGCAGACCGCCTCCCATCCCAAAGGTCAGCCGTTGCAATTTCCCCGTTCGTGGGATCGCGATGCCGACGGGACGCTCATCATTGACCCGGACCTCAAAGAGGTGACATACCTGCTCGCCCTGCACGTGTTAAAGGTCGAGCTCGGCGCAGCAGGCGTCGTGGATAGCGAGAATATGGAGCGCATTGGCCTAACCTCCGCGGGCCAGGATGGGGTCTCTGCATCCCGAGGTCGGGTGCACTGGTCGGATTGGCCGCGCGAGGTGAGGAAGCTCATCGAACCGTTCTGGCAACGTCAGGGCGATACGACCGAGGGGCCTCCTGAGAAGCGACGTTGGACGAAGGGCTGGGTCGGCGTATGATCGAGATACGCATAGATGACGGCGGCCTGCGCGAGATTCTCGACCGCGGTAGCAACCTCACCGAGGCGCTCGGCATTGCGCTAGAGGAACGTTTGCGGGACCCGTGGCGAGACCGCATTGCAGAGCGCGCGCAGGAAATGGTGCCCGTGCAGTTTGGCATTCTGGCAGGCTCGCAGCAGGCCGAGAACATAGACGGCGGCTTCGCCGTTACCTACGGAGGCCTCGCCTCCGGCTACGCTGCCAGACAGCACGAGGATGAGGGCCTGCAGCACAACCCGCCAACCAACAAGTTCAGCTACGAGGGGCCGTTCGGCGGGGACCAGCCGGGCGCCTGGAATGCGATTGGCGGCCTGCGCGGCGCCGAGGGCGCGTTGTTTGGGAAGGCTATCGAGTGGGACAGCGCAAAGAGCAGTTGGCGCTTCCTGCATGTGCAGTACGGCTCCGGCAGGCGCTCCCTGCGTACCGACCATCCGATTAAGGCCGAGGCGACAGCCCATTGGTTGTTCGGCGCCCCCTTCTCGGCTTATGAGAGCAATGAGTCGGCGATGGTAGACGATCTGACGAAGTTCGGCGCTGCCTACGCGGAGCAGTATCTCCATGCTCAACAGTAGCCGATTCGAGCTTTATGCGCCCAAGACCCTCCGCCGGACCGGACAGGCGAGCGAGCGCGTGCAGAGCGGCTGGGACCGAGCATGGGCCGGTTACGGGAGCTTCCAACAGCTAACGACGGCGACCAGTACGCGCGAACTCGGAAGGGCGGCGCAACTAACGGCAACGGCCCGCAGCCGTACCATTCCGGCAAACCTCAAGATCGTGGTTGGGAGCTGGCAGGTCAAGGGCCCGGACGGCACTTGGTACGAGATCAACAACCGCAGCCGGAGCGGGGACCTCACCTCCCTCTCGCTGACCGAAGCGCAGGACCAGCATGGCAACGACGGTTGATTTCGTGCATGATGAGGAGATCGCCGACGCGATCCTGGACCGCCTGCGGAATGCGACGAACGGACTGCCGTCTACGTGGCTCGATGAGGACAATGCCCTGCTGGGACTGAGGCGGATCGAGTTCGGAGGTTTGCTAACGTGGAGGTTCTCGGGCGAGGCGGGGGACCGTGGACCAGAGGACCTCTCGCCCTCGATCCTCGTGCGGTTCTCGACGAACGAGGAGACCCTGCAGTTCGGCCTTATCGGCGGCAAAGAGGGCCGGACGACACTCTATAGCGTAGTGCACATTTTCGGCGAGGAACAGTGTCGTGACTCTAGCAATGCCGCCCTCCGGGTACAGCCGGAACGGGCCAAGGCTCAAAAGGCGAAAATCGTCAGCAAGGCGATCTGGAACAGTGCAACCGATGCGTATCGACGCAAGCTGGACAACCCGACGCTAACGACCAGCGACACCGAGGCCCACGTGATCATCGCTCTGCCGGTCGGCATTAGCTACTATCCGCCAGAGGATGGTCTGCTTCATGCGTTTGCCGTCGGGGTCGCAGTCACAACGCTGACGAAGTGAGGTACACCAATGGCTTGGAATGGCCTTGCTCCCTACACGGGGGCCCTGCAGTACTTCGATGACGCTGGAGTCGCTATCGGCGATATCCGGGGCGGCGAACTAGCTATCGATCCCAACGTGCAGATCGAGGGGGCCATCGGCGGTCAGGCCTCCTCTCAGGGCGGCATTATCGCCACGACAGTGCGGGTCGATCTACTCGAACCAGTAAAGGCCTACTTGACGGGTATTCCTCGCGCAACAGCGAGCACGGCAAGCACGGCCTACGACTTCGAGTGCGGAACGACGGACGGCGACTACAACCTGACGAAGGTGCAAGCGGCCGGGTTCTCGTATGAGGTCAGCAATGACCGTCCCATCCCGCGTGTGAGCATCGACTACTGGGCGGCGAAGGTCGCAGAGGCAGCTACGGGTTCGGCGCAGGCGGCGAGCGCGGGACTGACGGACTGCTTCTCGGATTTCAGCATCACTATCGACGCATTAGACTACCTCTGCACGCGCTTCGCGATCTCGATGCGTGCGAACCCGAGGTGGTTCCGGGCTTTCGGCGCGAAGGGTTCGGGGAACAAGCGGTTCCCGGATATCGTGCTGCTCGGGCAGGAGCAGTGGGCGCTGAGTTTGGACCTCGCGAAGAAGATTCCCGTTGCATCGTCATCCCTGCTGGCCGACTCTATTGACCAGGACATCGATGTCATCATCACCGGCGCTGGAATCACGTTTACTCTGAGCGGGCTGCAGACCCCGAGGGAGCGCGGGCCGTTCCAGGGCGCGGGAGATCTTGTCCTCTGGACATACGATTTCAACAGCCTGCCGGGGTTTGGACATGGGGCGATTGGTTGACGCGGGGACTCTGTTCTGGTATCCTATGAATACCCTCGTGAGGTAGGCGGGCCACCCACATCCGATATGCTGTCCAAGGCCCTGCACGCGCCTCTCCTCACGAGGGACCGGCCCCGGTGCGGGGCTTTGGTTTGCAGGAGGTCCTATGGCAGCACTCCCCTGGCGTCAACGCCCACTCCAGTTGTTTCCAGAGGCCGACCCACGTGTCTGGGCGAGCCTGCGCAAGCGGGCGCTGGACCTCGTGCTAAACGCGGACTTGTGCGACCTCTCTGCTCTGCGCGAGGTAGCAAAGACGCTGACCGAAAACCTCGGGCATGGGGCGCGCCGTCATAACCAGGACTGGATGCGGCTATGGCAGGACCTCGAAGTCGTAAAATGCTACGCTCTCTCTCAGACACCAGAACTTGAACGGCTATATGACCTCGCTACTCAAATAGCTCCGGACTCTGCTCACCAGAAGGTTCTTCGCGAACTCCACACCCTCTGCCAGCAGGTCTACATCCTCGACCCCGACCTGCGCTCGACCTGTTCTACGCTAAGCACGACCGACGCTGCCCCGCCGGCCTCAGCTCCCTCCATCCGCACCATCGCCGCCGAGGTCTTCTGGACCGTGCAGTTCCTCAAAGACCACAATGCCCTCGAAGTCAAGCGCTGCCGGCGCGAGGAATGCGGGCGCTGGTTCGTAGACCTCAAGGGCTATACCGAATCCTGCTCGGATGACTGCCGCATCGCCTACGCGCAAGGGCGCTAACGGGGAAGTGCGTGAAAGGCGTTTGGACGGGCGGCGCGCTGAGCGGTTATCCTCTCGGGCGGTACTTTACTACGAGAGGAGCCGAGACTATGAGACGCCGAGGCTTTACCCTGATCGAGTTGCTGGTCGTCATTGCGATCATTGCCATTCTGGCAGCGATCTTGTTCCCCGTCTTCGCGCGGGCCCGTGAGAAGGCCCGCCAGACAGCCTGCCTTAGCAATGCCAAGCAGCTCGGGCTCGCAGCTATGATGTACGCGCAGGATAACGACGAGACGATCATCAACTACCGACTGACGAACTCCTCGCCGGGGTGCAGTCTGATGTGGTGGGCTACGATTCAGCCCTATGTGAAGAACCTCCAGGTGCTCAACTGTCCTAGCGTACCGGACCCGCGCGCCTTCGGGATCAACCTGGCCCACGCGGGTCCATGCGCAAGTACAATCATGTTGGCGAAGGTCGCACGCCCCGCGCAGACAATCATGTTCGCCGACACGGCGAACGCCGTCAGCATGAACACTTGTGCGGGCACTCCAGGAGAGGAATACGACGGGCCGAACGTCATCTATTGTCCCATGTGCTGGCGGGGCTCAAACTGCGGTGGCCTGAGTTTCAACGGTGGCACCGGACGGATGGCCGGACAGAATACCGGCATTTCGAAGCGGCACAACGGCGGGTCGAACGCGAACTTCGTAGACGGGCACGCCAAGTGGTTCTCGCAGAGCGTGCTGATGAACCCCGACGCAACGGCGGCCGAAGACCTTTGGGGTCACTACAAGCAGTGACCGTCGCGGTCCTCGTCCCCTTCCTGGTCTTCTCGGGCGGCGATGCTGTCACGCGCACCCGCCTGCCGGTCGAGACCTCGGGCGGGGCGGTTCTGGAGTGCTCCGCCTGCCCCGGAGAGTTTGAGGCCGTCTCAGCCCTCGTTTACAGTGAAGTGGGGGTAGAGGGCCTGACGGTCTCGGCGTCGTCCCTACGAGGCCCTACGGGGCAGCGCGGGGCCTTCCCCGTTGACCTCCGCGTGGTCAAGTGGTGGTACCAGGGGAAGATCGCGGACCTGGAGCGGAACCACCCGGTCGAGTACAGCCCGAGGCGGGTGCTGACCGCCGAACTGCTGCTCAAGGACGACGCCCTTGTGCGTGTGTCCGGGGGCGCGAACTTCCTACGAAGCACGGCGGAGGACGGCACCGATACCTACCTGCCGTGCAGTCGTTCGACCTCCTACGGCCTCGCCAGTGCGCGCCCAGTAGATGCAGCAACGCTGCAACCCGTAGACGTGCCCGCCGGTACGAGCCTGGAGTTCGTGGTCGCGGTACGCGTCCCGGACACGGCGGTCCCTGGCGCATACTCAGGCTTCATCACCTTTGCATCCAACGCCGGGGCCGCCACCCTTCCTCTCCGCGTGACCGTGCGTCAGTTCCGGTTGGAGCCACCGCGCCTGAAGTACAGCCTTTACTACCGAGGGAGGTTGTCCGAGGACGGGGAACCGTGCATCGGAAGTGACGAGAAGAGCGAGCAGCAGTATCGTGCCGAGATCGCCGATATGCGGGATCATGGTATCCTCTACCCGACGAACTACCAGAGTTGGGGGCCCGATCTCCGGCGGACGCTCGACATCCGCAGAGAGGAGGGCCTGCCGACAGGACCCTTCTACACGTTGGCGGCGGGTCACTCGCCTACAGAGGTCCGCAACTGGGTGCGTCTCCTGCGCGCCTACGGGTACAGCGACGTGTATTTCTACGGGGCGGACGAGGCCGAGGGTGAGGCCCTGGTAGCGCAGAAGGCCGACTGGAAGGCCGTGCAGGCGGCGGGCGGGAAGACGTTCGTGGCGACATACAGCCGCAGCAAGGCCTACGAGGTCATGGGCAGCCTGCTGAACCTCGCGGTCGTCTCGGGTCTGCCGAAGGCGGAGACCGCGGCGGCATGGCATTCGGTCGGCAGCGAGGCCTTCGCCTACCTCTGCCCGCAGGTCGGGGTCGAGCGCCCCGATGTCTACCGCCGGAACTTCGGCCTCGTCCTCTGGCGGTCGGGATATGACGGGTGCATGGACTACGCCTACCAGCACGCCTTTCACTCCATCTGGAACGACTTCGACGACCGGGACTACCGGGACCACGTCTTCGCGTACCCGACCGTGAACGGGGTAGTAGGGACCTTAGCTTGGGAGGGATGGCGCGAGGCGGTAGACGACGCGCGGTACGTGGCGACCTTGGAGCGGGCCATCGCCGACTGCGAGGACAGGGCACTCGCACAACAGGCGCAGAGGTGGCTCGACTGTATCGACCCGCAGACCTGCGACCTCGGGGAGACGAGGGAGCAGATGGCGGGATGGATTGGGAGGCTCCATGCCTGACATCATCATCGACCAACCCGAGTGCCGCGAATGCGGAGGCGCCTGCTGCCAACCCGAGCGGCTGGAGTTCCCGGTACCCGAGTGGGTCGAACTCTCGACGGCTCAGATTGAGCTTGACCGCCTCGGGTTGTATGAGGCGCGACCAATACAGGTCCGCGTCAACGAGCACGAACGGACGGTTGTGCGGACGGACTGCCCGCGCCGCTGGAATGGGTGCAACGAACTCGCGCGACCCGAACCATGCCTGCGATTCCCGTTGTCGTACTTGGATGACGACCACACCGACGCGGAGCGAGCCGAGGTCGCTAAGTTCTGCCCGTTGTTCCAGAGACTGCGAGGGGAGGTAGAGACGTGATCCGTCTTTCAGACGATGATGTAGGCATTCAGTCGGGTGCAGAACCTATTCTGTGTGACCTCTGGTTGGAACAGGCGCGACGGGGGATCGTATGGGTGCCGAACAGAGTGACGAACGTATGGGCGCAGACATTGCGGATGGCACTATACGGCTTGCGCGAGCAGGAGAGCATCGAGGTTCTCATCGACTGCGGGGGTGGTGAGGACACGAGTTTCGACCTTTGTCTCGAACTGTGGTGGCGGTGGAAAAAGCGGAATCGGAAACCAAGACCGCCGCCTTATAAGACCAAGGGCGACCGTGGACTAAAGACAACGACCACCGTTCTCGGCGAGGCCAGGTCTATCGGTTTGAGTTACGCGGTCTGTGCGACGCAACGCCTCGCCATGCCAGGCGTGACCTTCGCGGCGCACGGCGCCTTTGATCGGGCGGGCGCTCGGCACGAGTCGGGCGTATACCTTCAAGACCATTACACCGCCGATTGGCTTGCGCGGTTCACGAAGCGGTCCTACGAGGACTGGCTGGCCTACATTGACGACGGAGGGGTCCATGAGTTCGGGGTCGCCGAGGCGCTGAAGTGGGGCGTGATTGACGAAGTGCTGGAGGGGGTCTGATGGAGGGCAAGGTGTTCGCGCCGAGAGGGGACATTCTGGACTACCGCATCCTACGTGGAGATGACGGGCTGTACCGCATCTGGTGGTACATCCCGCAGTGGGGACTGTGGGAACCTGGCCTGAAGGATCGAGCAGAGCGCAAGCCGGGTCTCCTGCTCGAACGGTACAAGCGCGCGCATATCGCATCGTGGCAACGCAAGGTCAGGATCACGAAACACGCCGATGGAACAGGTCCTCCCGTTGAAGTCTGCGAGAGGCCGGCGCTCCCTTACTGGTTCTCGCAGCCAGACAACCCTGAGGTTCCGGGTTTGGTGGAATCGGTTCGAGTGGTAGACGGGCGAGAGGTAGCACATATCCGGGAGGGCCCCTGATGGTCATAGCCCTGGTCGTCTGCTCGTTCGTCATCTGGTTGGCGTTGCTCAAGCTCATCCTGGTGGCCTCCGACATCCGTGACCACACGGAGCAACTCACGGTGGCGGTGAACAGACTCAAGGAGAGGCTCTGATGGGCTACATCCACGCCTAGTTCGAGGGCGACAAGTTCGGACAGACAAACCCGCCAGACATCGAGCACTGGCAGTTCGAGGTCAATGACGATGCCGCATACTTGTCATCGCCCCACGGCTTACCGACGGATGACCCTCGGCGGCGCCTGGAACGCCTACCTGAACTGGGCTTGGGCGCGACGGACCTCCTGTGACTTCGTCATCGTGTTTGACGACCTCTGCGCGGAGTATCAGGCGACCTGGATGCAGGGGGAGACCTGCAGGGTGATGCGCCCGCGGTATGAGGAAGACCTGGAGTGGTTTGGGATGAAGCCGGATCGGGTGTACTTCTCCGGCGACAACCGGGCGCAGCACCTAGAGGTCGCGGGCCGCCTCGGTATCCGCGAGGCGCAGTCGGTCGCCGGACACCGCTTGTGGGCGGCCGGTCTTGACGACCACTACGATCCGTGCGACTGGGATACCCTCCCGACGGATGGGAGCGCCGAGAACTGGATCGAGCATGACACGGGCTGCTGGAACCCCTGGTACATGGCCTGCTGCATCGCGGATGACATCGCGTTCGGGATCACGGGCTGGCTGGCGGGCAAGGACCAGGAGTGGTATAAAGCGTGGTGCTTGTCGGCCTATGAGGCCCTCTGCCACCCGGCCCCGAGGATCCAGTACCACCGAGTCCTGAAGCGGCAGGCGGCAAACGCCAAGATCAGCAAGTCGAGCGGGGAAGACCCGACCATCGGGGCCCTGCGTCGGGCGGGCTACGAGCCCGAGGCCATCCTGGAGACGCTCCGGGAACTTACCACGCGCGCGAAGCGGGACGGGCTGGAGGAGGTTATCATCCCCCACGGGGTCCTCACGCTGGACGAGGTTGGGTGCCTGCAGGAGCGGGAGTACGCGCTGGAGGAGTTGGCGGCGGGGGAGTTCGACAATCGGGACGACTGCCTGGCGCGAGGGATGACCGATGAGGAGATCGACCGCCTACGGGGGAATATCATGGTTGAAGCCCAGCGACGGATGAAGGTATACTGAGGAGGCGAGTCTAATGGAAAAGCAAACCGGGTGGTACTACTCATCGACCGACGCCGGAATGACCGCGCACGTCTACACCGGACCGCTGGCACGGGGGGAACTGCATATTCCAATCTGTCAGACCGGACCCCGCACATCGGGGCGCGACCTCCGCCATGAATCTCTGGCCTCTACGCGATGCGCGGTCTGCGCTACCTCGATGTCCGCGCTGGCGCAGGGAGTAGATGAGGTTCCCTCAGATGAACTGGGTGAGGTTGCGCTCGCCGTGCCCGATCTAACCGAATCGGAGCCGACTCCTAAGGCGACTACTCGCACGCGGCGGAGCACACCGTCCGAGGAGGTCTGATGAAATCCGTACCGCCTGAGCTTGGGCCTCCCTGGTTCAGCCCCTGGGTCGAGGGTTGGACGCGGAAGCTGGCGCTGCCGATGTATCTCTACTGGCCTTACGATGAGCTGCCGCCCTGGGAACCCGGAGAACCCGATGAACACGGGAACATCTGCGCGGGTCGTATGGTCGTTTGGGGTGACAGCCTGTACGAGAATCAGAAGACGCCATTGCTCGCTGAATCCGTCGCCAATGTTTGTGGGACGGATATCGTGTACTGTCCGCTGTTTGCGGGTTTCGATCATGGGCCAACGGCAATTCCGGACCCGGGCGGCGGCTTCCATGACCGTCTGCCACGCGAAGTCTACGAGCACAACCTCGCCCTGCTCCCGGAGATCGCGCAGCGCGCGAAGGCGGTCCTCGTCGGGAATCTCTTCTGTGAATGGACGGCCTGGCTGTACCCGAACATGGGCACGCAGTTCGAGCAGTGGCAGGCCGAGGTTCGGGCGAGACAGTTCTTCTGGCCGGCTGCAGAACTTATCCGTGAGGCCGGAGGGCAGCCGGCCTTTGCGCCGGTGCCCTACGACTTGAGGATGGATTGCTTTACGGGCAATGCGCGGATGAGGGATATGTTTCGGCAGCTTGACGCGGTACTCGTCACCTTCAACGGAGACGACATCCTGGAAGGATTCGATGAGTCGCTACGCAACCAAAATCCCGAGGGGTGGGAGAAGGTCGATGGCCGCCCGCGCTGGAAGCAGGTCGCGGACTACTTCGAGCCGCTAGAGTGTATCTGCGGAACGGACTGGCCCAAGATCGTATCAGCCTCTTGGGATGAGCGCGCCGCAAGGCACGGATTCAGCAGTATGTGTTAGGAGGCTATAATGCCCAGGTTCGTCGAGAAGCCGAGCGAGTTCACGGTGGCGGTTGATTGGCAGGGAGAATCGATCACGCTTCGCGTGCGCTGGACGCCGCGCGGCGATGACGAGTTCGCGTGCCTGTGGCGACCGGACCCCGAGGGTCGGATGATCGCTGACCAGACCAAGGCCCTTGACCTCCTCGTGCGTCAGACCGTAGGATGGGAGGGGGTAGAGGATGCGAACGGTGAGGCGGTTGAGTTCTCGCCGGAACAGTTCAGCAGTCTGCTTCCGGGCGTCCTGAAGATGCGTCTTATCCAGCGGTTCGTCAACGAGGCGATCACGTTCGCTTTGGCGACCTCGGCAAACCCTACCTAGACCAGATCGCCCGCGCAGCGTATCTGGTCCATTCTGGTATTAAGCCGCTGACCTGGGAGGCTGCGAAGGCCGAGGGGGAGCGGTCCTCTGTGCCGAACATTCCCCTGCCGGTTGTGATCGACCGTTGGCTGCAACGCTATCCCGGAATGTCGTTGGAGGCTTTTCTGAATCTGGACTGGCAGATGTATCTCGAACTCGAAGCCGTTCAGCGCGGCGCGGCGCTGGCCGTTATAGCGCGGAGGGCGGAAAATGCCTGAGGCAGAGAAGCATGTGCGACTTGACGTGACGTTAGGTGGCCGCGACGAGGGCGCCAACGCGGCGCTGCAGCAGGCCGCCGAGGGTCTGGAGAAGGTCGAATCCCAGGCCATCAAGACACAGGAAGAGATTCGCAAACTGACTCCAGAGGCCATGAGCCAAGAGATCGCGGCTATGGTCGAGAAGTTTGCTCCGCCCGAGGAGGCCCAGAAGTTCCTCGCCAACATGACGGGCGAGGCCGAGAAGGCGCGCATGGCGACGGCGGCCTTGGCACAAGCGGCGGAGGCAACGGCGGAACCACTCGCGGCCGCGGCTCAGGAGGGCCAGGTCCTCGCGGGAGTCATGGACAAGACCGCGCAGGCCGTAGGTTCCGCCGCGGACGCACAGAAGGTGTTTACCGAGACGGCGCTTCCTGCCACGGACGCGGTAAGCAGCCAAGCCACAGCTCTTACGGAGGGCGATGCAGCAGCACGGCTGCACGAGAACGCCGTCCGAATGCTAAGTGCGTCGATTAAGGAGAACGCACTCGATTTGGATTCGGCGCGCGATCTCGTCCAGGCCTTCGGACGTGAGGAGGGGCTGACCACAACCGAGACCGAGAAGCTCGAAGTCGCCCTTGAGCTCATCGCGCCGGCGGCAGAAGGGCCGAGTTCGGCACTTACGGGATTGGCCGATGGTCTTCGGGCGACCACCAAAGAGAGTCGCGAATTCAACCTCGTGGCAAATGAGCTGGAGTCCTATGTCAAGGGCGCAGGGATGCAGACGGGTGAGGCTACGGCCTTCATCCGCAGCTTTGGCGAGGCCAATGCACTTACGTCGGCAGAGACACAGCAACTAGGGCTTGCGCTCGGTATCCTCGGCGAGGAGGCGAAGAAGCCAGGGGACTCGCTCGCCGAAGTCGGCGTCAAAGCGGTGGGGACCGTAGAAAATATGAGCCTCCTCGGCGACGAAGCCGGCAACCTAAGCACGAAGTTGATCCATGCGGATCGTCTGTTGGGGCGTATCCACGGAGGCCTCGGGACAGAGATACTTGGGGACGTGTTGGGACAGGTCAGCGGGATCGCGGGCATTCTAGATGTGGTCGGGCCGGTGCTCCCGCTGGTGATGAATCCGGCGGTGATCGGGGCGGCGGGCGCGGCAGCAGCATTCTGGCTGATCTACGAGAATACTGTCGTCTCGGCAATGCAAGAGCTGGAGAAGACGAAGGGACGGGAACGGGCGGGTGTGTGGGCTGAGGCAGAACGCGGAGGGACGTTCTGGCTGGGGGGTGAGAGACTCGATCCGCTGGCGGCCAAAGGCTATAAGCCCTCTGAACTCGCGCTAGAGGTGGAGAAGTTCATTGAAGGACGCGGGGTTTGGCCGGAGGGAACCTTTGAACGCCGTATCTATACTCCAGGGGCCGAGGAGGAGGCAGAACGTATCGGGAGAGAGCGTGGTGCAGCAGCCGAAGCGGCATATCGCGAAGAGCAGGCGGACTTAGCGTTGCGGCGTGGTGCTATTGAAGTCCTCCGGGAGAAGGAGGGTGAACAAGCCGCTCAATGGGCGGCGATGGTCATGCCCGAGGCAGTGCGTGGTTCGACCTCGCAAGATGTCAGGGTCTTGGCCGAGGATATGGCTAATCGTCGGCAGGAGGAGGAGCGTCGCCGGGCGCAACAGCGCGTCGCAGAGGAACTCTCGTGGCAGATGCCAGGGCAGGGTTCGTACTATGGTGGCCGCACACCGGAAGCGGCCGAACGCGGCACGCAGTTGCGCGCCTACCAGCTAGGCAGCGAAATGGGCGTGCAGATGCCGTACTACAGCGAGGAAGAGACGAAGAGATTCCAACGCGAACAGGAACGTGCGACACAACAGGCTACCCGCGAGGCCGAACAGAAGGCCTCGGACGAGGCCGAACAGAAGGCCTCGGACGAGGCTCGGGCCCAGGAGGAGATCGATAAGACGTACCGCCAGGAGGAGGAACTCCGGCGCAAGTACGGGCAGCGACAACTGATGGAGGGCGCTACTGAGGAGGAGAAGCCGTTCGTGCGCGAGTGGCAGGCTGGCCAGGACTTCAACCGGGAACTGGATGACATTCTGCAGCGCCGCGAGGAACTCATGCAGTCCGGGATGACCGAGGGTTCAGTGACCGCCGCCGCAAACCTGAATACCGGGATGACCGAGGCCTCAGTCGCCGGCGCTACGAACCTGAATGCCGGGATCGCGGATGGTTCGCGGGTAGGTGCGCAGATGTTTGGGGAGGCGATCCGGGCGGCCCTTCAGGGTCCGGTTATAGAGAGCCCAGACGTAGCTGGTGCCGGAGGCACAGTAGCAGACGACAGGCAATCAGTTGGCTACACGCCCTTCGACCGTTATGCCGAACGCGGGCGACATCCAGAACTCTTCCCGAACGATCCCGAGGCTCTACGTGCCCTGACCGAGGTTCAAGTTCGTGAACGCCGTCGTATCCTGGACCGTGAGGCGCAGAATGCGCCAGAAGTGAGGCAGGAGGTTTTCCCCGAGCGCAAGCCCGACTATGGCCGTGTCGAGCGCGAGATGGCCGACGTGAACTACGATACCGAGCAACAGCAGTGGCGCACGTGGGATCGCGCCAAGAGGGGCCTACGGGATGTGACGGAGCGCAGCAACGACATCCCTCCGGGGATGTACGCGGATTACTGGGAAGGGCAGCGGGAGTCGGAGGTGCAGAACCTCCTGCAACAGGAGCGGCGCATGGGTATCCCAGTGAGCGGCGGAGCGAAGGCCCGGCAGCTTGAGGACCTTGGCCGTTACCTAGAGAGGACGCAACCGGGAATTTTCGACGCCGGACGGAGGACGCAGATATCTGGAACGCTGAAGATTGAGGGCATCGACCGGGGCCAGGTAGACCTCGACCAAGCGCCGAGGTACTGAGGGGCCGTAGAGCCTCGACAAGCCCGTTCCTCGCACGAAGGGCACTCCTACCCCTAAACGTCAAACCGATGCCCTCTCGTAGCCCCTACGGGCTGCCGCGGGGCCTCTACGCACAACCGCGACCTCCGCTCCGGCGGGGGTCGTTTGGCGTTTGGGGACTAGGACCTTTTACCTATAATAATAGGTCCTCAAACCGGGTTGACAGGCCATGAAATGGGGTATATACTCAGTAGCGTAGGACAGCAACCAGGAGGCGAGAGATGACCCGCAACGAGCAGATCATCCAGCAGGAAGAGACGGAGCGCCAGGAGTGGGAAGCGAAGACGGTAGCCTTCACCCTCCACGATGGGCAAGCATTCACGATTGCCGACGCGCGGAAGTTGTTTGACGCGGTGGCTGACGTGACGAACTGGAAGGCGCCCTGTGCCGCGTTCGTTCCCGCCCCGGCCGTGGAGGCTGTCTGCAAGGCGATTGAGTTCTACCACGGCGCCCGCGCCGTCGTGGCTGGCGTCCAGCCGATCACCGGCAAGGTCTTGGTGGAGAGCCCCGGCTACTCCTGCTGAACGCACCGGGGGCCGCGCATCCTACACGCGGAGAGAGGACCAATCCACGATGAACTACGATACTGAGACGCTCTACTATGTAGGACCGGCCGCGCCGCCGTATCACCCGGAGGGCAACGGCCGGTATTGGTTGCGCTGCCGTACAGCGGAGCAGGCCGTAGCGTTGCTGCAGGAGTGGGCGGCGCTGGGCTCCGTGGCATCGTATATAATCTCCCGCCGGGGACGCCGACTGCTGACTATCCCCGCCTGACGAGGCCGAACACCACACAGAGAGGACCGAGACGATGAGCAAACCCCCGTTCCGCAGCGACCACGAGGAGACCCTCTACGAGCAGTACCAGGACGCCGTCCACCGTCTGTTTGGCGGGCGGCGCGACCTCCGGGGTGTCAAGCTCACCCCCGACCAGGAAGCCGCGAAACGCGAGTGTGAGAACCTGGAACGCGAGCTGACGACGGCGCGCCTGGCCGACATCCACAACGCCCTCCACGCGCAGCACCAGGCGAACGACGCGGCTAGATGCGCCGAGGCCCGCGAGGCGACCCGCCAGGAGTTGGCCGAGAACAACCTCCGCGAGGGGCAGCTCATGGTCTACAACCCCGGCGAGTTGGCTCTACTGTTGGGTAGTGCGCGCGGGCACGGCGTCCTTCGTATCAGCAAGCGCGGCGAGGCCTACGTGAGCTACCAGGGCAAGCCGCGAGAGCTGGCGTACTGGACACCCGCCTGACGAGGCCCCTGGCCGGGCCGAAACCCCCGCGAGGGGGTAGCGGGAGCCACAACAACCGGGCTGCGGGTCCCGAACCCGCCAGGAGGACGAGGCAATGAGTCCACATACCTGTGGTTGTCCGCTCGGAGAGCACACTGTCAGCAGCGGCGATGCGGAGTGCGTTGGATGTGGCGCACGTCTCTCCCTGCTGAGCATGAGCTGGGATGGCCTATGCCCGGTGTGCTGGTGCATCCGGGAGCAGGAGGCGTGCCCGATGTGTGCGCCCCCAGACGAGGACTGAGCCCGCGAGGGCTGAGTCCTAGAACACGGGCGAGCGGGAGCCGAACAACCACAGAGCCCGGAGCGCCGGGCGGAGGAACAGCGATGAACGAGACTGTGACGAGGGCAATCAAAACGGCGAAGGCAGCGGCGAAAGCCTGGCGCACGGCGGCGACGGGGGAGATGAATCCCGATTTGGCCGCAAAAGCGGTCAAGCGGGCCGACGCATGGGAGGCGGAGGCGGAGGCGCTCGCGGCGCTCATCGCCGGCGGGTTCCGGGTGATGACGGTCGATGTCTAGGATCACGGGCCACGGGTCCCTAACCCGCCAGGAGGTGTGCCGTGGAACCCAACGTAACGCCCATCACCAGTGAGACGGAATGTGAATCGTGCCTAGTAGCTGACGAGCATGTGGCTGCGGTACGGCATAGCACGAACCCACGATTCAGTGGGTATGCCCTCTGCGAGGAATGTGCGGTCCACTACGACGAGGAGGACGAGGACTGAGCCCGTCCCTCCTCCCCTGGCCCGTGCGCGAGCCCGAGGCCAGGGGAGAGGGGACGGAACCCTCAACACAAGCCCGGTCAGCCGGGCGGGAGGTAAACAGCGATGGGCGCTCTGAACATAGCGGAGGCGGACGAGATCAGCGGGGAGGACCTGGAGGCGGCGGGTACGATGCTGGACGACCTGCGCGCCGGGAGGCACTACCAGAAGCAGGTTCAGCAGTTCGTTGGTCTACTGCACGGTCCCTGCTGCCGCAGAGGCAGGCCGGGTGAGTTGGTAGCCCATCAGGGCCGCGGGTCCCTCAACCCGCCAGGGGGCGCACGATGAGCGAGACATTCGTCTTTCACGGAAGCCCGGAGGAGGCCGACCGATTGGCCTCTAGGCTGGATGACGAGACGCAGTTGACGCGGCAGTTCTACGTCAACAAGCGAACGGGTGGCCGGCCCTGCTACGACGGGCCACTACCCGGCCCGCCGTTGTGTCCTATGCCCCAGGCGTTTCCGTCCACAGGGGCGTTCGGGATTGGCGGGAGGTCATGCCCCCGCGCACAGCAGTTGCGCGCGTGGGCGGATCGCGAGCGCGTCCGCTTGCTGGCGGCGCAGGGGCTAGGGTACTGTCTGCGGACAATCGCAGAGTGGCCTGGGCAGGCTGACGACGCGGTATTCGCGTTGTCAGCATTCCGCCCGGAGGATGTGCTCGACCTCTGGGCTGGCATGATCGCGGGATGGAAGGCGGCAGAGCGCGCGTGGGCGCGCACGCTACCGTCCCAGCGCGGGCAGCTGGAGACACCGTACTATCGTAGTCTCACCGAGGCAATTTTGTCGTACCTCGGTGGTGGCGGGTTTGTGCACATCTATTGAGCTCACGATCCGGGTTGCGCCGGCCCTAACGGCGCAGGAGGACAGGCCATGAGTCACAATTGTGGGTGTGCGCCCGGCGAGCACCTGGTCGGCAGCGGGGATGCGGAGTGCGTTGGATGTGGCGCACGTCTCTCCCTGCTGAGCATGAGCTGGGATGGCCTATGCCCGGTGTGCTGGTGCATCCGGGAGCAGGAGGCGTGCCCGATGTTGTGCGACGAGTGCGGGGAGCCTGCCGTGCACTGGCATGAGTTGGGGAGCGACGAGGCGCAGGCACTCCCCGTGCCGGCCGAGGCGGGAGATGCGTTCGTCGTCCATTGTGGTTGTGATGGGCCCGAGTAACCTGAAGGCCGAAACTGGGCTCTGCCCGGTTCCCGCGTGAGGCGCGGGCTGACGAGGCCAAACAACCAAACGGGGGATGACCACGATGAAGCCACTCAAGACCGTTGTGAACGGGAACCGCGAGGCCTTCGATATACGGTACCTGTGCGGGCATATCGACACGCTGAATCAAACGAGGACTTCCGCCAAGGTCCGGGCCCGTGTTCGCCGGATGATGGCCGGCTGGAATTGCCACCAGTGCCACCACCGACAGCGCGCATTCGGCGCGGACGCGGCATGATGTGGCGGGAGGGGCTTCCGGCCCTTCCCTCAGCGTTCGGGTTCCGAGGGTTGAGGGCAGGGCTGGAAACCAAAAGACGGGAGAGGCGAACCATGACGAACCGATTCGGTGGTAGCTGTTACAAGTGCGGTCTCCGGGTAGAGCCGGGGACTGGCCGGACGTGGAGAGCCGGTCGCCGATGGCTGGTGGCGTGTTCGGGTTGCCGGGGGAAGCGGGAGGAGGGGGCGGCGAGTGTTGGGGCGGAGGACCTGGCGGATCCGGGCGCGGCGGCGATGGAGGTGGCGCAGGGGATCGAGGAGGCGCCGGCGCGTCGGCGGGTTCGGCGCTTGACGGCCGCGCAGGATCGAACGCGAGCGGCGCTTGCGCGTGACGACGCGGAGGCGAAGTTCGCCCAGAACGCCGAGGGGGCAAGGGCGGCGGTGCGTGATGGGCGGCAGCCGGTTGCGTGTTGTACCTGTGGGACGGGGCTTGAGCTGTACGAGAGAGAGCGCGCGGCGAAGCAGTGCATCGGGTGCCGGCGCGACCTACCGGGTGTTGGGGTTCCCCGGACGCCCGAGGAGATCGTGGCGGAGGCGGACGCGGCGGAGGACAACGGGGGCGGGCCGTATCCCGAGAGGTTGCGGGGGCGGTTGGAGGGGATCGGCGTGACGGCATTCGCAGAGGCGGTGTAGACGGACCCTCGGTGTTCCGGGGGAATCGACGGGAGGAATTGCGATGAGAAGGCTATTCAGTCCGAGGCGGTGGGCGTGCTGGCTGTTCACGAAGGTTCACGGGCCGCGCGTGCCCATGAAGGCGGGGAAGGTCCGAAGGTTCGCGTGCCGGGTGCTGTTCCGCCTGTCGGCATGATGCGCGCCTTCGCTCTTGGTCGCCGTGTTCGGGGCGGCGGCCAGGGGCGAGGGGTGACCCTCGCAACGACGGGAGGAGCTGAGACCATGAGCACGCGGGAGCGACGGGATCGGGTGTTGGCGTTGACGGAGGCGCAGCGGCGGACACGGAACCTGTTCGTGTTCGCCAGGTCGGCAGGGGACTGGCGGACGGTGCGGGAGGCGCGCCGGGACCTGGCGAGTATCCGCCGGGCAGAGGCAGTGTTGCGGCGGCGGGGGGTTCACGGGAATGCACTGGGGGCGAGCTGAGGGCGGGCGGAACATAGGGCCGGGAGGCCCACAGGAGGCGCAGAGAGATGAACGACGAGATTGGCAGTGGTTACTGCTGCGACGGGTGTGGGCGGGAATGCCCACTGCCTATACCGGATGAGTGGCACTGGCATGAGTTGGGCAGCGACGAGCCCCGGGAGTTAAAGACGTTGTTCACGGACGAGGGCGAGCCCTACATGGTGATGGTGGATCAGTTTGCGCTGCACTGCGGGGAACCGGAATGCGAGACCGACGGCAACGCCCCGCACGAGAATGCGTAGCCCGCCTCCCCTCCCCTGGTCCGTGCGCGAGCCCGAGGCCAGGGGAGAGGGGACGGAGCCCTCAATCCGGGGCGCGACGGATACGCGCAGACCAGGAGGCAACGGAATGACCAAACCCACAGGCCGCCCGCGAGGCCGGCCACGGAAGTACGGGCCGGACGAATCCTGCATCGGCGTGCGGGTCTATATGCCGTCCTCGCTGCGGGAGGCGCTCGACGAGGTGGTGGCCGAGTGCCGGGCGGACAGCCACACGACCCGCTCGGAGTTGGTGGTCGAGGCCGTGCGGGAGTGGCTCCGGGAGAGGCCGCTGCCGGGGTAGCGTCGAACGTGCCCCGTGCGGGCGCGTAGGCGCATCTGGGCGCGTTCCGGGCTGGTCAGGTTGACCCCTACGGGGAGGTATAGTCTAGCCTCTTGATCTATACGCTATAGTGTGTTATACTACCAAAGATGAACACACTCTCGGTTAGGCAAGCGGCGGACTATATCGGGCGTTCGGTAAAGACGCTTCAGCGTCTCGACCGGATAGGAAGGCTTGTGCCTTCGCGGTCGGCGACAAATAGACGGCAGTACACACTGGAACAACTAGAAGCCTTCCTCGGGAGGCCGAGGCGTGGCCCGAGGGCAACGGTAATCTACTGCCGTGTCTCCACAGCGGCGCAGAAGCCGGACCTTGCCAACCAACGAAGCCACTTGGAGCAGTTCTGCGCCGCGCAGGGAATCGCCAATGTGGAGTTCGTGGAGGAGACGGCTGGCGGACTGAACTTCAAGCGCAAGCGGTTCCTGGAGATCATGGACCGCATCTGTTGCGGGAGCGTCGAGAGGCTCATCGTGGCGCACAAAGATCGCCTCTGCCGGTTTGCCTTTGAATGGGTCGAGCACCTGTGCCGAACGCACGAATGCGAGCTTCTCATCGTGAACTCGGAGAAGGCGTCCCCCGAGCAGGAACTCGTGCAAGACCTGATGACCATCGTCCACTGCTTCAGTTCGCGGTTGTACGGACTCAGGAACTACCGCAAGGCGATTCGGGAGGCCGTCCGTGCCGACGTTAGCGCACAAGATCAGGCTTGAGCCCACGCGCAAGCAGGAGGCGGCGTTGGTCTGCGCCTGTGGCGTGTCGAGGTTTGCCTTCAACTGGGGCCTTCAGCGTTGGAACGAGGTCTACCGCGAGGGCGGCAAGCCCTCGGGCTACTCGCTGAAGCGGGAGTGGAATACGGTCAAGCCGGTGCAGTTCCCGTGGGTCTACGAATCCCCGAAGAACGCCAACGAGCAGCCGTTCTCCGACCTCCAGAGGGCGTTCGGCAACTTCTTCCGAGGGCAGGCCGAGAGGCCCAAGTTCAAGAAGAGGGGCAAGCACGACGCCTTCTACGTCTCTAACGACAAGCTACGACTTGACGGGAAGCGAGTTCGCCTGCCGGTCATCGGGTGGGTCCGTATGCGGGAGGCGCTGCGGTTTGAGGGGAAGGTCCTCTCGGCCCGTGTCTCTCGCGAGGCCGACCAGTGGCACCTAGCGGTGCAGGTGCAGCTTGCCGAGGCGCTCCCACAGTCCAATGGGCAAGGCGTCATTGGAGTTGACCTCGGCCTGACGCACCTCGCTACCCTCTCTACCGGAGAGAAGATCGACAACCCGAGGGCGCTGGCCGTCAACCTCAAACGCCTGCAACGTCTCTCCCGTCAGCTAAGTCGGAAGCAGAAGGGCTCCAAGAACCGGGCGAAGGCCAAACGGAAGATCGCCAGGTTGCATCTCCGTATCTCCAACCTCCGCGCCGACGCGCTTCACAAGCTAACCACGAGGCTCGTCCACGAGAATCAAGTGGTCGTAGCTGAGAGGCTGCATGTGAAGGGCATGGTGCGGAACCGCCGTCTCAGCCGGTCCATCAGTGACGCTGGTTGGGGTGTGGCCCGTGGGCAGTTAGTCTACAAGGGCGCGTTGTACGGGACGGAGGTCATCCTGGCCGACCGCTTCTACCCGTCATCCAAGACCTGCTCGGGGTGCGGGTCGGTGAAGACCAAGCTCGACCTCGGCGAACGAGTCTACGTGTGCATGGAGTGCGGATTGGTGATCGACCGGGACCACAACGCCGCGCTCAACCTCGTACAGTACCCTGGGCTTCAGGGGAACTCATACGCCTGTGGAGAGGGAAGCTCTGGCTCGGCTGATGCACCGCCGGGTGAAACTGCCCTCGTCGAAGCAGGAACTATACCATGTTCCCTTGTGGGCACAAAATAGGAAGCAGGTTCGAGATCATGGGACTAAATTGGTGCGCGCAGGGTCCGAGTGACGAGACGGGTAATCGTACGTGCGTTTTCGGTCCTCGGGATGGTAGTCTGAACGATGAGGTACTCGCGAAGGTCTGTGGAATGGGCGCCGCCAGCGCCTATCACGAGATCGCCAAGTCCATCGAGTTCGGTTTCGACCAGTCAAACTACCACATCCTTGGTAGTATCGACTTCGCTGTGGCTGAGGACTGGTGGGCCGGGAAGCTCAACGACCTGGTGGGAGCAAGGTTCTCGAGGCGCTGCATCGGCGATCCGGCCGATGACCTGAACGTCGGAATGTGGCTGATGGTTGAACACTACCTCTTCTGTCGTGAGGCCCGGGCGGCCGGATGTACTGGGATTCAGTCCGACTGACGTTGACTATGCGAAGCGGAGGTGCTACGATGAGACGCACGAGCATTCTGAGGCCGTTGCTGTGGGCGCTGGCGTTCGCGGTGACGTTGGCGGCGGGGGTGCTGTTGGGAGAGCACCGGGCGCAGCGGTGCTTCGCCGAGAAGGTCGCGGCGTTCGAGCAGGAGAAGGGTCTCAGCCGCGAACTCGTGGCTGAGGCGACGCAACGCAGGCAGATGGAGGGGCTGTTGGCTGGAATGCAACACCTCCAGGGAGGCCCGGTATGCCCCTCGCCGCAGGCGACCAGCTCTGGTTCGACGGAGCCCTCGGCGAAGTCGTCGCCACGACGGCATCCCTCGACGCGAACGGGCGCGGCAGTATCACCTACGACGGGAGCACATTCCAGTTCCGGGTGAAGAAGTGCGCTGACGACGGCGCGACGGTCTATCCTCTAACAACCTCCGGGGCCGACCCGTATCTGCGGGTCGGTCTCGTGCTGAAGGACGGTTCCTCGCCGGGCCTGTACTGCCTGTGCATAGACGACATGCCCGCACCCGTCGGGTGGGGCCGCTGGGTACAGGGCGTCTCGTCGCCGTCGCGCTGGGGCGAGGCAGGCGAGTTCGCAGCAGTGGACTCCGTGGTGATGAGGATCGGCTGGCGCACGGGACTAGTCACGGTTAAAAAAGGATCGGTACTTCAGGCGAACGTGTATGCCGATCTCGTCCTCACCTATACGACCCCGGATGGTTCGCAGTCCTGCTGGTGGCAGCCCGCCTATCCGAGCAGCACGACCTGGCCGGGGGCCTCGCAGGGCTGCTTCAAGACAGATGGGAACGGCGTGCTCCACTACATTCGCCCGGATGGGAGCACGGGACCGATCATCCTCCCGCGCGGCATTGGCGCGTTGGGAAACCGCGTCGGCGACCGCTGGACGAGTGGCCCAGAACCCTCACGCTACCTCACAGGTGTTGAGGTCTGGTACTTGGGCGAGGCTGCTGAACTTACTGAGGGGACGGCGGTCTCTCTAAACGTAGGCGCAGTTGAAATCATCGTCAACGGTCCAGCCGGAGCAAGTGTCTGCGGATGGTGGTATGGAGGACCGCTGCGTTTCCAAGGTGCGCTCAACGGTTCAGGTACAGCAACCTTTACTGGACTCCCGCCAGGTACGTATACGGTCGCGTGTTTCCATGATACTGATACCAACAAGGGACTCAATCACCAAGACGTAGAGGCTACCTCTAGCGCCGGTAGTTATACGGTTAGCTTCGCCGCATCGTTCACTGACTACAGCGGTGGAACGGTTATCTATGGGAAGGCCTATTGGTATGGTTCGGAGCCGTTGGGCGGGGCGGCGGTCTGGGGATTGAGGGGCTTGCCATTTCCGCCGGCATGGGTTCAGATCGCAACAACTGCTGCTGACGGAACCTGGTCATACGATACCGCCGGGGGGGCGAATGTCAGTCAACTAGCGATCATCGATGCTCGCGGCTGTGCGAAGTCGTTGAGCGCGTGGGTGTATTGGAATCCAACAGTAGGGGCACGCTTTGCGAGTTCCCGCACAGGCCCGTGGAAACCGTTTCCGGCCTCGGCGGAGGGGTTTCTTCCGTGGGGTAGCGCCGGGAACCACGTGAACTTCAACGCGCCGCAGCCGGGGGCATATTTCCTGCACCCGGATACTGGCGAAAAGTACTATCTGCATGGAGTTCCGACTGGGAATGGGATGATGAGCGACCCGGCCCCGCGTTTCTTGATTGCCCTCGCGAGCAGCGTGCCCTCAGCGGCAACAACGTATACGCTCTGGGATGGAGATGGGACTCAGATCACAGGGTTGGGCGCGGTAGACTTGTTGCATAGCGCCACAGGTTCGACAGGCACAACCGCACCACCGTGGGCGGTCCCCGCCGGCGCATTCTATGAGATGAACACCGAGGGCCGACCAATCAATACGTCTCTTGGCGGCAAGTACCTCGGCTCCGTGGTCGAGTACTCTCTCGGCACGAACATCGTCGAGAGCCAGGACCCGAAGGAAGCGTTTCGTCTCGGGCTGGAGACGGGCAAAGTTACTGTCCCTCTTTCTCATAGCAGCTACTCGCAGACGGCGAACGTGCGGGTGCTGACATTCGGGGACTGGGCCTGCGGGTACTGCGGGAGCGCCGTCGCCGGCGCGCTGGACATGGGCCTCGGGTACACGCGCGGCTACTGCATGGCCTGCGCGGACGCGGGGTACGTGACCGACGCCCGCAGCTACTTCCTCACCCAGACCCTCGCGGCCCTCGCCGACTGGCGGGACACGACGGCGCGGCTCACGAGCGCGGGCGGCTACGCGCAGAAGACGGTTGAGGGCTGGGTTCGGCCTTGTGAGTATTACGAAGACGACCCTTGGATCGTGGGTAACTGGCTGGGCCTCGGGCTGGACCGTTGGGTCAGCCAGCATATAGTGCTAGGCTGGTGGCTTGGCGGCGCATTCGTCGATGGCGAGTCCATCGCGAACGCCGAGGCCCGCTTGTCGCAGACCATCGGCCCGGTGCAGCTCAAGGTCGAACTCAACGCGCCCTACAGCGGGACCGGAAAAACCGTTCACGTCACCGCGACCCGCACTGTTACGGGTGTTAGCGAAGTTCTTACGGCAACCGTCCTGCCGGGTAAGCAGACCGGCGACATCATCCTGCTCCGGCCCCATCCCCACAGCGAGGGACCGCCTGCGAGTTGGTACACGGACGTCACGAACATCGTCGTGGTCGGCGACGGGGATGTGCGGCTGAAGGTAGTCAACGACGGTCCTTCGTGGCGGTCGAGCGCGGGCGTCATCGTTCTGCATCAGGCGCACACCCCGTTCGCGTGTGACGTGCGGCTCACGAGTCGCGACCCCGATCTGGCGGTTGACGGTATGGGTCGGTTGCACGTAGTCTATTGCAGGGACGGCGCGGTCATACACCGAATACAGAATGCAGACGGGCGCTGGGAGGATGCGGTAGACGTAACGGCCAGCGCGAGGATGTTGGGCTCCCACAGCGACCCGAGCGTAGTTCCCGAGGTGACGGGGAGAATCGTGGTTAGTGCACACTACGACAATGCGACCCGCGTCATGGCGTCGGAGGACGACGGACAACACTGGGAGCAGGTGGGCTGAGGTGGACTTCGGACGCGCGATGATTCGAACCGATCACCAAGGCGTGCTGATCGCCGTCGGTATCGTAGATGGCTATTGCCGGTATACCTGGAGCTTCGATGGCGGTGTGACCTGGGCCGACTCGCTGCAGGTCTCGCTCGATCTTGTAGATGACGAACAACCAGGTTTGGTTGAACTCCCGGACGGCGCGCTGCGGATCGCGTTGACACAGGGAGATGCTGTCCGTATCTACAGCAGCGAGAATGCCGGGGAGTCCTGGACGGTCGTGGGGGTTCTCACGTGAGCCATGCAGTCGCCGTGTGTTACATCGAGGTTGACAACCCACATGCTGATGGGTTGATCGTAGACGGCGGCATACCGTATATGCTCCAGTTCCCGGTAAACGACCACCGCGCCACGGAGGAAGACCCTGACCGTTTCGCCGATCATCCGGAGGACGACTGGGATACGAGTAGCGGCGGCGCGAACGATGTAGAGATTATACCGGAGCTCAAGGCCCTCGGTCCGCGTGGCGTCGTCAGCGCGCAAAGCATGACCCTCTACGATGCTGAGGAGGGCACAGGGGACTGGGAGAAGACGAACAGCCAGGGAGCGGCGAACGTTAAGCAGGGTTGGCGCGTTGTACGGCCCCTCGGCATGAACGCCGACTTCCTTTACTGGTACGACGCGGGAGCCTACGATGCGACCTATTCGCACTTCGGCGAGGTTACGACGCGGGAGTCGTTCCTCCAAGCGGAGCCGGACTTCCAACTCACCCTGTTTCGATATGCGCGGCCTTCGAGTCTACCTGCGGGCGGGTACAACTACGTCGAGATCGAACTGGGACTTGACGGCTTCGGCCAGTGGGCGCTAGGACTTCCGGGGCCCTCTGAACTCGCGCCTTACAAGTTCCCGACGCTCTTCTGGCGGGAGTCCCAGGCCGATTCCTGGACGCGGGTGCGCGAGTGCAACAAGTCCTTGACACAGAAACAGGTGAGCGGTCTTCGGATCGGCGACCCTCAAGTCGTAACTTGGGAGACGGCCGACGGGCATATCATCCTGAACATCGATGGCGCACGGTTCGTATACTGGATTCCTGAGGAACAGCGTATTCTCCAGGACCCGATCATTCAGGCCGGCCCGGTCAAAGTGATCGCTTACGGCGCGCGGGCCGCTTTCAACCTCTCGCCCCTTGTCTACTCGACCCTCAGTTACGCGCAGCAACGCTATAGCCTGCCCGTAGACACCGGCATTTTCAACACCGGAGATATTACCTGTTACGATGTAAGTTGGGAACCGGCGACGGGCAACAACAGCACCTCAGTAACAGTGACGGAGAACCTCGAATCGACCGAGCTTGTCGGCGAACGAATCCTCAATCGTTATCGCCCACGGGTGACGTTCGAATCTACGACCAATCGCTACCGTGGCATCTGCTACCTGGCGCAAGTGGACATCGAGCCCAGCATCAGCGCGGGCGTCACGAGCACCTACACGACCCTGAACGCAGACGTGCTCATATCGGTGCGCGGCGAACTGAACAGCGATCATCGGAATGCGCGCTGTACCGTTGATCTTGAATTGAACCGTGCCGATGCCGACGCTTTTGCGAATACATGGAAAGGCAACAACAAGGCGACGGTAACGGCGGGTTGGGACGACGGTGCGACACAGGATAATACGACGCACTTCACGGGCTACCTCGTCGGTCGGCCTATGCTACGGGATGCCGATCATATTGAGCGCACGCGGATGCAGCTCGTTCTCCGTGACGGCTTCCATCGGCTAGAAAAAAAGCGTTGGGTGCGCCTCGGTTGTCTCGTTGGGTGGCAGATACACGCGGCCTTCCGCCGGGCGCTCAATCACTGGGGCTTCCCGGACTCGATGATCCAAGTCTGGGACGGAACGCAGCTCGTTCTCGTCGCGAGCCTGCCGGGAACGACGACGACGCCCACGATCCCGTTTGGGAGGCGGCAGGGCGACCTGCGCTTCGACTTCGCGGCTAACGCTCGGGCGATCTCGTGCCTGAACGACCTCGTGGATTCCGTAGGCTGGCGCTGGGGCTGGCACCGGAACGGGTACTGGTTCCTCCGCCCGCCTGTGGAATACGGCGATACGCCGGACTTCATCGTCTATGACGCGCAGCTGTCCGAGGACAACATCATCCACGAGGCCGAGGGTAGCGTGGCATTCGACGCGACGCCCGAGGGGCGGCCATTCGCGAACAACGTTTGGGTTGAAGTTACGCGCGGAGACGAGGCGACCGTCGAATGGCGCCGGGACGGAGACAGCCATACAAACAGCAGCGCGGCGGACTTCATCGGCGATGATTGGTGGGAGGTAGAGGTCACACGTGACGTTGCGAACCCGGCGCAACTGGCGGAGCGCATCCTGGCTGAACGCAGCCAACGGCAAAAGACCATCCGCTACAACCCACGAGGACAGGTTGACCTCTGGCCCGACGATTTCGTACAATGGCAAGGTACCGGGTTGGGGGTGACTCACCTCTCGATCTTCCGCAATCTGCGTAAGTCATGGCGCGTCGATAACGGCGGCAACTACGATACGGAGTTCGAGGGGGTGTTCATCCAATGACGACTCCGCCGCGACGGGGGAATGCTGGAGTGCCTGAGGGGCCGGGGATTGAGCGAACGAACGTGGGCGTGTGGGGGGTGCATAACTGGGATAGTCCGAACGTCGTCTGGGGGCGTAATGATGGGGAACGCATAGCAGCGGAGCCCTCGCCCACGAACAGTACCGGGACCTGGGGTGTGCACTGTTGGGTGACTGACCCATTCGTCAGATGGCCGTAGTGCTGGAGGTGTTGCATGGCCTATGTAGAGTTTTCGAACAAACCCAGCGTAGCCAGCGGGGACGCGCTGAACCCGACGACACAGATCAACAACCCTGCGCAGGGGGTGCAGGACGAGTTCGAGCTGCGCACGGGAGACCTCCTCGATGGCGTGGTCTCGGGGATGGTCTGCACTACGTCGAGCAGCAACATCGCTGTCGCCTCGGGCCGAGCTTACGTTGCCGGCAAACGTTACGGCGGCAATACGAATGTCAGTTTTACGGGCAAGGCAGCTGCAGACTACTACGTCTACATCGACAGTGGGGATGACAGCACACCATACAAGGCGAAGACCTCCGCGCCGACAAGCGGCGAATTGACCCTCGCAACCTGTACCTGGAACGGGTCGATCTTCACGACGCCCTACATCGACGACAACCGGAAGGTCCTCGGCATCTACCGCCGAGACTACCAGTTCGGGTGGGATGGGATTCTCGCAGCGGGCAAAGAGTACAATCTGCCGATCCGTGATGATTTGTGGATCGAGTCGTTGGAGTTCTTGTGCTGCGACAATGGCAGCGTATCTGGCAGCGTGACCGTTGACTGTTACCTCGGCGCGGATGGTACGCGCGGCACGACGATCTTCACGACAACGACACGGCGACCGACGATCACGACGGCGACCGCGGACTATACGACAGCGCAGAGTGGCGAACCAGACGGGGACCGGAAGCCAGATGCGGGCGAACACCTTACGCTGCAGATCGCCGCTATAGATGGCGGCGGAACGGCCAGCACTTTGAGCGGAACCGTTCGCTGTCGGCTCCGGTGAGGAGCACCGTCCGTGGCCAACCCTGAACCCCCGAGACTCGAAAACCAAAGCGTCGGAAATCTGACGCCGTTCGTGATCGTCAGTACCTCGCGGGGGGCGGCGAAAAATCCAACCGCAGTACGCGCCGTCGGCTACGACCCCAAGAAGACTGTCAAAGGCACGGCAACCTCGGCAGGTAGTACCAGTACGCTGAGCGATTCGGCAGCAACCTGGACCAATGACCAACCGAACGGTCTGTTGATTCGGATTCGGACGGCAGCCAGCGGCAAACCGCACGAAGCCCGTATCACCGACTATGACAGTGCGACCGATACCTACACGTTCACGACGCTTAGTGAAGCCGTGGGTAACGGCGACGAGTATGAGGTCGTGGGCTGGCCGCTCATGGCATTGGCTACCGCCACGGTCTCGACCAATGAGACGACAATCAATGCTACCCAGGCGCTCCATGCCTATGTCGGGCCGCGAAGGTTGGCGGTCGAGTTCACGTTCTCGGCGACAGAAGTTCGGTGGGTAGAGTGGGAATACGAGGTTGTGGATTGAGCCGCCGCGACCTGGATCGAGACGGTCCTGGCCCGCCTGATCGTGTTGGCGAGGTAGCCGTCCGCATGAGGAGAAGGACATGCCTAACTGTACCGTTTGCGGAGTCGAAATCGCCGAGGGCTACTGGCCGAAAGAGTTGCCGCGGCCGGAGCGCGTGTACGACCACTGCGCGCTGCACTGGCTGTCGTGTTGCTCGTGGGGCAAGACGGACTTCTCGGCACTGCCAGTTGAGGAGTTCCAGGGCCGGTACATCCTGGGGTCCTCGTTCGGTGGGGAGAATTATGAGGGCAGCCCCTGGCCGGTAGGCGCTGGGGGGTGCGTGTTCGAGCGGTGCGTCTTCGTGAATTGCGAGCCGCCGCCGAGGTCCACGCTGCTCGGTTGCGACCAACGGCGGTACAAGGCGCAGGCCGATGGTCAGGACTGGTATCTCGATCACGCGGACGCGCCGGTGCGGCCGCTGGACAAGGACCTTTTCAAGAACGAGAAGTGGAGTTCGGACCCGGCGGACATCCCGCAGGAACCAAGGAAGCCGGGGGTATCGGCGGCGGAGGTCGTCTTCGACCCGGTGACGGGAGCGGAGACGAAACTGGCGGGCGAGGTGAAGTAGCATGGCCCTTCCCTCAACGCTGGTATGGGAGTGCCGATCTGCAGGTGCGGCGGCGTTCGCCGGGGGCTTCTACGATAAGCCCACCGGCGACGCGCAAGGTGGGACCGACCATTCCACCAATGCGTCCCCGACCTCCATCACTGGTATGACCTGCCTGCTGGTGGCTCCGACCGTCCTGCTGAGTGCGTCGTTCACAGCGGCGATGGCAGGCAACGGGATTCGCATCCCGAATGGTGGAAACTGGCTAGGAGGTATGACTCCCGGTTGGCGTCTCATTCTGAGTGTGGTTCCCGGCGTCTCGGCGACGGTTGATGCGAACTGCGTGAGCGGCGGAGACGGCGCAAGCGCCACGGGCTACGAGGGGGGCTGCCTGCTGCTCGCCGACGCCCTCTGCGAGGCGGCCATCGGCGGCAACATCATCTGGGTCAAGGACGACGGTGCAGCGCATACGATAGCGACAATCAACGTCTCCTCAACGTCCGCGAATGCGGATGCGCCGATCTGGCTTGTCGGCTATCTCTCGACCATCACCGACCGTACTGACCCTACCGCTGGGGACAACCCGACCGGGACCAGCCGCCCACTAATGGACGCGACCGTCAATGCAGTCAACTTTGCCACAAACTGGAACTTCTGGAATCTCCGATGCGCATCGAGTGCCGCCGAAGGCTTCGGAAACGCTATCGCGCGCAACAACTCGATCGTCAGAGATTGCCAGTTCCGCAACTACAGTACGACACTGGGACGCTCGGCGGTAAGCACTGGCGCAAGTGGCGCACTTCGGTTCCAATCGTGCGAGTTTACGTCACCCTACGGGATAGGGATGAAAGGCACCACCGGAGGGGCGGACCTGTGGTCCAGGTGCTGGTTCCACGACTGCGCTCAATTCGGGCTGCAGTATACGACCGGCGCGAACAACGACGTGGAGTACTGCGTCTTCGAGACCTGTGGTGTCGCGCTGGAGGTCTCAACGGGGGGGGGTGGGCAGGTCCAGGGCTGTGACTTCTACAACTGCACGATTGCGATCAACCACACCGGGGCAGCGGGCCAGTGGACGGTCGAGAACTGCATCTTCGCTTACTGCGGTTCGGGTCTCATCGGCGACGTGGCGGGCGGCACGACCATTCGGACCAACTGGGAGAACTACAACACGTTCTTCAACGTGACGACGCCCCTCACGCGCTGGAGCAGTGACCCGGTCGCGACGAACCAGATCGGGCCGAACTCGAACATCACCTTCGACCCGGGCTGGACTGAGACGACCTGGGCGGACCTCGCCTGCGCCGATCACGTAGCGAACTACGCGGTCACGAGCGCGGCCGGGGGCTTCAGCGCGAAGTTCATCGCGGCGGATGGGACCCTCGCCAGCTTCGACAACACGAAGGCGCAGTGCATCAGGATCACCGACCTTGCGGGTGCGACCGAATGGGACGCAGACGGGGTGTACCCCATCGCGAGCGTGGACAGCGACGGGCAGATCACGGTGTACGCAGCAGCCGACCCGACCAGTGGGAGTGACGCGACGGGTGGCCTTGCGCGCTGGCTGAAGAACTTCGTCCTCGGCGCATCGAGTCCGTGCCGAGGGGCGGGGGCCGGAGTAACGGGGAGTCCCATGCCCTTCGGCAGCGCGGGCACCGTCGAGCAGGGCGCGTGGCAGGCGGGGGCAGGAGCGGGAGGCGGGTACATGCCGCAGACCCGGCGGTTCGGCCTGCGGAACGTTGCGTAGGAGACTGCACTCATGGCGCTATCGCTCACTCATGCCGCGCTTCCGTATCCAGTGAAGCACTCGCGGTTCTCGGTCCTCGTCTCATTCCGCGATACCGCAGGGGCGTTGACCAATCCTACCTCTCCCGACAGCGAGGTCAGCACCGATGGCGGAGGTACCTTCGCGGATTGCGCGGAGGAGGTCTCGCCAACCGCAGGGCATGGATACATCACGCTGACTGGGGCGGAGACGAACAACGATGCGCTGAAGGTTCAGTGCAAGGGCACTGGCGTCTTGACCGAGGTGATCGACCTCTACCCGCGCGACCTGCCGGTCTACAAGACAGGGACGGCACAGGCGGGAGCGGCCTCGACGATCACCCTGGCGGCAGCAACCTTCGCTGCTGATGATGACATGAATGGCTGCATCGTCCGCACTACGGGTGGCACCGGCGGTGGTGGAGTCGGCGGAGCAGGCAACCAAGCGCGCCTTATCATCGATTCGGTCGCAGCTACGCAGGTCTGTACGGTGCAGGGAACCTGGGAGACGAATCCGGGTGCCGATACCACCTACGACATCCTTGTTCCCCTTGACGACTCCTCGCAGGCCCCAAAGACGCGGGCACTCCTCGCCCTTCCGGCTGTCGCGCCTGCGGCCTCTGGGGGCCTCCCGACCTTCGGCACCGGCACCGGGCAGCTCAACGTGACCGGCGGGCGGGCGGACGCGGACCTGAAGTACGTCTGGGGCGCGACACTGACCGAGGCGGCAGGAGCGGGGAAACTCGCCGGGGCCCTCTCGAAGTTCCTGGACGTGACGACGCCATTGCTCGTGGCCTCGGATGTAATGCGCGGTACCGACAGCGCGGCCCTCGCCTCTGTCTGGACTTCGGCGCGGGGAACGCTGGTAGACCAGCTTGACGGAGCCGTGGATGGAACCGCTGTCGAGATTATCAAGACGGTCCTCACCGAACTCAGCAACCGGACGAACAACCCGAGCCTGCACGACCTGCTCGGCATCCCGGACACCGCCGCCCATACGCTGTTGACCGACGGGGCAGACGCGGTGTGGGACGAGGCCTCCGCCGGCCACACCGACGCGGGCAAGGCCGGGGCGCAGATGTGGACGGTCGTGAGCGCGCTCCAAACCGTGCTCTCCGGCATCACCTCCCTCGCGGCATGGTTGCGCGGGTTGTTCCGCAGCAGCGCGATGGATGTGACCGCCAAGGCCGAGGTCAATAGCGGAGCCGGAACCTACAACGAGGCGACCGATAGCGCCGAGGCCCTCGGTACGACCGTCGCGGGCAACAATGCCTATCTCGTGGATTTTGACACTAATGGAGTTGGTGTCGCGTCGATGAGTGGGAACGTGATCGGCTCAACGCAGATCGCAGATGCTGCGATCACGGCGGCGAAGATCGCGACGGGCGCGATTGACGCGGACGCCCTGGCGGCGGACGGCGTGGCGGAGATCGCCGACGGGGTATGGGACGAGGCGCGGGCGGGGCACGTGGCAGTCGGCTCGTTCGGCGAGGGTGTCGCGAGCGTGCAGGGTAATGTGACGGGGAGCGTTGGCAGCGTGACGGGCGGAGCACTCGAAGCCACGCTGACTGCAATCAAGGGCGCGGGTTGGACAGTCGAACACCTGAAAGCCATCTACGATCTCGTCGCAACTCGGCTGGCGACCTCGGGCTATACCGCGCCGGACAACACGAGCATCGGGTCTATTTGGACGCGGCTGCAGGCGGTGACGGACGCCGACTCCGTGCTGCTCGATGCGGTTCAGCGCCTCGCCATCGTGTCGGCCTGGGCGGCGCGGACACCCGCCAATGAGGAGACCGCAGCGGGTGCGGGTTCGTTCGCGAGCATCATGGGGCTCATGGGGCAGAAGCACAAGGTCACGGTCGTCGACAACGGGGATGATACCTCTACGCTGACGTGCTACAAGTCCGATGGGACGACAACGTGGTTCACCGCTACGCTGACGAACGTCGCGCCGACCGCGACGACACCGACTGTCACCACGGGGACGAGTGACACCGCATGAGCGCCTCCGTTCACCGGGACATCCTGGCATGGTTGCTGAAGTGGTTCCGGCCTGGAGGCACTACAGCCGCACCGGGATCGACCACGTTCGAGGACGCCAGTCCGGGCGCGCGGTTCGCTGCCGCTGGCGACCAAGCCACGTTCGAGGACGTGAGCGGGACTGCGAAGTTCCGGGAGGCGTAATGCCCGATTGGATTCCGGTCAACCTCAACCGCCCGCTGAACTTCGCCGAGACCATCCTGCGCGATGTCAAACAACGTGCGCGGACGAGTGGGAACCTCGGCAAAATGGAGTACCGCCCGACGGTGCCCTCGTGCCCGCAGCGGCGGAAGCCGCGAACGGTGTTCGAGCGGTTGGGGTTGCACATCGAGACAGCGGAGGTTGACGCAGAGGACGGGCCGAAGTAGACTCGCAAACACCGACCGGGGATTGCCCGGCGAGAGGACCTGACCGATGTGGACGACGACGAACAGCCTGGCCGCCATCAGCATCTCCGTTGCGGTTATCGGCCTGCTCACAGCCCACGTCATCGCTGCCGTGAAGTACGGCGTGAAGCAGGTTTGGCGTGCCGATGCGTTGACTGCCGCGTTTACTGCGTTGACCGCTGAAGTCCAGGCACTTGCCAACAGTAAGGTCTCGGTCACAGACTGCCTGCGCTCACATGGCGAGACCGTCACGAAGCCGTTCTGCGAGGCGCAGCACGCGAGGGCCAACGCGGGATTGGAGAAACTAAGCGAGGAGTTCGGCGGGCTCGCCGTCGAGGTTCGGGGAATCGGCAAAGATGTCGAGTGGTTGAAGGACGGAGTGCGTGCGCTGCACGGGGGCGTGACCCTCGCTAATCCACACCCGCCGCCTCTACCACCGGACCCGCGGGAGCAAACCGACGAGGAGGCCTAGAGTGGCCGAGCCCTTCGGGAAGGACTCTGCACTCCCCCGTATCCGCCTGGACCTGGTGCTCGTTCTCGTCGCGCTGTTGCTCTCCCTCGGCGCGAACTGGGCCCTCGTACAGGCGCACCAGCGGGACTGCAATGTGCACCATACGTACCAGGAGCTTGAGACGCACTTCATGGGTCGCGAGACCGTCGAGACGCGGCTGACGAACATCGACAAGTCCCTCGACCGCATCGAGAAGGCGCTGGAGGAAAACCGATGAGTGCCCGCCTAACCGTCGTCTCGGTGAGCGCGGTTCTGGTCCTGGCGGGCGGGGTCTCGCTCGTGGAGCGGAGCGAGTGCCGCCGGTCGGACCACCGTCCCATCGAGGTTGTAAGGCCGCCTGCGTTCGAGCCGGAGCCGGGACCCGCGCCGCCAGTCGTCAAGCCGCCCGAGACGAAGCCCGCGCCTGTACCTCACCTCCTGAAGCCAACGCCCAAGACGCACAAGCCAACGCGCGAACCCGTCCGCGTCACGACTGTCGAGCCGAGGGACCTCCCGGCACCGCCGACACCAGAGCCGCCGCCCGCCGAGACCGCCGAGCAGCAGATCGTCGTGATGGAGGCGCGGGTGCAACACATCGAGAACCTCGTGATGCAGCAGGCGCCGGGGGAGTTCGCTGCGTCGCCGGAACAGGCTCAAACCCAGGAGGGCGAGTAGGATGAAGGGCTGGATTGCGCTACACCCGTTCCAGGAGGCGCGCCTGCGGGCGCTCGGCCTGAACGGGAACCAGATCATCCAGGGCGTCGCAACCACAGACGGCGACCTTGGCCATCCGAGCAAAGGCTCCCATGATTCAGTCGGCGCCAAAGACGGTCGGCGCTGGGGCTGGTCCATCGACGTATCCGTGAGTTACGACCCGACGCGCGAACACTTCAACGCGCTGGTAACGGCGGGCTTCTGCCCGTTCCATCGCGGCCCTCCGGTCTTCAGCGAGCACTGGCATATCGTAGATGTGGCCTGGAACAAGACCGACGCGGGACTCGTGCCTCGGCACCTGGCCATCCCGCGTCACCAGGTCCTCTCGTTCCTGCAGGTCCCTCCGCGCGATGGACTCATCAGCGACCTCAAGCTCAGCGCGGCGTGGGCTCCGACGGCGGCGCAGCAGGCGTACATCCGAGGGCTTTGGGCGCAGGGGGTCATGCCCGAGGGGTACGATACCGCCGAGCCAGGTCTCAAGGTCGTCTACCCGCCCGACGCCGGGGCCGCTGGCGTCGTCCCCTGCCGCCCGGTGATGGAGTCCGGGGTGACGCGCTGCGATCTGCGCCCGCTGGCCGAGGCGTTAGGGTACGACGTTACGTTCGAGGCGGCGCAGAACAAGGTCTACATCACGCCGAAGACGTAGGAGGCCGGGATGCTGGAACCCTACTGGTCTGACGGCGAGCGCGTGATTTACCACGGCGACTGCCTCGCGGTGTTGCCGACGCTGCCGGACCGTTCGGTGGACATGGTATTCTGCGACCCGCCCTATGGCCTTGCGATGAACGCGGTAGACGGGACGATGGCCTCCCGGCGGGAGTGGGTTCTTGGGCGAGGGACGCGCGAGGAATGCGAGGCGACCGCCAGGCCTATTGAGCAAGACGACCGCACCTTCTTCATCGACACCCTGCCCCTCGTCTTCGCCGAACTCGCCCGTGTCCTCGTGCCGGGGGGCTGCTGCTGCTGCTGCTGCGGCGGCGGCGGTCCACAGCCCATCTTCGCTGAGATGACCCTGATGCTCGACCGGACGCCCGGCCTGAAGTTCAAGCAGGCGGTCGTGTGGGACAAGGGAGGCCTCGGCATGGGCTGGCATTACCGCCGGAACTATGAGTTCGTGCTCGTGGCCGAGAAGCCAGGCGCGGCGTGCAAGTGGTACGGCGGGAACACCGTCGCCAACGTCGTGCGCATCCCGAAGATCATTCCATCTGCTGCCCAGCATCCGACGGCCAAACCTCCCGAACTCGCTGAGTTCTTCATTCGCTTGCACTCGCAGCCAGGCGAGCTTGTGCTGGACTGCTTCGCCGGCAAGGGCAGCACCGGGGTCGCGGCGAAACGCCTTGGCAGATGCTTCATCGGCATCGAGATCGACGAGGCGCACGTCGCCGACGCGGCCCGCAAGCTCGGAGACCTCGAACGTCAGCTTCAGACGGCAGAGCCGAACCTGTTTACGGAGGCCGCCGCCGGTGCCTGACTGCGCGCGCTGCGAGATCATCGAGCAGGTCCGACAGCACCGTGTCAACGCGGAGACCGCCGTCGGCCTGCTGCAGATGGACCTCGAAGCCGTGCAGGCGTGCCGCCCGCGCTGGTGGTGTCGGCGCTTGCGGGTCTGGCGAGACGCGCGGCTGACCAGCATCGGTATGGCCCTGTCGCGGGCCTGCCACCAGCGGGACTACTGCGACCGGCTGCTGGTCGGTCTTGAGCCTTGCGCGTTGGCCCCGTAGAGCATTGACTTATGCTCCCGTATACGGTAAGATTACTGTGTGAATCGAACGGTGCGAGTGATACTCCAACCGACTCCCGAACAGGCTTCCGCGCTGGCCGACACCTCGGCGCAGTTCACCGAGGCCTTCAATTCCGGCTGTGCTTGGGGCTGGGAGAACGACGAGCACAATGGCGTCCGCCTGCACCATGCGACCTACCGGGACCTCAAGACCCGACTTCCAGCTCTTGTCTCCGACTTGCACATTCAAGCCCGCGTCAAAGCGACCGAGGCCCTGAAGTCTGCATTCGCGCTGCGTCTTAAGGGCCGGGAGATCGGCTGCCCCCGGTCGTTGGCTTGCCCTCCTCGTCTCGACCGGAACACTTTCAAACTGGACTGGCCGTCCTCGTCGGTGCGCCTCTCGACGACCGAAGGAAGGATGACCATGCCCTTCTCGGTCCCCGCCTTCGCCGAGAAGTGGGCGGGAGGCAAGCCGCTTACCGCCGACCTGATCGAACGCGAGGGGCGTTGGTGGCTCCACGTCGCGGTAGATGTGCCCGCGCCGAAGGTCGCTCCGTCTTCCGATGTGGTCGGCGTTGACCTTGGCCTTGCCTGCCCCGCCGTCGTATCCAACAACCGCTTCCTCGGTAAGCGCGGTTGGCGGCGGGTCGAAGAACGCAACCTCCGTCTCCGCCGGTCGCTCCAGGCCACGGGCACCAAGTCCGCCAAACGGCACCTGAAGAAGATGTGCCGCCGACAATCCCGCTTCCGGCGCGACTGCGACCACATCCTCTCGAAGCAGATCGTCGTCTCCGTGGAGCCCGGCGGCACCGTCGTCCTCGAAGACCTGAAGGACATCCGGCGACGGGTCAAGGTCCGTCACGGCGGGCAGGCCCGTCGCCTGCACGGATGGTCGTTCGAGCAGTTGCAGACCTTCGTCCGGTACAAGGCCGAGGAGGTTGGGGTAACGGTGGGGCTCGTGAATCCAGCCCATACCTCTCAGACCTGCTCCTCCTGCGGGCATCGAGCCCGCAACAACCGCCGCAGTCAGTCGGCGTTCGTCTGTCGCGAGTGCGGCTTCGCGCTCAACGCCGATCTCAACGCGGCCCGCAACATCGCGGCCAAGTACCGTACCGCCTCCGGCATGACCGGAGCGGATAGGTTGTCTGTCAAGCAACCTACTGTGGGGAGTCATGCTTTGCATGGTTCACTCATAAGCCGCCTGCTTTAGCGGGCGGTACTTGACAGAGGGCACAGTCGGGAAATCCGTCCGGTGCCCTCGTACCGGGTCGCGGCCCGGCAACACCTGAGGGTGGCGCGCAGACCATCCTCTGCCAGCGGCAGGGGACCCCGGAAGGCTTTGGCCGTTGAGCCGAGCAATCAACGGCCGCAGACAAACTAACGGAGGCCCGAACCGTGGATACTCTCGTCGCGCAGCCGGACCTGTACGGACTCCTCGCAGGCCTGCTCGTGCTGGGCCTCGTCGAAGCGCAGAAGCGTTGGAGTCTCGTCCCCTGGGTAAACCTCTCCAGCACCAAACTCCGCAAGGCGCTCACGGCGGCCTGTACGTCCATCCTGGCAGCCTCGATACCGCCTCTGGCCCACTGGGCCACCTCGGGCACCCCGCCGGACTGGGAGGCCCTTGGCGGGGCAGCGAGGGCTGCTCTGCTGACGTTCCTGGTGGCAAGCGGCCTCTGGGCTGCGCTGCTGCACCGGAGTGCCTCCGCCGAACGCCCACCCCCGTAACCCTGTGGGGTCTCCTCCCTCCCCCGCAGGTCAGAGCCTCCCCGGCGGCTCCGCCAGGCCCCTCAGCGATGGGGGGCCTGCGTGTTTGTGGGGTTCTGCATATAGGACCAAAGGCCCAGAAAGAATCTCGCCCGGGGGGGTTTGAGGGGCTTGACAACGGGGTATACATAGAGTATAGTAGGCAACGTAGGACAGCAACCAGGAGGCGAGAGATGACCCGAACCATGATCGGAACGGTATGCACCGACGAGCAGGCAGAGGAGCTGAACCGGGAACTAGCCCGAATGATACTCCCGACTGCGATCAACGCAGAGGCCCTGGACAAGCTCAACCGCCAGGAACGCAGCGCACTGTACATTCTGCTCCGCGATGCCCGCGACCGGATCGCACAGGACGAGAGCGAACTGGGTGTGCAATGGGAGGCACTGGCGCAACGCACGATGGAGTTGGTAGCTCGCGACGGTGTAGACATCTGAGGCCGAAACCTCCTCCGGGAGGTCCGCCCGTGACGCGGGCGCTGACGAGGCCAACACCACACACAGAGAGGCGAGAGATGACCCGCACCGAGCAGCGCACAGCGAAGCCGAGCCCAGCGCAGATCCAGATCCTTCGGGAGATGCAGTCCTGGGGATGTTTTGCTCCGCAGACGGATACGGCGGAGCGGACGGCAGAGATCACGGAACGACTGGGGCTATCCGAGAAGCGCGGATACACCTATCACCTGACGCCGGCCGGGGAGGCGTTCCTGACGGTCTACGCGACCCATCAGATTGCCGCTGACACCCGCCTGACGAGGCCCGTGGCACGGGCCGAAACCCCCGCGAGGGGGTAGCGGGAGCCGCAACAACCGGGCCGCGGGTCCCTAACCCGCCAGGAGGACGAGGCAATGAGTCCACATACCTGTGGTTGTCCGCTCGGAGAGCACACTGTCAGCAGCGGCGATGCGGAGTGCGTTGGATGTGGCGCACGTCTCTCCCTGCTGAGCATGAGCTGGGATGGCCTATGCCCGGTGTGCTGGTGCATCCGGGAGCAGGAGGCGTGCCCGATGTGTGCGCCCCCAGACGAGGACTGAGCCCGCGAGGGCTGAGTCCTAGAACACGGGCGAGCGGGAGCCGAACAACCACAGAGCCCGGAGCGCCGGGCGGAGGGCAACAATGACCATCGAGCAGGCGCGAGCAACCGTCGTTGAAATGCAGCGCCGCTACCATGACGCACGGGTGGCGCGGATCCAGGCCGAGGAGGCCTGGGAGCGCGCGGAGGATCTGTGGCGCCGGGCGCAGTCGGTCGAGAAGGATGCGGAGGATGCTTTGCGGGACGCGAAGGCATCCAGCGACAGCATCAGCCCGAGCGGGTAGGGAGGAACCACCATGCCGAAGCACAAACTCGGCGACCGGGCCATCCACAAGACAGACCAGATATGCCCTCGTTGCGAATCGCTGCTCTTGACGCTCGACGAATGGCAGGACCACGGATGTGCGTCCGACCCGACCTGGTACACGTTGGAGGAACGCTGTGAGAAATGCGAATGGCATTACTGGGTAATCTGAACGCCGGACTCCTGGGAGGGAGAGCCATGAGCAAACTCGAACGCCGCAGCCGTCTCGTTGCTCTGCAGGCACAGCAACACCGGAGCCGGAACCTACTTGCCTTTGGTCGCCGGGCCGGGGACGAACGCCTCGTCCGCGAGGCTACGCGGGATCTCGCCAGCCTGGGCCGGTGCGCGAGGTGGTTGGCGCAGTATGCAGGAGTGAGCGCATGAGCAATCCGATCCTAAGACTCATCGCGGAGCAGAAGGCGCAGGTCGGTGAGGAGGTCGTGGTCTGGGTGCGGATGGGCGACTTCTACGAGGTGTTCGACGAGGACGCGCGGGTTTGTGCTCGCGAACTGGACCTGACGCTGACCAGCCGCTAGTCACAGGATGGTTCACGGCACCCGATGGCCGGGGTCCCGGTCCACGCCATCGAACGGTACGTCAGCAAGCTCGTGGCGAGGGGCTACCGGGTCTGCGTGTTGGAGTGCGAGGGGAAGGCAGACGGGGCTTGACAACGGGAACCCTTGCTGGTAGAATAGACGCTATGAAGACAGCACTTCGACAGGTACAGGCAGCTGCAAAGCTAGGCGTTAGCCGTACGCGCGTGAAGCAGCTCATGCGCGACGGCAAACTCGACCGGGTAGAAATCTGCGAGGGGCTCGTAGGGGTCACGGCGCAGTCGGTCGAGCGCCGCCTCTGCGAGCAGACTGAACTCCGGGCGAAGTACCTGGCCCGGAAGGCGCAATAACCGAGACGCGCCGCCCGGACAGGCGACGCGCTCGAAACGCACGGAGGTGAGTCCGTGTCGGACCCCACAGTAGCACCCCCGTCGGAGCAGGTCAACCATCCCGTAATCGGCGATGTGCGCCGGGACAAGCGCACCGGCACAATCGTGCTGGTCGTGCGTATACGGGTGGGCGAGGGGTATACCATCGCCAGCCGCGATGATGGTGAATACATACCGATGACTCTGACCATCCTGGAGGCGCTAACCGACCACGTCGGCAATGCATTCGAGTGGGCCGAGGAGGAGAGTTCCCGATGACCCCCCCCTCGAAGTCAAGCCCCCGCGCAAGCGCGACTCAGTGCACCTCTACTGCACGGACGAGCCCGGCACCGGGTACGTCGGCAGCTACTACCCCCGGCCTGCCGTCGCCGTCTGGTGCCTCGCGGTGCAGGGAGGCAGTCCCATCTGCGGGCGCTACACGCTCGCCGGCGCAGTGGCATGGGCGCAGACGGTCGCCGCGCAGAAGGGCCTGCCGCTGACCGTGACGCCCGAGGTTGACCGGCAGTGCCGGGCTGCCGGAATCCAGCATGGAGGGAGCGTGGTCGTATGAACGGCGGAATCAGCCGAGAGACGTTGCGCCATATCATCTCCGAGGTCGCCGAGACCACCGAACAGGCTCGCTGGGCGTTCGAGCATGGGCGAATCTGGTATTCCGGGGCGGCAGAGAGTGACAACGTATGGCTAGCGTCCCTGCTTCTGATAGACGAGGCGGCACTGGATGTGGTCGTCAGGAAGGTTGGCGTTTTCTGTGATTGGACGTCGGAGGACACGCGGGCCGTCCGCGCGACTCGACGGGTCGAGCTCGACGCCCAGTTCCTCGGAGAGCGCGAGGTCGTGGCCGAGCGGGAGTCGGAGGCCCCCGATGCCTGAAACGAATCCGAACTGGTATGTCTACCGAGCGATGCTCGACCTCTCGAACTGGCTCCGTGATCGAACCAATGAGGCCCAGGCAGGCGCGGATACTCTCGGCGGACCCGCGTCGCTCGCTCACGCGAGCGCATTGGCATACCACATTGCGCGGGCTGAGGTTGAGAGACGGTGCCGATCTGCCATTGATCAGTACAACCACGCGGGGAAAATGGAGGCGCTGAAGATGGAGGCCCCTGATGCCTGATGCGATTCCGGTCGCCCGTCTAGAGAAGTTCTGCCGGCGACTCAAGCGGAAGGCGTACAGGGCAAAGCGCGAGGAAGAATCGGCAGGCCCATTCAACGCAGATTATGCAATCCGGATGTGGGCCGAGAGGCGCGTACTGTTGGAATGCCTCTCTGATCTGCGCGCTATCATCAATGAAGAACTTGAGGCTCGCGGATTGCCGAAGGCCAAGTAACTGAGACGCCGCCCGCGTGAACGGACGGCGCTCGACGAGAGGGAGGGGTGACTCCCCGATGACACAGACTACCACAAGCCGCGACCCCGACGCAATCACCGATCCGCCCATCGTAAAGGGCAGCTTCTGGCTGCCCGAGATCGGTACGCAATTGTGTCCTCTTCATCTGCGAGTCTCGGTCACGGTCGTGCGAGGTGGGCGCGTATGGTATCGACCTGTCTCAGTAGATGGCGTGGCCGTCAATGCCGTGTGGGGGAGGCAGCGCCACTCAACTTCCGAGAAGCACTTCCGAGCACACTTCAGTCCCGCGGAAGGCACACGATGACCCGCAACCCCGACAGCGACGTGACCGCCCACGCCGAAGCTCTCGCCGAGCAGGTCGCCGAGGAGTTCGGCGCCGGGAAGCTCGATGCGGCATTCGGTGAGTGGCTCTACAAGATCCTGGACGGCGGGGACATCGACACCCTCCTCTGCACGCACTTTCGCCATCTGACCCGTTGGCATGGCGACCACTCTCACATCGTCAACGGGCAGCCCGCATGGGAACTGCAGGTGATGGCCGGGCGGAACTGGACGCGCGTCACGCCGACGCAGGTCGGTGAGGCGTACCGAAGTCTCGCCGGAGAGGGCGAGAGGTTCGTGAAGGAGTTCGTGCGCGAGATCGCAGCCGAGAGGGAGGAGGCCCCCGATGCCTGACCTGGCGCACGGCAGGTCCGACCAACTCCAGGAAGATGCGGAGACTACGCATTACCTCATCAAAACTGAGACGTGCTGGAACATCGCACGCTGGTATGACCGCCTCGCCCGGGCCGCCGAGGAACTGGCGGGCATCCGGGAACGGGAGGCCCTTCAACCATGAAGAACGAGTTGGTTATGTTATCCGATGAGGAGTCAAACCGTATTTTGGACCCAATCCGAAGGTCACTCGCCCTCCAGGCGATGTACCAGTATCGGCTGCGGCACCTGACGCGCTGCGGGCACATGAGTATCGCCGTCTATGCCGAGGAGACTGGGTTCCGCCAACGGGTGATCGGCATGGATGGTGGCCGCGTTACGCACTGGTGCGAACGAGGGTGGGAACGTACCCAGGACAACCAGCCCATCTGGGACGTAGTTCTCCAATCGTGGGCGTTCGGGGCTGACCCACACTACTTCGGCACGGAGGCCTCCGAGTGAGCAAGATCGTCACCGGCTGCATGTGCCCCGAGTGCGGCTCCGAGGCGATCCTGCGGGATACCGCAGAACGCTACGGTCGCAGCTATGGGATGGAGTGGGTCTGCCCCAACTGTCCCGAAGTTTTCGTCGGCTGTCATGGGGATAGCGACCGGCCCAAGGGAACGCTGGCCGGACCCGAGACGCGCGACCTGCGCAAGCAGTGTCATGCGCGCTTCGACATACTCTGGCGCAGACGAGGGCTAGGACGGCGGGAGTGCTACGCGGCCCTCGCGGAAGTTCTCGGGATCACGATCGACGAGGCTCACATCGGGATGATGGATGCCGATGGGTGTCGGAGAGTGCTGGCGGCCATGCCCGCTATCGAAGCACAACTACGCGGGGAGGAAACATCCCAGTGAGACCCCTCGCCGCCCTCCTAGCATTCCTCGCCGCCGTCGCCTGGTCGGCCTACGCGGTCGCACGTTGGGCGGGACCCGCATTCGACGTGGCGTTCCCTGGAGGTGCGCGATGACCGATCTCCCGACCCTCCGCCCGCAGGACGTATCGCCCCTGAGCCCCTACGTCCTGGCGGCATCGTCGCAGTACGTTATCGGGGCGGAGCGCCCGGACGGATTCCTGATCTACAGCCAGCATCGGACGGAACGCGCGGCCAACGACCGGAGATACCGGGAGTGGCGATACAGCCAGAATATCCACGTCCGCCGCGTCGAGAGGGGAGACGAGAATGTCTGACGTGACCTTCGACGAAGGCTACGACGGCCCGCTACCCGGCGAGTCGTGGGATGACGGGGGAGCAGGGTATCGCGATGAGCGCGCCTTCCGCAGCTTCGCCGAGCGGTTCGGGCCGAACTTCCCCGCTGCCTACGAGGATGCCTCGGCTATGAGCGAGGAACTGCGCGACCTCGCCGAGAGTGAGGAGGTGGTACGGGCCGCATTCGAGCGCCGGAAGCAGGTCCTCGCCGAGGCATTGGCGCGGGGCCGCGAGTTCCTAGTCGAGATCGAAGCCGACCTCGCCGGTCTGACAGCCGACGAGGCGCGAGCCCTCAAGCCTATCACCACCTCGCAGGAGTGGCGCAAGGCGCGACTAATGGAATTTCAGCAGGCGTACAATCAGCAACTGCGGATCAAGCGCAACCAGCACTCGATGACCCTACCGGGCGGCACGCTGGCCTGGACGGTGCACTCGCCGAAGTCAACGTTCGCGGAGAAGATCGGCCCGGACGGGAACCCACTGCCCAAGACGACCGACGAGGAGGCCTTCGTCGAGGTCCTCGCGGTCCTCAAGCGCGTGGGCCTGCACGAACAGCACGCGGCGCTCGTGGACATGCGACCGAAGGTCGCCCTGGCCGAGGCTAAGCGATGCCTGAAGGTCGCCGGTGAGAGTGCAGTCCTCGAAGTGCGTATCCGGGGTAGCCAGAACCCGAAGCTCGAAGACGCCGTGATCGCCGAGGGTGGCGAGTGCAAGCCCGACGTTGACCGCTCGACCGGCGAGGTCCTTGGCTACACCGTCACGCTCCCGGCAGTGCAGATCATTCGCGACAAAGACGGCGAGACGGTCCTACGGCAGAGGCCGCTGGTTCGACTCAGCGAGCCCGAGCCGCCCACGGTGAAGTTCCGGCCCGCGAAGCCTGGCGTTCCTACCGACGAGACCGAACAGGAGGACGAGACCGATGGCGACTGACGAGAAGGGCGAGGCGCTCGACGCAACCGAGGAGGAGTGGCAGGAGGAGGACGAGGACCGGACTCTCGGGGAGGGGATCGTGCCCTATGAAGGCGGTATCGCCCCGAGGGCGCAGTGGGACCTCGCGGAGGCGTTCACCGGCTTCCGAGGCGCGATGCTTTGGGTGCCTACCGCTACCGGGCCGATGCCAGCACTGTACTACGACATCCCGAACCGGGGTTCCGGACTGACGGCGAGGGCCATGCGCATTCTCTCGGCTATGCGCGGCGGCTTCGACGAGCTCGACATTACGGTCTCACAGGGCGAGGCGTTCGTGGCCGTTCCGGAGGGTGACGGTAAGTGGGGTGTCGAGACCATCCCCGCTGTAGAGGCCAAGGTGCGCGTGCGAGACCTGATGGCAGGCAACGTCCGCATTGGCTATTGGGTGGAGCCGCTGGTCAAACAGCGCAAGGACGGGAGTTATTACCCGGTCCCGGACCCGCGCGGGATCGCCGTCGCGAAGGCGCGCCGGAACGCCTACGGCGAGCATTTCGCCGGAGCGGTGGACACGCTCCTGCAAGCCTTCCGCGCCGAGTGCGCACAGAAGCGCCAGCACTTCTCCGGTGCCGTCCCGAAGCACGTCGCCGAGGCCTCACTGGCGGTCTCCGGCGAGTTCGCCAACCCGCAGCAGGTGCGGGAGGCCGTGGCGGCGGTGCCCCTGGGGGTGGATGCCAAGAATGAGATTCAGGACCAGCTTCGGGAACTCGGCGAGAAGTTCGGGACGGACCTCGTGCCCGACTTCCTGGCTTGGGGCGCGGCAACGTTCGGGACGCAGAAGGTCGCGACCTGGCCGGCGCGGCGGCGCGCCGAGGTCAACCAATGGATCGGTCAGAAGGCGGCGACGCTGGCTGAGAAGCTCGTAGGTTCGGACGAACGCCCCTCGGACAGCGAGGGGACACAGCCCGAGACTCCTCTCGCCAACAACCCGACCGACATTGACGTGCGCGAGCGTCTGAAGACGCTGACGAAGGAGCAGGCGGCCTCCGCGTACCAGACCGCCGGGGTCAAGCTGACATCGCCGCTCGGGCCGGACGAGTGCGCGAGGCTCTGGGCGGCGATGGACGGGCTGTCAGCCTAACGCTACTGCCGCCCGGTCTTGGGTTAGAAGGAGTGTCGGGTGAAAGAGATCAACGCCTACCGATGCGAGCATTGCCGGAAGGTCTACCTCAGCCGCCACGGATGCGCAAAGCACGAGACCGGGTGCTATAAGAACCCAAACCGTAAGCCACGTCTCGGCGAACTGACCTTCTGTCGTATGGCTGGCAGGCTTCTCGACTACGACATCTCTGCCGACGCCGACTCCTACCCCCCCGGAATGGCGTGGTTGGAGTGGACCTGGCATTCCGAAGCGCCTCCGCCCTGGTGGCCGACAGGTGATTGGGTCGATGGTTGCGGCCACATCTACACAGAGTCCGGCTGGATTGCCGTGAATGGGCATAGGCTTGACTACCCGGAGGGCGCACACGGTTGCGCGGGCGGCCCGTCACCGTTTGACGCATGGCCCGAGGTGCATGTAGGCATGGGGCAGATGGTCTCACTGGAGCGGTTGCCGGCCCGCTGTCGACTCGAACACCTGCGATCCATTGCGGCGACCTAACGCACTGCCGCCCGGTCTGGCCCCAACCGGGCCGGGCGGCGAGGAGGATCGGCCATGAGCCTGTACGGGATGATATTCGGAGTAAACCCAGCCGCGACGTTACTGAAGTTGATGTTCGAACTCGACCAGGATCGGGAGGGGATGCCCGAGCTCCCGGATTCGTCGGGGTATGACCCGCCGGACACAAGCCGCTTCGTGCAGGAGGCCAAGCGCCTGCGCTACTACCCGACAGGCAGGTTCCGAGACATTTGGCTGTCCGATGACCGGAAGATCATCACGCTCTACACGCGCAACGGAGGCGGGAACCGGGACCGGTATCAGTGGGTCTTCGAGTGCCTCGTGGAACATCCGGAGTACATCGGCGACGAGGACGACGACTTCGACAGCACCTATGCCTACATTCGGTTCAAGGTGCCCGAGCGGTTCCAACCACTCTCGGATGAAATCCCAGCCGGGGACCGTGACCAATGGGACCAGTTCCTCGCGGACCTTCAGGCGGGCCGGAAAACCGCGCAGACGCAAAAGGCCTTCGAGGGTATCAAGCCTCTCCTCGAAAAGCTGAATGCGATGCTGACCGAGGAGGCCCAACCGTGAGCGACCAGCCGAGGCCGTTGAGCGAGCGCATTGCAGATCATGCCGCGATGGCCGATGACTTGGGACGCCTCAACCGGGCCGGGCGGCGAGGAGGGACGATAATGAGCGACCTGTGGGTACGGAAGCGGAGTCAGGCCCAATGCCAAGCCGAGATGGTCTGGCATCGGGCCCAGTACAAGGCACGGCTCGGAATTGCCTTCCGTCCGGCCTGTGGCAACGATCTACTACGAGGACGACCCTGGCGTAAGTGCTATCGCTACGACTCGCCCTGGCACAATCTCGAATCGGTTCAGGTGTCTGTTGATCTTCCCCATGGCCGCCTCTGCCAGCAATGTGCGCGGGAGCATCGCCGACGCACGGCAACGAGTGCTCCCGGTCTTGCGTGGCTCGCGGGTCCTCCTCTGGGCGTAATAGCCGCCTTGCTCAGAGACCGGCAGAGATTGGCCGAGCGGCTCGGGGAGGTCGAAGCTCAATACCGAACCCATTTGGAGCAGGACCGCAGGCAGACGCAGGCTGGCTGTGAACTGAAGCGCCTGCGGGCCTACGAGGAACGCACCGCGCGATCAGCCCTACAGGCTGCCGAGGCCCGCGCGGACCGCCACGCCGAAAGCATCGGACGGCTGCTCGAACTGCCGCCCTCGCTGACGCGAGATAAACTGCTTGCCCTGCACAGCCAATAGCTGACCGAGGAGGCCCAACCATGAGCGACCAGCCGAAGCCGTTGAGCGAGCGCATCCGGGAGCACGCCTGGGCGGCACGCCCCGCTGACGGGGAGCTCGAAGCCTGGGCCGCCGAGGTTGCCGCGCTGGAGGCGCGGGCTGCTGATCCGGGGTCAACCGTCATGGTATTCGAACACCATGGGGAGGGGATGCTGGTCGATCCGGCTACGGGAGAGCGCCATGTATGGTACAAGAATGCAGAGGCGGCGCTTGCCGTGCACCGTTCCCAGCAATCCCGCGCCGCCGAGGCCGCGCGCAAGCAGGACTAACCGGGCCGCGCGTCCCGAACGCGCAGGGAGGACGACATGCTGCAAACAGCCGAGGGACAGACACCGTTAGAGAAGGCCATGCTGAGACTCACCGCCGCAACCGCCGCCGTGGGAGCGAAGCGGGCCGAATTGAAGGCCGCCATCGCCGAGCTCGACGAGGCCGAGAAGGCGCTCAAGCGCGAGGCTCGCGCGGCGACCAAAGCGTAGCCGCCTCGGCGGCCATCCCTGATCGGGAGGAGGTGTACAGCCCAGGCCGGGTCGGCGGCCAGCCCCAGAGGTCCCAAGCGCGACGAGCCCGCCCTCTGCCGGCCCAGAGGGCACTTCCCCCGAGTCCGTCGCTCCACGCGCTCTGGCGATCCCAGGGTCGGGCGGAAGGCGGCGGGCTCGGCGGAGGTGAGGAAAATGCCCGAGATCAAGTTGCAATGCGCCGAGCCGGTGGGAAGGTGCAAGCCGGGATGGTTCAGACCGAAGATGGGCAAGGTCTACCACCGGAACAGCTTCGCGGGCGTTGTGCTCTTCGGTGACGATTGTAGCGGGAGATATTACTGGGGGTCAACCTACTCCCCGGCCCGCCCGCCCGACGAGCAGTGCTGCGCGAAGTACCTGGCGCTGGACAACGCGCCGAAGAAGGGGAAGGCCCGTGCCTGAACGTCATCCCTCCATCATCGCCGCCGAGGACCGCCTGCGCCGCGCATGGGATGAGTTGCAGGATGCGTTCCGGGCGTACCTCGCGGAACTGGCGATCAGGGAACGGGAGATCGAGCAGAAGGCCGACGCGCAGCACGCGCTCCGAACGTGGCCCGCACGGAAGCCACGCCGGATACCGTGACCGAGAGAGGGGACGAGGATGTGTCACCCGTTGAGCAATGAGCTGCATGAGATCCGGTTTGGGAATCGCGTAGAGCCCGGATTCTACGCGGGATGGCCGCAATGGGAGGAACGAGCAGCCCAGGCGCTAGACGCCTACCATGAGGCGTTCGACGGGCTGGAGGTTGAGCCGTGCTACGTATGCGATGGAACCGGGAACGAGGGAGGCAAGGATTTCGAAGGTTGCCACTTCTGTCTCGGCACCGGCAAGCGTCTGCGGAAACGGGAGTCCCCATGACCCCTGGCACACGGACCTGGAAGCGGCACACGAAGCCGCAGAAGACGGTCTGCGTCTCGCTGGACGAGGACGTGGCTGACGCCCTTGAAGCTCGGTCTTGGGAGTCGAGCAAGCGCGAGGTCGTGCACGAGGCGCTCAGGGCATACCTCGGCGTCAAGACGGACAAACAGGAGGGCGGCCATGCCGGTGTTCCGCGTGACGTTCAGCAGGGAGTCTAGAATCGAGATCGAGGTTGAGGCCAAGACCTTCGAGCAGGTCGAGAAGGCCGCCGAGAATACGGTCGAGAGCGGAGAACTCGACCGAACATGGGATACCGGATTTGATGACGAATGGAGTTCATGCGTCTGGCCGAAACCGTTGGATTGCGAGCCAAACCACGGGCTGAAGTGGGAGGACGATAGGCCGATCATCGTCAACATCACAGACGCGGAACCGGAACCGCCCGAGACGGACGAGGAACGGGCGGCGCGGGAATATGCGGAGGCCGAAGCCGCCGGCCAACAGAGACTGCCCCTCGCGGGCACATAAGGAACTCGGTTCCCGCCCTCCCCCGGCCAGCCGGGATGACCAGAATCCGGTTTGACACGAGCGTGCGGGTGGGGTACAGTACACACGGTTCCTCCAGGACCAGATTGGCGGCAAGCGTCGTGTTGAGCATCGTCTACAACCAACGCTGGGAAACCCACCGAACCTGCGCTTGCCGCGCGCCAGTCCTGGAGGACGGGTTCGGTGTTTCCACTTCTGGGCAGTCCTCCCCCGACGCGCCCGGAAGTCGCGTCGCCCCGGTGAACGACGCGGTTTGCCGGGGCGGCGCTTTCTCTGGACGGTGAACCAATGGCGAGGTGGGCCAAAGTGAGCGGATGTATCTCGGCCAGCACTGACTATGCTTCCCTCTTTGCGGACAACCCAAAGGCCGCCGCGGTCTTCCTGATGTGCCTACCGCACGCAGACCCGTATGGGCTGTTGCCGGGGGACCCTGATGTGTTTGTTGGACTCGTGTGCCCGAAGTTGCGAATACGCAACCCAGAAACGTTGCTCGATGCGATGGAGAGAGCAGGCGTCATCGAGCGGTACGCAGACTCCAGGGGCCACCCGCTGGTATGGGTCCGCAAGTACCACGAGCACCAGACGGTAAACTGGGAGCGCGTCGGCCCGCCGGAGAGTGAGTTGCCGCCCGACTGGGCGTTGCCCGAGGAATTGGTGTCTGCGGTCAGCAGGCCGATGCAGAAAGACAGGCGCGGAGCCTCGCTGCCTCTGCGCCAGTGGTTGAATCAATACACCGCCAGTCCGGGACTGTCTTTGACAGTCACTGACAGTCCCGGACTGGATGCACTACAGAGGTTAGACGTTAGACTACAGACTACAGACTACAGAACAGAAGAACAACCTTCCCCGCCTTCGGCGGGCGCAGACCTCGCTGACGCGGGACCTGCGTTGCTGAACGTCGAATCTGCAAAGCCCAAACGGCGCAAAGAGACGCCCGAGCAGGCCGCCATCCGACGTGCTTACGAGGCACTGACCGGAAAAGGTCTGCCGAAGGATCTGCCCGGCTACAACACGGCTATGAAGCTCGTAACCGAGTTCGGCATCCCTCTCGTAGACGAGTGGGCGTCTAGCATACTGCCCGAGGCGCAAGGCGTCCCAGAGGGCGCTGGAGGGTGGGCCTACTTCAAACGCAGCTTCCGCGACGCCATGAACCGCCCCTGGGAGTGGAGGCCCAAGCCCGCCAACGCCCCCGTCGTCGAGAAGCCCGCGCCTCGCGGTTGGCCTGCCGACCTCACAATCCCGAACTTCAGCCGCGTCCTCACCGACGAGGAGATCGAGGCCGCCGCCCGGTTGCCGGACGGCGAATACTATAACCTGCCGTTCGGGAATGTGAACGGAACTCAGCAGGGCCGCCTGACGAAGACGCACCGCCAGTACCAGAGGGACCAAGAGAATGCCGGATGATCGCCCGTACTACTTCGACCCGAATGAGAAGCGGGAGAAGCCTCCCGCGGCAGAGACGGCGGACAGCCATACGCACGTCCCTCCACAGGACCTGTACGCCGAACAGGGGGTTCTCGGGGCTATGCTGCTTGAGCCCGAAGCCGTGGAGAGGGCCTTCTGCATCGTGACCGCCGATGACTTCTACCGGGAGGCGCATAGACACATCTGCCGGGCCATGCAGGACCTCCTCGGTCGGGGTCAACCCATAGACCTCATCACGGTCTCGGCGGAACTACGGGCGAAGCCCATCCCGGACTCGCGCCGGGCTTTTGCGTCGGAGGATTCGGCTAGTCTGCTGGACTTCTGCGGGGGGCCAGAATACCTCACGGCGCTTATTGCTGAGGTACCGACCGTCGCCCACGTCGAGAAGTATGCTGATACCGTTCGGGACCGAGCCATTCGCCGCCGGATGGTGAATCTCTGCTCGGATGGTCTGGAGGCGTCCTACGCGCACCGGGTCGAGGGCTGGGGACCTCCGCCTCGTCCGTCACGCGAACTCCTGAGCGAATGGATTGCCGAGGCCATGAGCCTCGAAGACCGGCTGAACTCACATGGGAAGGTCATTCACCTCTCGGAACTCCAGGGGCACGATGACCGAATCAAACAAGCAATGCGCGAGCGGGCGCAGTGGCATTCGTTCCGTCCGCATTTCGGGTTTCCCGCGCTCGACAAGCGCATCCTGGGCATACCCTCTCCCGGCGCGACCTGGATTCAGGGGCTGCACAAGACGGGCAAGACCGTTCTCGGGAACATGGCGATCATCGAGACGGCCTACGAGCACGGCTGGCATGTGGTGGAGTTTGGGACCGAGATGGACCTGGAGACGCAGACACTCGACCGCTTCGTGAAGATGACCTCTGGATTGTCCATCGAAGACCTCGCCCCGGAGGACGGGAAGAGCCCGGTAGACGAGTCGGCCCTCGAAGCCTACATGCTCCGGCTGGAGGAGGTGCGCCGGCGCACGAATCTGACGCACGTCTCGGCGAACGGGATGGCGCCCGAGGAAGTCATCTCGCGGTTGCGGTCGATCCATCGGCAGCGCCCCGTCGTCCTGTGGGTGGTCGATCATTTGCAGCAGCTTCATGGTTGCGACGCCTCGAACTATGCGTCGATCACCGCCGCCGCGCAGCTTTTCAAGCGCGAAGCGATGGCGATTGGCAACGCCTTCCTGGGCCTTACGCAGGTCAGCATCCGGGAAGATGGTCTCGTGTTTAGCAAGGGCGGGCGCGGACCCGAGGAGTCCGCCGATCTCATGGTCTACGTTGACCGTCAGGGTCGAAGCATCGCCGAGAAGCAGGACTCGAAGGTGGGCCAGATCAGCATTCACGGGAGCCGCATCAGCGCCGGGGGCCGCTGGGAGACGGTGCTGACCGACCGGATGAGGTTCGAACTCAAGGAACCGGAGGAGACGCCGGTCCCGGCCCCGCGCAGAAGGGACGCGCGGGATGGACTCGATGGGGCCTAGGGCGCGAGGCCATGAGGCGCTCGCCGTCGGGGTTGAGCAATCGTCTTGCCGTCCTTGCCCAACAGGCCGGTGCCATCGCGAACAGCATTGCCGTTGAGTGGGCGAAGCCGTATTCGACAGAACTCGAGCTGTGTCGTAGGGCCCTGGAGAGGGCGGAGGAACTCCGGGCCGCGCTGAACCGGGCGGCAGAAGCTGCCTTCAAGGGAGGGGACTGATGCCGGAGCAACGCGAACCACAGGTTCCGCAGCCGAACTCCACCGAATGCGGCTTCTGGGCGGAACGGCTAGTGCATTGCAAACTGGACCGTCGTAGTTGGAAGAATGGCGGGCAATTCGAATGTGATCTGCCTCCGGCCGGGCGAACGATCTGCGGATTCGGCCAGATCGGGCGCGCCCTGTACCGCCGACAGAAGGCGGAGGGCGCCGATGCCTAAGTGCGAGTGGTGCTGGGGCTCCGAGGACGTGCGGGCCAAGACCGACACCGCAGGCAGGAAGGCCCTGCTTTGCGTTGGGTGCCGCCAGTGGATTCGCGACTGCCTCACGGGGCAGGAATCGCTCGACCCGCGCTATGGCCCCGAGGCGGACAAGCGCAGACGGCCCGTGCGGGCGCAGGAAGGCACCGTGGCTGCGACGGAAGGCCGAGGGTAGGGTTGGGGGCTGTCTTGCGGGATCAGGGGCCTCTCGAAGCCCACAGAGGCCATAAACGAACGGGAGGAACTGGAATGCCCGAACCCCTAACTCGTACCCATCTGCGCGAAGTCCTGCACGCGCTCGACGAGTGGGCGTGCTACCGCAATGCGGTCGCTGACATCCCGCTGCTGCAGAAGCGCCTCTCGCCGCATGAGAAGCGGCAGCGGTTGATCGCCGCGGCGCAGGAGCTCGCGGTCGTCTACGCGGTGCTGCGAGGGACCGAGGTTCTGGAGGACCTCGCCCACGGGATACCCGAGGACCTGAGCGTGCCGAAGGTTGAGGGAAGGTCCACATCATGATCGACCTGCGTTCGATGCCGGGCTGGGAGCCGCTGATGCCGCAGGAATTCGCGGTACAGCGGAATCTGCGTCCGGACGGGCAGGCCACCGTCTTCCTCGTCTTCCGGGATGCCGAGAGCGAGGAACTCTCTACAGTTATGCTGCCGAACGACGGCGCACATCTACTGGCCTTGGAGCTCGGGCGGATACTGGCGGAGGCGGGAAGCCAAGAAGATTCCGCTTGACGTTGAACGTTGAACTATGCTATACTCTCAACTGAGGTGCGCGATGAACAAGGTCAACCCAAAGATCAGCTATACGGTTGCCGAGGCCGCCAAGTTCCTCGGCGTAACCCCGACGACGGTCTACCGCTGGCTCAATTCTAGGCTGGGGCGTTTGGAGCGGGCTCGCGTCGTTGGCGACATTACGTTGGTCACCGGCGAGTCGGTCGAGCGGGCGCTGAAGGAGGCCGACCGTGGCTGAGAGAACGCAGGAGGGGAAGCCGTGAGCACCGACCTCATCCACCCGCCGGACCTGCGCTGCAACAATGAGCACCGCCCTCGCCTCCCGGCGACGGGGCCCGTGGCGCAGATCAAGATTAAGCGCCTGTCGATTGAGTTCCTGTACCAGCTCCGCAACTGCTGGCGCGAGGCCTGCCTGCGGAAGGCGGAGCGAGTCCTGTGGGATCGCTACTACGCGCTCCGGGAGCGGGAAGTCAAAGGGCTGGTCATAGGCCTGGGGGATGTGGTGAACCGGCTCGTGCTGATTAGTCATCGCATCGGCTACTGCCAGGGGCAAACGCCTCTCCTGGGTCCTCGTCTGCTGACCGGGGAGCCCTGGGACAAGCGGTGGCAACCCTGGGTCTAGTACCAGGGCGTGCAGTTCCCGCTTGCGATGATATACCGCGCGGGCGACTACGAGCGCCGAAGTCGGGAGACGAAGCCATGAGCGATGTACCGCCGAGCCGGGAGACGGTCGAGGCGCTGCAGGCTGTCATGGTGAACCTGCGACGTGGAATCATAGTCACCGAGAATGCGGCGCAGCGCATCCAGCGGCTCTTTGATGCCATAGGAGCTGACCTCGCCCGCGCGGAGGAGCCTGCCCTAGAGCCGCCATCCGAGTCTGTCGGGGAACCGCCCGCCGATCCGGGGGAATGTCCGTACTATGAGGGTGCCCGATGCGTACTGTTACCGCTGCATCCGCCATATCCCCTCGGGGATGGTGAGCGGCCCTACTGTATGTTTTCGGGATCACAGAGGACAGGTCAGCGTGCTGCATGCTGGCTCCGCGCCCTCGCCGCCGAGCGGGACGCGCTGCGCAATGCCTGCGCCCTCTACCAGGGGCAGCGCGACGAGTCCACGGAGGAACGGTATCGACTGGCAGAGCGGTTGGGGACCGCCGAGTCGAAGCTCGCGGGCTGCTTCCGGCTGCCGCCGGGACTGACTTCCAGCGCCGATAGCGCATTGATCCATCTGATCATCGATCAGGCCGCAGATCGCCATTACATTCTCTGCCCCCACAAGTCAACCGTCCGGGTCGCAACCTCCTCCGACATCCCGGACGCCCTCGTCTCGCCGACGCAGGCGGCGAGGGTGTTGGGGCTACGCGAGGAGGACCTCCTGCACCTGGCAATTTTTGCGCCACGGTTAGATGCCATTAAGGCGGTTGAAGCCGCCCGCCGGGTGCGGGAATCGCAGCCCGCGCAGGTGGTCGGCGAAGATGAGGTGGAGGTGAAACTATGACCGCGCGCGAGGCGTGGCTGCAAAAGCACCTGGAGCAGGAACAGAGGGACGCGGCAGCATCCGGCACGGGACACAAGTCCCGCGTGGTGACTGCCTTAGCGAAGCGCATCCTGCTCGCGGGAGACGTGGCGTGCCGAGGTTACCTACTGACGCCGAAGGCAAAGAGCCTCGGGGCCGGTGTCTACGAGATCACATGGGAGCGAACGGACTGAGCTTTGCCGGTCGGGGGCTGGAAAACCAGGGGAGCCCACCTGTCCCTCCACCTACCCGGAAACAGGCCGAGGTAGACCCCGACCGGCAACAGATGTGGCCTCGGCCTCGCCGTGCGACGATGAGGGCCGATCAGAGGGAACATAGGGCCTACCCTCTGCGAAGGCGGTCCAGGCGGCCCTGGGACCCCGAGGCCACACAAGTTTCGCGGCTCCGGCCGCGAGCCCGGACGGGGTTGCGGCTCTTCAGATACCTGCCGCGAAGTACCCGGATCACTGGCGGTCCGCGGGAAGGCTGCGAGCAGGAGAGAACACCGCAACCCCGGCCAGCCGGGCGAGAGGAGACGACCATGACGCTGAGTGAAGAACTGCTCGATGATGCGGTTCGAGAGGTCGTCCGTATCCTCGTCAGCCTGGAGTCCGGCGGGCCGGAGGTCGCGGAGCTGCTGGCGAGAGCGGAACGGTATGATGAGATGCTCCGCCACACACCGGACCAGTGGCGGCTGGAGGCACAGGCCGCCGACCTCCGCGCCCACGCCGCCACCCTCGTGAAGTTCGCCGAGGCGCGGGCTACGCTGGAGAGGGTGCGGGCGCTGCCGGGGAAGTGGCGCGAGTCTGATTGGAGAGACCCTCGCGGTGGCTACTGCGCCGATCAGTGCGCCGCCGACCTCGACGCCGCTCTCGGGCCGCAGGAGAAATCCCCCGCCGTTGAGGTCGTGGAGCAGTCCAGCCCCAACACGCAACTCGTGCGTGTGACGCGGGGGCCGGGGTGCGACTGTCAGGAGGTGAACTTGGCGCTCCGCTACGTGCAGGCGCGTGGGTCGCTGACACGTGTTCCCTGCCCTCACGGCTCGACCGTCGAGTTGATCGAGTCTGAGACGGCGGTCGAGGAGCAGATCGGAGGGGAACAGTGAGATTGGTCCTGTCCGTGATGTTCTGGCTCTTTGCGGCAGTTCTCCTGCTTGCGAACCTCTCTGGTCTGTTCATGCGCCCGGTGCAGGTAGACGTGATGTGCGTTGCGCTCATGCTCGTGTGTTTCGAGCGCGGATTCTCGCTCTTGCAGTGTTGTCTCATCCAGACCGGAGGCGCGCCATGAGCCTGCCTCCGAGTTTCAACCAATGCCGTACTGAGTTCGAGGAGATATCGGTCGGGATGCTCGCGCTCAACAGGTGGACGGGCGCGGTCGTGCGCGTAACCTGGAAGTCCGACCCGAGGAAAGGCGAGGTCACGATACTGGCCTTGGAGGATGCGGAAACGGGCGAGCAGCACCCTGCGAATCACTGGAGCAAGGTCGCAGTAATCTATGGCCCTATACCGGAGGCCTCCGATGGCTGAGTCATACCGGGCTGGCGGGCACCTCAGGATGGGGGAGCACGACTACTCGTTCTTCTGCGTGCTGCGGGATGGGATGTACCGCTGGGAGGTGCCGGAGAGCGGAGCATCGGGTCACGCGCCCGACTTCCCGGAGGCGTTCGAGGACTTGCTGTTCGAGCTGACGAGACTCGTCAACGAGGGAGAGGAACTCGCCCGCGAGAAGCGAAGCCACGCCGCCGCCCTCGTGGCCCTCGCGGAGGCGCGGGCCACACTGGAGAGGGTCGGGGCGCTGCCAACGCACTGGTGTAAGTCCGATTGGGGCGATCCTCGTGCTGGTTACTGCGCCGAGCAGTGTGCTACCGATCTCGAAGCCGCCCTCGGGCCGCAGGAGTCCGAGACGACAGTCCAGGAGCAGATCGGAGGGTCGCGGTGAGCGGACTCAACAAGACGGGTATCCCCTACTGCACTCGCACCTACTCGCCGGTGCGCGGTTGCGCCGAGGACGGTGAGTGCTCCGTATCCGACATCTGCTGGGCTGAGTCGGTCTGCTGGCGCATGGCCCACAACCCGGACCCGAAGGTCGCGGAGCAGTTCGCGGGGCTGGTGGAGGCCGAGTGCGACTTTCCGGCGGAGCCGGCGTGGCGCTCTCCGCTGCGTTGGTCCGGCCACATCCGCACCTACCCCGAGACCTTCGACGCGCCTCTCCGCGCTCGCAAGCCGCAGGTCATTTTCGTCGCGCCGCATGGGGACCTCGCCCTGGCCGACGAGGAGACGGTGCGGCGCGTGTTCGAGGTCATGGCCGAGGCGCAGCAGCATCAGTTCCTCGTGCTGACGAAGCGCCTGGCGATGCTGCTGGAGAAACTGGGGATGTTTACGGACCTGCTTGATGAGAAAGCGCTCTGCCACTCCACGGCGCGGTATGCTGATACTCGTGGTGATGACGACGTGTACTGGGCCAGCGACCTCAACAACGTCTGGCTCGGCGTCTCGGCCTCGGACCAGCGAACCTACGAGGAACGGGTCGGCGCGCTCTGCGACCCCGACACGGGCTGGCCGGGGAACAGGTTCGTCTCGCTGGAGCCGTGCCTGGGTCCGGTGAACCCCGTACAGTACCTCGCTCCGGAACCGGAGGACATGGGCATTCAGTGGTTGATCGCGGGCAGCGCCGACACCCTCGCCCACGGCGCCGCCGCGTTCACACCGAGGATCGCGCGTTCCGTCCGCGACCAGTGCGCGGCGGCGGGCGTTCCTCTCTGGCTTAAGCAGGTGCCCGGTTGGCGCTGCAGTGGCTGCGATACCTGGTTCGAGGAGCATGACCCCAACTGTGGAGCCTGCTGCGGGCCGCTGCAGCACACGGTCATTCACTCCCCCTGGCTCGCGGACAGGCCGGCGCAGAACGCGCCCGAGCCCATCGCCGACATCCTGCGCCGGGAGGGGAAGACGGCATGAGGCGGTCTATCGCGATGCGCAAGGCGATGTGTGACATTTCAGTCGACGAGAAAGGACCGCTGGTTTTCGAGTGCATCTGGTGCGGGCACAGGTTCGACTTGGCGCGGTCCTATGAGCCTGCTTATGATGTCTACCTATGCCCGTGCTGCGATGCCGGACATACGGCGGAGGGTTCGCACTTCATTCTGGATCGCAAGGGCAGGAGGAGCCTGTACCACCATCACATCCTGCGCCGGGAGGGGAAGCTGGAATGAACTCAATCCGCTTGCCCGACCCCGAATGCGAAGTTTGCGGCGCCCCCATCGCGGATGACGAGGGTATGGGAATCGAGACCGACGATGGTTGCGGACCCGACGGGCCGAGCGTGATGGTGTTTCACCTGTGCCGCCGCTGCGGGCAATGGGTATATGGGCGACTTCTCTATGGGGTTCCGCAAGGAGCCGTCAGGGATGCGATTGACGGCGCCCGCTCGACACTCGCGATCTTGTCGGCGAGTCCAGCGAGACCGCACCGACAGCATAGCAGGTGGCCTCCGCGAGGGGAGGCTGCCATGATCACAATTGACCTGTCGCAGTTGCCGGAGTTGTATATGGTCGGAGCAGCTCTGCATCAACCCGACCCAAAAACCGGCGGCCCCGGGCTGAGCCTGAATATCATGCATATGGCATGGGGTCCAGGTCTGGGATGGATGGCCCAAGTTTCGGTACGGGGGGCTACCGACTGGGACCTGGCAAAGCGCAGGTTCGAGACTCAGGCTGATGCTGTTGCTGCCGGGATCGAAGCAGCCCGCAAACTGGGCTGGGAGGGGAAGCTGCTATGAGCAAGCAGATCATCGTGATCGACCGGGCGGAGGAGTGCGAGTGTCCGAGCATCATGGGCAGCGGGAAAGAGCCGCAATTGGGCACGTGGCATCGAGGTATCTGGTATCGCTGCCCCCACGGCAGCACAGTCCGGCTCGCCGGCGCCGACGACTACACGGAGGGGCTGGGGCTGAGTGCGGAGGACCTGGAGCATGCTGGCGGCAGTCCGTTCCCCTATGGAGCCGCCGGTGATCCGCAACGCGGACGGGCGCATAAACACTTCCGGGAGGCCGCTCGCCGCGTCCGCACCGCGCTCGAAGCGCGAGAAGGAGAGAAGCCGTGACGGTATTGACCGCGGGCTATAGCCTGGACCGCACCCCTAAGGACATCCGCGCCCTGGCCAGCAAGGCGGGGTTCCCGGAAGTCACATTGCTTGACGTTCGGCGATCCCAGACGCACAGCCGGAACCCGCACTGGCGGGGAGGTGGCGTGGGAGCAGTCTGGTCGCCGAGCCTGGGCAACCTGGGGAAGACCGCCCGCTGGATACGCCCGAGGGGTGCCTCGTTGGCGCTGAGGGTGAATGCTGAACTCATCCTCGCCGGCGAGGTCCTTCTCCTCGTCTGCTGCGAGCGGGACTGGCGGCGCTGTCACCGGCGCTACGTGGCGCAGGTGCTGAGAGAACTGACGGGCGCGAAAATCATCCACCTGGGAGACGACGAACATGACGCCTGAATCTGCCGTCTGGCTCGTTGCCTTGGTCGGCTTCCTAGCGCCGCTGGCCTGCATACTGATGGTATTCCTGCGGTCGAGACGTCGGCCATTATCCTCGTGTGCGCGCAGTGCGTCGTTGCTGTATTCGGGGAGGAAGACAAGCAGAAGTCAGGGCAGCGACTACTGGCTCGCCTGGGAACGCGGTGAGATCGAGGCGGACCGGACGAACGTGGAAATCCGACATCTGGGAGGTGACTGATGAGCCTGTTTGGGTTAGGATTGATGCTCGCAGCTCTGCTCATGGGGGTCGTGTTCGTCTTCTTCGTGTATACGGCGCCGCACCCGATGCTGGCCTTGGCGGCTGGTTTGATAGCCATCTTGAATGGTGCAACCGTTGGCCTTGTCTGGCAGATAGAGAAGCTACGATGGGAGGCCGCACATGAGAGATGAGAAGCCCGTTGTGACGTTCATACCGAAGCCCCCGAAGCTGAGGAAGATCAGCGGACGGCGCTGCGAATATTGCCGCCAGGAACGACGACGAAATGCGGCAGTCTATGATGTCGGCAACTACCTCTACTTGTGCCCCATTCATGCTGCCCCGTGGCTGCTGAAGCAGGAGAAGGAGACAGCCGCCGGCGCTCACGAAGTTGGTGAGCACGGAAATCCGACACCTGGGAGGTGACTGACATGCCCGATGAGAGCTACACGGTTAGAGTCCAGTCGAAGCCCCCGCAGCCGCCGTGGGGTGAGCGCGCGCAGTCCGCGCTCCGGCGGGCGGTCGGCTGGCTACAGAAGGCGTTCACCCCGCTGTCCATGCCAGGGGCTTCGTGCCCCGAATGCGCCACGCTCCGCGAGGAGAACAGCCGCCTGAATCGGGAGTCACTGCGCAACGAGGAACTCATCGGGCGGTTACAGGCACAGGTTGACCAACTCTCCGGACGGATGGGCACGCCATTGGTGCCTCTGGGGGAGGTGCCAGTCGATACGCCGGTGTGGGGAACCGGGGATGAGGGCGCAGTCGGGTACGCCGGGGTGACGAGGCCGCTGCGCGTTACCGTCCAGGGACCCCGGGCGACCGTCCGGCAGATCGAGCTTCGCCGGGAGCGGAACCGGGCCGCAGTTCTGGCGCGGCGAGGCGTCCGGGGCACTCCATCGTGTCTCGCACCGACCACCGCCGACATCCTGCGCATGGCGCGCACGGAGAGAGTTCCCCGCGCTGCCCCGCCAGAGTCCGAGGGAGGGGATCGACTGTGCAAATCCTGAACATCGACGGGGAGCCAATTTGGGACGGCGAGGCCGACAATATCCGAGAGGCCGTCGAGAAGGCCTCAAAGAGCGGCGCGCAGGACCGCGCGTACCTGCGCGGCGCGTACCTGCGCGGCGCGTACCTGCGCGGCGCGTACCT
>ERZ1292632.60-Hain-H43-01um-R2-60-length-103116-cov-7_pt2 | contig 82631 bp, 159 predicted proteins | sample MGYA00564407_ERZ1292632 | MGnify/ENA primary metagenome ERZ1292632 (study PRJEB36523, sample SAMEA6512637) | groundwater metagenome | collected 2019-01-08 | study: AquaDiva: Metagenomics assemblies of 32 groundwater samples | reverse complement strand
GGGGGCCCTCCGGTGATTCCGGGCTGTGCGTTGCGGCCATCAGAACTCGATCGTCTCGGACATCGCGGCGGCGATACGCTCATCGGTCTCGGCCGCGTCGTGCAGGAGCGACTCGCCGGGCCCGCTGATCTTCCCACCGTGGCTGCCTTCGCGGATCGCCTCGAACAGCTCTTCCGGCGTGGCGCAGGGGACGACCGTGTGCCGTGGCTCCTCGATCCTCACCATGTCGTACTGCCCGTAGACAGACGCGGGCATCGGCTTGCACCGGGGGCACGGAACGGAATCCTGCGTCAGATTCCGCGCCGCCTTGCGCACGCCCTTTCCACAGCCCATCGAGTCCTTGTGGTAAAGCAGCGAGACGCCGACGGAGTAGAACATGTAGTAGCCGCTGTTCGGCCCCTTGGTCACAAGGTAAATCTCCAGCTCCGTCCAGCTATTCTGGCCGGGCTTCTCCGTGGAGTTGTCCGCGAGGACGTGCCCAGTGAACGACACGGGGCGGATGGCTCCCTGGAGCTTGATGACTTCTGATTCCGGTTCCACATTTCCCTCCTGCTCTGTCATGCCTTTCGCCATCATTGGATGACCGTGCTGCTGGTCAGCAGGGAAAGCTTCGCATACGTGCTCGCGAAGCAGAGTGATGCGCGTGATGCATTGCCGGTATTCTGTGTCATTCATTCCGCCTTCCCGTTCGGATCTCAGTCTACGTGCGGCCGGGAAAGCCGGTCAAGATCGCCGGGCGCGCAGCCGGATGGCCCACACGGCGGAGGGCACCGGGTCCTCGGAGATCGGCTCCAGGATCCAGCCCCTGTCCGCCAGGCGGTCAGCCATGGCAGGCGTGAGCGCCTGGACGCCTTTGCGCACGCCCCGGGCGTCGGTCAGGTCATACCGGACATTCGATTCCATCGTTCGACTTCTTTCATTCAGTGAGGATTACGCCTCTTCGTCGTCGTCCAGCTCGTCCGTGGTCCGCCGGTGGATCTCCCACCAGATGCAGTCGGAATCGTGGCCGCCGCATGCCTCGTCGTTGCAGCACAGACCGCAGTCACAGTCACGCATGGAGGTTCTTCCAGCCGCTCGTGGGCTTCTCGGCCTCGGGGGCGCTGGGAACGCTGCCGGTCTCCTCCTGCGTTTCGGCGAGGACCTCCCTGGCCGTAGCTGCCGCGAGCTTGTCAGCGCCAGACGTCACCAAGATCGCCCAGCGCACCTCAACCCCCTCGTCATCGCAGATCGCATTCGCTTCCGCGATGAGGTCACCGGCGGCGCTCAGCAGCACCCTCTGGGTGTCGGTCAGGTGGTAGCTCTCGGTGGCCATCAGTCGGTCTCCGGCTTCTGCTCGATGGTCTCGGCGGTCTGCGCCTGCTGGTCGGCGGCTTCGGCACCTTCGTAGGTGCCGTCGCAGCAGGGGTATGTGAAGCATTCGGTGCGGGTTTCGTCAGTCATATACTGTCATCCCTTTTTCTCATCGGCCGGGTATTGGCCGCCGGGGGATTTCCCCGTATCATGAATCCGGGTTCATGACGGATCAGGGTGGAGACCGGTAGCTTTCGCTGCCGGTCTCTACTGGTTTGTGTGCCGGGTTGTGTACGGATCCCCCGGATCGGCGTGCAGTACATGGATGACCTGCTCCAGCTCCACCATTCCGTAGGGTGCGTGGAGCTGGTGGACGCGGTCGCACAGTTCGGCGGCGATCCCCTCGCGGACGCTGTGATGTCCATGTACACACCGCACGCCCACGTCCTGGACGATCCAGGGGAATCGGGCCAGCCAGGGGTACTTCGTGAACTGCACCCCGCAGTGGCAGCAGGTATACAACCGCCACCACACAGGGAAACCGTCGAGGTCGTTCGTGTGGCAGGCCGGGCAGAGCCACGGCTTCGGTTCTTGCCACTTCTTGATCATGGGATTCCCTGCGTCAGCGGTCGGCCGGGGGATCCCCAGCGACGAGGAGGAGCGTGCGAACGTCGTGCGTCCAGAAGACCGGGCCGCATTCCAGACGGATACAGGGGACCAGAAGGCCCTTGTTGATCCAGCGGCGCACGGCGGTCCGGTCCACCTTGTAGATGGCCGCGATCTCCGCGACCCCCACGATGTCAGGGACCGGGCGGTCCGCTCCGTCGCCCCGGATGATGTAGTTGTCGGTCATCGGCGTGACATCCATCGCGCCGTCAGCTGCCACTCGTTGTTCCGGGCGTTCTCATGCGAGGTATTCATCTCTGCCATTCTGGCACGGCCGACCTTCGCACCGCGCTCGGTGTCCCGGCGGACGCACTCCTCGAAGGGCACGTCGGTCAGGTCGTGGATGATGTACCGGACCGGGTGACCGGCCAGAAGGTGGCGGACACGCTGCGGCCCGCGCGGCGTGAGGTGGGTGTTGTCCACCACCACGTCGAGCCCGGCCGCCAGGATCGCCAGGATGGAGCGGTTCTGCAACTCGCTGGCGAGGTTCTCGTGGATGTCCCGCCAGTTACCAGCGCTTTGTGCGCCCGGGTAGAGCATCGTCCGGAAGTCGTCCAGGTTGACGCGCACCAGCCTGCCCCGCGATTCCGTGACGAGCTTGGTCGCCAGGGTCGTCTTCCCCGATGCGGGGAGGCCGGTCATCATTCTGACAATGCCTGCCATCGTTCTCTCCTTTTCTTTCGTTCGTTCTGCGGGTAAGTCACTGCTGCGGGTAACCGTAGCCCGGGGGATTCACAGGCGGGAGCGCGGGGTACCAGGGGAGCTGGGGCTGCTGCACCACCGGCGGCTTCCCGATGGGGATCCACGCGCAGAAGAAAGCCGCCGCTGCGGGGAGAAGCGCCAGGAGCGAGAACCCCAGAGTGAAAGGCGTCCACGCCAACGCGCCCAACGTCCAGGTCCACCCCCAGAATACACACGTGCTGACCCAGAGGGTTCTGATGTCTTTCGTGTCCATGCCGTTCTCCATTCATTCTGGTGAGGCGGCCGGGTATTCCGGCCGCCGTCACGTCATTCAGTCATTCTCCGGCCGGGGACGCGGGTCGTGATTCCACGGCGGCGGCTCTTCGCCCCGTTTGAGCCAGTCGGGGTTATGCCCGTGGTGCCAGTACTCGCCGCACGGGTAGGCCCGCTGGGGGTCTCCGGGGAAAAGATCCTGGGCGGCCCGCTTGGCGGCCTTCCGGGTGGGGTAGCGGTATTTGCCGCAGTCCGGGCAGGTGCCGACGCGGTGATTACGCGCGCCACCTGTCGGCGTCTTCTGCGGGCCCCGACCGCCCATCCCAGCTCCCGCCGTCACGAAGCCCCTGGACCGCGAACTCCTGGGTGATCTCGGTATCCGGATCATACAGCTTGACCAGCGGGATCTGAAGGGTGTCTTCCATCTCCGGGGCGCCCCTGCTCCCCCACTCGTTCTCGGGGTCATACAGCTTCGCATGTTTGGGCGCCTGAAGGGCATTTCCTCCGCCCATGTTGGCAGGAGCTGCCCCCACCTCGACATTCTCCCGTGTCCCCCACTTCTGAACCTTCCAGCAAGTGAAGAGCGCGTAGATGTGCATGGGGCGCAAGACCAGCATGCGCCAGATCCCCGCAAGGGGCGCAAGAGCAAACAGCCCCAGGTGGAACCAGATGCTCTCGTCATCCCGCTTGATCATGAAGAATCGGAGAGCGATCAAGTAGTTCATTCCGACAGCGACAACCGCTACCCACATGAGCAGGAGTGGGACGTCTTGCCGTTGCCCATCGTCCAGGACGATGGCGATGGGGAGGACGATGGACAGGAGGAGTTGCGCCATTTCCATGACGGGCATCCAGAAACCTGCCCCGGTCAGCGGCATGTAGCGGAACCACCACAGGGTACGAACGAACGTCCCCCGCATCCAGCGCATGGATTGGTTCCGGTAATGGGACCACTTCTCCGGTACCAGGGTGAAGACGACCGATGACGGCTGATGCACAGTGTCTCCGTGCATCATCGCGTACATCGTCAGCATCGAGTCGTCATTCATCTGCATCGGCCGCCCGAGAAACATCTCGTTCTCGTAGACACCCGCGTACCTGCGAATGACGTCTCCCCGGTAGAATGCGAGCGTCCCAGAGTTCACCATGACACGCTTCAGCACGGACTGCGCGGAACGAAATCCCCGCGTGAATGGCGTGTAGAGCATACAGAGTGCGCGAGTCAGCACGTTCGTCCGGCTATTGAGAACCACCACGCAGCCAGCGACTGACATAACTTTCGGACTGCGGAAGGGCTTAAGCCCTTCCTGGACCGCATTGCGGTCCAGGATCGAATCCGAGTCCAACGTCACCATGATGTCGCTGTCATCCCCGGCGAGACTGACCATCTGCGCGTGGCGCTTCCCCTTGTTGGGGAGATGTGTCCACGTAACCTCGACGCCACGAACTCGCGCTTCTGCGCAGAACCACTCCCGGACACCCTCATAAAGAATCTGCTCACCAGTTTCCTTGATGATGGATCCGTCATTATGGACGTGGATTCGATTGACCCGACGAGACTGGTCGAAGACCGATTGGAGACAGTCCTTGAGAGCGCCTGGATCCTCGTTGTATACGGGGACCTGAACTGCCACGGTCATGGCATCGAGATGGCGCTGCTGCCGGGGATTCACCGTGACTGGGCGCTCGAACCAGGCGAGCGGAACCCACCAGAGCAGGGCGAAGGAGACGAGCCACGCGAAAGCGAAATTACTCCCCCGGCCGGACAATGCCGCAACCACACCGAAAGTGTGGTTCACACCCCAGACTACGAACCCAGCGATTGGGAGACTGGCGAGTACCAGATTACGCCGACTTCCTGCGTATCTGGCATTCGGGGCTTCCACTAGACGTCACCCACATTCTTGCCACGCCGGAAGCCATAGCGGACGACCATGGCCCCTGCGACGATGAGGCCCAGGGAGATCCCCACCAAGGCCATCTGGTCGAAGAAAACACCGCCGATGGTGAGGCCGAGACCAGTGGCAGCGAGGGAGTGTCCACCGTAGTTCATTTGTTCTCCTTGATGTTGGTTACGCAGAAACCGGAGCGGTCCGGCGCTGCGGAGTGAAAGCTTCCTTGATCTTACGCAGGCGGCGCTTGGTGTCGTCACCGCCACCGCCCTTCCACCACTGGTGCAGGAAGTACATTCCGACGGCGGCGTCGACGTAGGTAACCCACGTAACATCGCGGTTCAAGATCGCCGACAGGGCGTAGAGCCACCAGACCAGGCCAAACAGGCCGTCGAACTCGGACCTTTCGATGCGGCCCGTGAGTGCGAGGGCCGCCGCGATCCAGGTGAGCAAGAACCCGGCCCACCAGAGTCCTTCAGCAAACGCGTGCTTGACGTCCTCCCCGACCTAAAGGACGGGGATTCCTCTTACTAGAGGTTTCGGCCGGTCGCCCGGCTTACAGGTTCCTGCTTCACGGACCGGCCGTTGCCGAGGTCTCCACAGGCTGAGACGGCCAGTCCGGCCGCCTTGATGTTCTTCGCCGCGTTCACGTCCGCATGGTCCGCGTTGCCGCATCCGGGGTTCTTGCACACGAAGACCGCTTGGCTCTCACGGTTGCCTTCGGTGACGAACCCACAGGCGTGGCAGCGCTGCGAGGTGTACGCGGGGTTGACCTTCACCACGCGCGTGCCCGTGTACCGGGCGGCGCTGGTGAGGGCGAGTTCGAGGCGGTGCCATCCCTTGTCGAGGATGGCCCGGTTCAGACCGCGCTTCTGGGCGACCCGCTTGCCCGGCTCGGCGACCGTGCCGGATGCGGACGCCGACATGTTCTTGATCCGCAGGTCTTCGAGGACGACCAGGGCATTCTTGACGACGATCCGGGCGGCGGTCTGCTCGCAGAAGTCGGCGCGCCGGTCCGTGACCCGTCCCATGATCGTGTTGATGTCGGCGATCGTCTTGCGCCGATTGGCACTGCCGCGCTTGCTGCGGGCGAGGCGCTGTTGCAGGCGCCGGTACCGGGTCGTCTCTCCTGCGGTGATGAACGGCCGGTCGTGGAAGTCGCCGTCGGAGGTGACGGCCGCGACCTTCACCCCACGGTCGATGCCCACCGCCGTGCTGGGCATGGCGTGTTGCTCGGGCGTGACGGCCTGGTCGTCCACAAGGAACGACACAAACCAGTGCGCACCCTTGCGGGAGAGAGTGGCGGATCGAACCTCACCACCGAGGGGACGGGACCAGCGGAACTTGACCCACCCCAGCTTCGGGAGCTTGGCCTGTCCCCACTTGCGTCCGAGGCGCTCCACGGTGATGAGGTTCCCGGCGGGAAACCGGAACGAGGGAGACCATCGCGCCTTCGACCGCCACCGCACCTTGAACGTGCCGTGGTCCTTGCAGGCTCGTTCGAGGTCCTTGAGTGTCTGCTGCAACACGTGGGACGGGGCGGCCTTGAGCCACGGGTGCTCATGCTTGGCATCGGCCAGTTCGGCAGCCTGCGGGATGTAGTTCATCCACGCGCCGCGCTGCCGGTACTGGCGCCGCTGGTCAAGCCCGGTGTTCCACACCGACCGGCAGATGTCCGCGAATTCCTGGCACTGGGCGGCCTGCTCGGCCGTCAGCTCAAGCCGGTACTTACGTCCGGTCAACACGTGTGGAACACCCCCTCTCGTCGGCGTGAGGCCGACTCTAGTACAGTTGGTCTATGGATACAACTTCTGACTACCGGCGTGGCAGGCATGTGGTTTCGGCGATGCATGTGCATTTGGTCTTCGTGACGAAGTACCGGCGTGGAGTCTTCGACGACGAGATGCTGAACACCTGCGAGGAGACCATGCGCAAGGTGTGCGGGGACTTCGGGGCCGAACTGGTCGAGTTCAACGGTGAGAAGGACCACGTGCACCTGCTGGTGAACTATCCGCCGAAGGTTCCCGTGTCGGGCCTGGTGAACAGCCTCAAGGGCGTCTCGGCCCGTATCTTGCGCCGAGACTTCACCGGCCGCTGCAACCGGGCCCTGATGCACGGGCACCTGTGGTCGCCTTCGTACTTCGCGGCGTCATGTGGCGGGGCGCCGCTGTCGGTCATCCGTCAGTACATCGAGAACCAGCAGCGCCCGTCGGGGTCCTGAGAACAGTGCGGACCGTGCGGGCTATCCCCGCCCTGAAGGACGGGGTTTGCGCCCGGAGTCGGCGATCATTCCTTCTCTCATTCATTCAGTTGGGCGCCGGGCGGCCCCGGAGGACCGCCCGGCGGGACTCTACTCGTCGTCGCCGTCGGACGTCTGCCCGTTGGCATCGACCGGCTTCACCTTGGCCGGGCGGTCGTAGCCGTTGACGTGCCGGATGCGCGGCATCTCGTCCTTCGGGCCGAACTGGAGCTTGGCCAGATTCTTGCCCTGGCTGTAGGCGTTCCAGCCCCGGATCATCGTACCCAGGTACATGTACGGGGCAGTCGCCTGCCCAGGGGCGGTGTTCAAGTCGATGCAGCGGTTGCGCACCAGCAGGATCGGGTGCGTCTCGTGGAGCTTCGCACCGTCAGCGATCCGCTCGAAGAACTCGGGCGCCTTGGTCGGGTCGGCCGTCATGAACAGGTGATGTGCCAGGCCCACGATCGACATGGGAATGAAGCGGTAGCGGGGCCGGATCCGCACCGCGACCTCCGTACTGCGGCGCAATCCGGGATATGCCGCCAGGGTCTCTTCGGCCTCGGAGTTGGTGGCACTGGCCTTGACGGCGAACCGGTTGTCCCCGCTGTACCAGGAGTACGTCTTGCGGACGATGGCCAGAAGCGCGTGCCCGTGCGGCTCCCCCGCCAACGCCCACTCGTCCGCCAGCGTACGGCGGGTGGGCTGGTCCATCGTCTTCTGCGTCTCGGGCGGCAGGCCGAAGACAACCAGCGTGTCGATGTAGACGTCCGGGTTGATCTTCTCGGCCAGGACGAGCGCCAGCATGCGGTGCTGGCCGTCCAGGATGGTGAGGGCGCTTGACCACTTGATGCCCTCGCCGTTGTGCGGCCACCGCCACGCCGCCATGTCACGGGCGTCCTTCGCCACAGTGTGGTCACGGATGGGGCGGTTGGCCGTGTTGTACTTCAGCCAGTGCCGGGCGAGAGCCGGGGTCATGCGGACGAGACGGTACTCCAGGACGAGAGGGATCTCGTCCTGCGGAGTCATGAGGACAGGTTCCATCAGTTGTGCTCCTTGCCGTTCGGGTCCATGTTTCGGCGGTGCTTGTGTCATTCGTTCGTTCTTGCATTCTTGTGTCATGCGTTCTTGCGCAGCGTATGACCTGAATGATCCCTGGTCAAGAACGCGTTGCCGGGGACTTCTCCCGCCCCTCCTCGACGGGTGCGTTCAGGTAGTCCTCCAGCTCACTGGTGCCTACCGAATCGAGCCAAGTCCGAAGCGCCTCCAGCTGCTCTTCGGCGTAGGCAATGGCCGCCCGCACCTTGACGACCTCGGGACGGCTGTAGACCGGCCCGAGGTCAGCTCGCAGGCGTTCCTGGATACGACGCAGCTCATCCGAGGCGTACTCGGTTCCCAGGAGCGCCTTGTAGTCGCTGAAGAACGTCACGGCTTCGCCTTGGTTCCGTGTTCGCTGGGGGATCCCACGTATCGCACGTAGATGCGTGACTCACCGAACATCTCGCGGGCCGCGAACTCGAATTCTGCTACGGGACGGAACGCCACAGCCCTGGGCTGGTGGGACGCGCCATGAATGCCTCCCTGGCGCAGCACGTAGGCGAACTGGCGCGAACCACTCGACGTTCCGTGGTACCGGCCGAACAGTGCCCACACACCAGGCCTGCCCCGCAACCCGTCAGCGAACTCCTTCCACTGTTCGAAATCCTTCGGGATGAGCGGCGTTTCCTCTTCGAACCTGATGATCACTTCGACTCCTCTCCCTTGCCCATCCGCTCCGCCACGTAGTCCAGGAGCGCGTCCAGTCCGGGCGGACGCCGCACCTCGTCACGCTTCCCCAGGGCGATATCCCGCTCCTCGGTCAGCTTGGCAAACGCCGGTCGCAGCCGGTCCGTGACAGCCTGGATCAGCTCGTTCGGCGCATTGTCACTCGCCTGGTCAACCCACTCCCAGTTCAGGGAGTTGATCGCCTCGCTCACCTCGTCGTAGATGCGGATGTCGGTCTCGATGTCGTCACGGTCGAGCATCCGCAGCGCGGCATCCCGGACCCGGTATGCCTCCTGGCAGGAGGCCATGGCGCTTCGCTCCGCCCTCCTGGACTCGGTCAGCATCCCGGCCAGATCGGCCGACAGACGGCGCATCTGCTCGGCGTACGCCTGGCAGCCGTCCGCCCTGGCCTTGTGCTTGCGGGCGTAGGTCTGGTTGAAGCGGAGCAGCTCCCGCAGGCGCTCGATTTCCTTGTCGGGATCCTCGTACTTCATGTCTTCTCCTTGCTTCGGGCGAGGCGGGCAAGCTCCCGCAGGCAGCCGCCGCACTCCCAGTGGCCTCCCGGTGTGGGCACGAACGTGGTCTCCTTGACCACGCCGGTCCTCTTGCACGCGGTCACCCGGCTCGGCGGGCGGCCGACGAGATAGGGATGGTCCACGTGCAGGGCACGGAACTTGGGTACAGTGCCCAGAGCGGGCTGGATGACCAGCAGGACCGAGCCCGGCGGGAAAGTCTCCAGCTCGGTCACGGCGCCTCCAGGGACAGCGGGAGGTGCTCACAGCCCTCCAGGACGGTCATCACCTCGTGCAGGGCGATCAGGGTCCAGCCCCACCGGTTGGAGACAGCGTTGCGCTCCATCAGCCGGTAGGTGTACGCGTCGTACGGCGTCCACTTCAGCTCACGGTCAGTGTACTTGTGGGCCATGATCTTCCCGTAGGCCTTGGCGGAGTCCAGGGACTCCGCGTCGGCGCACGGGCGGTCGTTGCGGCTGATCACCCAGCGGTTGGGCGGTGTGGGCACCGCCACAGGCTGACGGGGAGTGATCGCATCCCGCACCACGGTCCAGTCGATCTGGTCGAAGTCCTTGCGGACCAGGTCTTCCTTCAGGCCCATCAGGGCGAGTCGCTGCCCATGCTGCGGCGGGACGTAAGCGACTGCCCCGCGCGAGTAGACCAGGTGCTCCACCCAGTCCCGCAGCTCACTCGGTGCGTGCTCGATGTCGCTGTCCGCCGCGAACTCCGCTCCCGCGCCCCGCAGCAACGGGTCGGCCAGGAACCAGGAGACGACCAGGTTCGCGGCGATGTCCGCGCCGGTCGCCAGGACGGTGGGGATGCCTGTGGTGACGTTGTCGTCGTTCTTCATGATCCTTCATTCTTTCGATTCGTCCGCTGGCGGAAACCGGGGCTCTGCGCGCCCACGGCGACCTCCGTTTACTTGTTGAGGCCGTCGGCCACGGGCGTCTGCGGGCGGTCCTCGACGCCGGAGGTGAACGTCTGCGCCGGGTTGCCCGTGGTCTGCGCCTGGTGGGCGGCCTGGGCCAGCACGGCGGCCTCCAGGTGCTTGGCCATCTCCGCGCTGCCGGTCTCCCCGATCAGATTGCCGCTGCTGTCCCGTACGGTGTGCTGTGCCATGATTTTCCCTTTCGTCCATTCGTTCGGCCCCGGACGGGGCTTCGTGGGGCTGGCGGATTCGAACCACCTCGCGCGGCCTGACCGCGCTTTACCATGCCGACGTCTCAGCGCCCCTGCCGGTATCCCGGCGGTCCTACGCTACTCCTCCAGGGCGCGGAGTTCGTCCGCGAGCTTCGTCAGCCGCGTGATGAACGGCACGAACCGCGCCTTGACGCCCGGGTTGCCCACGCCCGCCATCATCTCGATGGAGAACTTCAGGTCGGTGGCGGTGGCGGTGGCGATCGTCCGCAGGACTTTGCGCTGCGAATCGGTCAGTTCAGACGCGGAGGTTTTCGTGGTCACGTTTCCTTCTTTCATTCGTTCAGGTCATCCAGCTTGAGCGGGCGCGTCTTGGCCCAGCCCGCATCGGTCAGGCGGAAATGCAGGGGCGCGATCTCCTCCACGTATCCCCGGGGGATCAGCGACCGGGCGGAGGCGACGACGCGTACGAATGGACGCCCGGCGGGTATGGGCATTTCGGCATGCCAACAGCCGTCCGGTGTGGCGCCCATGATGTCCAGGATCAGCGTCTGGTCAGTCCCCAGCATTTTCTTCGCAGCCACTTCCGTCTTCCCCCTATCGCCCTTTCATTTTATCCGGCACGAAATCATCGGGTATCTCGGCGGTGTGTACACCGCCCCGGCCCTGCCATTCGAGCCCGTGCCGCCGCAGTATGGCCACGTGGTTGTAGCCGTTGCGGCCTCTGCTTTTAGCTGTCGTGCTGACCGTGTCGAACCAGGGGCATTTCGGGCAGTGCAGGTACACATGCCGATTCCCCCGGGTCATCACGAAGTCCTGCTTGACAGCAGCCGCGACGATGTTGCGTATGGTGTCCGAGGAAAAGCCCCGCATGTCATATCTCCTTGATGTGGATTTCGTAGACGGTTATGGCCTCTGTGTCGTCCGTGGCCACGTGGACACGAAAAAGCGACCCGGTCTCCACCGGCACGCGCTGAAGGTCAGTCGCGAAACCGGAGATGCCGGAGATCCGCAGAAACCTGTCCAGGACCACCTGTGTGTTGCGCGGGATGTACGTACCGTTCTCCACATGCCCCCGGGCGGTCATGGTGTAGGTGTCGTCCTCCTCGTCCCAGGTGACCAGACCGTATTTCACCATCGAGTTCAGGGCGCGGACCGTGTGGGCGCGGCTGGCCATCAGCGGCGGCTCGTCCGGCGACCAGGAGCACGCGGGCAGCCCCGCCATGGTTTCCAGGACAGCGCGCTGGCCGCCACCCAGAAGGCGCTGAGGAAGCGTCACTTAGATCACCTCCGCGTAGGTGACCCACTCGGGGCGGATACCCTGGACGATCGGCATCGCGCCCATGTCATCTGCTCGCTGCGAGCCCGGCGCCTCGATGGCCCGGACGTCGATCTTCGTGCCCAGAGCGACCACGCGGCCGTAGACGTCGATGCCGTCCACGTTGGCGCGGATGAACATCTTCCAGCCGCCGTGCTGGCTCAGACGGACGCCCCGGTACATGGCGGTCAGGGTCCGCAGGGAGTAGTGGTGGTGGATTTGCCCGGCGAATGGCTCGCTGCCGGGGAATACAGAGGTGCGCTCATTCATTGCTTTTCTCTTTCATTCGATGGTCGGGGCCAGCCGTTCAATAGACGGCTGGCCCCTTCACGGGCCCCGAAAGACCTTGGCCGTCAGCCAGAGCCGGGCTCACGCTTTCGTGTCACGCGCCGGGTTCAGCATACCCGGTCAGGTCGCCCCACTCGCTGGCATCCTTGCCCTGGACGAAGGTCTTGGCGACGGTCTTCAGTTTGGTGAAGCCCTGACTGCCATCGGCTTCAGCCATCAGCTGGTCGAAGGACTTGGTGAACGGCACGTCCGTGGTCTCGGCGTACTTCTCCAGGAAGCGGCTGTCGAACAGGCCCCGACCGGCGGCGCTGATCTCCGCCTCGGTCACCGCCTGGGTGTCCCAGTCGGTCTCCTCATCGATCGCGTTGAACACCCCGGCGTTGTCGAGACAGTTGATCGCGTCGCGGAGCGGGCTCCAGTCGTTGGCGAGCTTGGCATGCTCACGCAGAATGCTCACGGCCATGATCATGGCGTTGTCGACGCAACCGGCACCGCCCTCATCGCAGTCGCAGGGCCGAGCGGCTTCGGCCTTGTCGGGCTCGTTGATTTCGTCGTCCTGCGGGTGGGTCATGACGGATCATTCCTTCTTTCGGGGTGGGTCAGGCCTTCTTGGCGCGCGTGACGCTCTTGCGGGTGGTGATGGAGATGTCCCGGCCCCTGACGGCGTGGCGGAGTGCGTCGTGCGCGTGGAAACTCACCCGGTAGCCCGCAGGAATGGTCATCAGCGTGCCGTCCTGCGGATTGCGCGCGGCACGGGGCTGCGCATACCGGGTGGAGAACGTCCCGAACCGCGTCAGAGTCACCAGGGTGTCAGCGGTGCCGGACCCGGCGAGAACCCGGGCGATCTCGTCCAGGAAGGCCGTGATCACCACGCCGGTGTCCTTTTCGGAAATCCCGGTCGCAGCCGCGACACGTTCGGTCAGGATGGTCTTGCCGACCTGCGGGCGGTGGGTCTTGGCGGGAGTGGTCATGGGCCCTCCAGTGGGAGCTTGTGGGTACGAGCCCCCACTGTAACGCCCGATGTCTACAGGGGACAGCCCCGCAGCAGGGATTCCTTCGTTCGTTCTTTCCCTGAAGGGGGCCGGTGTGATCCGTCGATACGGAGTCCAACCGGTAGCGGCATCCCCACCGGCCCCACATCTGTATATCATACCTGATGGGTATGAAGCTTGGGTTGTTCTACGAGGTGCTCACCGAACGCCAGGTGCGCGCCGGTCACCGTCACGTACCTGTCGATCGACCGCCAGCCGCACGTACAGCTGCTCCAGCAGCCGTACCTACTGGTCCGGTACAGCCACAGGTGGTGCTTCACCCGCGCTCCGGCTCGGCGGCGTCCAGCATTTCGTAGACGTCATCCGGCGAGTAGTACCGGTGTTCCACGGGGACGGGATCGTTCTTGAGCTGTTCGCGGACATTGTCAAAGGCTTCCAGCATGCCCGCGCGGATTCGGTCCTTGACCGTTTGCGGGGTCTCCACGATCACTTCTTTCCTTCGTTCGTTCGGGTTAACTGGTGGATGGCCTGAACCATCCGCTCGCCCCGGGAACAGAACCTGTCCCCAAAGGTACTGCCGAGGGTGGTGAACAGGAAGCACGGGACGCAGATGTCCACGTGCTCCCTGAACGCCTCGGCGATGCGTACGTGCCGGGGCACGGAGGGCATTACCCCTTCTTGGCCTTGGCCTTGAGCATGTCGGAACGCCTCCGGAGCGAGAGAGCTTCCTTGCCCCAGCAGCCGTGGAAGAGGCAACGGCCGACGTATCGCTTGTGGAGCTCCTGCATCTGTGTCAGGTGCTCCTCCCAGGTGATGTTGCTCCACACGTCCGACCAGCCGACGTCCCACTGGGTGCCGCGCGGGATCACGGCGGCGTAGTCATAGGCGTCGATGATGTGGATGTGGACGCGGGGGTCCTTGGCGTAGTGCTGACCGACCAGGTGGACCACACGCGGGTCGATCTCGACCACATCCACGTGCTGAACATGATCGAAGGACAGCGCGGCGTTGAGCACCATGCCCAGGCCCAGGCCGTTGATGATGACGCGCTCGGCCTTCAGCTCCCCCATCTTCAGGACGGGCTTGGCATGGTCGCGGCGCTCGGCGTCGGTGTCAGACATCCAGAAGGTGTTCGTGTCGATGTCCACCAGGCGGGTGTACGTGCCGGGCTTGGTCTGGCGGCCCTGTGCGCGGAGCTCGAAGTTCTCCGTGCTGCCCGCCTTGACCTCGAACTTCTGGACGGCGAGACCTCGGTAACTGCCCGGCGGTACGGTCACGCGCAGCCGGTCACTCCAGGTCATCGGGTATTCCACGTCGTCCAGGGTGAACGGCGTCGTCTTCGGCGTGGCCATCTTTCTCCTCTTTCATTCGAACATTCGTTCGGGTTGCTGACGGGTCAGCCGTTTTCGTAGCGGGCAGCAAGCCGCTCGGCTTCCGCCCGCTTGGTCAGGGTACGGGATTGAGAATCTCGGAGTACTTGGTGGCGCTATCGAGCGCGCGCAGGTTGGTCAGGTCCATGCTCACTTTCCTTCTTCCTTTGTTTTCTTCGGCCGTCCGGCTTTCTTCGGGCGCCACAGCTGGAACTTCCATATATCCTGCTCGGTCCAGATCGGGCCGCAGGCAAGCTGTGCCACTGGTTCCGGGAAGTCGTCGGGGTACGCCTCCACCAGTTGCGCAGCGCGCTGGGGCGAGACGCCCATGATTTTCGCTGCCTCAGTGAGCCCCACCAGTTGGGGGATTCCCTTTCGCACGCTCCTCCTCTGCTTTCTTGTACTGCGTGGGCCCGGCAGGATTCGAACCTGCATCTTCCCGTGACACCCCGAGGGGCTCCGGATTGGGTTACTTTTTCCAACAAGCTACGGGCCCGTGCACGGGATTACGGCTCCCGTCGGCCGGTGGATTCACTTCAGGAGCAGGACGTACGAGCCAATCGGAAGGTGTCGGTTGGTACTGGAACTTTGGACAAAGATCTGGTACTTGCCATTCGGCTCCGGCTTCACCGTCCTGCGCTCGTTCGGCAAACCGAGCAACTGACGCGCACCCGCCCCGACGTACACCTCGTTGGTATTAACGTCCACTACGGCGATTTCCTTATCGCCCTGAATTCGCTCCGTCTTGACGAGTTCGTAGTAATTCTCGCCGATTTCGAACTGGCCCTTGTTGATGCGCCGGATGAACTTTTCGATTTCCACGAATGAGCCCATCTCCGGCTTGAGACGGCTCTTCGTGACCGGCTTGACGACCTTCTCGAACGAGTCCTCATTCGGAGTGACCCGGACGATCTGACGCTTGGCGGTCGGCAGCGGCTTGAGGTCGGCTGCCTTGATCGCGGCAGCATCCACATTGCCACCCACGAACAGCGAGCCCTTCATCGCACGGAGACCAACGGCGCCCTGGGTGCGGGCCTCCATGTAGGTCGAGGCGGAGGTCTTGATGGCGCGCGAGGCGGATTCCAGACCGGCTTCGGAGCTGGTGTCCCACAGGAAGATGTTCTTGAAGCCGAGCTTCTCCACCTCGCGGACACCCTGGTTGCTGGGGGCCAGCACGGCGATGGTCCGGTTGTCCTTCAGGCCGTCGATCCTGGCCTTCATGGTCGCGGCGACCTTCTCGAACGGCACGCGCCCGAAGATGGAGCTGCCGTGAATCCCGTTACGCAGAGACCAGTTTTCCTCACCATCTGTGATGATATAGACGAGGAAGGCATGATCCCCCCTGTGCTCGGTGATCTTGTCACCGTCGTCCAGGGCCATGAGGGCAGCGTCCACCAACGCGGTGTTGCCGTCGATGCGGTAATGCTCCTTCATGCTGGGAAGGCGTAGCACGTCCATGTCCCAAATATGACATTCGACCGTATTCCCGAAGGAAAGAATAGACGCCCTCCACTCCTGGTTCATCTTCTTGGACTGCTCGGCCAGGTAGGCGACCAGCTCGTCCGCGACCTGGATGGTCTTGTCCTTGAGGTGGGACATCGACACCGACCGGTCCAGCACGATCGAGACATGGGTGGTGAGATTCATCTTCGGGGCCATGCCGCTCCTTCGTTCGCTTCGAAGCGACATCATCTCACCACCCACCTCCCCCGCGCATCACATCAGGGCTGAATTCTTTCCTCCGGCGGCGGGATCAGCTTGGCCCGCTCCCACGCCACCGTAAGCAGCCATGGCGGACAGCCGCCGCCGCTTTCGTCACCCTCCGGGTCGTCGAACACGCGTTCGATATTGCGCTCACCGACCCGCAGGTCACCGTCCGGGAGAACGAGCGGGCCGTTGGCTGTGGCCATGACCAGATTCCAGTGCCAGGGATCATTGTGCGTCCACCAGGCGTACCGCAGGCAGAGCGTGATCGGCTCGAACACGCGGTGCTCATCCGGGCGCTCCGTGACGAACAGGGCGGGCGCCTGCACCGACAGGACATCCTGGTACTGCCAGATACCGTGGGTATCGGCGATGGTGACACGGCCGATCTTGTGCGTCACTGCGCTATTCCCTTCCTGCCAGGTCGGCCATCCGGGACAGCAGAAGCGCCGCCCGTGACAGGTCGAGCCCGAGACTGGCGACCTCGTTGGACAGGGATCCGACCTGGAAGTTGTTCTGGTCGATGTTGTTGCGGATCTCCCGCACCAGCGATTCGATCTTATTGCAGTCACCGTAGACCGTGGCTTGCGCCCACGTCTGAAGATCGGTGACAGATTCCTTCTGCGTTCTCATTCTGACTAGCTCCTCGGGGGTCGCGGGACGGGATTGCAGAAGCACCTTCCGTACGATTGGCCGCACTTGGCGCACTTCGCCATCAGGCGATCTCGTCCCAGTCGGCCTCGGTCAGCTGTGTGTCCTCGTCCTGGACGTCGCCTTCACCGTCCTCCCAGTACTGCCCGTTCCTGCTCACCCAGTCGAAGAACTCGTCGCCGTCCAGGACGGACTGCGGGACGTCGATCTCCTTCTCCACGACATGGGTGGTGGTGAGTTCGTACGTGATGCTGACGTTGACCTTGCGCATGTCAGTTGTTCTCCCTGTCGATCAGCCGGGCGATACCGGCGAGGGTGTCCAGTGTTGTGGCGCACCGGACCAGGTTGTTGGCTTCCTTGATCAGCGCGTCCACGTGGTAGTGGATCGTGCCATGCGGGGCGTCCAGGACGTCTGTGATCGCCTGGGAGGACGCGGCAATGTTGTCGAGCGCCTCCCGCGCTACACGTCCAGCCTTACGGCGCTCGCTCATAATCTCGTAGGGCAGGTCCATGTCAGTCCTCCTGGTCCTGGGTGGCCCTGAGGCCCTGCATGATCCGCTCCAGGGTCGCGGGTCCAGCAGCGGTTGCGTTCACGGAGTCATTTAGCGCGTCCCGCTGGCGGACCGCATCGACCAGGCTGGCGACGCGGTAGTAGACGTGGTAGGTACGTGCCGCGCCGTTGACGTAGCGCTGCCACTCGCCGGACTCGACCACCACGTAGTCGATGGACGGGTTGGTGTTGGAGTGCGGCGGGATCGTGATGTACAGGGGCTTGCGCTCGGGCGAATCATTCATTGGTGTTCGTTCCTTCTTTCAGGGCGTCGTGGAACCGGTTGAACTCCTCGGTGACGCGCATGTCATGCTGTTCGTAGTAGCATTTGTCGGCGGCTCGCAGACAGACGAACCACTCCTCGCCCTTCGCAGGCCAGTTGCCCTTTGTGCGGGCGATGGCCGCGATTCCGTGTGCGCGGTATTGCTTGGCGAGGCGCCGGGCCGGGACCTGGTTCACGTTAGTTTCCTTTCTAGTACTTGGGCCGGGGGCGGCAGTAGTTGCGGACCGTGGACGCCCGCAGCCCCATTGACAAGGCGATGGCGCGGGTGCTCTCGCCTTCTTCGTACCGGCGGGTGATCTCCGTACGCTGCTCCGGCGTGGTCAGCGGTGCTGCGTAGTTCGTTGGGCGCCAGTTGGCGCCCAGGAAATGACTCTCCCTGGGCATCAGTCATCACCTCAGGCCCGGGAACAGGAACCGCTCCAGCGCCTCGTCATCGTCCTCCAGGACACGGATCAGACGGGAGCGGTAGTAGCTCAGGACGAGCGCCTTCATGTCCTCGAAGGGGATCTCTACGTCGGTCAGGGACGACCAGCCCTCGCGGTTCGGGGCCGTGGAGACATTATTGACCTTGACGTTGCCGGAGTAGTCACCGTTGTGGAAATAGGTCAACCCCGAAGAGCTGTCATAGCTGTGCATGGCATTCCTTACTGACCCGGCTTACGCAAGTCATAGAAGATGAGGTTCTGCCAGAGCTTGTGCTGTTGGAGATTCCACAGCTTCCCGCTCTGGTCGGAGTAGTGTCGCTGGGCTCGGGTTTTGCGCTGGTAAATCCTGCGCATGGTGTCGGTCATTTCCGGCCCCTGGTGTACAGCCAGACCGTGATGAACCCGTAGATGACCTCCAGGATCACGGCGACCAGGAAGATCCCTCCGAGCACGGCCAGGATGGCCCACCAGGTGATGTGCAGGTGGATGTCCACTACTGTTTCTCCTCGATTTCGCTCGTGGCGACCGGCGTCCAGTCCTTGATGCCGAACTTCTTGGACAGGGACGCCTTCTCGCAGGCGAGGCGCCACGCCTCGCGGATACCCTCGGCCTCGACCTCCACCACCATACGGGCGTGGGCGTGCAGACCGACACGGTACTTCTTCATACGTTCACTCCTTCATTCATTCGAACTGGTGTTCGGTGGCTGACGGGCGGCTCAGTCGTCATCCTCGCAGGAGTCGTCATCCCAGTCGATGCCATGGCCGTGGCTGCCGGTCCCGCCGTGCGGCTTGGTCTTGGAGGTGCCGGTCTTCGGCTTGCTGTACCTGGAACCGGAGCCCGAGCGCGACCCCGAACCGGAGCGGCTGCCGCCGGACGAACCACCGGAGATCTTGCCGAACGCGTCCGCCAGCGGGAGGCTGCTGTCGTCCTGCGTGGAGGTGTCGTAGGAGCTGGAGATCAGGGCTGAGGAGTCGCAGTCGTCATCATCCTCGTACTCACCGCAGGCGGTGAGGGAAGCGGCGGCCAGCACCAGGACGGCTGCTGCTGTGGCGAGGCGGGTGATGTTCTTCATCGTTCCTTCTCTCATTCGTTCGAACTACTGTTCGGGCTGGCCCGCCCCCTCAGTGCAGTGAGGAGGCGGGCGGCCCGGCTGCCCGACCAAGGGCCGGACCGGTGCCTGCCGCGATCGGTCGGCAGGCACCCGTGCGACGTGGGAGATTCGAACTCCGGAGGGCTAGCACCTCCAGCCATCCGCGAGCGGGGGAACACCCCGGTAGCGGATCCGTATCACGCGCGGCCGTGCTCTAGATCACGGCTGTTACCAGCGACTGGGCCTGGCGGGCTTCACGAGGCACCGCCGGGCAAGACCGTCGCCGTCCGTCTAAGTGCGGGGGACGAGAAGGTGCCACCTCCCCATCCCCCGCGTCGCGGACCTTCCCAGATCGGCGCGTTGTGTGTCAGCTGGTCACGATGCCCTTGGCACGGGCGGCGGTGAGCCAGCTGGCGAACTCGTGGGTGATGCCGTCGTACAGGCTAGCATCGGAGATGGCCTGGGGGCGATTGCCGCAGCCGTAGAAGCTGGCGTTGTCCACCGCCCGGCCGCGCAGGTCGTCCAGCTTCTCCAGGAACTCCACCCACTCCCCGAAGCCGATGAACGCCCAGAACAGCGGGAGCTTGGAGGCGGCCTTGAGAGCCATCTCGGCGTCCTTGCGCGAGTCGGGCTCGCCGTCGGACTGGAAGATCACCAGGGCGGGATCGGTGGCGCCGGAGGCCTGGTAGTCGGAGACGACGGCGGTGATCGCGGCCTCGTAGTTGGTGGAGCCCCAGCGGGTGTGGGCGTGTTCGCGGTCGATGATGCCCTGGTAGTTGCCGAGGTCGACATCGAATGGACTCTCGGCTCGTGCCGAGAAGAAGAAGACCGGGACACTCCCGTCGTCATCGAGGTTGACCGAGAGGCCGAGCGCCTGCTCCGCGAGGTGCTGGACGTCTCCGGCACGGTAGAACGGCACCATCGATCCGGAGTGGTCGAGGACCAGGTAGACGGCTGCGCGCTGGCCAGTGAGCCCCTGCTTGTCCAGGCTTACCGCTGCGGTCTTGACCATGCTGACCAGTGCGGGCGCCTGCTGCTGGATCTTGTCCAGGCTGATAGCGGGTGTCATGTGTTTCCTTCTTTCGTTCGGTGAATGTCAGACCGGGGTGGGTTCGGCGGCCATGGGAACGCCCTGGTCCTTCAGGTACTCCTGCGCCAGGGTGACATGCCGGGTGGTGACGGCGGCCCAGCCGCCAGTGGAGTCCTGGACGACGCCGTGGTTGGTAGCGTAGGCCACGCGGCGGTCGTCGCTGAAGTAGACGAAGCCGAACGCGCTCTCGCTGGTTCCACGGTTGTCATAACTGACAGCGGTCAGTGTGGTCATGTGTCCTTCTTTCATTCGTTGATAGGAGTGTATCACGCCTTTTTGTGGGCGGATGCGGCGGGGAGGGGTTCGACTCCCCGCCAGCCAGCCCGGGTGTGGTCCGGGATTCAGATGTTCGAGTTGAACGTCCCCTGGGCGATCTTGCCCGCTGAGGGGGAGGGCTCCAGGGGGCGGTGGTGGTTACCCGCGCCGGTCATCGTCTCCCCCGGCCCCATCGTCACTGCATGGTCACAGCAGTGGGGGACGGCGTTCTTGCAGCCGGGGTCCATGCCCCCGCACGGGCACGCGCTGGCGCTGGCAGGGATCCGGCTCAACGGGGCGAGGACACGGCGGCGGGAAACCGGAGCGGCTGCGAGCAGCGGCCAGGCGGGGGTAGCGGGCCGGGGGACGTCCTGAACAGTGAGGGTCATGACGGGGACTCCTTTTCTGACGGCGGTTCAGGCCAGATCATATCGGGATCGGTCACCAGGCCCAAAAGGCGGGCCCGGGTCCAGAACCCACAGAGGGGGACGGGGTCGGTGCGGCGCTGCGGCCTTCGTGGTAGCGGGTCTGGGACTTGGCGATGCGGATGGCGGATACCGAGTTGTACATGACGTTCTCCCCTTACCGGTGGTGTGATGCGATGGACAGGCATTCCAGGAGGTCCGGGCTTCCGTGGAGGAACGGGAGGAAGAGTGCCTGGTCCTGGGTGGCTCCGCATTGCTTCCATTCGGCTGCTGATCCGGCCCACCTCAGACCTCCCAGTACTACGGAGAAGGACAGGATGAGCGCGGCTGTCACGGTGGCGACCATCAGAGGACTTTTAGTCGGCATGGTCTGCTCCGAGTATGTCGGCGATGTCGGTGATGCGCTTGAGGAGCTGGTCTGCCAGTTCGCCTGTGTAGTCGGGGTCGGTGCGGCGGATCGGCTTCCACCGTGTACCACCACACGCCTGACAGTTGACCTGGTACAGGACGCCGGCCCCGGATCGGGGAGGATCCGGGGCCGGTGTGTCTCGATCAGGTCTTCGAGGAGCTGATCGCGAGCTTCAAGAGGGTCGGTCAACTCATCCTCTTTCCGCAGCCGATGCAGTATCCGGCACTGGGCGGGTTCGCGGTTCCGCAGCGGTCGTAGTAGCGCGGGCCGGGTGTGGACCGCGCGAGGATCCGGTTCAGTGGGCGCTTCAATCGCTTACTCTCCTTCGTCGCTCACCAGGACACCACGCGCGGCGGGATCTCATCGCGGGAGTCATTCTCGTGGTGGGTCCACAGGGTGATGTTGGTGAAACCCTCTGCCTTGAGGCGGTCTTCCAGCTCTGCGGGCCCCGCGAGGGTGGCATGATTCCAGCCAAGCCAGATCACGGCGGAGCCCGCCACCTTCGACCCGCCCTGGAGGGTGCGCCAGTCATCACGCATGAGCGAGATGACCGGGAAGGTGCCGCTGCGGTCAGCCTCGGAGTAGACCGAGAAGATGTGGTCGTACGCGGCCTTCGCTACCTTCGGTGCGATGTCCTCCGCGTGGATGTCGAAGGTGTCCCCGACGATGATGAAGACGTCCGTGACGCTGCTCATCAGCGCTGGGGGTGGGGCTGGTCGTGACCGGCCTGCTGGCCCTCGTCGTGGACTTCCTGGTTCTGGCCGCCGCCCTCACCATCGGGGGTGGGCTCGTGCTCGTCGCTCATGATGACTCCTTTCCGTAGGTTCTTTTCCTTCTTCTCCCGCTTGATGCAGACCGGGCACATGCGGGCTGCCCGGGACCGGTGGACGCGCATCACCTGGTTGGGGGTGAAACTCACCCCGCAGCCGGTGCAGGGCACTGGCGGGCCCATGCGGACCTGGTAGATCCCTGACACGACCACCTCATACCGCCGGGACGAGATGGGCCAGCGCCGACTTCTTGTTGGCGGCCTGGTTCTTGTGGATGACACCCTTGCTGACGGCCTTGTCCAGGAGGCGCGACGCGTGTTTGACCGTGCCCTTGACGGCGACTCCTTCTTCTGCGGCCCTGCGGGCGCAGCGGATCGCGGTCTTCAGCTCCGACTTGACCATCTTGTTGCGCAGGCGGGCGGTCTCGTTGGTCTTGTTCCGCTTGATCTGGGACTTGATGTTCGCCATGGAGATCCTTGAGATGGTGAGGATAGTGAAGGTGGTCCTGTGCGCACTCTCCCGGGGACCAGCCGGTCAATGAGGGGATTCTCCAACCCTGGTGCTGACCCGGCCGGAATCACGACGGTCGGGGTTGTCCTCGGGGCGGGATTTGAACCCGCGCTTGCGCTTTAGGAGAGCGCCGTTCTATCCCCTGAACTACCCGAGGTGGTCCGGTATGCATGTCGCAGCATACCGGCCGGTGGTCAGTTGTTGACGGCCGTGACGAAAGCCTTCAGCTTCGTGACGACCTCCGCCTTGGCGACGGCGGACAGCGTGTCACAGGCCGACTGGGCGTAGACGACGGTCTTGATTGACGTGCCATCGCGGTAGAACGGGTACTTCGCGACCACCGCGTACGTGCACCTGGCCTTGGCGCCGGTGGTGTCGGTCGTCGGGATGGTGCTGGCGGTCGCGGCGGCCGGGATCATCGCGACGACGGCCAGGAAGCCGGTCGCGACGGTGGCGGCCAGGGTGGTGGTGAGACGGTTCATCAGATTCTCCTTGTTTGGGTGTATCGAGTGTTCTGCGCGGGTGCGGAGGGACTCGAACCCCCGGCCGACGGATCATCCGCCGCTCTGCCGCTGAGCTACACACCCTGGGTGCTACTGGCCGGTAACTTTCTACCCGCCGGGCAATAAGGCGGGGCCTCGGGAGATACCTCACCGAGACCCCGGAAGCGGGGGCTCCCTGGTACTGTTCGATCACCGGTTGCTGCCGGTGATCCACCCGGGAGAGATAGGCCCGCTTTGAGCACATCTTATCGTTCGTTCGACCGCTACACCTCCGGCACCAGCACTTCTTCCGGCTGGTGCGACGACTGCTTGCACAAACTCACGCCCATCAATCCCTGCACGGGCGGCGGGGACAAGTCCATCAAGCAGTGGAGCGCCCGATGAGCCATCCGCCTGTCAACCGGTCCGGAGATCCCCGGACGACATCAACCAACCAGCTGGGTGCTGGTTCGGCCGTTTTTTCCTCAACCGGTAAGGGGATCACCGGATGACGTCATCAGTCAACACCGATAGCGGCGAAGATGTCAACAGCTTCCCGGAGTATGCGGCTTTCCTCCCGGACATCTCGGGACTGACCCGGGCAGATGCCGCCCATGCCTACGCCGACGCCGGGATCTATATCTTCCCCGTCAACGGCAAGGCGCCCCAACTCTCCGACATCAACGAGGAGGGGGAGGTCTGGTCCAGGTCGTGGAAGGAGTTCTCCTCCAACGACCACACCAAGATCAACCAGTGGGCGAAAGCGACCTGGAACCCCGGAGGGGATCACCTCCCCTTCCGCAAGGGCATTGGGATCGACCTCGGCAAGTCCGGCATGGTCGCGGTGGATGTGGACCGCCCCGAGCTGGTGCCGGACGCCTGGTGGCCAATCCTGGAAGCGGCCCCGTTCGAGTCCAGTGACAGCGCTGATGAGCGGCGTGGCCGGTACTACTTCCAGCAGCCCGAGGATCGCATCGGGTGCCCCGTGGCCGAGTGGGGCGAGATCAAGGGCATGGGCGGCCTGGTCATCCTGGCTCCCTCCCCGCACGCATCCGCTCACCTGGACTGGCCCGGCGGGCAGACCAAAGCGGGGAAACACCGTGCCACCGCGCGCATCCGGCAGATCCGCACCGGTTCACTGACCCCGCTGCCGGACCTGATCGCTGACAGCTTCGGGGAGTACCGGGAAGCGCAGGCTGCGGCGACCGCCGAAGAGGTCGCCGTCTTCATGGAGAAGTTCCAGGGCGGGGCGGGCGAGGATCCCAAGCTTCTCGGGAACATCGTGCGGCACTTCATGAACCAGATCACGGGCGACCACTCGAAGGGGCGCCACCCGACCATGGTCGGGTGCTGCGTCTGGGCGGCGAAAGCGGCAGCGGCCGGGCTGGTCAGTGCGGAGCTGGCCTCCGACGCCCTCCGCGACGTGTTCATTCACGGTCTGTCGCTGGGTGAGGACGCCCGCCCGGAGAATCCCGGCGAGTTCACCAAGATGTGGGAGTGGGCCATCGCGCAGGTCACGGACGAGGGAGTCCATGAGTACCTGACCAACCGCGCCAGGAAGACCATCGAGTGGGAGACGGCACGGAACGCCGACCCGCAGATGTCCGAGCCGCCGGAGGAGGACATCTGGGCCGGGCAGACGGACATGACGAACACGTTCATCGGTCCGGAGAAGGGCGCCCCGCAGGCAGAGGAGGACGGAAACCAGGCGAAGGACCGCCTGCCCGAGGTCTTCTGGAACTCCACGGCCGTGCTCCAGCAGATTCACCAGATGGCCCGCGCACGCCGCGCATCCCCTGACGCCGTCCTGCATGCGGTTCTCGCCCGGGTTGCCGCTATGGCGGACCCCACGGTCCGGGCCGACAACGGGATCCAGCAACCCGCGACACTCTGTTGGTACTGCGGGCTGTACGGGCCGTCCGGGAGCGGCAAGGGCAACGCGGAGAAAACCGCACGGGAACTCACCCCGTTCCCCATGATCGACTTCGCCGTCATCGGTATCTCCACCGGGCAGGGCATCATCGCCGCCTACCTGGAGCAGGAGACCGATCCCGATGACGAGGGAGGGAAGAACAAGATCCTCGTGCAGCGCCGGACTCGCGGATACGCGTTGGCCACCGAGGGAAGCGTCATCGAGTCCATGTCGCGGATGGCCGCCGCGTCCACGCTGAACACCACTCTCTGCTCGGCATGGATGAGCGAGTGGCAGGGCACGTCCAACGCCACGGTAGAGCTGCGGCGCGCACTGCCAGACGGCTCGTACACACTGTCCATGTCGCTCGGTGTGCAGGAGGAGCCTGCGGCGAAGCTGCTGGAGATGGGGAACATCGGCCTGCCGCAGCGTCTCGCCTGGGCACACGCCTCTCTGGCGCCGGACACCCCACGGGAGAGGCCGGACACGACCGGCCCGCTCACCCTGACCATGCACAACGGGCAGGACGCCCCGGTCACGACCTGGGTGTCCACCCTGCGCAACGTCACCATGGCGGTCCCCCCGCACGTCACGGAGGAGATCGACACGATCATTCTGGGGAACGCGACGGAGAAGCCCGAGGGCCAGCCCCCTAATGACCCACTGGATACGCACGAGCCCCTGTGGCGTCTGAAGTGTGCGGCTCTGATGGCCCTGCTGCACGGACATACAGAGGTCAGGGCGCAGGAGTGGGACATGGCCACCGTGATGTGGCAGACGTCCCGGCAGGTCCGGGGGCGTGTCCAGACGGCGGCTGACCGGCGTGCCCGAGCGCAGAGGGGTGCGGTGCGGGCGGAAGCCGTGCAGACCGCCGTGGAATCCCAGGCCGCCGTGTACGAGACCATCCACGGTGTCCACCCGTCCGTTGAGAATGTCGCCAAGCGTGCGCACCGCTACCTCACGAAGCACGGCGGGGAGATCCCGGCGCGCGATGTGAACCGGAACTGCATCAAGAAGCCGGACCGTGACCAGTACAAGGCTTCGGGTGCGGAGGGCTCGCTGTGGACGGCGGCTCTCCAGTACGGGTACGAGCACGGCTGGCTCGTGATTCTGGACGGCGGCCTCCTGTCTGCCGGAGCGGTCGATCCTGGCGATACGAAGACCACCTGACCGTCCTTGATGAAGGCCCCCACCTCTCGGTGGGGGCCTTTTTCGTCTGTCGGACCCGGCTGCCGACAGAGCTGGTCCGTCACTCAGTGTGGGTTTTTCTCTGTCGGACCTGTCGGACCTGTCGGACCCAAAGGTCCGACAGCCTCTTTTTCTGACGCTCTCTAGAAACGGACATACATATATAAAATGTCTATATATATTTTCATGTAATGCGCGAGGCTCGGAGAAACCGCAGGTCAGTTTCAGAGAGACTGTCGGACCTTTGGGGTCCGACAGAGAAAGGTCCGACAACACGGAGAGTCACATCGGAGAGTTTTCGAGGCGATTTGCGCTCAAGATCGTGGGCGTGGATGATGGCGGCATGGATGACCCCGAGAACGACCCGATGGTCGCGGTGCCGGTGTACCTGCCCGCGTCACTGCGCAGGCGGCTCAAGACCTACGCCGCCCGCAACGACACCACCGTTACCGCGATCGCCCGCGTAGCGATGGACAAGGCCCTGAGCGAGCTGGAACGGAAGGAAAGCGCATGAGTGCACGTAAGCGGGGTCTCACCGCTGAACAGCATGAGAAGTTCGGCCGGGACCTCCACCGCATCCGGCTCGAACTCATGGACCTCATGGCCATGGGCCGCCCCGGCTACCCCAAGAGTGACCAGGCTCTCGGCAAACTGGCGACCGCCGTGAACAGGATCGACTCTGCCCGCTGCGGGCTGGAGCAGCGGTACGCGCGCGAACACCGCGACGTGTACACGTCGAAGACGTACTTCCCGGGCGGCGGGTTCGATGTCCCCGAGTCGTGGGAAAACCAGTGACCGAGGGGCCCTACGACCGGGACACCGTGGTCGGCATGTACCGGCTGCGGATCGCTCTCGGCAACCTCGAAGACGCCATCTACATGATCAAAGGGGACGTCTCTGAGACCGACCGCAAGTTCCTGCTCAGATCCCTGTACGCCATGCAGGGCCGCCGCCTGAAGATGTGCCAGGGCATCGGTCGCAAGCACGGGGACGCCACCCTGGAGTGCGAATCCCGTGTGCGGGAGATTGACCGTCAGGCGTACGAGGACGGCCAGTTGTACCGAGCGATCGGCGAGACCTACGGTTACCAAGACGCCGACCACATCATTGAGATGCACAATCGGGACAAGGAGCCGATTGATGGATGATGAGGGCAGCTTCGAGAAGCTGTGGAGTATCTGGTACTCCCTGCCGCCCGAGGACCAGACGCTGGTGGCTCAGTGCATGCCATACCGACGGGAACTGGAGAAGTGCCCGGCCTGCGGGTCGCGGTCACTTCTCGTGCGACAGCTGGACCGCTACGTGCACATTGACGGCTCAGAAAACCATGACTGCTGGCTACGGATCAGCCGAGGAGAAGTCCAGTGCCCACCCCAATGAAGTGGCGGTTCGCCTCGCGGGAATCCGGATACGTCCGGGAAGTCCCGCTGCACCTGAGCCCCGAGCTGTGCTGCTCCCCCATGGTCGATGACTACTACGAGGAGCCGGGCGAAGAACAGTTCCGCGTGTACGTGGAGTACATCCAGCAGAAGTACCCGGAGCAGTGGAAGGCCGACGCCGTGGACATCTACTGGTCTGTGGACTCGATGAGCGGTGGCATCGGAGAAACCGCGCCATTCCAGAGGTCCCCCGGCAGCTACCAGCCGGTGGACGACTTCCTGACCTGGTTCTCCTGGCCGGTCGACTCCCGCACGGGTGCCCGGCTGGACTGGTTCTCGCTGCCCGTGGTGAACACGCGCTTCGAAGCCTGGGCGAAAGCGCTGAACTGGACGCCGTCCCCGTTGCAGCCCACCTGCCCGCTCCGGTCGATCGTTGAGAGCCGCGCCGGACAATGGGTGGGGACACGGCGCGGCACCCGCACAGCCATCTGACGTTGGAAAGCGCCGCCCCCTCGGACATCCCACGAAGGGGCGGCGCCGGTATGTTGGCCGCATGAACAGCGACCCGGCACGCGAAGTGCTCGCGCGCATCCAGGCCCAGGACGACTTCTGCAGGACCGACCGCCCCGACCCGACCGCCGACTGCTGGTGTACGAAGCTTCCGGGTCACGACGGGCAGCACGCCTGCGAAATCTGCACCGCCCGGTACGGCGCGCCCGGCTGGTGATCGCGGTAGGATCTTGCGATGAGCGATGAACGAACCGAAGACACGCAACCGCAGGTCGCGGACATAGCCGAACCCGCCTGGAAACTGCTCAGCGTCCTGGTCCCATACGCCTGGAAGATCCCGGTGCGGATGCGCGCGGCCGGGACGGGCGGGTCGGTGTCGGCGTATGTGCGGGACCTGGTCGAGAAGGACCTGAAGGAAGCCGGAGCGATCGATGACTGACCCTGATACCCAGCTTGAGTGCAACGACGGCTGCTGTACGACCAAGAAGCCCGTGACCGAACTGACGGCCGGGCCGGTCGGGCAGCTGCCGCTGTGCGCGCTGTGCCTGCACATCGCACTGGGCAGCGCCCGGGACGGGCGGCCGGTCTTCCTGGCCGGGCAGGACCCGGACGGCGAGGACGACATCCCGCTGAGCGCCCCGCAGGTCAAGGCCATCCTGCGGGATCTGGCCCTGGGGGTGGCCGACACGATTGTGTTGCGCGTCGGGGAGGGCGAACTGACGTTCGAGGCCGCCACGCTGCGGGAGGGGTCCGCGCTGTGCCTGGACCATGTCCTGGACTACGGACGTAACGGACTGATGGCCCGATGACCGACTCAGGGGAGAAGACGATGGCGGGCGAGGCTGTGGACCCGGGCTGGGCCGCGACCGAGAAGCAGATCTGGAAGCTGTCGGGCTGGAAGATCGCGCAGGGCGCGGTGGACGAGGCCAAGGAGATTCTGCACGGCTACGCGCGCGGCAGGATCGAGGCCGCCCTGCGCGACGGCGACCTGACGGTGCGGGACGAGGAAACGCGGCGCCTGCTGAACACGCTGGCCTGCGAAGCGGAGGGTCACACCCCCTGCTGCGGCCCGACGGCGGGCGACATCGAGACCACCCGCAGGATCGCGCACAACCTGGGCGTTGCCGAAGGCAGGCGGGTGCAGGCCGACCAGGAGACCGAAAAGCAGCGGGCGAAAGCCATCCTGGACGGCAAGCACCTCGCCGAAGTGGCGGCTCAGCAAGCGGAGGAAGCCTCTGCGTGCGGCGAGGAAGGCCACCTGCCCTGCTGCACCAACCACCTGGCGTGGAAGGCCGAGGAGGACGCGCGGGTCGAGGCCCGCAGGATCGTGACCGAGGCGGTGGAGGAGGCCCGGGAGCTGAAAGCTCAGGCCGCCATCGACACTCAGGCGATGCTCGACGGCACCACGGCGGCCATCGGGAAGGCCGTGGTGGAGGCGCGACGTGACGCGCTGTCGAACATCATGGAGGAGGCGCGCGAGATCACGGCGGAGGCAGTCGAGCGGGGGCAGGCGATCTCGGTCGCGGCCGACGGCGTGCTGTACGACGCGAACGCGCAGGCCGGGGAGATCATCGCGGATGCGCACCGCACCGCTGACCGGATCCGCAGCGAGATCGTGGGTGAGGCGGTCGAGGACGCCCGCAGGATCCGTGACGAGATCCCAGAGCGGGGTTCTGAGGCCCTGGGAGAGGCCGGGGCGGGAGAAAGTACCTCCGCGCCCTCCAAGGCGCTCCTGGCCCCCTCTGAGAGCTCGTGGATTGCCCCCGGGGAGTTGTGGCAGGACCCCGAAGGCGGAATCTGGGAATTCCTGGGCGCGCCCCGCACCGAGCTGCGGCCGGTGTTCGGCGCTGCGGAGCCCGGCACGCTGGACGGGAAGATCCCCGACTGGACCAGCGCGATTGTTGACGAGATCGTCGACCACGGGAAGATCTTCAAGGTCAAAGCGGCCGACTGGGACGGCCAGGAGCCCGGCTGCGGGCACCCGATGATCACCCAGCTGTGCGTGGACGGCACCTGCGGGGACCTGGCGGCGATCCAGGCGATGGAGGTCGCGGATGCGGGTGAGCTGCCCGAGCCCGCTGGGAAAGAGGAGAATGTGCGGCTGACACCCGACGAGCTGAACACCCGCGCCCGCATTGCGCAGGCGGACGCGGAGAAGGCGGCAGGGAACACGACCGAGGCGCCCGGGGCCACGGATGACTGGGTCGAGGTCAAGGCGTGTGTCAAGTGCGGGAACCTCAGGCCAGCGACGGCCGAGTGCTTCAGCCGGGATTCCAAGGCCAAGGACGGCCTGAAGAATTCTTGCAAGTCATGTCAGCGCCTCGCGGATCAGAACCGGAACCGCAGGCGGTAACCCACAACCCCCGGTTGAAGATTGCGGAGGACTGAATGCCCGCGCCCGTGCCCTTCCTCACGCCCTACGTGCCCGAGCTGGGCGAAACCGTGCTGGCCCGGCGGCGTCTCACCGAGACGTTCCGCCGGGCGGTCATCACCGGCGTCTACCGGATCGCACCCCTGGACGGCCCCCGGGCCACGTACACCGTGGTCTGGCTCGAAAGCGACCGCTCCCCCAAGATGCCGATCATCGCCGGGTGCACCAACCGAATCACGTACACGCACGGCCCGCCCCTGTTCCGCCGGATCAAGGACGGCGTCGAGTGCCCCACCTGCGGAACCTGGTGGGCCGGTACCGCGCCGGGCGCCGACCTGGAGCCCGAAGACGTGGTGTGGCACGGCAAGCCCCCCGGGGAAGCCCCGGGGGGCTGACACGCTGGCGTCAGGCGTCGTCGCGGAACTGCACCTTCACCGTGTCCCAGTCGATGTTCACGAACGCCGCCGACATGGTGTCGCCGTAACGCAGGCTGGCCGTGGACACGGCCAAAGCATCCCGCTTGCTGCGGTCGAAGCCGTCGAAGCCGTTCAGCACCTGATCCCGGACCCACGAGCAGACCTGATCGTCGCTGAACCCCGTCCCGGCTGCCCACTCCTGGGCGTAGCCGGTGATGTGCTCGTCCTCGCGGATCATGGCGACGACAATGTCCGCCGCGTACGGCGCGATGGGCTCCGCCACGTTGGGAACCGCGACGCTTCCGGCTCCCGCCAGCACCGCGTGGACCACATCCCAGTCGACCAGGCCGAAGTCGTCGGACCTGGTGACCTCGATCAGCGCGTCCATGCATCCGGGGCCGGGCATCCGCGCGGCGGTGATGATCTCGTTGGTGACGTAGGCGCCCTGCGCGTGGCCCGGGAGCATGGTGGCGGGGTTGAAGGGAACAGACATGTGATTCTCACTTTCGGTCGGAGTGGGTACGGGGTTTAACCGGTCAGCGCATCGCGCCGCAGAGTCCGCAGATCTGGTGTCCTGCGGGGTGGTCGCGCCAGATGTGCCCGGGGCAGTCAGGCATCGCCCTCCCCCGCGAGCAGCGCGGTGCGGACCACCGACCAGTCGACCGAGTCGAAGCCGCCGAACGTTTTGATCCTGAGCAGCCCCAGGGAATGGCCGATGCGGGTGAACAGCAGATGGTCATCCGCGTCCCCCATCAGATCCGTGAACCACTCCTGCAACTCGTTGTCGCCGTGCTCGAACTCGTTGCCGACGGCGAGGCTGATGGCCTTGGCCTTGTACGGGGGGTGCTCCCACAACCAGGTGATGACGGCGTTCTCCGCGAGCTGGGCGAGGGTCGGGCCGGTCGTGTGGATGAGATCATTCATGTTCATTCTCCTTGTCCTGTGTGGCGAGATAGGTCGCGACTGCGGATCCGGACTTGAACCCGGCGGCCCACACGCGGGCGAGAGCCAGTTCCATGCGGTTCGTATACGACCCGGGGCCGTTGGTCATGTCCAGGACCGCGCGGCTGCGGGCGAAGGACCGGGCGAACAGCTCGGCCATCTCCCGGATCTCCTCCCCCGTGAGAGCACAGTCCTGCGGGGAGACCATCCAGTCGTGGCCGTCCAGCATGTCGTGGAAGTTTGACTGTGCGGATTGCTGAGCCAGGGAGCGTGCGGAGCGCGGCGGGTTGTCAGTCACGAGCGGTGCGCCTCCACTGAGGCGGCGAGCTGGGCGTCCAGCTCGGTGGCGATGGTCCGCAGGGTTACGAGGATCATCGTCCGCGTCCCCATGGCGCGCTGGATACGCAACTCATCCTCGACCGCATGCACCATGACGGGGTTGGTTGCCAGGGTGCGCAGGAGTTCCGGGATGGCGAAGACGCTCACCACCCGGGTGATCCTGGCGGCGATCTGCGTGAGATCGGCGTCCGCCCCGAACTGCGCATCGAGGTAATCGGTGGCGGTGTGGCCGAGCAGGTTGACCAAGGTGGCGTGTGCTGCGTTCATGCGGTCATTCCTTTCTTTCGGTTTCAGCGGGCGTCGTGCAGAACGGCGAGCCCGGTGTCGGTCAGCTCGAAGCTGAACGCGATCGACGTGTGCTTCTCGTGGACACTCCCCCACGTCGACCACGTCGTCACGGTCAGGAATCCGTACCGCGCCAGCGTGGCGACGGTGTTCCTGCGGGGGAAGGGAATCGGATACCGGGACAGGTACTCCGAGTCCTTCAGATAGGCGTACGCCAGGGCGTGCCACTGGGCACGGGAGAGCTTGGGCTGCCAGGGCGGCGGAACAGGCGCGCTCACCGCGTTGATCACCGCCGAGAACTGAGCCGCGCTGATCGAGACCCAAAGGGACCTGCCGCGCTCACTGCGCGCCTGGATCTGGACTTGGTCGCCCGGCGCCGGGATGGCACGGGACAGCTCCCGACGCAGGCACTTCTCGTCGTTCATGTCAGATGCCGCCTTTCTGGGCGTCAATGATGTCCCGCACCTCACGCACGGGACGCTGGAACTTCCGGGCGACCATCATGAGGGGCTTCGGTGCGTATCCCTTGTGCGACTCGCGCCAGTATTCCCGGTTGTGCCGCAGGGACCGCCAGTACAGGTACATGCGCCGCTCGGGCGTCTGGGACATGTCAGAGGTTTCCCTTGTAGTAGGTGGCGCCCCGCACCTCGCGCAGGGCCGCGAACAGCTCCGAGTCGAACGCGTCGTAGGCGTGGTGCGTGTTCAGGGTCGGACGCAGATCCTCGTGGATGCACGCCGCCTCGAAGGGGCTGAGGGTGAAGACGATTCTCGGGCCCTCGGGTCCATGGGTGACGGTCCAGTCCATCAGTTGCCTTCCTGGTGTTGCGGGCAGGTGTGATTTCGCGTCTCAGGGTTGTATAACCAACCGACCCCGAGCGCGGCGGTATGTGCGCTACGTGCTGATGAGAACTTCGTGGAGACTCCGTGGCAGCACAGCGGGCGGCCTGGGACCAGCCACCCGCCACCCGTGCAGCGCACCATGTAGTGGCTACAGACACTCATCGGTGACCTCGGTGTCGAAGCCGGACCACACCGAAACCGGCATGCCCAGCGTGGCCAGGTCGGCGTCCGCGAAGTACCCGGCCGGGTCATGCTTCACGTGGTCGGTGTCGAACCAGGGCGCGGGGTCTCCGAGGAAGCGCGGTTTCCACTGGACGGGGTGGCCGCAGCGGGTGTAGTGGATCTTGGACTGGCGGCGGATACCGCCCTCGGTCCACGTCCAGACGTACGGTTCGGGCTGCATGATCAGTCCTCCTTGGCGGCAGCGGCGATGGCCTCGGCGTACCTGCGGTCCAGCCCCTGCACTTCCTGCGAGAGCTGGTCGAACGGGATGAGGGATCGGTGACCCGGCCACCGCTGGCTGGTCCACACCGCCCACGCGTCGTGTACGTCCTCCAGCGTGACGGCGCCCCCCTTGACCAGCACCAGCAGGGTGTACAGGTCCACAAGCTCGGTGTCCGGAACAGACGGGGCCAGCTCGCCCGCCAGCCGGTGACGGGCCTGTTCGACGTAGTTCACGGGTGATTCCTCTCTCGCGTCATGAGTTCCAGCTTGGCGGCGTAGGCCGGGCAGATGTCCTGGTGGTACTGGTCGGCGAAGGTGTCCGGGTGCCACCCGTGGACCGGGCAGTACTCGATCTCCTCCGTGCGCTCGTCGAACAGGTTCGTGCCGCCCCCGGAGTACAGGGCGGACACGAACTCACCGGCGTTCAAGGGGCGGTCCCCTCAACGGTGACGGCGGGCTCGCCCATGCGGCGGTGCTCCTCCAGATGATCGGCGAACAGCGCCCTGCGGTGCTGGTCGGTGACCACCTCGGTGCCACGGGCGACGCGGTCCGGGTCGTACATGCAGCTGCCGGGGTCAGCCGCCGCACGCCAGATGGGCATGTGCGGCGGGATGTGGTTGCCGTCCTTGTCGTGGAAGGCGGTGGCGGGCAGCGGGAAGTCAGCGATGACGGTCATGGTCAGTTCTCCAGTGCTTCGGGGAACGCGTAGCGGTTCCCGTGGCCGGTGGTGTTGGGGTCGGGGTTGGCGGTGGTGGTGCCCACGCCCAGCGAGCGGCGGGGCCGGACCGGCTGATCCGTGCGGGGGCTGACCATGTCGGTGATGTCGCAGCCGGAGGCGACGTCAACAGCGGTGATCGAGCCGTTGGCCGCGTACTTGCTGCGGTGCAGAATCGAGACGACCGCCCGCGCGGCGATCTCAGTTGGTGCGGTGAACGTGATCTTGACTGCGGTCGAGCCGTCAGGTGTGGTGTGGTGGTTCACGTGTGTTCCTTCCGTGTCGGGACGGCGACGGGCCACCTTGCGATGGCCCGCACCGATCCGGCAGGGTCAGGCGTAGACGCGCTCCTGGACCCCGAGGCTGGCAGCGTAATCGTCCCACTCCTGCGGGTCGCGGCCATCCACGTACAGGCGTACCTGATGCTGGGCGTCAGCGGTCGAGGCGTGGAACAGGCGTGATCCCTGCGCACGGGTCAGACCCAGCAGGTGCCCAGCGACCTCCGCGATGTCGGGGACGCAGCCCTCCATGTCGCAGTCGCAGCGGTTCACCTCCGCCGGGATCCTGCCGGACGTGCGCAAGGCGTCGAGCCCTTCGAAGACATCCTCCTTGCCGCCGATGATCTTGATGGCCTCGCCGCCGACACAGTTTTCCCAGCTGCCCGGGTTGCGGTGCTGCTCGGGGAAGGCGGTGAACCACTGCCGGATCTGCTCGAACAATGCCCGGTTGATGACGGGCGTCTCGTTGGTCTCGTTGGTCTCGTTGGTGTCGGTCATGCTGATCTTCTCCGTTCGTTCGGTCGTGGTGATGCGGCTGGGCTCAGACGCCGGGCTCGGGATCCGGGGCAGCGCTGAGGCGGCGGTAGGTGGTGGAGACCGCTCGGTCCCGGAGTTCGTCGTCGCTGAACATGTCCAGGCGGTAGAACGCGGGAAGGGTGAGCACCCGCTCCCAGATCTCGCCCTTCTGCGAGTTGAAACCGTCCGGGACGGCTTGCTCGGGCACCCGGTAGACGGACTCCCGGGTGTCGGTGATCAGGCCCAGGCCCCACGCCTCCTGGGCGAAGGTCTCGTACTGCGTGCACCAGTCGCGCTCATCGGCGAGCGTGTTGAGCTGGGCGATGGTCGCGGGGAGCGCAGCGATGATCACGTCGGCCGCGTTGTCGTACTCGCTCCGCAGGACCGTGTCCACCCACTGCGTGAACGGGTCGAGTGCGGCCACCTTGTTCCGCGCTTCCCGGGCCGCGCGTACCGCCGCGTTGCGCGTGTCGCTGGCGGTTTTTTCCGCCTGGTTGTACGCCTGTTCCTCCTTCTGCGTCTGGGGGTGCGTGAGCGCGTCCATGGTGGCGATCAGGTGCTCGGTCCGGTAGTCCCACCGGACGCTTCCGAACACCGTCATGGCCGCCGTGCGGATCTGATCCAGCGCGGCGTACCGGATGGCGCGCGTCTTGCTCAGCTCCTGATGAGCGCGCTCGATCTCCTCATCCCGCACGGCCTTCGCGGCGTCCACGACGGCGCGGTACTCCTCCTGCGCCTTCTTGAACGCGGCGCTTCCGAGGATCTGAGGGGCAGCGGGTTCGGGCGTGTTGATGGCTTCGGGCGTGTCGGTGTCGGTCATGTTGTCCTTCTTCCGTTCGTTCGGTGAGATGTTCATTTCATGCGGTCGGGTACAGGCCCAGGCACCAGCCCTCGACCGGTTCGACCCGCACGCCCTGCGGCCAGGCGACGCCGTCGAGCTGCGAGATACGGATAGCCCAGTCCTCCGCCCCTTCCAGGGAGACCACCCACATCGGGCCCTCATGCCCCGGCGGGTAGGTGGCGGGCAGCTGGCCGAAGCCGACGTAGGAGCGGACGATCTCCAGGCAGGCAGCGGCCTGCGCGGCGGTGATGTACCGGGCGCCGGTGAAGTCCTCCAGGAATCCGTCCCAGCCGGTGAGCTGGCCCGCCTCGAAGTGCCGGATGACGTAGGCGACGGCCACCGAGTTGGTGAGCGCGGAGCGCGGGACGTGCAACTGGTCGGACGTCCACTGCCGGGCCGCGTCCAGGTGCTCGCGGGTGGCGTCGGACAGGATGTCCGTGATCGTTGTGGTCACGGGCGGGTTCCCTTCGTGATCTTCTCGGTCAGCGTGTCGAACGCGTCGTCAATCCCGGCGCGCGTGTAGTGGTGCAGCTCGTGGTGGTGCACGTTCGCGTCATAGGCGACGTCATAACGGGCCTGCTCGACCGCCGTCAGTACCTTGTCCAGCGGCGGCATGGTGTGGCGGGCACGCTCGTTGCGCACTGCCAGCAGCGCGCGGGCCGCGTCGGTGCGTTTGGAGAACGCGTGGGCGACCGGGACGAACCCCCCGGGCGGTGGGGTGGTGGCGACCGTGTCGAAGGCGTTCCAGCCCTCGGTACGGGCGTCCCAGGAGATGCGGCCCAGCTCGCGGTGGCCGTACAGCACGATCCAGTGCTTGCGCCCCCAGTAGGTGGACGGGCGGAAAGAGAAGGCGTACGTCATGATCGGCGGTTCCTTTCAGTCCTGTTCTTTCGCGGCTTTCTTGGCGGCGTAGGCGGCGCGTGCGCGCACGCGGTGGCACTCCAGGCACCGGCGCCCCGCTCCCCCACGGGTGGGGCCGGTGTTTTCCGGGGTGAAATCATGGCCGTTGATGCAAACCGTCCGGCTCTTGCGTTCAGCGTTGAGGGCGGCCAGCGGCCAGTCCGGCAGTTGGTAATTGTCCTTGGACCAGGACCCGACGGGCATTTCCGCCCGACGGGTGTTCTCCGCTGGTGTCACGGCTTCCAGATGTCGCGGATTCACGCACAGGGTATTGCGGCATGCATGGTCGATGACCAGGCCGGGCTGGATCTCCCCGAAATGCATGGTGTACGCGACCCGGTGGGCGAGACAGATCTTCCCATCGAGTCGAAAGGCGCCGTAATTCCTGTTGTTCCGGAAAGCGGTCCAGATGTGGCACGCGTCCACGGAAGGCGTGGTGACCTTCGCATAGAAACGGATGATGTCCTGGTTGTTGATGATCACGCGTGTAATCTACCACGTGTGAAACACGTTATCACGTGGTCAGCTCCACTGCCGGGAGAGGGAGACGCCGCACGTGTCACACAGGACGGCGAAACCGGCGTAGTTCCACCCGGCGTTGTCCCCCTGGAAGCTCTCGCGGGTGACGATGCGCTCGCGAGGCCGGTCCAGCGGGCCGCCCACGATCACCGTGTGGGTGAGGTGGGCGGCCAGGACGCTGCGGATGCTCTCGTGGGGGTCGGTGGTGGTCACGAGGCGGTCACGGTCGGGTACCAGCCCGTCACGAGCTGACGGACGGCGTGCTCGAAGCCCTCCAGGCCGGGGTAGTTGATATCGGCGGTGTAGACGGCCGCGTGTCCGCTCTCGGAGCGCACGCTGATGCGCTTGGGCAGGGTGTCAGTGGCGGGCAGTACGCGGGTGATGACGTTGACGCTCATGGCGGGTGTCTCCTTGGTCAGTGAATGCGGGGCAGGCGAGTGGTGCGGTGTCAGAACGGCGGGCACACGGGACACGGGCGGGTACCGGTCGGGGCGTCGGTGCTGGGGTGGAAGATCTCGATGTAGCCGTGCCCCTGGCACGTGGTGCACGGCCGCTGCTTGATCACGTACTCGTATGCGGTCCGTGCATCGGAATCGCATGTGTGCATACGAGCCGTCTGTGACTCGCTGTTGGACAGCCCGAGCTGACGGAAGATCGCTTCCAGGGCGCGGCCCAGATGGCTGTACACCGAGTCGGCTTCGTCGCTGCGCTCCCAGCACAAGGGCTGGAAGTCCTCACGGTTGAGGTCACTCATGAGTTCCCGGAGCCGGTCGGCGGCGTGGAACCCCGCCTCTCGTTCGGCGTCGGTGGTGAGCTTGAATGATGCCATGGCGGATTCTCCTCAGTCAGGGGTTGCTACGGCGGCGGTGTCTGCCCTTGGTCTGGGTCCGCCGGGTCCGCCTGTCCGTTGCCGGGGTGAGGGCGGGCGGGCGCTTGTGCCACGTGATCGGCCCGTGGAATTCGGCGTCGAACTCACGCCGCACCGTCAGGTGGTGCGGCAGCGTTTTGTTGACGTAGACGCCGAGCCCGGCAACGCAGACGAGAAACAGGACGCCGACCACGATGTACACGACCAGCGGGGCGGCGTCGGCCAGGGCGTGTCTCACCGCCGGTCCCCCCGGTAGACGTCGCCCTCGCAGTAGGTGATCATCGAGCCGTCCGGGGCGCGCATCACGTAGTGGATCGCGCTTCCCCAGATGTCCTCCCACCCGGCGGTGTCGAGCGCGGCCCACACGGAGCCGTACCCGCCGGAACCGGCGAAGAAGCCGTCACCGGCAGCGCCGTCCCAGCCGAGGCCGTACGGGTTGCGGTCGTGTGCGAGGGTGAGCAGCACATCGTCTGCCGATTGCGCGGACTCAAGCTCGGTGAGCTGGGTCTTGATCTGCGTCCAGAAGGTGTCAGACATGGTGGCGGGTCCTTTCGGGTCAGCGGGCGATACGGCAGTTCAGGCAGAGGATTCCCTGCCGGTCGGCTTCGGCGCCGGTCTTGCCCGGGGTGGGCGGGCGGAAGGTGTACGGGATGGTCCGTGTGGAGTGGCAGGCCGGGCACGGAGGGTTGTCGGGAGCTGGGGTGGGGAGCATGACGGGCCTTTCGTTCGTTGATCCGTAAGGCGGGAAGGGCGCGCGCCCACTGCTGTGACGCGCGCCCGTGCTCGCCCGGCGGTCAGTTGGGGCGGTTGCCGCAGGGGGTCTTGCCGTCGTGGGAGTAGGCGTCCCAGTCCGGAGCGGGAGTCATCGCGAGCGGTTCGGTGTTCACGTAGCGCGACGCGGCACACCACGCGTTGACCGCGTCGCGCTCGTGGTCGTAGGACTTGGAGAATTCCAAGCCGGTCTCACGGTCACGCCAGATGAAGTGATACATGGACGGTTCCTCTCGGGTCAGAGAAGTCAGTCGGGGATCTTCGTTCCGTCCGGGTACTTGCCGTAGCGGAACCGCTTCTTGCCCTCGGACCACCCCGCCGTGAACTCCCTGTGCTGGGTGCGGCGCTTGTTGTCCTCAGCGCCCCGCTCGGCGGCTGTCAGGCTCCAGTACATAGCGGATCCGTAGGTGATCTCCTGGTAGCAGGAAGGCACGGCGGGGGTGCGCCGGTCGTGCTCCTTGCCGTACGCGTCCACGAAGTTCGCGTGGTCCCAGCCGTGTGAAAGGCCGACCTCGTACGCCTCGCTGCCGGTGTCGATCTCCTCGGTCATGATCGTTGGTCCTCCTGTGTCAGTGGCGACCGATGAGCAACGGCTCACCGATACGGCGGATCGTCCAGTCCGCGTCGCGGATGTACGCGCGTTCCACGTCGCGGGTGTGCATCCCGCACGCCGCGATGACCTCTTCCGTGCCATCGGTGTCCAGCGTCAGGCCGATGTACGCCGACGCCCACGACGGGCACGTGTACGGGTGACCACCCGAGCGGGCGTACGCGGTGCAGGGAACGCGGGTGAAGTAGTAGGTGGCGTACAGGTCGACGGTGCGGCCGTTGCTGTTGACCGCGCGGGTCAGCGTGACGCGCGTCCCGTCCTTGTCGGTGTCCTCCCACTGGTAGACCGTGTAGCCGAAAGCTGGGGCGTACTCGATCGCGGACGCGATTTCGCCCGGGGCGGCGTCGCGGGTGTTGCGCCACTGGACGCGGATACTGTGCGTGCTGTTGTCACGGACGGGTGCGGCGGTGCTGGTCATGGCGGGGCCTTTCAGATGGCGGGAGCGGGGACGATCTCGCAGTTCGGGCACCACGGGGGCAGGTGGGTGTGCGGGTCGTGCTTCGGGGCGGTGTAGGGCGTGATCGGCGTGAGCAGCGGCACCAGCTCACGTACGGCGGTGACAGAGCCCAAGTCGATCTCCGCGCGGGTCTGCCAGCGCAGCCCGTTATCCGCTGAGTACTGCCGCATGCACATGGCCACCCACGTGGAGACGATGGTCATCGCGGTTGGGCCGATCTTCCACGCGGGCACGTCGCCTTGAAGGTCGAGCCCGTACGGCCCGTGATCGGCCATGTGGCCTGCGGCGTACCAGGAGACCTTCTGCCCGTACTGCGTGAACTGCGTGAAGTGGTGCCGGGCTTCATGGTCGTCACGGTAGCGGGCGTCGTAGAAGGTGACTTCGCCTACCATGCGCTTGCGGTAGTCCAGGTAGCCGGGGTCCAGGACGACGCGGAACGGCACGCCGGTGCTGCCGATGACGTCGATGTGGAATTCGGTGAGGGGGGTTGCTTCGGCCATGGTTCCTTCTTTCATGATCACAGAATGTTTCACGTGAAACATTCCCTGACTGTGCATCAGACACTACGGTGCGTGACTCAGGCGTCGGTGTCCTCAGCGGTGATGTCCGAGGCCCGCAGCTCACGAATCAGCGCGATCTGATTGCGCGCGTGATCGATGTAGGACTGGTGGTGCGCGATCAGCCGGGCCCTCGCCTGCGTGAGGGTCAGCCGGTTGTCAGCGTCCTCGGGATCCCAAGCGTTCTGCGATGGGATGATCGTCGGGTAGGCCTGGTCACTCCAGTCCAGAGCGTATGTCTGACGGCTCATGGGGTGGACTCCTCTTCGTGGGCCTTGAGAACGGTCTTGATGTCTGCCAGTGCTTCCGGGGTGATGCGCAGCCAGTGCGTACGGCCGCTCTCACCCGATGCGATCTTGACCAGGGCGTAGGGCGGGTTCTCACCAAGCTTGGCGAACTGGGCGTCGATGTAGCTGAACGGGCGCGTCTCATCACTCGGCATGGTCAGCCCTCCTGCGGCAGAAAGGTCACGGCGTCCTTGCCGAGCGGGCCGATGGGGGATCCGTCGGAGTGCGCCACGTCCAGCGGGACGCGCATCATGTCGATGTGGCGCGCGATACGCGCGGCTGCGGCGGGATCACGTGTGGCGATATCCAGCCGGATGGTGACGATGTAGTGCGGCACGTCAGTTCCTCTCAGTTCCAGTTCTGCGGGGGCTTGCGGTAGGTACGCAGGAACGCGGCGGCTTCCTCCTCGGATGCGGGGCGCCACCCCGCCATGGCTTCGGGCACCGAGCGCCACATGCTGGAGATGACGATCTCGCTGTACCCGTCGCCGCTTTCGTAGGTGAGTGACGGGTTGTAGCCGCCCATGTCGACGCTTTGGACACGCACGATCGGCGTATCGGGGTGGGATGACAGGCCGATGATCGCGCCGGTTTCGGGCAGCGGCTGAGTCATGACGGGGGTCCTTCCATTCGTTGGGCGGGGTCCTGCCGACACGGCACGGGCACGGGGAGCTGGTTCGTGCCCGGCCGAATCAGGAGGTGAGTGGCGGTGGCGGCTACGGGGTGGGCTGAGCCAGGCAGGCGCTCAGTTCGGAGCCGGAGTAGTGCAGGCACCGGGCGACCAGCGCAGGCCCTGCGGGGTCGTAGGTGATCGCGCCACTGTCCAGGGTGCGCGTGGCTTCATCCCGCAGCATCAGCGTGTGGCAGTTGGCGGTGTCGGCGGAGTTCAGGCCCGAGCACAGATAGTCGGCGGGCCGCAGCGTGATGGTGCCGGAGGTGCGGGGAACCGGAGTACCCGCGTCGGCCGTGGTGGTGGCGACGCTGAGCGCGACCGCTGTGGCCAGCGCTACTGCTCCGGTCGCCAGCGCGGCGAGGAAAGCGGTACGGGGCTTTGATGTGGTCATGTTGCTTCCGTTCGTTCGTTCGAACTGATGTTCTTCAGCGCCCCGGGCAGAGCCGGGTGACCTTCACGGCCAGCGGGCCGCCCGGCTTGCCGGGGTCGGTCATGCCCGTCAGGTAGACGCAACCCGGCTTGAGCTTGTCCGTGTCCAGAGGGACGTGCGTCACGCTGCGCCGGTACATGGCAGCCTCACCCTTGAGGTACGAGTGCATCTCCGGCTTGGTCAGTCCCTGGTGCGTGATCTCATGCACCAGGACCGGACCACTGACCGCTTCGCCATACCCGGATTCGGTGAGCCATGCGTAGGAGTGCTGCCGCTGGACACGGCGGCACAGCGCCTGATCAGCGGGGGCGACGATCGCACAGTCGCCACGGTGGCGCGGGGCGGGAGCAGCGTCGGCGGTGACGCCCGCGCTGAGTGTGGCGCCCGCGATCAGCGCGACGAGAAAAGCGGCGCGCGGCTTTGACATGTTCATTGACATTCCTTCGTTCGTTCGGTGAGTGAGTTGTGCGGGTGGGCTAGAGCGTCCAGAGTTGTGTGTCGGCGCGGCGTCGGTCCATCGCGACGTCCAGTGCCTCAGCCATGCGGGTGATGGCTTCCTGGGGGGTGTTGGTGCGGCGGATGATCTGCCAGATCTTCGGGACCGGGATCACCTGCACAACCGCGTCCCACACGCTGCCGGGGTGCTCGATGGCGTGCGTGTATACGGCGTCCATGAGCGCGGGGCGCATGATCAGGTACCCGGGGGAGCGGTGCACCGTGACGGATCCCGGGTAGTTGCCAGGGGTGTGATTGCCGATCCGGTCCAGCCGGTAGGCGCGGATCGCTGGATCTCCGGCGTCGGGCCCGTCCTGCCGGGTCACGCGTGACATGGCACGGACAAAAAGGGCTCCGTCGGCGGATTCGTGTACGTATGTGAGCGTGCCGGTTTCCTCCTCCTGCGACGGGAAAATCTCCAGTGTGTACAAAGCGGGAGAGGTGACCAGAAGCGGGATCTTCTTGCCGCTGGGGCCTTTGATCTTGATCTCGCGGTCGGTCGCGGGGTCGCGCTGTACTTCCCAGTAGCTGATCGTCACCGGGCGGAACCGCTGGGCCGCGCGGGTGAGCACGTCGGCGATATCTGTCATGGCTTCCTCTCTTTCGTTCGGGCTCCAGTCTAGGCGCGGGAGATGCGATCTGTCAGGACGTCACACACGCGCCGTCGCAGTAGTACGCACCCCCCAGGGGTACGCCGGACGTCAAAGCCACGTCATCGTCGTAGTGGCCCTCGCACGCGCTGTGCTCCACGCAGTACGACACCTTGTCCGTCTCCGTGGCGTCGATCGCGGGGACGATCTCGCAGCCGTTGCCGTCGGCCGCGCAGTTCTCGAAGTCGCGGAGCATCGAGAGTTCGCCCGCGTCCCAGCGGAAGAGGTAACCCTCGGGGGCGTGATCGTTGAGGTAGTCCGTCGCCATGTCGGAGAGTTCACCCTGTCCGTTGACGGCTTCCCAGTCGTCGACATGCGCGCCGTGCCCGTGCGTGCGGTAGTTGTACAGAGCGCGCGCGTAGTCGTCCGGCACGGTGAAGCCGTACGCCTCCGCCTTGTCGATGGCGAGAGCGGGCGAATCCACGCCGTGCCAGCCCCCTACCCAGGTACCGGCATCGTCGGCGGTGATCTCAGGTGCGTTGTCCGGTGTGCTCATGTCGGGTTCCTATCCCTCGTACTTCGCGGTGAACGCGTCGAGAATGTCCTGAATCTCGGCGTAGCGGGCCGCTTCGGTCGGCGTGAAGTGCTGCCGCATGGTGCGGTACGCGTCCCCCAGATTGTGGGCGGGGGACAGCGCGCGGCGGTTACCGGTCGGCTTGAACTCGGGTGCGCGGGTCAGAGCGGCCGTTGCCAGTTCGGCCTTTTCCTTGTTGAGCCAGAACTGAGCGTCGCTGTCCTCCTCCGAGACGGGCAGGAAGTTGAAGCTCCTGACGTGCGCGGAGAACCGGTCCGTGATCAGCTTGATGACGGGGGCGTTGTGTGCGGCCATGGCTGTTGAATCCTTCCTTCAGGCCCAGCGGCCGAGTTCGCGGATGAGTTCCGGTGTGGGCGGGAACACGCCGTAGACCAGGGCACCTGGCGCGTAGTAGGAGGCGCGGCCGGGCCATCCGCCCGGCCGCGTGTGGGTGGCATGGACCACCCGCACGGGTGTGCCGTTGGGCGTGACCAAGCGGGTGAACGTGGCCGGGCGGTACTCCCGCCGTCGGCGGCGGACGATTTCACGGGCCAGGCGGGTGCGGCGGTTCATGGTCGGCTAGTTCCCTTCGCGTGAGGCGCGGTAGATCTCGGTAGCGCGGGGGGATCCTTTGGTGCGGCGGTCATTGATGAACGTCTGGAGCCGGATGTACGCCATCGTCCGCAGGTGGTGGCTGCCGTAGCGGGTATTCATCCGCAACAGCATCTTGATCTCTTTCAGGAGATCGGCGTCGGTGAACAATTCAGGCGTTTTCTGCGGGTCGGGGTCGGTGAGAAGTCGGCGGCTGGACGGCACGTACGTTTCGAACTGGAGTTCGGACATGGCGGCGGTCCTTTCAGTTGGTGGTGCGGACGTCGGTGAGATCGTCCACATCGGGCACGAGCGGGGGCAGACCCTTGCGTCGGCGCTCAAGCTCGTTGCGCAGCATCAGGGGCCGCAGCACGCAAGGGTGCGCCGTGCGGGTACTGCGGGGCGGCGGGTCGAGGTAGGTGCGCAGATGTTCACTGGCCAGCGACACGGTGTCGGTCACCGCGATCTGCGCGCGGTAGGTGCGGCGCAGCGAGGCCAGAAGGCGCGCGGAGCGCGGCGGAGGTGTGGGCATGCGGGTGGGTCCTTTCGGGGCTAGAAGCAGGCGTCACCGGAGGGGTGGGCGAGGCGGACAAGACGGGTGTGCGCTCCGTTGTGCGGCGTGCAGGTGTCGGTGCGCTGGGTGGAGTTGTCGGCGTAGTGCGTGACGGGTCCGATCTGCCAGTCCGGCTCGATCTCCCGGCGGTAGCAGATGTGAGACTCATATCGCGTGATGGCCTTGCGCATAGCCTCCAAATGGTCGGCCGTGACGTCGTACTTCCGGAAGACGTCCAGGAGGTGATAGTCACGCCCCGGTGAGCCGGATCCCGGCGGGCCGAGGTAGATGTCACCGAAGCGGGAGGGGTAGGGGACGCCGCCGACGTGGTGCGCGAACTGCCGGGTATTGAGCGCCCATCGCAGCATTGACGCGGCCGTGCGGAAGCGCAGAACGGGGACGTCCTCACGGAGCGCGTCGGGTCGGGTGGCATTCCAGACGCGGGGGTGCACGATGTACATGCTTGTCCTTTCGTAGATCCATGGCCCGCGACGCGCAGATGCACGCCGTGGACCATGGAACTGCGGGCGGGAGTCAGACCGACGCGCGGCGGAACACTTCCGCGCGCTGCTCGTCGGTCCAGCCGGACGATTTCAGGTAGACGGACCACTCCGTCTCCTCGTTGGTGTAGTTGTCACCGGCCGTACCGGACAGCCACTCATGCGGGCGCGCGGTGTCGCCGATCGGCGAGGCTGACGGGTTGAGGCCGGGAAACCCGCACATACCCGGGGTGGCTGCGACGCGTTCGTTGTTCAGCATGGCCACCGCCCAATCGACCGGGCCTGTGTAGTTGTCGCACTCCTGTTCGTAGTCATAGACCATTTCTTCGGTGTGGGTGCGGTGTGGTTCGGTCTGCCACGTGTCCACCTCGTCCGACAGGAGGTGGTACCACACGCGGGTGACCTCGATGGCGTACATGGCCGTTTCCTCGCTCTCTCAGTCGTTGTCACCGGCGTTGTCACGGCGGATTTCCCGCCGTGCGGCGCGGTGTTCGGGGTCGATCAGCCACATGCACGCGTGGACGGCACGCCGCGCGTCGAGAAGTACGTTCCACCGCACGACGGATCCGGTGCGGCCCATAGCGGAATTGAGCTTCCACCACAGCGTTTGAAGACGTGATTCCATGATCATTTTCTCCTGTGCGTCAGGCGTAGTCGCGCTCGTACCGCGCGATCTCCTCAGGCGTCATCGACACGCGGCAGTAACAGCGGGTGGGAGGAATCTGCCCGCACTGCGCGTGCAGACAGCACGGGGATTCGGTCACCTGAGGGGCGGAGCGCGGGTCATGCGGGATGGACTGGACGTGGCGCCACGAGGAACCGTCCTGAAGGATCGAGACGTACGCGTTGCGGTGGTGCCGCAGGTAGGCGGAGATCGCTTGCGATTCCGCGCGGGCTTGGTCGAAGCCCTCGTAGATGGTCACGTGCTCGCCACGGATGATCGCGGTCACGTCGTAATGCGCGCGGCCGAAGCCGTTGGCACCGTAGGGGGTGTAGTCGTCGGAGTAGGGCATATGATCCTCATTCCTTCATTCGCGGGTGTAGGTCGGCTAGTGGGAGCGGCCGTAACCGGCGGAAGCACGGGGGGATTCGGGACGCGGCGGGCGGGCGGGCAGCGAGGTGCGGGCAACGCGCTCCTGTACCCATGCGCGGATCGCGTCGAATTCCTGCTGTGTCATGGTGTTCATTCCTTTCAGTGGTGTGCGCGGGCTCGTGCGCGTCGGCAGCTACGGCACGTGATCCTGACGGGCCGCCCCGACGCGTAGTGCTCGGTAGTGGTGATACCGGCCCGGCCACATGAGGTGCGGTTGTCAGCGGGGCGGTCGTACCGGAACTCCCCGCTGATGCCGTGGGTGCGCCTGCCGCCGTTGATACGGGCGACCATCGAGGTGAGTGCGGGCATGATCGTCCTTTCTGTGTCGGGTTCCAAGCGCTGCTTGGACATGGTGCCCCCGGTGCGTTCTGAACGCTGCCGTCCAGGATCGACGGGCCGGGGGCGGATGTCAGGCTCCGGTGTGCATGTGAATGCCGTCACCCATGGGGGTGCACGCCAGGCACGCACAATCGGTGTTGTCGTGCAGCTCACGCAGTTGCGCGAACTGCTTCGGGCGCCACGGGCCGTCCTCATCGGTCGGCAGGATGCCGAGGGTCACTGTGTCGGACGTGGCGCTCCCCCGGATGACCAGGAAGCGGCGCGTCCAGGGGGAGCGGGCCGATTTGAGAGAGCTTGTGCCGGTCGGGACGTGGTAGTAGGGGCGCCACTTGACGACCGTGCCGACCAAACCGGCGCCCAGCGCGGACGTGATGAGCGGTCCGGTCACACCAGCCTGCGGGGTGCGGGGAGATTCCATGATCATCTTCTTTCATCCGGAATGTTTCACGTGAAACATATGACGGGCCGTCAGGTACTGGGGCGCGTTACTTGCGGGGACGGCGTCTGTCAAGCGCGTCCAGGAGCGCCAGGACGGCGAACCCGATGATGAGCCAGCCCATCACCGGCGGGACGCGCCGTACGCGATCAGGTCACACACCGCGCCGTAGGACCCGTCAGCCACGAGGGTCGCGAGGCGGGAGGGGTGGCGGATCGCCATCGCGTCCAGACCCCTGAGGGCGTTGTGACGCTCGTGCGCGTGCAGCCCGGTTGCCGGGCCGTTGCCGAGGTCGACCGCGCGGCGCAACGCTGCCAGCGCGGTGGGATCGACCGTGTCGGATGCCGGGCGCTTGACGCCACGCAGCTTCCACATGTCGACGGCACGAGTGGCGAGATTTGACATGGTTTGTTCCTTCCGCATCGTGGAAACTAACTTCCACAGGGGCATATGACCATATTGTGAGGTTTGTGCGTGCAATCGATCGCACAACCGAACGATCGTTCGGTTGGTGATTCCAGACCACGGAATCAAGGGGGCACCCAAGGTGGTTGGGTGCCCGGCGACCCTTCACGAGCCAATCAGATACGGACACCGCGACGGGGGGCCACGGTCCGGATCAGTCGTGCCGCCAGGGTGAACAGCCCAGGGAACAGATTGCGGGCGTGCCAGTCACAGGCGTAGTCGTCCCACCCGCCGTTGTCGGTGATCTTCCATGCGGACGGGTTGCCGTGGCACCAGTCACACTGGCCGGAGGTGTGCGTGTGTGCGGTATAGCGCATGTCATGTCCCTTTCATTCGCCAGTCGCCCCGGGGTGCGTGTGCACCCCGGGGGATACGCCTGCTACTTGCTGTGCGGAATGGCGGCGAGGCGTCGGCGCTCCCGACGCTGCGCACCCTGGGTCAGTGCCCAGAACTCCCCGTAGGTGTACCTGTGGTGGGTGCCGCCGTACGGGCGGTCACGGCGGGGATCGGTCTTGGGGTCGCCCTTGATGATCTTGCGATCCGCGCGGGGATGGGGGGCATTCTTGCGCTCCATCGTGCCCGATTTGGGCTTGTCGCCTTCCTTGCGCTCCGGGGGGATTTCACCGGTGATCTCTGAACCGCGAACCAGGGCTGCGCCCCGAGTGCCCCCAGAAAGGCCCTGAGTGGCTGTCTCCCGGCTTGTGGGGATGGGGGTGGACCCGACTGCCACCGACAGGTTTTCAACGCCTCTACGGAGGCTTGCAGCGCTTACGTCGGTTCCGGTCGCGTCGACCGCCGGAAGTGTCGGGTCCGTGTCAATGCCCTTGATGGTGTGGACACCGATGATGCCCGTCTTCTCACTGGCCTTGACTTCGGACAGGCACTGCGGGCAACGGCCCTGTGCGTCCGGGGTGAGCTTGAGTTTCGCGGTGACCTTGCACTTGACTGCCATGATCATTTCCTTTCGATCATTCCGCCCACTGAAAGGGTGGCCACACCCCGGGATGCGGTCCCGGGGTCTGGTCACCCTTCCCCGCCCGCGAAATCCGGGCAGGGAAGGGCAGCGGAGCGCGCGCTACGCGTTGCGCTCCCTTCCCGCGCACCGGCTTGTCGGGCCAGGGCGCGGGGAATGCTTGGGTTTTCGAGCCATTGACACGTACGCAGGCGGGGTCACGAACCCCACGTCACGATGTGCGAAGGACACTCGCGCCCACGGATTCTGGGCAGGCATGGCCTATGCAGTCGTCTATGCGCGCGCCCTCAGTCGCCCACGGATTCTGGGCAGCCGGCCGGATTGGGTCCACGCACTCATCCCTGCCCGCTGAATCCGGGCATGGGGGTGCCGTGGCCATCTCGGTATGACTCTCGCATCACTCTGTTGAATTCTCAAGCAACGATCGCGGTACCGCCAGTGCCCGCGTGTCCGGCCAAGATCATTAAGGCCGATTCCCGGGCGTGATACCGAGACGCATGATCAATGCGCGTACAGCGTGAGTCGAACTGGTGTGCGAAAACCTCCAATCGGGCAGGGGACAGGACGGTTGAGCGATCCGGGCGTGCCCACTACAGGGCGTGCCCGCGAGTGACCTAGGGTCACCAAGGATGATCATGCTGCCCACTTCAGGGCGGCGGTGATCACCCATGGCACCCCCTAGGGGGTGAGGGCGGGAGGGTCAGCGGCGCGTCATGATCGCGAACGCCGACCGGAGGGTTTCAAGATCATTCGCGCCCAGACCGGAGGCGTGCCCGCCCATGCCGGACAGATCAAGATCATTCCCGGAGTCCGCGAGGGACAGGCGCGGCAGGGTGTCGCCCGGCTTGGCGAGGGAGACGGGGGCGCCCCCCTGGTTGATGGCGTGCGCTCCCGCGAGTTCGACCTTCATGATCTTCCCCTTCCGTTCCGTCCGCCCCCGGTGGGCATGCCTTAATTCTAGGGCAACTAGGTCACAGGACGATAACGAACGGCCTGTTGATCTTGGCCCCTACCGGACACTTCTCGACCATGATCATCTGTCCGGATCGGGACACCATGCACCTGCATGCACATATGAGCCTCCGCTGTGCTCACATGAGCGGAGGCGCGGAGGGCGAAATCCGCGAGCTCGTGTGAGCGGGGTGGTGCTCGAATGAGCGCTGCTCTTATGTGCAGGAGTGCGCTCACATGAGCGCGCTCATATGGGCGGCCAGCATGCTCATATGAGCACTGGGTAGGTTAGGGTAGGATTACCTAAGTTTGATCTTGGGGTGTGGGGACCGGGTCCTCACAATTTTTGTGGGTCCAGTCAACCTATTGCGATCCCGACATTCCAGACATATCGTTCATTCGTTCTGTCCTGGGCTGAAATTTTTCAGTTTTCGCCAGCGGACGCGGAAAACTCCTCCGAGATGACCAGGCGGCTCGTGGCCGTGGTCGCGGAGGCCAGCATCATGTCCCAGGTGGTGTACTCGATCCAGTCTTTCTCATGGAGGTGCGCGTTCCACTCCAGGAGTTCCGCGAGAGTCGTCAGCTGGTCTGCGGTAATCGTGTACGAGGCGGCATCCAGTTCCGGGTCACACGCGAGGTGGTGAGCCCGCCATGGGGCGTCGGGATGAGCATTGGCCGCTGCTAGGAGGTCGCCCCCGCTATAGAAGCCGCCCCCGGCAAGGGGTCCGTCCTTGACGGTGTGCTCCCACTCGAACTTCTTTATAGCCCTGTGTGCGGTGATGGCCTTGTCGGTATCGACCCAGAGGTAACCGGACCGGCCGGTGATCTCCTTGTCGCAGACCTGGCAGACCAGGCGGACGACGATCACGTGCGCTCCCCGTCGATCTCGTCCAGCTTCTGGACGATCGCCTCACGCGCCAGGGCGGTTGCGGTCGAGTCGACCGTCAGGGCGGTCATCCGCAGGCGCTTGCGCAGGGATTCGGGGATGTACACGGTCAGCTGGATCAGCGGGTCATCCGCAGGCGTCGTCACAGTGACAGTCTACCGTCCAACGATCTTCCTGGCAACGCCCAGCGTGGTGGGGATCCCTGGTTGTTCGGGGAGCTGACCACCCCCTTGCTCGCCCCCTGACCAGGGTTGCTCAATAGTTGCTCACTGCCATGCTCCGGAGTTTCTGCTCAGCAGTTGCTCGCACTTGCTCATTTCTCTCTGACCTGCACGTTTACCCTGCTCGCTGCTTGCTCACCAGGTTGGTTGCTCAGTTACCAACCCTGGGGTAGAGCAACTGAGCAACTGAGCAACTGAGCAAGGACAAATCGGACCACCCCGGATGCGGGCGCGAAAAAGCCCCCGGCTGGTGTGCCTGGGGGCCATGAGATTGCAGGGCTTTGCCATGATTAGAGCACGTTGACTCCATGATCATGTCGGTGGTATGGTGCCCGGAAACGACTCGACCCCCGGTTGTGGTGACCGGGGGTCAATCGTCGCTCCTTGAAGAAGCTGGTGCCTGGTTATCTCGACCGGATCCGCTTTTTCGCCTTCCAAGCTTCCACGTTTTCCTTGAGATTCGAGGCAACCACGTGACCGATATTAGCGAAGCCGCCACCAAAGTGTCAACTGATGGCGATGAGGATGCGATCAGCCCCCCGGTCCCAGGCGACGAGTTCGTGGATGACGGCCGGGGATTCGATGACGATGACGGCCAGCTGAGCAGCCTGGAAGCGGGGGCTGCGCTCGTGACCATGGGGTTCACCATCATCCCGCTGGATCACCCGTCGCACATCAAGTGCCGGGGCTCACACACCCGCAGCGTCTGCGACGGTACCCGGGGCAAGCACCCACTCGGCTCCTGGGAGAAGACCGCCTGCCGCACCTATGAGGATATCGCCGGGTGGGCTGCCGGGCGCAGTGTCAACTGGGGCATCCTCACCGGCAGCCGCTCCAACCTCCTGGCCCTGGATGAGGACCAGCTCGGCCAGATGCAGGTGCTCTGTGACAGCCTGAACATCCCCGTCCCGGACACCAAGCGCATCGGCACGGGCCGGGTAGGCGGCGGGCAGCACTTCTGGTTCCGGCCACCGGTCAGCTCCACGACCAGGATCGGCACCCGTTTGGCCGGGCTGAACATCGACTGGCGCGGCGAGGGCGGCATGGTCATCGCGCCTGGCTCTCTCCATGCCAGCGGCGTCACCTACACCGACCTCACCCCCTCCGCGCCGATCCGGCCGCTCCCGGACGAGCTGATCGCGCTGCTGCGGGAGGAGCCGACCCGCCAGGCCGCCCGCCGCAAGGAGGCCCGCGAGAGGGACAAGGCGGAGGGGAGGGGGAAGAGCGGTCACAAGACGCCCCTGACGCGGACGGGCGAGTCGGAGTATGGGGTCGGCAACCGCGACCAGAAGATCTTTTCGTACTCCGTGTGGACCAAGAAGGCGGACATCTCCCCCCAGCGTGCGGAGGAGTTGCTGTACAACGAGTGGCTGAAGCTGGAGCAGCCCGACAGTGACACGTACCCATGGGATCTGGCGCTGTCCAAGTTGCACCGTGTCCACAGCAGTGAGGATTACGCCGGGGACTCGGGAAGGGACGTGTACGACCCGCAGGAGGAGCAGCGGATCGCCTGGGCCAAGAGCCTCGCCCGGGAAGACATTGACATCATGCCCGCCGACGAGCAGAAGCTCGTCACGGAGATCCTGGACGCGGCCGTTCTGCGCCACCTGGCGGAGCAGGCAGAGCAGGCCAAGGCCGACCGCGCCCAGAAGCGGCTGGAACGGGCGCGGCGTACCGCCCGCAGGGAACTGGACGCCGAGGAACTGGAGCGGGCGCGCGGGCCCCGCAAGAAGCAGACGATCGGGGAGTTCGCCAGGCAGCCGAAGGTCGGCATGGTCATGGACAGCGTCCTGGCCGCAGAGGTAAATCTGCTGGGCGGCCCGTCCGGGGAGGGAAAGAGCCTCCAGGCGCGTGACTGGGCGCTGTCCGTGGCCTCCGGGATGCCCTGGCGGGGGTATCGCGTCCCGGAGCCCCGTAACGTTTTGTGGGTGGCCTCCGAGGGCACACACGACACCGAGGAACGCTGGACCCGGCAGCCCCTGTACAACCTCGCGCAAAGCCGCCTGTTCATCGACCCCGAGCCGGTCTCCCTGGTCTCCACGCATGACGTCCGGTGGCTCATCGAGGAATACGCGGACGAGCGGCCCGGCCTGGTGGTCTTCGACGTGATCTACGGGATGGGCATGGAGGACGACAACGGCTCCAAGGACGCCCTCCCCGTCCTCAATGCCATGAAGAAGATTTCCCAGGCCTTCGGGGGCGCCACGCTCGCGCTGGGACACCCGCCGCACGACAACGCCGGTCGCCGTTTTCGCGGGTCCTCCATGTGGCGTCAGCTGGCCGCTGTCGAGTGGCACATGGCGGACGGCAGCCTCACGTGCGAGAAGTCCAAGATCGCCCATGCGGGTGGCATGAAGACGGCGTACGAGGTCACCTACCCCGATGTGCGTTTCATGGATGCCGGGCAGGTTCTGGGCAAGGAAGCCATGAACAGGTCGATCATCGAGCGGAGCATCCTGGAGAACCCCGGGATGAGTGACAACAAGCGGGCACAGGCCCTGGAATCCGCTACCGGACTCGGACTGTCCACTTTGCGCAAGCGCATCAGCGCGCAGAGGCATGAATACGAAGAGAATCTCAGCACCGACTGATCACGGGTGGTCGGACAGGAAGATTTCCTGTCCGACCACCACCCCGCGAAAAATATTTCTGCCCAGGACTTGACTCCCACAAAAAACTTTGTAATGCTCTCCCCAGGACCAGTGCGCCCGCGTACTGGTCCTGACGCATTTCCAGGGGCAGGAGGCACTCGTGACCACACCCGAAGCCTCCCCCAGCTCCTCCCCCGCCACCCCAGACTTCTTCCCCGACCACCGCCCCGACAACGGCGCCTACGACACAGGCGCCAGCCTCGCCACGGTCAACTGGAAACGCGACCGGGAAGCCTCCCGCATGGTCGCGATGGGCTACGGCGTCGAGGACGTGGCCGACACGCTCGGGTACAAGACCCCGGGCGCTGCGGCAGCCGGAATCCGCAGAGCGTTCGCGGCCCACGTGCGGTTCACCAACGACGAGCTGCGCTGGAGCGAGGTCCAGTCCCTGGGTGAGGTCGAAGCCGGACTGTGGAAGCTGCTGGACGAGGACCACGTGCTGGTCCAGCAAGGGCGCGTCATTGTTATCGACGGCGTCCCCGCGTCGGACAAGCGGATGTACCTGGAGATCTACGACCGCATCATGAAGGTCAAGGAACGCCGGGCCAAGCTTCTCGGCCTGGACGCCACCACGCGCATTTCGGTGGAGGCTGACCAGATCGGTGGGGAGATCGCCCAGCTGATCGCCATGATCAACGGAACCGACGTACAGCCGAACACGATTGTGGTCCGGGCCGAACCCCAGGCCACCCCGCCGGATTCCCCGTCCGCCGCCCCACGGGAGATCAGCCGGTGACCGACCTCAGCCAGCACCATCCCAGCACCCGTGACATCCTGCGGCACTTCACCTGGGCCCACCTGCCGGTTCCGCTCCAGGACATCTCCCGGCCCGTCTGCGAGCTGGCCTGGCAGATGGCGGCAGCCCTGCCCGACTCCCCGGAGCTGACGGCGGGGCTGCGTAAATTGCTGGAATCCAAGGATTGCTTCGTCCGGGCGGCACTCCCGCCGGAGTAGTCAGGGGGTCTCGTGACCACCACCGACCTCCCCCCCGTGCCGGACTCCTGGCTGGACGTCGCCACACTGACCTCGCAGGTCGAGCGGCTGATCCGCACCGGCGACACCCGCAAGCTCAAGGAAGTCCGCGAGCTGCTCAAGGCCGCTGTGGACCACAAGCAGGCGCTGGGCCGCAAAGAACGCTGGATGAACGACCCCGCCGCCTGGGTGCGCGAGCGCCTCGGGCAGGAGGTCTGGTCCAAGCAGAAGGAGATCCTGGAATCGGTCCGGGACAACCGCCGCACAGCGGTACGCAGCGGACACGGCGTGGGCAAGAGCCACACCGCCGCGCTGACCGCGTGCTGGTGGATCGACTCGCACGAGCCCGGCACTGCCTTCGTGATTTCCACGGCGCCCACTTCGGCGCAGATCCGCGCCATCTTGTGGCGGTACATCAACCGAATGCACAAAGCGGGCAAACTGCCTGGCCGCACCAACCAGACCGAATGGTGGCTGGACGACGCCATGGTGGGTTTCGGCCGCAGGCCCGCCGACCGTGACGAATCCGGTCTCCAGGGTCTCCACGAGCGTTATGTCCTGGTTTTGTACGACGAGGCGTGCGGAATTCCTGAGCAGATCTGGACCGCCGGTGATGCACTGGCGACCGGCCCCGACTGCCGCCAGCTCGCGATTGGCAACCCCGACAACTCGGCCAGCAAGTTCTACGAGGTCTGCCTGCCCGGCTCGGCCTGGAACAAGCTGAAGATCTCCGCGTTCGACTCCCCGAACTTCACCGGCGAGCCCGTCTCCGAGGCGGTCGCCGCGTCCTTGGTGTCCAAGATCTGGGTGGAGGAGAAGGAAGCCGACTGGGGCACCGACAACCCGCTGTACATGTCCAAGGTGCTGGGCGAGTTCTCGCTCGACTCCCACGACATGGTGGTGCGCGCGACCGACGTCGCCGCCTGCCGCCTGGAGAAGGAAACCGAGTTCACCACCTACGAGTTGCTCCCGGTCGAACTGGGCGTGGACGTCGGTGGCGGGCAGGACGAGACGGTGATCCGGGAACGCCGGGGCATGCGCGCCGGACGGGAATGGAAGATCCGCACCGACCGGCCCGAGAAGATCGCGCCGCTGGTGACCCACGCAATCCGGGAATCGGGAGCGACCGCCGTCAAGGTGGACTCGATCGGTGTCGGATTCGGTGTGATTGGCGAGCTGAGGAATGCCGCCAGCCGAGGCGAGCACTCCGCCCGCATTATCGGTGTGAACGTCGCCAACGCCTCGGCCGAGCCCGCCAAGTACGTGAACTTGCGTGCGGAACTGTGGTGGAAGATCGGCCGCGACTACTCGGCCGCGCGGATGTGGGACCTGTCCGGAATGGACAACCCCGATGACACCTGCGCGCAGCTTCTCCAGCCCCGCTGGTCCCTGGATGTCAAGGGCCGGATCCTGGTCGAGAAGAAGGAAGACATCATCAAGCGCAACGGGAGAAGTCCTGACAATGCGGACAGTTTGCTCCTTGCCTACTTTTCGGGACTAAAGCCTCGTATCAGAATCCTGCAATAGCCGTTACCGCTGCCAACGCATTTTTGCTCCGCACGTACTGGAGCACGTCTTGGGTGTCACGCGCCCACGCATCCTCTTAAAGATGGAGGAGCACATGGGGCACACAACCTCCTCCATGTACTTCTCGTATTTTCCGAGGCGCTTATCTCCACGCTGCCTGCACTTTCCGGAGCAGTAGCGATTCTTGACATCCCCGCGTGTGGGGAAGTACCCCTGGTGCTGCACACCACACTCTGGGCAGGTGAACGTCCCCATCTTGGGGTTTTCCCACATCGCTTTTCCGTGTTGGCGATGCCAGGCGCGGCCTTCCTCGCTGCGGTGCCACTCAGCAGCTGCTACAAGCGTGGTCTCCCGGTGGATTTTCAAGCGCTCCTCACTGAACTTTCCTTCGTGCTCACGGTGATGGCGCTGATGCTCGGATGCCGTCATCATCACCAGGTTCGGTGGCTCGTTGTTGAACGGGTTGTGGTCCTGGTGGTGGATGTTCATCCCCTTCGGGATGGGGCCGTGAATGTCGGCGTAGATATCACGGTGTAGAAACCCACGGCCGCTCTTACGCGGAGCGTTGTAGTAGACGCGTCCCGCCCACTTCTTGCTGTCCGGGTTCCGTTTGTAAGTGACGCCCTTGTATGTGAACTCAACGGGTGGCTCCATGGCCTCTACACTACCACGACTGACGACTTCGTTCTGTCAGTTTTGGTGAATGGGAGGCCCCGTGACCCCCGAAGATTTTCTGCGCGAGCTGGCCAAAGCACTGGAAGCTCTCACCTGGGCAGAGAAGTACCTGACCCTGGAGAACGAGGCCAACGCCGCTCTCCACCTGAACCCGAGAGTCTTCTATTCACCGCTCACCACGCAGGTGCACAACGCCAGGGAATCCCTGGAACGTGTCCTTGCCGAGCTGGAACAGGGAGGCGACACATGATCTTCGACCACGGAATGCGCACGATCGACGGTGTCACCCGGGAGCGCTTCCGGGTGCTCATGGACGCCGCACCGCACTGTCTGGTCTGCCGGAAAGCAGCAGCGACGGGAATCTGGATGAACCCCCGCAACGGCGATCTCGTCCCGATGTGCGATCAGCATTTCCGGGACTACGCCGACGACGGTGAGGACGAGACCGGCGCCGCCTAGAGCGTGACATCAGGGGAGAGCGAGAAATGAGCAAGACGTTTATCGGGCGGGTCAACTGGAAGAGCTTCAGTTCCCAGGCGGCCTCCGGGATTCTCGGGGTGTCCGCCGTCGCCCTGGTCGCCCTGGGTGTCGCCCTGATTTTCCTGCCTGCCGGGATCATCACCGCAGGGGTCGGCTGTATCGCGTTGCAGTGGCTGTTCTTCGGATCCGACTCCAACCCGGATCCCGGACCTGATTCTCTGGGGAATTACCGCAACCGCTGACAACGCTCGGCCAGGTGGCGGTTATGCGGCATTGCCGCACATCGTGTTCCACCGCCAACCCTGACATCTGATCTTAGGAGAATCTCATGCGCCGCGCTTTTCTCGTCGTCCCCCTGATGTTCCTGGCCACCCTGGGCTTCACCGCCCCCGCGTGGGCCGGTTCCCCGCACTTCGTCCACCCGTTCGGCGTCACCCGGGCTGACGACACCCTGACCGTCTCCGGCAAGGAAGCCGGGCTGGGTGATGAGACCCAGGTCCACATCCAGGTCACCGCAACCGCTGAGTGCATCAACCGTGGTGGAAACCACCCGAAGGCCGCCAACAAGGAGAGCCTGAACGCGGCTGGTGACTTCCCTGTGCAGAACGGCAAGGCCGACTTCTCCCTGACGCTGACCGCCGTCTTCCAGCCTCCGTGCTCCCCGCCGATGACCGTGGTCTTCACCGATGTCGTGGTGTCCGACACCGCGCACGGCCTGGTCGAGTCCATCCCCGGCACTTTCTGACCTCCGCACATCGAAGCCCCGTACTACCCACAGTGCGGGGCTTCTTCATGTCTCACTCAGTACAGCAGAAGATTCCGGGGGGCCTGATGGCACGCACATTTCTCGGCCCCCTGCTCAACAAGGCGCCTGTCCCCTACACCGTAAACCGGGCCGTCAAGGGCTCGATCGGGTACGGAACGACCACCCCGACCGGCGGCATGGTCGCGCAGATGCGCGCGCAGTCCACCTCCGGCACACTGTTCGCGATCTGTGATCGCATCATCACCGCGTACAGCCAGGTCGAATGGTGCCTGTTCTACAAGAACACGGACAACCGGCGCGTCTATCACAACGGGCAGGACGACCGCCGTCGGGTCGTGCGGCACGCGGCCCTGGACCTGTGGAACCAGCCCAACCCGTTCTTCACCGGCATCCAGTTCCGGGAATCCGCCCAGCAGCACGAGGAACTGGTCGGCGAGCAGTACTGGCTGATCGTCAAGAACCGCTTCGGCCTGCCGCAGGAACTGTGGTTCGTGCGCCCCGACCGGATGCGCCCGGTACCCGACGTCGAGAATTACCTCGCCGGTTACGTCTACACCTCCCCCGGTGGTGAACAGGTCCCGCTGGCCCGTGAAGACGTCATCTTCCTGCGACGCCCGAACCCGCTCGACCCCTACCGGGGACTGGGCGCCGTCCAGGCGATCATGTCGGAGCTGGAAGGCAACCGCCTGTCCAGCGAGTACCTGCGGAACTTCTTCGCGAATTCCGCGCGCCCCGGCGGCGTAATCGAAGCCGACCAGAACATCTCCGACGACGACTTCAACCAGTTCCAGGCCCGCTGGGCGGAAACCCATCGGGGCGTGGCCAACGCCTCCCGTGTGGCGATCCTCGAAGCGGGAATGACCTGGAAAGACACCCGGTACACGTTCGATGAAATGCGCCTGGTCGAGCTGAAGGACACCACCCGGGAGACGATCCGGGAAGCGTTCGGATTCCCCAAGGCCATGCTGGGCGCCACCGACGACGTGAACAAGGCCAACGCCTACGCGGGCGAGGTCATGTTCGCCCGGTGGATGACCGAGCCCCGTCTGAAGCGCGCACGGGAAATGCTCAACCGGTACATCCTGCCGCTGTACGGGTCCAGCGCCGCGAATCTGGAGTTCGACTACGTCAACCCGATTCCGGAAGACATCGAGCTGGCCGCGACCACGCTGCTGGCCCGCTCGGCTGCGGCCAAGAACCTCGTGGACAGCAACTTGTGGGAAGGCGCGGACATTCTGCGCACGGTCGGCCTGCCAGAAATGGCGGAGCTTTCCGAGCCACGGGCCTTGCCCGCTGCTACGGCGCCGCCGCTCGCCCCTTCCGGTCCTGGCGTGACACCGGATACCGGACCTTCTGAGTAATGAACCCCCGCGACCGCGCTAACGGTCCGGGGTGTGACCGACTAGTTGGAGTCGATGTGAAGAAGTATAGCCCTGTTTGTGCTGAGCCGACAAAGAAGCGTCCGAACGGGCGGACTGGGACTGAGGCCGGGTACGCGGCGCACTACCGTGCGGGTGACCCGGCCTGCCAAGCGTGCCTTGAGGGCAACAACAGGGAAAAGGCGGCACGTCGAGATACCTTTTCGACTATCGAAAAGGAACGCCGCCGTGTGATGGTAAACGAGGCTGCCGCGCGATATCGGGACCGCTACCCAGAACGGCAGAAAGAATTTACGCGACTTTACCGCGAGGAGCGCATGGAGGTTATCCGTGCCGCCAAATCCGTGCCATGCGCCGACTGCGGCATTCAGTACCCGACCTACGTCATGCAGTTTGACCACCTGAAGCCCGAGGAGAAGTCCTTCAGCATTGGCGGCAGGTACTCCCAGCGGATGGATGCACTACTCGCGGAAATCGCCAAGTGCGACGTGGTATGCGCGAATTGCCACATGGAACGGACACACCAGCAGCGACTGAAACACCGAAAGGAGGCGAACGCGGGTGTCGTGGATTGAGCTTGTAGCCGAGAGGCGCACCAAGCAGCTCCCCCCTGGAGTACAGCCTCCCGAGGGAGCTGCCGACTGGTTCCGTATCGAAGACTCCGCCGACGACGTAGATAGCACGGATGTTTTTATCTACGGGTCCATTGGTGGATTCTGGGGAATTTATGCTGATGAGTTTATCGAGGAACTCAATCAGGTAACAACTCCGAATATCAACATTCGTTTGAATTCGGGAGGTGGGAGCGTATTCGAAGGAATTGCCGTAAGCAATTCCATTCGGGCACATCCGGCCTTTGTGACCGTTTACGTGGATTCCCTGGCCGCCTCGATCGCCTCGATCATCATGCTATCCGGAGACAAGATTGTTTTCCGGCAGCAGGCACAGTGCATGATTCATAATTCGTCTGGATCGTGCTATGGGGATTCAGCAGAGATGCTGAAGATGGCTGATCTGCTCGAAAGGCAGAACAAGATCATCGCTGGGGCATACGCAGAGCGTACCGGCCGCCCGGTTGACGAGTTCCTGGCGCTGATGGCTGAGGAAACCTGGTTCACAGGCCAGGAAGCGGTGGACATCGGCCTGGCCGATGAGATCTACGTGCCACCCAAGAAGGAAGCCCCGCTCGCCCCAGCGGCCTCCATGATGAACCGCGCCTGGGACCTCTCGATGTTCCGCTACGCGGGCCGTGAGAACGCTCCCGAGCCAGCCGCCGCGCAGGTCCCGGGGACAAAGCCCGTGCCCATTCCCCCACCTGTCGTCGAACCTGCGGCAGTCGCCGGGCAGGTCATTACGGCTGACATGCTCACCCCCACGGGGGATCTGGTCGCCATGCTCCGCAAGGCCGTCCATGACGAACTCGCGGAAATCTTCGACACGGTCGCTCCCGCGCACTCCACCGCAGTGGAATCCGGCACCTGGGATGCGGGTGCGAACGAGAAACGTCTGCCCTCTCCTGTACCGATCACCACCGCGAAGAAGATGTACACCTGGTGGGATGCCACGGAAGTGGCGGACGGCGCGGTCCCCAAGAGCGCCGCGAAGCTTCCGCACCACTTCGTGTCGGCTGATGGAACCCCCGGAGCGGCCTCCGTCAACGGCGTGCGTAACGCACTCGCCCGGCTCCCGCAGACGCAGGGCCTTTCCGACGCGGAACGCAGCGCGGCCGAAGCCCATCTGCGCAAGCACCTGAACGCTTTCAGCGGCGACGAGGAAGACAGCACGTCCACGGACCTGCACGCGCACGTGATGCCGAAGTTCGCTATCGGAAGCCGCGTGAAGATCACTGTCCCTCCCCATGAGGAAGGGCAGGACACCGGGGTTGTCGCTGAAATCAATGACGGCCCCGCGTATGGAATCCGCTTCGACGGCGGGGAGCACGAGGGGAGCGACGTACACCACTGGTACGTCGAAGACGAAGTCGAAGCAGCCGATTCGGATTCCAAGCCGACTCCTCCCGCCGAGGAGCCTGCACACGATTCCTGGGCGGGCCTTTTCGCCCACCTGATCACACCCCCATCCAGCGCGGATGACGTGCTGAAACGCCTGAGGGAGGCATCATGACGAACCCCGTCATCCCGCGCGACGACACCGAACTCGCGGAAATGCTGGAGGACACCTCCAAGCTCCAGGAAATCGCCGCGAGCAAGCAGAGCCTGAAGGAGTTCATCTCCGCGTACGCCAAGCGTGCGGAGGGCCAGGGCACCGATCTGTCCAACCAGATCGAGTCCGAGGTTCAGCGCGGCCTGATCAAGTACCTTGCGGACAACGGCTCCAAGGACGCCAAGGGCGACGCCAAGCGGCTGGACATGGACCCGCGCAAGCCGTTCACGCGGATCGCGGACCACTACAACCCCAGCGCCCCGGGTGCCAAGCTCGACGCGGAGTTCCCCGACGTCAAGAAGTACATGCAGGCGATCTGGCACAAGACCCGCACCACCGAGGCCACGAACGACCAGCACCGCATCAAGGACATCCAGAACACCTTCGGCAGCACCGTTCCGGCCGACGGCGGGTTCTTGATCCCCGAGTACCTTCGCTCGGAGCTGCTGCGTGTCGCCCTGGAGCGTGCGGTCGTCCGCCCCCGTGCCCGCGTCATCCCGATGGAGACGCTCACCGTCCCCTTCCCGATGATCGACTCGACCTCCAACGCGTCCAACGTCTACGGCGGCGTCACCGCGTACTGGACCGAGGAGGCCGCCAGCCTCACTGACAGCTCGCCGACCTTCGGTCGCGTGAAGCTGGAGGCGAAGAAGCTCACGGCCTACTCGGAGATCCCGAACGAGCTGTTCTCCGACTCGATCATCTCGCTGGAGATGTTCATCGGGGAGATCTTCCCCGAGGCCCTGGCCTGGTTCGAGGACGTTGCGTTCATCCGGGGTACGGGTGTCGGCGAGCCGCTCGGCTTCCTGAACGCCCCCGCCGCCGTCTCGGTGGCCAAGGAGACCGGCCAGGCGGCTGCCACCATCGTGTGGGAGAACCTCGTCAAGATGTACTCCCGCATCCTGCCGTCCAGCCTGGACCGTGCGGTGTGGATCGCCCACATCGACACCTTCCCCGAGCTGGCCACCATGGCCCTCTCGGTCGGCACCGGCGGCTCCGCGATCTGGCTCCAGAACGGCGTCGGTACCCCGCCGATGTCCATCCTGGGCCGTCCGGTCATCTTCACTGAGAAGGTCTCCACGCTGGGCACCGTGGGAGATATCAGCCTGGTGGACTTCGGGTACTACTTGATCGGCGACCGCCAGGCCGTCCAGATGGACACCAGCCCTCACTTCCGCTTCCAGAACGACATCACCGCCGTGCGGCTGATCTCGCGCCTGGACGGCCGTCCGTGGCTCCAGTCGGCCATCACTCCCAACCAGGGAAGCAACACGCTCTCCCCCATCGTGACTCTCGCCACGCGCGCATAACCCAGTAAGGCATTACCCGAAGCTCCGGAGATTCGTCCGGGGCTTTTTCGCTGCCCGGGAGGACCCCAACCCCCTCCCGGGCGTGAGCAAGGCGGCATCGGCACCCCGCCCCAAGTTAAGAGCCATCCCCGAAAGGCACCACCGTGTACGCACTCGGCCGTACCTTCAACACCCTCGCTGTCGCGGACGACGTCTACGTCCCGCTCATCGACGCCAACGGTGTCAGCTTCATCTGCTACAACACCGCCGGTGACACCTGGACCCTCACCGAGGCCAAGGACGCGGCCGGTACCAGCGCGGCAGTGCTGGCGACCATCACCCGCTGGTACACCCAGGCCACGGTTGGCGCTGTGTGGGTCACCCGCACCCAGACCGCCGCTTCCACGGTCGTGACGACCTCCTCGCAGGACGTCGCGGTCATCGAGGTGGACGGCGTGGAGCTGTCCGACGGGTTTGACTGGATCAAGCTCGCCTCCACCAGCACCGGCACGGTTACGGCCGTTCTGCGCGATCTCAACGTGCAGCGTAAGGCCGACAACCTGACCGCTCTGGTCTAAGGGGACTGAACTATGTCGACCCTTATTCAGGGCAACGAGCTGCGCACGATCAACTTCGGACGCTCGGTCACCAAGGCCACGGGCACGCTCACCGTGGCTACTCTCCCCCTGTTCACTATCGCGGGCGGCCTGGTGGCCGTCACGTCGCTGATCGGCCGTGTCACCACGACCATCTCCACGGCGGGAACCACCACGCTGGTGCACAACCCGACCACGGGCACCACGGTGGACCTGGTCGCCTCGACCGACCTCGGCACCACGGACACCGTGGCGGGCGAGATCCTGGTCGTGGACGGCCTCAAGACGTCCACCTTCGTGATTGGCGCACTTGGCATGCAGAAGTGGCCGATCATCATGGAGACCGGCCAGATCGAGCAGGTCACCGGCACGGGCGCCAATGGTGCGATCACCTGGGCGCTGACGTACATCCCGCTCGACAACGGCGCCTCGGTCGTGGCTGCCTGATGAACTACCGGTGCCCGGAATGCGGGGCGCGGTTCGCTGCCCCGCTTTTCGGGTGCCCGCGATGCCGCCAGACAAAGAGGTTGATCATGGCGCTCAATACGTGCAGCGATTGCACGACTCCTTTTGCGGTGGGGCTGCTTCAGTGTCCGCACTGCCGCTCCACCGACTTCAGCGAGGACGAACCGATGCCCAAGATCACCGTTGCGACTGGCCCCTCGAACGCCGCCGACGCGGCTCTCTCCCCTGACGCGTCGGCGGCCCCCAAGTTTGCCGCTGGCGGTGTCATCGCCACCGCCCCCAGTGGCTCTGATGAGGTCCCCATCCTCCTGACTTCTGGTGAATCTGTTCTCGCAGCTGCTGACGTTGCGGAAGTCTCCGCTGCTCCAATTCCGGACGAAGTCCAGGATGAGACCAAGTCCATCGAGGACATGAGCCTCGCGGAGCTGCGCGCCGAAGCCGAACTCCAGGGCAAGGCGACCTACGGCACCAAGGCCGAGCTGCGCGAGCGCCTCACACAGGCGGAGTAAGCGATGGGCAGCTGGTACGGCCTCCTCAGCATCCTGGAGGAGGCCGCCGGTTACGTGGAGGATGAGAAGAACACTCCTCCGCTGGCATGCCCCTATGACGGGGAGCCTTTGCGCAGCGGGCCTGACGATGTCCTATTTTGCGCTTGGGGAAACTATATGTGGCCTAGGGATGGTCGGATCATCTGAGGGGGCCGAATGAGCACCCTGGATACCTCCGAGGAAGCCCGCGCGAAGCTGGGAATCGGAACCCTGTGGACACCGGCTGACAACAATTTGATCTGGGGCTCTTTCGCCCCGGTCAATGCCGGAGGGGCAAACGTCCCATCCGCCGTCAACGTCCCGGGCAAACTGACTCTCCAACGCGTCCTGCTGCGTGAATCCGCCACAATCTCCAAAGTGTGGCTCGGGGTATCCGCGAATGACGCTGGAGCAACGTTCTCCGACTGCTACATCGGCCTGTACAACAGCTCAGGCACGTTGCTCACGCAGACGGCAGACATCTCCACGGAACTCAAGACCGCCGTGGTCTACGGGATCACGCTGACACCGACGGTCACCGTCCCCGCCGGTGAATACTTCGTCGCCATGCTGCTCAATGGCTCCTGGACCACATTCAACCTGAAGTCCAGCCTGGGCGGCATCACCACGAATGCTGGACTGTCCGCCCCGCATTTGACCTTGTCCAGTATCAGCATGAGCGTGACTGCCCTGCCTGCTTCGATCACGCTGGCCAGCATGACCACAGGACTTATCACGGGCGGCTGGGGATCCCAGTGGTACGGACTCAGCTGACTCGACCCTGGGAGCTGTGATGCCGCTATACCCCAACAACTTCTCCGTGCAGGAAAACGGGTGGTCGATCACCGACTACAACGCAGCAAGTGCGGGGGTCAAAGCCTGGACAGGAAACCCTGGCTACGCCGCCCCATCCGTAGCGGCGATTACCACGGGGCAGATCCGCTGGAACAAGCTCTGGTTGCGCGTACCTGGAACCGTCACCAACATCGTCACGTTCGTAACAACGGCCGGTGGCACGCTTACTTCTGGGCAGAACTTCGTCGCCCTGTACGACGCGGCGGGTACGCAGGTCGGCATCAGCGCTGACCAGACAACAGCCTGGGGCAGCACAGGGGTAAAGACGGCCGCGTTGACTACACCGTACGTGGCCGCCGCCGCTGGCTACTACGTCGCCATTCTGTCGAACGGGACCACAGGTCCGGTTTTTTCGTGCCACGGGGCGACTGGCAGCAGCGCTATCAACTCCGGGCTGGCGGCAGATTCTGCTCGCTCTGCGCAAACATCCACAACGAACAATACGGCGATGCCTGCGAGTTTTACCGTAGCTAGCCAGAACCTGTCGTCTTTCAATGTCATGGCGTGGCTGACCTGATGCTAGCGCAACGATCCACGGCCGATCTTACATAGGGAGACACATGGCAGCGCCACCCGTTGGAACGCCTATCGCATTTCGCAGTGGAACTTCCCGAAGCGCCGGACAGGTTATTGCAACCGCTGGGTCGGGGTTCCCTACAGGCGGGGTGGATGACCTACCAGCAATCACAGATAACGAACGGGCACATCTGGTCGTTTTCCCCGCGACAGCCTCATCGATAGCCGTTGTGCACAACGTCATCGAGGGTGACGGGGACGGTCAGTTTCGCCGCGTTTGAGTTTTTCAAGACCCATTGCGCAATGACGGGAGGACGCCATGGTCGAGCCCGTCTACACTACCCGCGAGAACGTCAAGCGCTCCCTGGACATCGCGGAGACCTCGCGGAGCAACACCATCATCGACCGGCACATCCGGGCCGCCTCACGGGACGTTGAAGGCCTGTGCCACCGCCGGTTCTACCCGCAGACCGCCACCCGGTATTTCGACTGGCCGAACAACCAGGGCGCACCCGCCTGGCAGCTGTGGCTCGAAGACTCCGAGCTGATCTCCATCACCACCCTGTCCAGCGGCGGCACGACGATCGCCAGCACGGGCTACCTGCTGGAGCCGAACCGCACCGGGCCGCCGTACAACCAGCTGTCGATCAACATCGGCACGTCCGCCAGCTTCGGCGGCGGCAGCACGTACCAGCGCGATATCACGGTGACCGGCCTGTGGGGCTACACCAACGACGAGACCGACATCGGGACCGTCGTAGAGGCCCTGGACGCCACCGAGACCGGCATCGACGTCAGCAGCGCGGCGTCAGCAGCCATCGGAGTGGGCTCGATTATCAGGATCGACAGTGAGCGCATGCAGGTGACTGGCCGCACGCAGATCACCACTGGCCAGACGCTCAGCACGTCGCTCACCGCTGCGCAGAACATCGTCACTGTGGCGGTACCGGACGGCACGCAGTTCACCGTTGACGAGGTCATCCTGCTGGACTCCGAGCGCATGCTGATCGTGGACATCTCGGGGAACAACCTGACGGTCATCCGGGGCTGGGACGGGACCGTCCTGGCCGCACACACCAGCGGCATTACCATCTACGCCCAGCGGACCCTGACAGTCTCTCGCGGCGCACTGGGGACCACGGCCGCGACGCACACCACCGCCACCGCGATCAACCTGTGGAATCCCCCCAGCGGTATCGAGGAGTACACCACCGCGTTCGCGCACAGCAACCTGATGCAGGAGAAGACCGGCTGGTTCCGCACCATGTCTGCGTCCTCCAACTTCGGTGGCACAGCGCGCCGTTCAGCCTCGATGGAATCCCTGATGGACCTCCAGACCCGCGTGTACCGCCAGTACGGGCGCAAGGCCCGCACCCGCACGGTGTAGGAGGCCCGATGCCCGGCTTCGAGATCAGTTACCACTCTCGACTGCGCGGCCCGATCTCCAGTGGCGCCATTTTCCATCAGGTGGACGCGTACGAAGAGGACGTTGCCAAGGAGCTGGCGGATGAGGGCGAGCGGATTGTTCGGCAGAGCCTGCATGCGACACTCCGTATGCCCACTGGCGTGCTGGAAAGCGGCGTAGGCACACGAGCCTTGGCGGGGAATCGCTACGAGCTGCATAGCAACATGCACATTCCCTACGCTCACTGGATCGAGGGAAGCGGCTCCAGGAACGATCCCGTAACTGTGTTCCCCGGCTACCACAACTTCGAGGACACCGAAGAAGCCCTCGAAATCGTGAAGCGCAAGATCGCTCGCCGAGTTCTCAAAGAGCATCGCGCACGTGGACAACTGACGTAGGGGGCGCCGATGGCCATCGCCATTACCTCCATCATGAGCCTCGTCATCTCCCACGCCGACTCCACAGGGCACTTCGCGGTAGTCAACGGCTACGAGTCGAAGCAGTCCCCCGGGCTGGGACTGAGCGCCGCCGTATGGGTGGAGCGCATTACGCCCATCAAATCATCCGGCCTCGCGAATACCTCGATTCGCCTGGAACTGACCGTGCGGCTGTATTCCAGCACGGTCAGCCAGCCGTACGCGGATATTGACCCCAACCTGGTTACCGCCACGGACGATCTGGTCACCGCGTACATCGGAGACTTCGAGCTGGGTGGAGAAGCCCGGCATATCGACATCTTCGGCGCCCATGGGGCTGGTCTAGTAGCCCGGAGCGGTTACGTGAACCAAGACGGGGCGGAGTACAGATGCTTCAACATCACGCTCCCCATCATCGTTGATGACGTGTTCGCACAATCCCCCTAGGAGGGTGACGTGGCAAAATCCTCGGGCTTGGGGGATGCGTTCTTTCTGTCCGGTTATGACCTGAGCGGAGATATCAACTCCCTGGGCAACATCGGAGGCGGACCGGCACTTCTGGACGTCACCGGCATCGATAAGAGCGCTTTCGAGCGCATTGGCGGTCTCCGGGACGGCCGGATGGAGTTCGTTTCCTACTTCAATACCGCTGCCGGGCAGGCGCATCCACGTCTGTCCACATTGCCGACCACAGACGTTCTTGCGACGTACTGCCGTGGCACCACACTGGGCGACGCTACTGCCTCCCTGATCTCCAAGCAGATCAACTACGACGGCACGCGCGCTGATGACGGTGACTTCAAGTTCGCCGTGCAGGTGCTGGGCAACGCCTTCGGCCTGGAGTGGGGAATCCAGCTCACCGCTGGGAAGCGGACCGATACGGCGGCCACCAACGGTACCGGGGTAGACCAGACCACGGTTTCCACCTCCTTCGGTTGGCAAGCCAGCCTCCACGTCTTCGCGTTTACCGGAACCTCGGTGACGGTGTCCATCGAAGATTCAGCGGACAACATCACTTTCGCCGCACTCAGTGGCGCGACGTTTACCGCCGCTACCGGTATCACTTCAGAGCGCATCGCGTCGGCCAGCCCGACGGCGACTGTACGTCGGTATGTGCGCGCTGTCACCACCGGCACATTCACCAGCGCCACCTTCGCAGTCGCTTTCGTCAGGAACGACGTGAGCACCGTCTTCTAGTCCTTAGCCATTCATCAGGGGAGAGCCGATGAACCGCATTCAGCCGAAGATGGACCCCGGCGCCTACAAGACCTACCAGGTTTCCGCACCCACCAAGACACACTTCCGCCGGGCCACATGCGCGGAAGTGGAATGCCCGCATTACACAAACGGGTGGCGCGTGCGCATCGAGGGTCTGGGTGAGGACATGATCCACACGGCCAAGAACTCCGGCCGCACCTGGCGCCCCCTGGCGGTTTCCGCAACCGAGAACTGGCTCGTATTCGAGGCCGGTCAGCCGTGCTTCCAGGCGGTGAATCACCGCAAGCGGCTGGACCGCGAAGAGATGTTCATTGTCCGGCACGGGGACTGGCGGCGGACTTTCAGTTCGTTCACTCACGCGAATCCGACAGACTGGATTTCGGACTTCAGCGAGCACCAAGACGCTCTTGCCAACGAGCACCAGCGCGGCTAACACGTATCCGACGGAGGCACCATGACGACTCTCCGGCCGACCTCGGCCACCCTGGCGAATGTCGCCTCCTCGGCAACTAATGTCACGCTTTTCGCGGCGGCCGGAACGGTAAGCGCACGCGCCATCTACAACGACTCCACCGCCGTCCTCTACGTGAAGTTCGGGGCGACGGCCTCCACGACCAGCTACACCGTGCAACTCGCGTCGGGTGCGTACTACGAGTTCCCGCAGCCCGTCTACGCCGGGCTCGTAGACGGGATCTGGGCGTCGGCCAATGGGAGCGCGCGGCTTACTAGTTGGTGAGTGGCGCTTTAACCAGGGCGGCTAGCCATGGAGTCTGCATAGACGTACCAACTTCGAGTTGGTACGATCAAGGCATGGCAGACGAACTCAAACCGCTCCCGTGCGGATGTGGCTGCGGAGAACTAACCACCGTCTACCCAAAGCGTGGAACCGTCAGCAAGTTCAGGCGAGGTCATGCGACTCGCGTTAAGACCGGTGCGGACGCCTCAAGCTACAAGCATGGCATGTCCTGCACCCCCACCTGGTACTCCTGGTCCAACATGGTCAGCCGCTGCACAAAGACCTACAGCACGGCCTACAAGCAGTACGGCGCCCGAGGAATCACCGTCTGCGATCGATGGTCTGGCAAGGATGGCTTCGTCAACTTCCTAGCTGACATGGGCGAGCAGCCACCGGGACTGACGCTGGACCGCATTGACAATGACGGCTCCTACAGCCCGGAGAACTGCCGATGGGCGACCAAGAAGGAACAGGCGCTCAACACCCGAAACGTGACCCTGACGGACGAGGACGTCGCATGGGTGCGTGCGAATACGCACCTTACGCGCAAGGAGCTGGCCGCCGCGCTGAACGTCACGGTGCCCACCATTTACAACATCATCAAGCGGAAGCACCGTTTCGCTGATCCCAGCTAACCAACCGCAGCAGACAGAAAAGCCCCATCACGCCCCGTGGTGGGGCTTTCGTCATGCCCACATAAGGATGTGAGTCACTTGGCCAAGGCCTCCGGGTTGGGTTGGTCCGTTTTGTCCGTAGATGACAGTTCTGGTACGGCTCGCGACATTCGGAACGATTTGACCAACATTGAGTTCGCGACACCTCGGGCAGTTCAGGACATTACGGGCATCGATAAGTCCGCGATGGAGCGCCTGCTCCTGCTGGCCGACTTCAGCATCACCATGAACGGCGTGTTCAACGCAGCGGCCAACCGCGCCCACGACGTTTTCAAGACGGTCCCGTCCACCTCGGTGAACCGGACCATCTCGATGACGGTAAATGCGGTGTCACTGCCCAATGAGGTCGTCCTCACCGACTATCCGTTGACCCGCGCGGACTCCGGCGAACTTACGTTCTCGGTGCCTGGCGCCCTCTCTGACGGAACTGTCCCCGTTTGGGCCTGATTGTCCGTTTCGCACGCTAACCCATCGCAGAGCGCGGTGGGCTTTTTCATGTCCACTATCAGGGGAGATTCACCATGGGTTACCGCAGGAAGATCAAGACGTACCGCTTGCAGTTCGAGGGCGAGTACGAGGGTCTGGAAGTCCACATGTCCGGCCTGACCACCGGCGAGTTCCTGGACATCGTCTACCTGGGCAAGACCAAGGGCGACGAGGACAGCGACGAGACGACCGCCCTCCTGAAGTCGCTGGCCAAGCACCTCATCTCCTGGAACCTGGAGGACGACGAGGGCGTACCTGTCCCGTCGGACTTCGAGGGCATCAAGACCAATGACCTCGCGTTCAACCTGAAGATCATTGACGCGTGGACCGGCGCAGTAGGTGATGTTCCGGCCCCTTTGCCGCAGACGTCGCCCTCTGGCGTGCAGTTCCCGGAGGTGCCCGTGCCGATGGAGGTCTTGTCGTCCAGCCCGCAGAACTCGGGCGAGCCCAATGGATCCTCCACATCTGCCGTGAGTTCCACGTTCTCCCCAGCGCAGTCCTGAACGAGCCCGCAGAGCTTTTGCAGCTCCTGCGCCTCGAAACACTGGCAGGTCCCGAGCCCGGAGGGGAGTGACGTCAGATGGCCGACGACATTGTCCTGACTGTCCGGGTACGGGACCTGACCCGTGGGGACTTCGCGAGCGTCCGCCAGCGCCTCCAGGGCATGAACAGGGACATCCGCCAGGTCGGCCAGTCCAGTGACCTCACGGCGCAGCGTACGGAACGTCTGCGCCAGGGTCTCAAAGGCGTATCGACCGGCCTGAAGGACCTCCGCAGGAACGGCGGTGGCGCCAACCACGAGATGACGTTCATGAGGAGGACTCTGTCCCTTCTCGAACGTGATCTCACCCACGCGGCACGCGCCGGTGAACTGACACAGGAAGAGTTCGCGAGGCTCCGTGACGAGCTGCGGGGAACTCGTCTCGATTTCGACTATCTCGACCGCGATATCCAGCGGCACAGCGCCGTCGCCCAGCGCGCTGCCCGTGAAACCGCTGCGGCACAGCGGGAAGCCTCGCGGCGGATCCAGACGCTCCTGCGTGACGAATCAGCTGCATACCGCGAGGCAGCCCGGAGGCAGCTGGCCTCCCAGCGGGAGACCGCACGGCAGATCAACGTCCTGGCGCGTGCGGAAACCGCTGCCTACCGTGAAGCAGCGCGGAGGCGAGCTGCCGCAGACCGGGAATCGGCGCAGTCCCACGGCCTCCTGAGGCGTTCATTCAGCAAATTGACCGACGCGATGCAGTCGTTTGCCCGGCGCTCCCCGCTGGTGGCCGCAGCGCTTCTCCTGATCGGCCCCGTCGCCCAGGCGCTGGCAGCGTTGCTGTCCGTAGTCCTGGGTGGTGCGTTTATCGCTCTGGGCGCTTTTGCGCTTAAGGGCAACGCCCAGGTCAAGGCCTCCTTCCTGGATATGAAGTCCACGGTGGGAAGCGCGGTCAGGGAGGCCGCCGAGCCGCTGGTTCCTTTCCTCGTGGAGGGAATGAACCAGGTCGCGATGGCCGCTATTGCAATGGGTCCGACGCTGAGGGCTGCCTTTACCGCTACGGGACCTCTGATCGAGGACGTATTCGGGGCGATTACTGACCTGGCAGCCTCCGCGCTCCCAGGCATGACCGCAGCCCTGGAGAGCATGGGCCCGGCCATGCAGGGCTTCCGCACCGCCATGGGATTCATCGGTGAGGGCATCGGTGATCTTTTCCAGATCATGACCGGCGACGGAACAGCCATGCAGAAGGTCTGGACCACAATCGGCAGCGAGATGAGAAATTCGCTGCGGGTTATCGGCCAGGCCATGGCCGACATGAATGAGAGCGGCGCCGCCACCCTTGCGTTGATCGGTATTTTCCGGGCACTCAACGGAATTATCCACATCACCACAGGGATTTTCGAGGCCCTGGATCTCGTCACGTTTGGCCTGTTCAAGAACCTGGCTGATGGGATCACTGGCGTCAAGAACCTCGCCCCGGGCGCCTTCAAGGGCCTGGAGTCCGGGGCCACTTCGTCGTCGACTTCCCTCTCTACGTTGAAACAGCAGCTCGCCGATGTCAATAAGGAGATCGGTAAGCAGGCAGAAGCGAAGGGGCTCTACGAGTCACTAAAAGGTGGCATCTTCACGAGTGACCGGGCTGCCGAGCGGCTCAGTGAATTCGACCCGGATGCCTACAACAAGCTCCTCGCAGAACGGAAGGTTCTCGAAGGGGCAGTCGCCAAGGCCACAGAGAAATCCGCAGCGGCCAACTCGGGGTATACCAAGTCCCTCAATGATGTCGTCACGGCGATGCAGGCCGTCAACCAGAAGGCCCGCGAATCCCTCGATGCGCGTTCCAGCATGGAAGGGGCGATTGACGCCGCCGCCAAGCTGACCAAGGACCACGCAAATGCCCTGAAGATGGTCAATGGCGATCTTAGCCAGAACAGCGAGGCCTCGCGCGAGGCCTACACCGCGCTCTCCCTGCTGGCCAACACCACACAGAGCGCCGCGACCAAGGCCAGCAAGAGCGGTGCCTCGTGGGAATCCGTCAACGCCATCTACAAGCGTGGTCGTCACCAGCTGATCAAGATGGCCGACGCCATGGGTCTCACCAAGGCAGAAGCCACCAAGCTGGCTGACCGGATTCTCTCGATGCCCCACGTCACGGCGCTGATCAAGGGCAACATCAAGGATCTCGAAGACAAGCTGACAAAGGCGCGGGCGAAGCTGAAGAAGGCTCACGGCGCCAAGGCGATTGCCAAGGTTCAGGCGGAAATCAACGGCTTCCTGCACAAGATCGCGGTGGCCAGGGCGGCGCTGAACCTGTTGGAAGACAAGACCGTCACGGTGTACTTCCAGCAGCGCAGGAATAAGGGCTTCGCAGGCAACCCTGCCACGGGCGGCAGGGCTTCAGGCGGCATTGTCAATGGCCCAGGGTCCGAAACGTCGGATGACATCCCGATGATGCTCTCGAACAACGAGTTCGTCGTGAATGCCGGGCAGACCCGCAAGTACCGCAGGCTCCTGGAGGACATCAACTCCGATCGTGTTCCGCATTTCGCCAAGGGCGGCCTGACTTCCGGGCAGAAGAGCGCACGAAGCGAGCTGGGATCGGCCCTGTCGATCTCGACCTGGGGCCGGGCGATCGGGCGGAAGAAGAACGAGGTCGTCTCGTCTCTGACCTCCGCCGGTTCCCTGGGTGAGCTGGCTTCCGCGCTCAACAAGTGGCAGTCCATGATCAAGCGGGCGGCTTCTGGTGGCGTCGAGAAGCGTCTCCTCAAGGCCTTGGACAAGGCCGGGCATTCGCTCATCAAGTACGAGAAGAAGCTCATCGGCGTCAACGCCGCCCTGGAAAAGGCGAAGTCGAAGCTGCATGAGCTGAAGGACGCAGCCGCCTCCATGAAGGAGTCGATCAAGTCCGGAATCATGGGGTCGGCCAATATCACCGGGCTGGCCGCTGGCGGTACCAACGTCACTACGGGTTCGATCATCGGCAACCTACAAACCTCCAAGGACCAGGCCAAGGCTCTGGCCGACGCCCTGAAGGCGCTCAAGAAGCGCGGGCTCAACGCGCAGTCACTCTCGGAGATCGCCGCAGCGGGCGTCGAGGGTGGCGGCTTGGAGACCGCGCAGGCCCTCATGGGTGCCAGTGCCTCCGACATCAAGCTGATCAACGCCTTGGAGAAGGCAATCGCCAAGAGCGCCGGATCTGCCGGAAAAACGACAGCCGACGCGATGTACAAGGCGGGCATCAAGGCGGCCGAGGGCGTCGTCAAGGGACTCGAAAAGCAGAAGAAGTCCCTTGAGAAGACGATGTCCGATATCGCCAAGGCCTTCGCCAAGACCCTGAAGAGGGAACTGGGGATCAAGAGCAAGTCCAGTGGCGGCCCGATCGGGGCTGCTGTCGGCGGGCCTCGGGGTTCCCGGACGCTCGTGGGCGAGATGGGCCCCGAGATCGTCGATCTGCCGTACGGCTCCATGGTCAGCCCGGCGGGCAAGTCCCGTCAGATGATGGCGAATGGCGGCGGAGGTGGCGGCGAGATGACCATCAACCTGTCGATTGCCGGGAAGAACTTCGAGCAGATCACGGTGGACACCGTCCGCAAGGCCGTCCGCGTTCGCGGCGGGAACGTACAGGCTGCGCTTGGAATCTGATGGAGCGCTACGAAAGAACGTAGCGCTCCATTACCAAACTAAGAGGTGATCACCACGCACATTTTTAAGTGCTGGAATGGACCGGCACCGACGACCGCCGCACAAGCGTCAGTTACCACCGGCACCGTCATCAAGACCATGCTCCAGCTGTCTACGCCATCAAGCCGCCAGCTATCCGTGATCGCCTGGGGATTCAGCTCCGATGACCCGCCGGGCGCAGACGGCGTGATTGAACTGATCCAGACGAATGTCGCCGCGACTGGCGGAACCGCCCATGTGGCCGCAGGTGTCCAGCCACTTGACCCGAACGCACCCGCATCACTCCTGACTCTCGGCACTGGAAACACGGGATATTCTTTCACTGCCGAGGGTGCAATCACAGCGACGCGTACTTTCGACACCGTGTCACTGAGTTCCACGTCAGGCGAGTCGCCATTGGCGTACACCTACCAGTTCATGCCGGATGAACGCCCGATCGTAGCCATTTCGTCTTTCCTGCGGGTGCGCGCCACGACACCGACCACAGCCCTGGATCTCAGGACGTGGATCCTTTTTCAGGAGTAAATGACATGCGGAAGATCTTTATCGGCGCACCTGTGCTGCTTGCGATCTGCATGGCACCCTGGTTTGTGCAACCAGCCGTCGCCGTCGACCCGGTCACTACGCTGGTGTCCTCAACGACGCCTGTTGATGGCGGTACATTCAATCAGGCGACCGTCAGCTGCCCCGCAGGGATGGTGGTCACTGGCGGTGGCGTTGATATCGCTGGGACTGACCCCGGCGGTGCGGGATCCGCCCTCAAGGAACGCTACTCGGGTCCAGTGTTCAGCGGAACCGGCTGGACACTTGGTATGGATAACACAGGTACGGTCCAGCGTTCCTTTACGGTCATCGCCATCTGCGTAACGGGGACCGTCAGTCCCTGATAGGGGTGACTCATGGCGGGGAATGTCGCCGCACTCGTAGAGGGCTGGAAGCGCCAGGCCGGTGGGTCCTTCGCGGGTGTAACGGGCGCCTCCGGTCCCACCGAAGTCTCCTATCCCACCGTCGAGCTGTTCCTGAGCGAGCAGTGGGTGGACATCACTTCGTTTGTCTACTACCGGGACATGATCAACATCACGCGGGGGAAGCGCGACGAGGCCTCCAGTCTCGACCCGAGCAGCTGCACCTTTACCATCAACAATCGCGACGGCCGGTTCTCCCCGCGCAACCCCACCGGCCCGTACTACGGAGTTCTGGGGCGCAACACTCCCGTCCGTGTCTCGATTGTCCGCAACGGCGTGCGGCTTTACCGCTTCTACGGCGAGATCAGCTCCTGGCCGTCCAAGTGGGACATCTCCGGTACGGATATCTACGTCGAGGTGGAGGCCGCCGGAATCCTCCGACGGCTGAGCCAGGGAAACTCCCCTTTGCGCTCCGCCCTGTTCCGGGAGATGACCAGTCCGTCCCGCACAAACATCGTGTCGTACTGGCCATGCGAGGACAACGAGGGGTCCACGACGGTCGCCTCGGGCCTGGGGCAGCACTCGATGACCGTGACCGGAACGCCGACGTTCGCTTCCTACACCGGGTTCGCCGGGTCCGACGCGCTACCCGTCATGGGCAGTGCGAGCACCTCCGTGGATGTACCGGCATACGTCCATCTCGACGGCGAACATGTCATCCGGTTCTACATGGGCGTGGGAGCTTCTGGCCTGACGTCAACACAGACCCTCGCCGACATCTCGACGGGTGCTTCCAATGTCCGTTCATGGAAGATCTCCATGAACACGACCAACCAGATCCGACTTCAGGCAACTTTTGGGTCTACCAGCGTCCTGGACACGGGATTCTCCAGCTACTCCATCAATGACGGGGACATTGTCGCGGTCATTCTGGAGTTGTCGGTATCGCCAGCTTTCATCCTCAGCTGGCGCATCACCGTCGAGAATTACACGGGCGTCCCGTTCCTCGGTACCAGCATTCCGGCCGTTACGTTTGATGGAACCTTTGCCAGTACCCTGAACCAGATTGACCGCATCATCATCGGCGGTGATCTTGCCCTGGGCGATACGGCCATCGGGCACATCTCCGTCGCGAATGACGTCGACGCGTACACCAACACAGGGAGTGCGACGCGCGGCTGGCGCGGGGAAAACCCGTCGGACCGGATCTCGCGTCTGTGCCGGGAAGAAAATATCGCCTACCAGAGCGTCACCAATGGCACCACGGGGAACACCGTCACCATGGGAACGCAGAAGCAGGACTCCCTGGTCAATCTGCTGTCCGAGGTGCCTGCCACTGACCTCGGCCGGGTGTACGAACCACGGGATGAGCTGGGGCTCCGTTACCGCAATCGCCTCTCCCTGGATAATCAGAGCGCCCGCCTCACCCTGGATTACAGCCAGAACCAGCTGAGCGGATCTCTGAACCCCGTCGATGATGACCGGTTCACTCGCAATGACGTCACCGTCACCCGCGTTGACGGCTCGTCTTTCGAGAAGACTCAGGATACGGGCACGCTGTCCACCCAGGCGCCCCCCAATGGTGTCGGGCGGTACGACGAGTCCGTCAGCATCAGCCTGCGTGACGACAGTCTCCTGTCCGACCAGGCGGGGTGGCGCCTCCACCTGGGGACAGTGGATGAGGCCCGCTACCCGGAAATCTCGCTGAATCTTCGGCATTCGACATTCACCAGTTCCATCAGCATGATGAATGCCGTTCTGGCGCTGGACGTCGGTGACCGTCTGGTTGTGAGCAATCCCCCCGCGTGGCTGCCGCCGGATCAGATCACCCAGCTCGTGGAGGGATATACCGAGACACTGGGGATCCTGGAACACGACATCATTGTGAACTGCACACCGGAATCCGGACACCAGATCCCGGTCCTGGATCTCGCGGTCTTCTCCCACCTGGACACCTCCGGCTCCGTGCTGACGAGCGCTGTCTCATCCACCGCGACCAGCATCCGCATCACTACCACAGACGGCCAGGTGTGGACGCAGAGCCATCAGGACACACCGTTCGATCTGGCCATGAGCGGCGAGGTCGTCAGCGTCGTCTCGAACGGCACCACGATCAATGCGAACGCACTCCTGCTGGCGAGCGCCACCGGGTGGAATGCCTCCAGCAGCACCATCTCCTACGACACCGGCGTGGTGAATTCGGATTACGGCGCCGCCGCATCCATTCTGGTCGTGCCGGACGGCGTGACGGCTTCGGGCGGCGTGAACTCCGATCACTCAGCCGTCGGAACCATTACAGCCGCCGCGAGCTACACCGTTGTCGGCTGGGTGTTCTCACCCGCCGGGTGGGCAGACCTGCGCACAGCTGTGGACTGGTATGACGCCAGCGACGTGTTCATCTCCAGCTCGCTGGGCTCCGCCACTTCCGTGGCGGCGGGTACCTGGACGTTCCTGTCCCAGACGTTCACGGCACCGGCCCTGTCGAGCATCGCTGTCACCCGTGGCCGGTGGGGTTCCACACCGGCTGCTACGGACACCTCTTACTGGTGGGGAATCCGGCTCATCGCGGATTCCACGGTATTGAGTACCTCCCCGCAGGACTTCACCGTGGTGCGGTCCGTCAACGGTGTGGTGAAAGCGCAGGCAGCAAGCACGGATATCAGCCTTGCCAACCCTGTGTACATCGCCTTTTAGGAGGTCAACGTGGCTGAACAGTACCCAACGTTCCTTGCGGGACAGCGGCTCACCGCCTCGCTCCTGACGTCGTCACAGCCGATGACCGCCCGGAAGACATCGGACACCTCCCGGGCGTCAACAACAACGACAACGGCTGACCCCGAGTTGACGTTCGAGCTGGTGGCCAATGGCGTGTACATCTGGGACGGCTGGCTCAAGTACACGGGAATCGCTGCCGGAGATATCAACATCGACTTCACGATCCCCACCGGAGCGCTCGGGGAGTACACGGCGTTCGGTGCGGGCCGTGGTGTCATCAGTGCTACAGGCACGCCCGGAGTTCTCCAGGCAAACACGGCTGACACCAATGGATACATGATCCGCACGGAAAGCAATGACATTTCCCAGGCGCGTTCTTTCGGCGCGATTGCCGGGACCGACTTCAGTCTCCTTATGTCCGGCATCGTCCGCGTCAGTACGACTGCTGGAACCTTCGCCCTCGAATGGGCGCAGGCCGTATCAGATGCCACCGCCACGGTCGTATACACGGATTCCTGGATGCGCCTCCAGCGCATTGCCTGAGGAGGAGCATGACCGCCCACGCAGCGCCCGTGTACATCGCCACCGTCTCGGACACAGCTGGCGTGGTGGCTACAACCGTCTTCCAGGATTCCTGGATTCGTCTCCAGCGGATCGCGTGAGGTGACCCGATGTCCACTCTCACACCGCCAACATACTCGTACGCCTTGCACGACACGCCTGGCGTGGTGGCTGCGAACAACTTCATCTCGTTCTTCAACCCGGCGAACAGCGGGAAGGTGATGCTGGCGTTCAACGGCATCGTCACTTCCTATGCCACTGGCGTGTCGAGTACCGACACTTCTTTGACGTCGCGCTACATAACCTCCGCCACCGGGGGGACTCTGGTCGACGCCGCCACCGGCGTATACCCATTGCGGTTCGACTTCCCCGACTCCAAGCTGGAGGTGCGAACCGGAAATCCAACCGTAGGTCTGACCGCCCTTGGTTCGATAGGCAACTTTCTTGCGCCGATCACCAGCGGCGTGGGCGGTACGGTTGCGAGCTCTCTCGGCGCCCCTTCTGCGGGTGGGGTGCCTTTCGTGCCGGGTGAGGGTTTTGTCTGGCGCACGGAGGCTGGGAACGTGAATCAGCGGTGGAATTTGCAGTTCATCTGGGCGGAGGTTGATATCTGATGGCAGTCCCCGTGGAAGCACAGGCCTCCTTGGCTGCCGTTTCCGCCGCCGGTCCAGGGACAACCATTGATTTCACGGTGGCCAAGGCCAACGTGACTGCGATGGTCGTCGTAATTGGGACGGTCACTGGCGGAACTGTCGCAATGGAGGCCTCGCATGATGGGGTCAACTGGGTGTACTACGGGTCCGTAAATCCCCGGACTGGTGTCAATCAGCCGCTCGTGACGAACATCGGCGCGTTCCGCTACTGGCGGGCGAATATCCTGGTTGCCATTGTGGGCGGCGGTTCGGTGTCGGCGACCTTCATGGAAGCCGGTTAGGGTCCGGCGTTACCGGGGTCGGAACAGCTATCGGGCAAATCCGCTGAAGGAGAGACAGTGGCAAACACCTGCCGGGGTATCGACGTCTCCAGCTACCAGAACACACAGGACTGGGCAGCGCGCAAAGACGAGGGTGTCGTCTTCGCTTTCGCCAAGGCGTCTGAAGGCCAGCACACCCGGGACGCGAAGTTCGCTACCCACATCACGGGAATCGTCAAGGCCGGGCTGGTCCCCGGCGCGTACCACTACGGCTGGCCCAACCAGGACGTGGCACTGGAGGCAGCGAACTACATCGCCGCAGTGAAGCCGTATGTCAGGCCGGGCTTCGTGCACTGGCTCGACCTGGAACGGCGCTCCGACGGCGCGAACTATGCCGGGCGCAGCGCCACACAGATCAAGGCGTGGGCCGTGCGCTGGCTCGCCCTGGTCGGCGAGGCGTTCCCCGGCCAGCGTGTCGGCGTGTACACCTCCGGCGACGACCTCTCCAAGGGGCACGTCCCTGCGGGTACGACCATTTGGTACCCGGCCTACACGTGGGGCTACACGGCGGTGTCGTACGCGAAGGCAGAGGCTGCCGCTCGGCCACATCCGGCGGGCTGGAGCCCGTTGTTCTGGCAGTTCACCAGCACACCGCTGGACCGCAGCCTGTGCTACCTCTCCCCCGCCGACCTGCGCGCGTGGGCCAACCCCGAGGAGGACGACGTGACGCTCACCGCCGACGACAAGACGTGGATCACCAAGACCACCAAGACCGCCGCCGACTCGGCTGTGGCCAAGATGTTCGACGCGGTCTGGGAGACCGACAAGATCGCGGCCCCGGCCGACGCCGAAAGCATCGCGACCAACCCGACCTGGCAGCCGCAGTCCTATCTGAAGGACATTGACGCGCGCATCCGCGCCGTCCAGGTGACCGAGGCCGCCCAGAGTGCCGTGATCACCGAGCTGGTCAAGACGGTTGCCACGCTGGCCGCAAATACCGAGGCGATCGACCCGGACGCCCTGGTCGCCCGGATCAAGGCGGCGATCGACGGCGTCACTGTCCACCTGAGCACGGGAGAGCAGTCTTGAACGTCTTCGTATCGCTGATGCGTACCCTGGTCCCCATGGCTGCCGGGTGGGTGCTGACGGTTTCGGGTGTACTGGGCGTGGACCTGGATGATGGCACCGTGGTCTCCGGCGTCACGGTGATCCTCGCGGGCGCCTACTACGTCCTCTTCCGCGTCCTGGAGGACTTCGCGCACCGGGCCCGCACGCCCGTCCTGAAGACCATCTGCGGGATTCTGCTCGGCTGGGCGAAGCCCCCGACCTATGAAAGCGCCCAAGACCTGGAGAAGGTCATCCAGGCCGTGCGGGAGCCGGAGTGAGCACGCCTGAGCAGGTCTCGCAGCTCACCTTGGAGATTTCGGAGTTGCGGCGTACCACCGAGGTCGGCTTCACCCGCATGGAGGGGCAGCTCGCCCTGCTGGTGCAGCGCGCTGAACAGATCGACAAGCAACTCGTAGATCACGAGGTTCGCTTGGATGCCCTGGAAAGGGTCAAATACGCGGCTGTTGGCGCCGGTGTCGTTCTGGGTGGCGCTTCGGGTGCGCTGGCCCAGATGTTTGCGCGATGATGACTGACTATGAGCACACCTGACATCATCTGGGTCGCGATCATCGCGGTCGGCGTCATCACCGAGGTCGTGGCGCTGGTCACCAAGGCCCAGGGGGACACCCTGTCCGAGCGGACCCGGGACTGGTTCCGGATCCGCACCAGCCGCGTCGGCCGTACGATCTTCACGGTCGCCTGGATCGTATTCAGCTTGTGGTTTTTGGGCCACATCTTGACGTAACGGTCAGATAATCGCCCAGTCATCAGCGAACAGTGATTCATTCGTGAGAGCCCACGGCGTCAGTTTCCCCTCGCCGTCAGCCTTGTAAAGGAAAGGCTGCTGCATAGAGTCGCTCTCTGTGGGCTGCATGATAGCGATCCAACGGCCGAAAGGCTCCCAGACGCCCCACGCACCACGGGTTGCCCGTGCGCCCGTGCGAAGCTGGGGAAGAACTTCCTCGAATGTCATGCGATGACCTTACCAGCGTTGGTCAGGCGCGCTGCGACAGGGCCTCGTACGCCTCGATGAAGTCCTGGGCCCGGTAGACCCGGGCGTAGCGCCCCGCACGCCCGTACGCGGTCGTACGGCGCTTCCCCTGCGGTTCCATACCGGTGAGCTGCACCAGGTAGCGTGCGGTCACCACGGGCAGCTCCGGCGGCCCCAGCAGCCTGGCGGCCTCGGTGACCGTCCATAGCGTCTGGTCGTCGGTGACGACCTTCAGTTCCTGGGATGTCCATCCTTTAGTGGTCACGCTGCTCCCCTAGGTCACGCCAGGCAAAAACCATCTCGGTCTCGGTCATGCGGAATTCCGCTTTCCAGCGGGGACGCTGACCGTTGTCATCCACGCAGGCCGGATTGACGCAGCTGACAACACCGCTGCTCTGGCGCCACCGCAGGGTCTGGAATGAGCACCAGGGGCATCGCGCCTCCCCTTCGCCGGGAGAGCGCGGAAGGCGCCGCAGCATGTCGTCCGGAACGAAGACGGCATTGCCGCGCCGGATCCAGTTCTCGATGTAGTTCAAGGTGGCCCATGCGGATTCCTCCGGCTGACCGTCCATCAGCAGCGCGATTGCGTGCAGGCTGTACCGCGTGTTGCTCTGCGATGTACCCCGAGCCATATCCGTGGACGGGTCTCGCAGACTTGCTTCGATACGACGTGTCTCGTAGTGCAGTTCCAGCACCAG
>ERZ1292632.102-Hain-H43-01um-R2-102-length-82681-cov-7_pt1 | contig 82681 bp, 183 predicted proteins | sample MGYA00564407_ERZ1292632 | MGnify/ENA primary metagenome ERZ1292632 (study PRJEB36523, sample SAMEA6512637) | groundwater metagenome | collected 2019-01-08 | study: AquaDiva: Metagenomics assemblies of 32 groundwater samples | reverse complement strand
TTTATTTTGTTGGTTTTTATCCCGTAAAAATAAAATCAAAAACCAATAGAATTAAACCCGATGTTAAACGCTGATAAAAATTTACTTATGGAAAAGATAAAGATTGGAAATTCCGATTACAAAAGAGAGCAAATGGAGCAAGGGGTATATGGATGGGGAACAAGTGCAAGAGAGTTCATCGAAACAACTTGCAAGAAAAATCAAAGGCTTTTTCTTTTAGCAACACAAAATAAAACCGTAAAAAATTTGAAGCCTTTTCTCCTTAAAAATTTTCAGGGAACACAGAAGGATTTCAGCAATTACGCATCAACATAAATACACATACAAGTCTATTTAAATAATTGATATAAAATGAATTATAAAGTTGAAATATGCAATTTTGAAAAAAAGTTCATAGAAATAATAAGAATGAAACATTATTCGGTAGAAACTGAAAAAAGTTATCTTTATCATCTAAGAAATTTTATTAAGTTTAAAAAACCAATTCATGAAACAAGATTATCTTCACAAGATATTAATGATTATTTAGTTTATTTAAATACAAGAAATGTATCAGATTCATATTTTAATCAAGCAATTAATGCAATTAGATTCTTTTTTAAATATGTGTTAAATAAAAAAATTAAAGATTATTTGGTAGTTAGACCTAAGAAAGCTAAAACAAATCCAATAATATTAGATTATGATGAAATACAATCTTTATTTACAAATTGTACAAATAAAAAACATTTAGCAATACTTTCAATATTATATTCGGCTGGTTTAAGAGGTTCTGAAATAATTAATTTAGAAATTAAAGATATTGATAGTAAACAAATGATAATTCATATAAGATCAGCTAAAGGTAGAAAAGATAGGTTAGTGCCATTAGATGAAACATGTTTGGAATATTTAAGGGAATATTATAAAGAATATAAACCAGTTAAATGGTTATTCAATGGTCAATACTCAACAAATATTAAACCAACAAAATATACAAAACGTTCTATCCAAGAATGGTTAAAAAAGTTAGCGTTTGAATCTGGAATTAATAAAAGAGTTTATCCACATTTAATAAGACATACAAAAATAACACATAGTTTAGAGTGCGGTAATGATATCCATTCAGAACAAATTATAAGTGGCCATTCCAATATTAAAACAACAATTGGCTATACTCACAAAAGCCCAAAATTTATATCATCAGTTAAAACACCATTACAAAATATCTTTAAATATAAAGAATTAACATCAAATAAAAAATTAATTACAATATGAAAAAACAATTACTTTCACTAATATTACTGGTATTAATAATATCTTGTAATAAAAAAAAGTCAAATCCAAATGTATTAATACAAGATAAACAACCAGAATTAATTAAATGTGATAATTTAGTTGGTATATGGTTTTGTATGAATGTGGATACAATAATAAAAGATTCATTAGTTCTTGAAGTCGATTATTATGGATTTAAAAACGATAAATCTTATGTACAATATAAATCAAATATGCCAGAATTTTATTCATTATTATGGCATTATTGTCCATATAAATCAGGAGAAGATGATTTTCATATAACATATAAAAATAAATATTTAACCTTTAGATATTTCCACTAACATGAAAAAAATAATAATTACAATATCAATAATATTGATCAGTTGTTCTCAACAAAGATTGGCTAAAAGAGATTTAATTAAAAAGAATTATAAAGAAATTGAATTCTTCAAATATAAAGAATGTATTTGTTCTAATGGTGATATCTATTATACTGGATTTATGGCTGTTAAGGATTCAGTATCAGTTAGGGGTGTTATTTGGAGAAAACATAAATATAAAAGAATTTTTGGAATTAGTTTCGATTAATTTAGGATTTTACTTGACAATACAAAATAGAATAAGTATATTTGTATTATAATAATAAAATTAAACTAAAATAAGAAATGGCAAAACAATATTACGAACCACATTCAGATATTAAAGATATATTTGATAAAGTTATACAAACAACAGGATTAAACCATAAAATAGGGATTGGGTTATTATCAGATAATGATTTAGGGGTTATAGCTGAAGTTAAAAAAGGAAATCCAGTCTATTACTATAGAACCAAAATTGATGTTGATATCATTATTAACGAATCAATTTTTGAGGGAATTCCACTAGAATTACAACCATTAGTTGCTGAAGAGATTTTATGTCCAATTTCTGTTAATCCTGAAAGTGGATCTGCCACAATTAGTAAACCAGATTTCGCTACTTTTAGTGGATTTATTAAGAAATATTCTGTTGAGCAAGTTGAATTAATGAGAGAAGTTATCAAATCATTATTTGATAAGAAAGCTGAAGAAGAACGTAAAAGAAAAGATGCTTCAACTAAAATTAAAATGAATAAGAAATAATATTTAAATGTGGGGTAGTAATACCTTTGAATATGGTGCATAGTGTTAGGGATAGGGAAACCTCACCAAAGTAGTTAAAATCTTGAATAGTTGCCCCAACCTCTATTGGATGACGAAAAATTAGTAACACCACATTTAGGTTCTTTAATAAATAAAGATATATTTATATCTTACAAACGTTCTTTAATAGGTTACTCTATAATACATATTCTGAAAGGATATTTAGGAGTATTAAATAGCATCAGAAACGGAGCCTATTAAAAAATATTATGAATAACGTTCTTTAAAAATATGGGGGTTATAGATTTGATTATTTATAATCATGATTAATAAGCATGTATGACTAGCATTGGAAGTCATTAAAATCTCTATGTAAAAAAACAAATGACAACGATTTATTTGTGTCAGAAAATGTTTTGGATACTTGCACCCTAGGTGTAAATTCAGAAGAACTAGTTTTAGGTTAAAATAAAACGGATGGTGATAATTCACCTTATGGTGGTAACCACTAATAATAGTAATCTATTAGTGAGACCAAATTCACTATAAAAGTAAGGAAAACATTGTCAGAATAAGTAACTGAATAAACATTGTAGAAAATTAATTGTGTATATCTAACACCTGATCTCAACGATCAGATCCTCCACAAAGAAAAATTAATAATAACATAGATAATAGCATGTGTTAATTAAAGATCTGCCTTCCCATGGAAGCGATGAAACAAAAATACGCCCTAGACAAATGTGTAGTAATACTATATCTAGATAGTGTGTTGTTGCGGAGCAGCAAGGATAAAACTTTAAATTATTAATTTTTTAAAAATACTTTTATACAGAAATGTCACTGAACAAAGGCTACCTGAAATAGACAAACAAAGGGCACAATAAAAGTGAATTACCCAGATACAAACAGTAGAGCGTAAAAGTATTTTAATATTACATTGCGGTATAGAGCAGGGGTAGCTCGTGGGCCTCATAAGCCCAAGGTCGTTGGTTCGAATCCAACTACCGCTACAAAGAAAAAATAAATATGTTGATGAATCTCCGTTTCTGATGTGTATTTTTACAACCTTATTATAATAAAAATAATAAGGTTTTTTTATTAATTTAATAATATATTTATATATAAAATAAGGAATGATTTTTACAATTAAAAAATACTCTCAAAAATCAAATAATTTCTTATTTAAAATCTTTGATTTTATACATTCACAAGATCGTTTATCTTATAAAGTTAATTTTACAAATGCCCCAAAATATGTTAATAAAAAACAAGCTTTTGCAAGAAAAATTAATAGATTATTTGGTCTAATAATTGGATATCAAAAATCAGTTGGGTTTAGTTGGGAATATTTTCATAAAGAAATTTACATATACGTTTATTATAAAAACAATGGTAAAACACATATTAAATTACTACACAAATTCCAAATAGATAAAGAATATACATTAAATATTCATAATAAAAAAACTCATTATTTATTTACGGTTATAGATTCAAAATATGGTATGAAACAGTTTAAAATTGATAACCTATCAAACCCATCGGTTTTTTATAAATTATACCCACTCTTAAAAGGATCTAATTTTTCAATTCAAGATATTAACATAGAATTAATAGAAAATTAAAGATATTTATCTACTAAACTATAGATATTATGAAAAAATTTTTATTAAGAATGTTAAGTGATGGAAGTGAAATTTCCGTTAAACGAGTTATAACATTTGGTTCCTTTTTATTAATAAGTTTAGCTTATTTATTAGATTTATTCTTTAGCATAACAGTTGATGATAAATTAACTTCTGTTATGGAAGCTTTGGTTATGTCAGGTTTTGCTGGTACTGTACTTGAGAAATTTGCACCAAAACCAAAAGATAAGGATGTTATAGATGCTGATCTAGAAGTTAAGTAAAATGAAAATGGGACTAAATTAGTCCCATTAATTTACTTTTTAGGTTTGGTTTTACAATAATTTATTTCTTTTAATATGTCTATTCGTGTAACTGCAAAGAGGTCTTAAATTTGTAAAATGATTTAACCTAATTATATCTTCTTCACAAATAGCTGTATCTAACGGTATAATATGATCAATATCCCAGTCATAATTTAAAGTACCATTATATAAACCTTTATTTTCCCATGTCATCCATGACTCAAACTTTGATTCTAAATGAATTTTAAACTCATCAATTGTACAACCCAGTATATTTATAGTTTTGTTAGTTTTTTTAGAATTTATTCTTTTAAAATATTTTCTTAGTTTATCCTTAAATAATTTTTGAAGTCTGAATAAAGGATCTTCTTTCATCTTTCTATTTCTAGTTTCATTTCGTTTTTTATTATTCCTTTCCCTATTACGTTCAAGATATTCTCTTGTTTTTTGTTTGCTTTCTGGTTTTTTATTATATCTATCACGATATTCTTTTCGTTTTTCTGGTGGTGGAGGTTTTCTAATACGTTTTTTCTGCATAACTATCATTTAATTAAAATTTTGTTATTAATATCTAATAGTATTAAATATTTTATTCTTGCTGACATTTTCATGTGATTTTCATTACATTTTTTTAAGAAATTCTCCTTTAAATTATTATCAATGTTTAAAAGAATTCGTTTATTTTGTTTTTCCATAACTATATAGTTTATATATAATAAATATAAAGATATATTTGAATATGTAAACTATTTATAAATAAAAAATGGAATATTTTTAGTATTCCATTTAGATTTAATAAATTGTAAATTAACTACAATTACTTAGGTTTTGTTTTGCAACCACAACCTTTTTCATTTTTTACAGTGTTTTTCATTTTTTCTAGATTTTTAATTTAACATGTTATATCTATAAATATATTGATTTAATCAAATATTATCACTATATTTAAATAATGTTAATAATCATAATAAATAATAAACAAGAAATTCTTGAAAAGAGAAAAGTTAAAATTCTACCAAGAATTAATGAATTAATTTATTTAGATAAGTCTCAAAAATATTATACAGTTTTAAACGTTACTCACAAATATAGCCATAGATGGTTATTTAAATTCTTAAAAGCTGAAGGTTATTTTATAGTTATTGAAGAATTAAAATAAAATTGCAATATTCATAAATTTTAAGTATTTTTGCTTCATAATTAAATTATTATGAAAATATTGGGTATTATAGCTCCAAAGCAAAACGGAAAAAGTACAACAGCCAATTATCTATCAAAAAATCATTTATTTAGAGAATATGGATTTGCTGATGCTGGAAAAAGAGGTTTACAAGAAATGTTTGATTTTACTGATGAACAATTATGGGGAACTGAAGAACAGAAAGAGGCAATTGATCCTAGATGGGGTATATCTGCCCGTAGAATGATGCAAATTGTTTTAACAGAGCTTTTCCAGTTTGATATACAAAAGCATTTAAAACCAGAGGAATTTAAGTTTAAAGAACTTGGAAGAAGGATATGGGTTCATAAATTCAAATTATGGTTTGAAGAACAAGAAAAGCAGCATAAAATTAGATTTATTGAAGCTAAAATAGCTGGACTTGTCAATGGTAAAATACCTGAATTTAAAATTGTAATTACAGATATGAGATATCCACATGAAGCAGAGATTGTTAAGGAAATGGGTGGTCAGATATGGAAAGTAATTAATCCAAATAAAGAAAATAGTGATAATCATAGTTCAGAAACTGAATATCAACAAGTTAAGGAAGATAAATTGATCATAAATGATGGTTCTTTAGAAGATTTATATAAAAAAATTGAAATAAATTTGGTAGATTAGAATATTCTTCTTATCTTTGTATTATGAAAAAGAAACATTCAGTAGTCTTAATTAACGCAGATAAATCAACCAAACTTTGGGTTAATAATACAAATATTCTTAGTTATGGTGCGGAAGCAATGACTTCAAGTAATAATATAGGTAAACATCTATATATCTTATCAGATGATGAGATTAAAGAAGGTGATTGGTGTGTTTATCCTGGTGGAGCAATTAAACAATATTCTGGTGGATATTCTATTAAACCACAAGGTAAAATAATAGCTACAACTAATCCTGAATTACATAATCCTTATAAAACATTTGGTAATACTATTTGTTTACCTAATCTTCCACAAGATTTCATTGAAAGATATATTAAAGAGTGGAATAAAGGTAATGTTATTGACTATGTATTATTAGAGTATGAAGAAGAATGGTATGATAATAATCGTTATTTAAAAGTTAATATTGGAGGAGAATATACTTTAAAATCTGATTCTGGATTTATTGAAAAACTTAAACTTCATCCTAATAATACTGTAATTATTCATCCTATCGAAGATAAAGAAGCAGAAATAAAATTCTGGATGGAGAGACATGATTTTCAACTTGATTTACTTAATAAAGCTAAAGAAGAAATTAGAATTCTTTATAAACTTTTAGAGGAGAAGAAATATAGTAAAGAAGAAGTTATAAAAATAGTTCAAAATTATGGTAGAAAATTTTGGACAAATAGCACACCAGAAAAAGATGAAGTTTGGTTTAATGAAAATTATAAATAATAATGGATTATATTAACAAAATACATGAGTTAGCCAAAAAAGGATTTTTATGTGAGGTTGTAACTGATGGTTGGGCAAATTGGGAATTTAAAGAGAATGGTAAACCTAATTATGATACTTGTACACCTTCGCCTTTAAATCTTAAAGAATATGATGATGTATCTATAGTTTGTTTTAGAGGTCATTATTGGTATTTTGATAAAAATAATAAATTACATAGTGATGATACTGGAATATTTGCAATTGAAATTGGTGGGATAAAAAGAGCTTATGATGAATTATTCAAGATTTACGAAGCATTTAAAGATGAAATTAACCCTAACGGATTTAATATATAAAAACAAATAAAATGATAACAAACACAATTAAATTTCCTGAATTTACAGGAATAAAATGTAATATGATGCCCTTTATACAAGGGGATGCTTCATCATTACCAGAAATTTATAAACCTTATGCTAAGATCATAGATGAAAATTATCTTGAGAAGGGTGAAATAGGATTATTAACAATTGATGAATCTTTTGTTAAGGCTAATAAATCACAAAGGGGTTATAATAGCAAAGGAATTAATCGAAATGTTCATATTGAAGTTGGTAGAAATGAAAAATATAATCAATGGGGTGGTAATTCTTGGGGTGGAAGTCCTAAAACATTACTTAATGATAATACAATGGCTTTAATTGCTAATAGTATTTCAGATACTTGTAGATTATGGAATACAAAAGAAATGTCTTATACAAAAGATGGTGATTTGAGTGCTTATATTGAAAAATATTCTGAAGAAACTGGAATTTTAATGAAATCAGGTGAGGTTGCTAAAATAAGTATTTTTACACCACATGAATGTATAAATCAAAAACAATCAGGTAATAGACAATTTTTTAGAATTATAGGTAAAGGAGTAAAAGGAAGGGAAGATTATTTTACTATTAATCCATTAATAAATTAATATATGAAAACAAAAACTAAATTAAAATTAGATTGGAAACAAGCGGAAGGAATGGGTATTAAGAACTTACCAATATGGATTGTTGATTCAGATCTGGATGAAGAAAATGATAAACCAATCATAAGAGTTGAGAAATTAATTATGACTGAGGGAGAACCTTATCTAGTTGAATTTATGGGTTATCATAGAATGATCTTTGAACTAGATGTTCATGAAGATGTAATAATGGAATTAGCTGAAAAAGAATTAAAGAAAATAATTAAACATTTATATAATAAATTAGAATTGGATATTAAATGAAACAAATAAAAGATACAACATACAAAGGTTGTCAAATATTATTAGGTAATGAAAAAAGAACATTATTAAATAATATGATTAATATTTTAGTTAAAGAAGGTTTTGAAGAAATTCAATTACCCATAATTAATTATAGAGAACATTTTAAAGGTAAGGTTGGTATTGAAAATACTTCCATGATGTTTACAGTTAAGGATAATTCAGATAGGGATTTAGTATTAGCACCAGAATATACAGCTGTTGTACAACAATTAGCTAAAAAACATTTTAAATTACAAAAAGATGTAAAATTATTTTATGTACAAGAATGTTTTAGGGGCGAAAAACCACAAACTGGACGTTATAGACAATTTACCCAATTAGGTGTTGAGATATTAAATCCTAGTAAAGATTATACTGATTATTTAATAGATTTAACCGATGATTTATTACAACCTAATTTTCCAAATAAATTATTTGATTTAAATGTTAATGTAACAAGAGGTTTAGATTATTATAAAGATGGAAAGGGTTTCGAATATTCAATAAAAATTAAACCAGAAGATGGTGAAGAGAGAGATTTACAATTAGTTGGTGGAGGAGAATATGATGGTGGAATTGGATTTGCGATAGGAATTGATAGACTTTTAATATTATGAAAAAAGCAATTATTATAGCAACAAAAAAACAATTAGAAGAAGTTGGTTGTTCTAGAGATCTAATGGATTTAGAATTAGAAGTTACAGATATTGATAAATGGTGGGGAATACATGGAAATAATTCAACGGTTCATTATACTAATTATATTACTAAAGAATTTATTTTTGAAGAAGAATATATGATTCCAACACAATGGTTAAAATTTAAATAAATGAAAAAAGAAATAATTAAAAGATTTTCAGAGTTTGAGGATTTTATTAACTTACCAAAAGATAAAAAAGATATATTAATAAACGCTTTTATAAATGGATATTTTCATAAAGATGGTAGAAAATTTTGGTTAAGAACTAAAGGAGAACCATTAAACTTAGATAAATGTACTAATGAATATTTAGGTCTTTGGTATTCAGGAATTTTAGAAACACCATTCATAATAATTAATTTTTAATAATAAATGAAATTTAAAATAAACATACCACAAGATATTGGATTAATATATAATGTATTTTCACAACATAACCATTCCTTATTTTTGGTTGGGGGTTGTGTTCGGGATTCATTATTAGGAGATTATATTAAAGATTATGATTTGGTAACTGATGCTTTGCCAGATAGAGTTATTGAATTATTAAAAAATCAACATTTTGTAAAAAATATTCTTGAAACTGGAAAAGCTTTTGGTATTGTTAATGTAATTACAATTGATAATAATGAATATGAAATAGCAACTTTTAGATCTGAAAGTAATTATACTGATTCCCGTAGACCTGACAATATTGAATTTTGTGATATGAAAACGGATTGCCTTCGTCGGGATTTAACATTTAATTCTTTATATTATGATATTGAGAAAGAAGAGATAATTGATTTGGTTGGTGGTATTGAAGATTTAAATAATAAAGTAATTAGAACTGTAGGTAAAGCTGAAGATAGGATAAAAGAAGATGGGCTTCGATCCATGCGGATTTTGCGATTCGCAGCAAGATTTAGTTCATTAATTGATTTTGAAACAGATAGAGCTTTAATCATAAATCCTAATTTAGATAAAATTTCAAATGAAAGAATCAGAGATGAATTTATTAAAGGAATTAAATCAGCAAAATCAATAATTTATTTTCTAAAATTAATTCAGAAATATGAAATATTTCAATACATCTTTAAAGATTTAAAAATCAATGAACAATTTATTGAAGAATGGGATTATATTGTTGTGATTGCTTATATGTTAAGAGAAAATAAATATGGTGATTTAAAATCAAAATTAAATAAACTAACTTATACCATTAACGAAATAGAACAAATAAGATTTTTAAACAAATTATTTATATTAGATATTAATAATGCTTATTTTTTAAAGAAACAACAAAATAATTGTCTAATTACTAAACAACAAATTTTAAAATTTGGTAAGTTAATTAATTTTGACGAAACATTATTAAATGCTTTTGTTGATTTTAATTTAACAATAACTGGTGAATATGTAATGAATAATTATCAATTATCAGAAGGAAAAGAAGTTGGAATTATGATTGAATCACTTGAAAATCAGTTATTTGAGAAATTATTAGAGAAAAAAACTTATGAAAAAGGATTATTTTAAAGATTTTACTTGCACCTATCAAATATAGTTGGTATATTTGCATTATAAAATTAATTTAAAAACAAAAAATTATGAGCAAACAAGTAAAATCAAGAACACAAACAAGTGTTGAAACTGGTATTAAAGTGGTAAAAACTGCTATCCAGAAAAAAGTATCTTTAACTGAAGCATCACGCATCAATGGTAAGGGTAAAAATTACGTATCTGATATTAAGGCACGTATCCAAGACAATTTAAAGAGTGGTAATGTAACTAAGAAATTAGCTACTGAATTCACATCTTTAGTAAAAAAATATGAAACAGTTGTAGCTTAATTAACTGAATTCATTAACTCTAAAACATAAAAAGCTCTTAATTGAGCTTTTTTTAATTAAATTAATATTATGAAACAAAGATTAAAAAAATTAAATCCAAAATTACTTAAGTGGAAAGAAAAAAGTTATAATGAGTGGATTGGATATATTGATAACATAGAATTAATTGATTTATTTCAATTGACTAATTATAGTTGGAAACCTAATAAAGAAAAAAGATATTGGTTTGTTAGAACATGCCCTAAAACGTCTTTTCCTAGTAATTTTCTTGAAAGAAAATATTATACTTTAAATGGAGCTAAAAAAGCTGGAGAAAAATTGTATAATGTAGAATTTGAAAAAATGATAAAACTTTTAAATAAAATAGGGTTATAATGGGTTGGAAATCGACATTAGATATTACAAGAAGAGAAGCAATTATAGCAATAATGGAAGCTATGGAAAAAACACCATATGATCATTTGTCTAATAAACAATTAGAAGAAATGATGGATGATTTAAGTATTGGTGATAATCCTGAATTACCTTATTATGGGCATAATTTTAGTGTTTATGATAATAGGGAAGATATTCCACAATATTGTGATAAATGTTATAGTTATTCAAAATTTATTAATAATAAATGCCAAGAATGTAAATAAAAATAAATAATTTATCAAAAGACTTGCTTTTATCAAAAATAAGTAGTATCTTTGTAGAATAAAGCAATATTTATAAGAAGAATAGAAATGAAAACATTAAATAATATACATAGAAATTCGATTAGTTGGAGACGAAATATTAGTTCGTTATCTAAGTGGTCAAGCTATGTCTGTTAATTAATAAAACAATATTATAACAATACTTACAAGCCTGACCTAATAAAGTCAGGTTTTTTTATTTTATATAAGCTTATGAACAAAGAAAGATATAGAAGAATTGGAATTGAGAAGATCAAAGATATGAATAATGATTTTGATCAATTATATGAATTATATAAAAAGAAAGCTATTGAGACGGGGTATGAAGGGGACTTGAAATACGTCAAGTCCCATGGAAAGATTGAGATTTTTGTTGTAATAAACAAAGACGTTATTTGACATATTGAAATTAACATACGTTGTTGGTGTAACTGGTAACATTTTGAACTCCAAATTCAAAGATATTTGTTCAACTCAAATGCAACGTGCTTTAAAAAATGGAAGTACCCAGTTGACAGAGGTACACGGTCTTGAAAACTGCTAGGACTGTAAAAAGTCGTGCAAGTTGAACTCTTGTTACTTCCGCAAATTATATGGTGTATGAGTTGGATATTGGTTTGCCAATCTTGTCTGTGAAACAAGAGATTAGAAATAATCATGCGGGTTCGTATTCCCGTTTTACACCCTTTTAAAATACTCATTTAACTCAGTGGTTAGAGTTTTTGCCTGATGAGCAAAATGTCAGTTGTTCGATTCAACTAATGAGTACAAAAAATATAGATACATAGTTTAACGGAAAAATACTGAGCTACGAACTCAGAGATATGATGGGTTCAATTCCCTCTGTGTCTACAAATAAAAAATAATCCCTATAAGCTTTAAGGTGAAGCTTTTGACTGTTAATCAAAGGAAGGTGGGTCAGTACCATCATAGGGAGCTAATAAAATAATGGAAAATAAACCTATTGGGTGATAGGCACACATTGCTAACGTGTTGGTTCAGTAAAATGAATGTGGATCAAGACCACTATTTTCCGCTTTTTTTTATTAAATTTTAAGATATATATACAATATATGAAAGATTTTATTAAACAAAGATTAAGAGAAGAATTAAGTTTTAACATTGTTGAATCTTTATTGGATGAAGATTATCCGTCAAACTTATGTGGTTATAATTGACTATAGTTTAACACATAATAATTATCAATCTTATTATTCTTAAAATATTAGGTTTAAACCTAATAATTAGCAAATATTAGGTTTAAACCTAATAATTAAAAATAAATTTGTTTATATGGGATTTAATAAGTATCTTTGTACTCCATATGATTATAATCAAAATAGAAAGTAATAGTAAAATTGTTAATTATATTAAGCCAAATATGAAAACTGATAATTTTCATAGGCTACATAAATTAAGGATTAAACAAGCTTTATTTGGTGAAATTTATACTTATTTTCATCCTGAAATGAATTTTAACAATTCAAATATACTAATTGATTATCAATTAGATATTGAAAAAGTTAAATAAAATTTGATTATATTAAATATTATTTATATCTTTGTGATATGAAAAAAGAAAAAATATTAGAATTTTTTAAAACTAATAAAATTAGTAGATTTGAAAAATTATCTGAACCATCAGCAATTGCTTATGAAACATTTTTAAAAAAGAATAAAGACTTTAAAGTTAGTTTTGCTTATTTTAACATAATTTATACCTTACAAAAATGAAAAAACTAATTAAAAGAAAAGTAACACAACATATTTTACAAATTAAATGTGATTGTGGAAGAAAAACTGAATTTCTTGTAGCTAGTGGTAAAGCTAATATGACAAAAAAAGAATTAAATACTAATATACCTAGCGTTGAATGGAATGGTTGGTTTGTTGGGAATGATAAAGAACTATGCCCAATTTGTTATGGTGAAGTTAGAAAAGAAGAAATAAAAAAAATTAAAGATTTTAGAATATAATTAATATGTCAGTAGAAATTAACGAAAATACAAAACAAATATCATATGATGCCTATGTTAAAAAAGGTGGTATGCAATGTTTAAGATCAGCTTTAAATGCTGATGATCCAGATCAATTATATAATTATTTAAAAAATAATGGTATTGAAAAACCAGAGTTATATGGTGTATTTCATCCTATTGTTGGAGATGTTTCAGAGATTGAAAACATGACAAAAGATGAATTAATTGTTGAGGTAATTAATTTAAAAACTGAGTACCATAAATTAAAAAGAAATATATCAATTTATATGTAATATGAAAAAGAAATCATTTTATACAGAAATTATAGAATTTTTAGAAGAAAAGCACAAAGATATTCATAATGATAAACATTATTCGCATGATAAAAAATTATCTCATTTAGATATGACCCCTAATCAATCTGCTTATCATTGTTTAAGTGATGTTATTGGGTATATTAAAGCTATAAAAGGTTTAAGAGATTATGAATCTAAGAAAATTAAAAAGAAAAAAAATGAGAAGAGATAAAGAATTATTAGAAGCAAAACGTGTATTATATGGATTATTGCTTGAATTAACCAATGAAGAAGAAATCACAGATAATGAAGCTGATCTATTATATTCATTAGTAAAAGATGAACAAATTAGAAAATTAATAAAAGAACATTTAGATAAAAAATGAAAAATATTTTAGGAATAGAAGTTACAAAGCCACAAAAACAATTAAAAATTTTTCGTGGTGTAAGTGGTTCGGGAAAATCAACATTAGCAAAAAATTTATCTAAATGGACAGGAAGCCCAGTACATAGTACAGATACATTAATAGAACAACTAGAAATTGGTTATAGAGGCTTTTTCCAAGATATGATTGAAAAGAATAATTTTACACCATTACATAAAATGCACAAGTTATGTTTAAAATATGCAAAGAAATCAATTGATGATGGAATTACACCAGTTATTATAGATAATACAAATATCAAAGCATGGGAACCAAAAGAAATTGTTATGTATGCCTTACAGAATGGTTATGATGATAAAAATATTCATATAGTAGACATTGGAACCGCTGGATTTTCAGCTGAAGAATTATTTAAAAGAAACCAACATGGTGTTCCTTTAGATAAAATACAAAGTATGATTGATTCTTATAATAGTGTTGGTGAATTAACTTTAGAAAAAATAATTAATGCTAAGAATCCACATGATAGAGTATTATATTCTGGAATTGTATTGGATGAAGAATCAAGAGCTAAATTATTGGAAAAATGTAAAAACAATATTCCAGAAGGTTTTTCTATTTTTAATCATCATATGACAATTATTTTTGGTAAGGAACTACCAGAAGATTTAAAAGAAGATTTGGGAAAAGAAATAACTTTAACAGTTACACATCTGGGTGTTATGGAAGGTGTTGTTGCTGTAAATGCAATTGGTTATGAAGTATTAACTGATAAACCAGCGCATATTACAGTTGCTGTCGATACCAAAAATAATAAAACACCAAAATTAGCTGGAGATATTACTTATTGGGTTAAATTTGAAGAAGATTTTAATGTTAAAGGAATAATTAAAGAGATTAGAGCTTAGTAATATGAATGATTTAACAAAAGAATATATTAATAAATTATCAGAAAAATCTACATTAGGGTATAATAGGAAATTACCAAATGATTGGATTCATCTTAATAATGATAAACTTATTTGTGTATCACAATATGACTTATACTATGGTGATACAAATTGGTATGTTGATTTTTTAGATGTTACTGGTAGTTTGGATGGCATTACTTATAGAAAATGTTAATAAAGTATTGTATTGTTAAAAATAAAAAAGAATTAAATGAACTTATTAGATTAATGCGTAAATTAATAATTAAATAATATGGAAAAAATATCTTATTTTGTAAGTTGGAAATGTAATGATTTATTTGGAAATACACCAATAGATGTTAAATTAGATAATAATGTGGATTATCCAGCAAAGGTTAAATTTAATGAAATTGAAAAGGAATTAAAAAGAGTTTTAATCAATAATGGTGATATTGAAGATAATGATTATGTTAAAATAACAAGTATTAGTATAATTTAAATTTGCTAATATAAAAATTAATTGGTATCTTTGTAAAATGGAAAAATGTGAAATGTACCATAATCTTGAATTTATTGGTGATGGATTATGGGAATGTATGGATTGTAAACAAACACAAACAAATAATATTTCATTAGTTAATTATGAATATTTAAAAAAATTTATTAATAATTTAATAAAATAAAAGTTCTTTAAAATAATATATGGCTCTATAATTCAACGGATAGAATTCGGGTTTTCTAAACCCGCAATATTGGTTCGATTCCAATTAGGGCTACAGCACTCACTTGAAACTAAACTAGGACAGTGAGAGTCTATTGGTAAATTAGTTAACCTTGATAGACCGTCTAGCCACGATTTATAATTGAAAGATTATAATATGCTAGGAGATGGGTACGTAAAATAATCTTCTGTAAAGAAGATAACCCCATCAAAAGCTTCTCTAGCTCAACTGGTTAGAGCAATTGACTCATAATCAATAGGTTGCAAGTTCGAGCCTTGCGGGAAGCACAAGATAACAATGGATGAACCTACCAGTAATGGATGGAGCTATTAGAAATGATAAGTGGAATCCATTGTTATTTCATTTTAACTAAAAAATAAAAATATGAAAGAAAAATTTATTATTGCACAAGCTGGGTCTAATTGTTATTGGTCTTATTTTGGGGGACTAAGAGAACCATTCTATCCTAAAGAAGATAAATCACTAGGATATATCTGTAATCAACTAGATGATTGCTTTTTAAATGGATCAATTAAAGAAGCTAAACAATTTAATTCTTATGAAGAAGCTCAAAAAACACTTGAAGCTTTTGGAAAAATGATTAAAGAGGAAAAAGTAGATGATAAAGTAATTACAAGTTATTTAGCTACTGGAATTTATAAGATTGAAAAGATATTTGTTTACGAATTACCTTAAATTATGAAAAAAGAATTTTATTTAGTAGCTGGTTTATCTATGGGAGCTGGAGGATGTAGATTAACATTGAAAAATGTTCCTATAGAACTTCATAAAAGAATAATTAAAAAACATGGTGATTATCAAACTATGGAAGATGAGGCACAAGATAATTATGATCAAACCTTAATGGAAGAATTTCAAAATTGTAAAGATGTAAAACCATTTGAAACATTTTATGAAGAAAATGAATAGTTTCCTTATTAAAAAATAATAATTATATTTAAATTATGAAAAAAGAAAATAATTGTAATTGTCCAATGTGCTCTAAAACTGAAATGAAACAAGGTGAAGTATATTTTTGTAAAAAAGATCATGCTATAATGGGCGTTTGTGATATAGATACAACAAATATACCTTTAACATCTGTAAAAAAAGTTTTTATGGATTATTATGATAACGAAAAAAATAATTAAAATATGAAATTAATAAAATGTAATAAATGCTATGATGTTGTTAGACTAATAGCAAAAGAATGGAGAAAATGTGATTGTGGAAAATCTGGTGGACAATATAACGATGATAACTTATCAGCTACCATTGGTGGTGATTGTGAAGTAATTGGATTAAGAAATGATTATCTATATGCAAAACCTTTTTCTAAGAATAGAGGTGCCGATGGTAAGGGTCAGATCATTCAAGGTGAATATAAGGGTGATATTCAGATATGGAGAATTAAATCAGCAAATGGTCCTAAACTAAAATGTGAAATTAAACAGATCTCAGATAAGGAAGTTTTAATTACATTTAAAGATAAGAGAAAATATTCTATTAATTTAAAGGGTAATAAACAACCAAAAACCGTTAAGATGCCTTATAATAAGGTTCCTTCTTTTAAAGGTAAAAAGAAAGAAAAACCAATTTTTGTTGCAAAAAAGAAAGATATTATTAATTTTTTAAAACAAGCAAAAGCCAATAAATAAGTTTCTTTTTAATTAAGATATTTATATAATAGAATGAAAAAACTAATATCAATATTAATTCTATTTTTAACATTAAATACATATTCACAAACAATGTGTTATAATGTATCTACACCAGCTTATGCCCCAGATCCATTTAATACAGGCACAAATTTAGGTTTAAGTGTTGATGATGTCTTTTCAAATGCAATTAATTTACCGTTTCAATTTTGTTTTGATGGTGTTATTTATAATCAAGTATTAATCTCATCAAATGGTTATTTATCATTTAATTTGGTACAAGCTAATGGTTATTCTGATTGGATGATCACTAACACAATTCCAACCAATATACCAATAACAATATTAAATTCAATTTTAGGAACATGGCAAGATATTGATGTATCTGTTGGTGGAAATATATTTTATAACACTTATGGATTAACCCCAAACAGAAGATTTGTTGTTTCTTGGAATAATATACCTATGTATCAATGTAATGGTAGAAGTTATACGGGTCAAATTGCATTATATGAAACAAGTTTTAATATTGAAGTGAGGATTCAAACAAAACAAGTTTGTGGTGCTATGAATATATGGAATAATAACCATGCAACTGAAGGTGTTAATAATCAAACAGGAACTGTTGCTGTTGCAATTGCTGGAAGAAATATGACATCATGGATATTAACCAATGATGCAAAAAGATTCACTAATTGTGCTGTATGTACAGTATTAGCAGTTGAATTACTTGAGTTTAAAGGTAGTGGTAAAAGTAATTATAATGAATTAGAATGGATCACAGTCACTGAACATGATAATGATCACTTTATATTAGAAAGCAGTTCTGATGCTGTTAATTTCAAAGAAATTGGTAAAATTAAAGGTTATGGTAATTCTAATGTTGGTAAATTATATGAATTTAAAGATTATAATTTAAATAAAAATGAGATTACTTATTATCAATTGATATCTGTTGATAATCAAGGGTATAAAGATTTTAGTAATGTTATAGCTATTGAAAATCAATTAGTTACTAAAAAAGTAGTTAAAATTGTTAATATATTAGGTCAAGAAATATTTTCTGATTATGAGGGTATTAAGATTATCTATTATTCTGATGGTTCTGTAATTAAACAGAACTAAATATTTTCCTTAAAATAAATTTGGTAGTCTCGAATTTTCTTAGTATCTTTGTATTCTAAAACTTAAATAGTATGAAAATAAACTTAATTGAAACAAAAGAAATTCTTGATTTAGAACAAGAATTAAATCGTGAATTAGAAGTTAATGAACGAACAGATGCAAAGTTAAACAGATTTTATGTTAAATTTAAAGGTGGTGAAATTATAGGTAAAGGTGATCTTATTAGTTATACAGGTAATGGAAATACAATTGATAAAGCATTAAAAGACTATTGTAAACAAATCAGTAATAAAACAATTGTATTTGGTGCTTATAGTGGTAATAGACGAGAAATTAATTTACCTAAATTAGTTCATACTAAATTATTAAAAAAATAAATAATATGATTAAAACAGAAGAAAAGGAAGTTAGTTATTCAGTAGCAATACCAGAAACTAAAACTAAAAAGATAATTATTTATACATGTTCTGATGGTAAACAATTTACTAATGAGAATGATAAATATAATGGTTATAAAAAAGGTAAAGAATTAGCTGAGGAACATGAAGCATATATGGCAAAACAAGATATTGCTAAAAAAGAATTTAAATTCCATTCAATTAATTCTGATAAAGAATATAATCATGAATATGAACCTTCATTTTGTTTTTATTATAAATCAGATCTTTCAAAAGAAACCATTAATGTATTATATCAATTAGTATTTGATTTTAGTAAACATTATAATAAAGGATTAGTTGAAGGTTGGTATTTGGTTGAACAATATGTTCATGAAATTCCATTAAATAGTAGAAATTGTGCTTATGAATGTGATGGATATTTTGGTTTATTAACAGATGTTATTCAACAAAAAGAAAATAGTTTAAATTCATATAAAGAATTATTAAAAAATATTAGAAATAAATAACATGATTATAGAAGAAACAATAAATGGTCTACTGTTCCAAGAACATAGAATCTATAGAATTTACAGATCTAAAGAAGATAGAAGTAATGGTAAGTTTATATTAGCTATTTCTGATGAAGTTGTTTTTTTAGCAAATAAAAAATTGGCTAAAAGCAAAAGACGTAAGGGTGATAAGAAAAACAAATTTATTATTGTAATATAAAATGAAAAATATTAATGAATTAACAAAGGTTGAATTAGCATTAAGAAGATTAATATATGCTGTTGAAACAAAGGATAAACAGCACCTAAACCATCCATTCCCAATGGGTGATATATTTTTACAACATATATTAGAAGATGTTAAAGAAATAGCAATTGATTTAAAAATACCACTAGTGGAAATAACATATTAAATGATAAATAAAGAATTATTAAAAAAATGTTTAGATGAGGGTTTGGTGTTTATGCAAAAACATCCAGAAGCTGATTTATTTATTTATAATTACGCTGATAAGTGCCAGTATGAAAAGAGTTGGAATGAGATAACATTACAAGCAAGAGGTCTTATATTGGATTCTGATATGAATTATGTTACAAAACCTTTTGGTAAATTCTTTAATATCCAAGAACATCAGCCAGAAGAAATTCCAAATGAAGAATTTGAAGTCTTTAATAAATTAGATGGAAGTTTTGGTCAAATTTATTGGTTAAATAATAAACCCTATATCTCAAGCAGAGGTAGTTTTGCTTCTGATCAATTTATTCGTGCAAATAAAATATTGTATGAAAGATATCAACATACTTTTGATAAATTAGATAAAAATAAAACATATATTTTTGAAATTATTTATCCTGAGAATAGAATTGTTGTGGATTATGGTGATATGGAAGATATTATTTTAACAGCAATAACTGATAATAAAACAGGAAAGGATTTACTATTAGAATATGACTTAGGTTTTAAAGTTGTTGAAAAATGTGATGGAATTAATGATCTTGAAAAATTAAAGGAATTAGAAGAAAATAATAAAGAAGGGTTTGTTATAAGATTCAAAAACGGTTTTAGAGTAAAAATGAAATTTGCAGAATATGTTCGCCTTCATAGAATCATAACTGGTGTATCTAATATAACTATTTGGGAATATCTTTCACAAAATAAACCCTTTGATGAATTGTTATCTAAAGTTCCTGATGAGTTTTATGATTGGCTTAAATCAATTCAAGTAGAATTGTTAGGTAAATATAATATGTTAGAATTAGAATCTAAATTTGCTTATGGTTCTATTATGCAAATTGTTACAAAAGATTTATTACCATTTGATAAAAGACGAAAATTATTTTCAACTGAAGTTATGACAAACTACAAAAATATTTCTGGTATTTTATTTAAAATGTATGATAATAAAGACTATTCAGATATTATCTGGAAATATATTAAGCCAGAATTCAGCAAACCATTTGCATTAAATAGCGAAGAAAAATAAATTTATGAAAAAAAATAGAACTAGACAAGTTATTAAGGGGGAAATAATTATTACAAATGCTGATAATAGAAGTATTTTTAATAAATATCTTAATGAGGTATCTAAATATAATAAATTAACAAAAGATCAAGAAGTAGAATTATTTAAGAGATTAAAGGATAATGATAATTCAGTAATTGATGTTATTATTAAACATAATTTAAGGTTTGTTATAATGGTAGCTAAAAAATATCAAGATGTTGCACTTGCAACATCATTAACACTTGAAGATATGATTTGTGAAGGTAATATTGGTTTATGTATGGCTATAAAAAAATATGATTATACTAGAGGTTATAAATTTATATCATTTGCTGTATTTTTTATTAAACGACAAATAATATTTTATATTGCTAATAATATGAAAAATATAAGAATACCTAAAAATAAAGTTTCATTATTAAAAAAAATAAAAGAACTTGAGTCTGATTTAGAACAAAGTTATGGCAGAGAAATAAATGAAATGGAATTATTAGAAACAGCTAAACTAAATGGGTTATTCAGGGATGAGTATGATAATTTATTTTTATTTGATTTAAAAAATGATGGTATAGGTGAACGATCATTAAATAATTCAGTTTCATCTTATAATGATATTTGTTTAGGTGATACAATTGAAGATAAAAATAATGAGGATATTCATGATATTATTGAAAATAAAGAATTGATTAAATTTATTAATGATAAATTACTTAATGATTTACCACATAATATTCGCAGAACATTTGAGTTATATTTTGGATTAAATGGAGAATATTCTAGAGATATGAAATATATAGGTAAGGTTTTAGATATTAATGAAGCGACTGTAAATCATAGAATAAAAACGTATTTATGGAAATTAAGAAAAAAATATAAAATGGACTTTAATAAACTAGAATTAAATTTAAAAGATCCTTCTATTGTAGAATGTGGTGTTATGCATGATTATTAAAAAAAGAGTTGTAATTGTTAAAAAAATTAGGTATATTTGTAAATTAAAACTATAGTAATATGAAAGTAATAAAATTTCCATCAATTGATCAATTTAGAACAGTAGTTAGCAACGTTTTACGTCATTATAACTTTGAAGGTTTAGATGAAAATGGAGAAGCTATTTATGATCCCAGCAAACCAAAACCTGTTCTTAAGTTCATCGGGACAGTAAAATTGCATGGTACTAATTTCGGGATTAATTTTAATGATATTGATGGAATGTGGTGTCAATCAAAGGAGAATATTATTACAGTTACAAAAGATAACGCTGGATCAGCTGGTGACGTAATGAAAGAAGATTTGGATATTCTAACTGAGGCACAAGTAGAGCCAAAAGAAATTAATAAGTACATTTCTGATATTGCAAGAAAATATTTCTTTGCAAGGTTTAATGAATCTGTTGGTTTAAATAAATAAAAAATGAAAAAGCTATTAGTTATATTAACAGTTGTGTTATTTGGTTGCAAACCGAAACCAGAATTCTATATTAATGGAAAACCATATTATACTAATACATATTGTATTAAAAGTCATGTAGAAACTAAAACTGGTTTTCATGTTGGTGTTGGTGGAATTCCGATGGAAGGAACCCCAATGGTTTATGGAGAATATGAAGAAACTATTTGTGATGAAATAAGAACTGATACTATTGAAATAAAATGAAAGAACATTGCATAATAGAATATATTTTATGGGGAAATACTGATAATGAGTATAAACCAAAATTTATATATGAATTTAATAATTATGAAAAAGCTCTTAAGTTCATTAATGAATTAAAAGATTATATATATTCATACATGCACAAAATTAATATTAACCATACAATTGAAAATTTATGAAAAAGAAAAAATTATTAATACCATTAACAACTACAACAGCTGATTATATATTTGGTTGTAATAGATGTGAAATAACATCTACTACAGAAGGTAGAATGTGTCCTTGTCCTAGAGGTGGATGTGAAGCTGAAATTATTGGTGAAAAAATAATGATAACTCAAATAAAAGAAATACCAAAAGCTAAACTTAAGAAATTAAATAAAGAATTTAATGAAAATATTTATAAAGTTTAAATAATGGAAAAAATTAAAGAATTATTCATATCTAAAGAATTAGCTATTTTAGCTGTTAAACATGGTTTTAATGAACCTGTTATTGGTTTCTTTGATATGGAAATTGATTTACTATATCCCTCAATTCAAGAAGTTGGGACATTAATCCATGGATTAAACCAACCAAAAGAAGATTTTAAAGGTTATGAAGAAGATGATTCTGTTTTTATTGATTATGTTGGATATTATTATAATGATTTAATAATTAAAACTGAATATCCAGCAATAACATGGGATCAAATAATTAAGTGGTTTAGAGAAATACATAATATTCATCTATTTCAAAAATTATATTTTGATTCAATGGATAAAGCAAGAGATAATCTTTATGCTCACGATATTATAAGAAAATCTGATGGTAGAGTAGTTAAAAATGAAAGATTACCTTATTATGAATCATTAAATAATGTAATAAAAGAAATGTTTAAATTAATATAATATGATAGAAGCAAAAGTATATAAACTAAAAGAAGATGTTGAATTAAATAATAATTTAACATTTAAGAAAAATCAAGAATTCGAGGTGGTGAATAAGGTGGTATATATGGGAGGCTTCATGATTCCACCCGATTTACAACAATATTTACATAATTGGATTATAACAAATCCAAAATTATTTTTTAATGATACACGTAACTGGAACCGAGATTAATTAATAATTAAAAACAAAATATATGAAAGATTCATTAGGTGATCGCATGAAAGAGTACGAAAACGTAACTAGATTAAAATTATCTGGTAGAAGTTATACTATTATTAGGTGTGATGGTAAGGCATTTCATTCCTATGTAAAAGGTTTAGAAAAACCATTTGATGATGGTTTAATTAATGATATGGATGAAACTGCAATATATCTATGTAAGAATATTATGGGTGCTAAATTTGCATTTGTTCAATCTGATGAAATATCAATATTATTAACTGATTTTGAAGAAATAGCAACACAAGCTTGGTTTGATAATAATTTGCAGAAAATGTGTTCTGTATCTGCAAGTATGGCTACTGCTAAATTTAATTCTTTAAGAACGGCAAGATTTGCAAATCCTGTTGATGCTTGGGGAAAAGATTTAAAAAATTATTTTTCACAAAAATTAGCAGAATTTGATTCAAGAGTATTTCAAATACCACAAAAGACTGAAGTTATGAATTATCTAGTCTGGAGACAACAAGATACCACAAGAAATAGTATTCAATCTGTTGCACAATCTTTATATTCACAAAAAGAATTACATGGAAAGAATTCTGATCAATTACAAGAAATGATATTTCAAAAAGGGACTAATTGGAATGATTATTCAGCAAAATATAAAAGAGGTAGAGTAATTGTTAAAGAACAATATACAAAACAACCAGAATTACCTACAGAAACATCTACAGTAAGAACAAGATGGGTGAGTATTGAACCACCAATATTTACGCAAGATAAAGAATTTTTAGATACATTAATACCAAATAATAATTAAACAAGTATGGAAACAAAAGACAAACAATACGAAGAATATCTTAAATGGAAAGAAAGATGTTTTAAAGAATTTAAATCAAAAATTGAATATTGGAATGAATTAACCAATAAAAATGTTGGCTATGCTGGTGATTTTTTATCAGGAGCTTTTATGTATGATTATTTTAATCCTACAGTTAAAGATATTTGTGAATGGATTGTTACACATAAAAATAAATGTACTGAATCAATGATTGACTTAGCTGAAAAAACATTAGTAAAACATGGAAAATAACTTAGAATTAAGAATGTATAGTCTTGTACTTTACAATATCTCCTCAATACAACAAGGAATTCAAGCATATCATGCCACAATTGAAGCAACTCAAAATTTTAATAAAGAGTTTTCAATTGATAAAAATCAATTTGATGATTGGGCTAAATTATGGAAAACAGTGATAATCCTTAATGGTGGATCAACAGTTACAATGAATCAGCATTTGCAAATATTAAGAGAAAATAAAATTAAATATAGTAGATTTAATGAGCCAGATTTAAATGATTCATTAACAGCAATATCTTTTATTGTGGATGAGAGGGTATTTGATAAGAAAAAATACCCTGATTATATTAACCATGAATTGGAATTCAAAAATAAATCAGGAATAATTGGACTATCATCTTCTGATATGGATGATTATAATCATGATTATAAAATTTGGTTAAGATCTATTGGCGGTGAACAAAATGCTTTTTTAAGAATATTTTTATCACAATTTAAATTGGCTTAAATGAATTGGGATTCTTATAATAAAGATAACTTACCAATAACTATTGATAGTTTAAAATTAATATATGAAAATTTAGTTTTAAATCATGATAAGAGAAAAGAAAGAATGTTATTAAAATATATTAATGAAAATTTTTATGTTTATAACAGAGCTAAATTTAAAAGTAATAAATTATTTGATCAGCCATTAGTTACAATTGAACCAGTTACAATTATAAAAAAAGAATGTAAATCAATTACTTATGGTATTAATGTACAAAATGAATTAATTAAGGTATTTGGTTTTAATAAACCATTTGTTTATGATACAATTATATGTTGGTTAAAAAAAGATAATGGTTTAAATGATAATGAAATAAAAGAGGTTTGGGAAAATTCATTAGAACGTTCTTTTAAAAATACTATAGAAATGATGAGACAAAATATATTATTATTTGGTTGTACTAAACCTTATGAATTTATAATTAATGATCAAGCATGAAGTTACATATAATGGAATAATTGAATTTGAGATTGAGAACAAAACCAAGAAACATGAACTTCAAGCATCTTGGAAGAGAAGTGTTATGGTTCTTTTTGAAGGTGAAATTTGTGAATATTACCAATGGTTTATTAATCGTAGATATTCTTTACCATTAAAAAAACCTTTAAGACGAATGCATTGTAGCCTTATTAACGATAGATTTACAGATGTTAAGGGTGAAACCTTAGAAGATAAAGAAAAACTCTGGAATGAGGTTAAAAACAAGTATAATGGGCAATCTATTGATGTAACATTAAACTTAGATATGCAAATCGTGAAAAATTATTGGTTCTTTGATTTAAATGAACAATCCAAGCTTGATTTACAAGCAATTAGACAAGAATTGGGGTTAGGTTTACCATATTATGATTTTCATTGTACTGTTGGAATTGTGAATGAAATTAACAAACCTCATCATGATTATATTAAAAGATTATTGGATAAAGGATTAATATCTTAAAATAAATTTGGTAATATCAAATATTAGTGGTATCTTTGTACTTTAAAACAACATTAGAATGATAAAAGACAAACTAAAAACAATTAGTAATGATGATGCGATTGAAGTTGCAAAATTATTACTAATAGGTTCAACATCAAGTATGTTTGATTTCACATTTGATAAGATAGATAGACAAGAATTTATTCAAGAACATGGAGTAGATGCTGAAGAAACTGTGAATGTGTATTTTAATGCGGTTGTTAAAAATGATGTTTACAGAAAAAGTGGGTGGAAAGATAAAAGAATAATGATTCAACGTGGAAACTAAATCAAAATATTCAAATCAACAATATAAGTTTATCTCAGAATTACTTTGGGGTTCAAGTCCTATTGATAAAGTATGGGCTGAAGGAACAAATTTATTTAAAGCTGAAGCTGATAAAATATTAGAGAAATATCCAATGTTAGATAAATCATTTTTTAATGAAAAAGAAAAAAACTAAAATATCAGAAGATAATATTGTAGAATATTTTAAATCTAAAGAATTTAGAGATGGTATTACAAAGCAGATTCAAAAAGATACATGGGATCAAGGATTACCAATGGTTTATATGAATGATAAAGGTCAAATTGTTGAGCATTGGAAAGATGGTAAGATTAAAATAATTAAAGATAATGAAAAAATTTGATTTAGAAGATATAAGATTCAGAACATCAATTCAGAAAAGTCGTGTTATTGAACATGAAAATATAACCAGAAAGTTAGTAAATGATCCTGAAAGAGAACAACGATTAAAAGAACAAGAATGTGTTTGTTGTTATTATATATCAATAATGGCTGGACAAGGATTTACACAAAGTAATTGTTATAGTTGTGATAAATTAATGCAATTTTCAACTACAAGTCAGGATGAATTATGTTCTGAATGTGCTATTAAATTTAAAGTATGTAAACATTGTGGTGCTGATATTAATTATAAACAAAGAAATAAATTATGAAAACAATTAAAGTAAGTGTAGAAAATGGTGGTTATTGTGAATGTGGCTGTAAAGGACGAGATGATACAAGATATCTTAAAATAACCAAAGGTAAAACATCTAAAGATATTGGGATATATGCTGATATTGAAAGATTATTAAAAGAACTAAGTAAAAAAGAATATTTTGAATTTGAAATAAAAATTAAAGAATAATATATGTTTAATCCAGAAGAACACAAAACAAAAGTAAAACCTTTTACAGATAAATTAATTTTATCACTTAAAACTAAGGGAATTGAAGTTACATTAAATAGTGATGAATTTAAGAATATTTTACTTAAATCTAAAGATAAAGAATTTAAAATGTCTGAACATTCATTTTATGGATATAGTAGAATGGGAGCTAATACAAAACAAAGGGGTGAAAAAACAAATGAATTTGAGTTTGTTCCAGTAACACATGAATTCTATATAACTAGTGTTTTAAGATCAGTAATTGATTTTGTTTTTAACCCACCTGTTAAAAAATAATGAGAGAAGTAAAAACATATTATATTGTTGAGATTGATACAAATGATGGAATTGTATTTGCACCAAAATTAGGTAATTCTTTTTTCTTTAAAACAGGTTTTGGTCTTGTTTCAGAATCAAATGTAATTACCAATATTAGGTATTATAGTACAATACAAGAAGTAGAAGAGTTTATAAAACAATATGATACTCATATAACAGACCCATTAAAAAATGCAAAAATTGTAAAAACAATTATAATATGACAATAGAAGATATTACATTAGGTTTTGATGAGCTAAAAATATTGGGTTCTTGTTTAGGGATCAATGTTTATCATGCAAAACAATCAACAAATCAAAAAGATAAAGAATTACCAAAAGAATTCTATAGAAATAGATTTTGTTGTAATACCGAAGAAAATGTAAATTATCCAATGTTAGCAGAATTGGAGAAATGTAAGATTGTTGAAAGATGGTTTCCATGTACCAGTACTCAATTATATTTTAGTGTTACAGATTTTGGAATTAAATGTTTTAGAAACGAATTTGAAAAACAGATATGAAATTAGATTTAAATTGGTTACAAAATAATCCACAATATATTTTACTTGAATGTATTTCAGGTTCTCATGCTTATGGGACTAACATTCCTGAAAGTGATCGGGATATTCGTGGGGTTTTTGTATTACCACAAGAACAATTATATGGTCTTGAAAGAATAACACAAATCAATGATGAGGATAATGATATTGTTTATTATGAATTGGGAAGATTTTGTGAGTTATTATTAAAATCAAATCCAACTTGTTTTGAATTGCTTAATCCACCACAAGATTGTATTTTACAAGTAAATCAATTATTTCAAAAATATTTTATTGATAAAAGATCAGAATATTTAACTAAAGCTTGTAATAAAACATTTTTAGCTTATGCCCAGCAACAAATAAGTAAAGCTACTGGACTTAATAAGAAAATGAATTGGGAAAAGAATAAGGTTGAAAGAAAAGATTTACTTGATTTTTGTTATGTTTTAGAAGATGAAAAATCAATTCCGTGGAAAAAATGGAATGATTATGGTGGTAAACATCTTTATGAAGAGAAGTTTATTGGAGCTGTAAATATACCAAACGCTAAAGATACATATGCTTTATTTTATGATGGTCAAGCAGAAATGTATTTTAGTGAAAAACATAGTGCTGATGGGAGAGAAAAAATTAAACAATATTTTAAATCAATTGATAAACCATTAGGTTTTGGTTATAAAGGATTAGTTAAGATTGGTGAAGAAGATGAAAACGGTAAAGTTAATTATGGAATATCAAACCAATTAAGATTATCTTCAATCCCAAAAGGTGAAAAATCATTTGCAACTATTGTATATAATAAAGATGGATACACAGAGTCCATGAAGGACTTCAAATCATATCAGGAGTGGCTTCAAAACAGAAACACTCAAAGATATGTGGATATAGAAAATCACAAACAGATGATCGATGGAAAAAATTGTTTGCACCTTGTTAGATTAATTGAGACTGCTAAGGATATCGTGGAAAAAGGTGATATTATAGTAAGACGAAATAATAGAGATGAATTGCTATCAATTAGACAAGGAAAGGTTAATTTAGAAGAGCTTATTACTAAATCAGACAGTTTATTAAAAGAAGTTGGTAAAAAATTTGAGGAATCGAATCTCCCAGAAGATTTGGATAAGTCTATTATAAATAATTTATTAATTGATCTTAGAATTAGATTTTATAATTCTTAAGAATTCATCATAGTTTTTATCTATAATAAAGATAAATTTATAACCCAACTCTGTACATGCTTTTTGTTTAGCTAAGTTTTTCTCTAAATCTTTTTTAAATGTATAATTTGATTTGATTTCTATAATTAAGTTTAAAGGTTTATAATAAAAGTCTGAAAAATATACTCTATCTATTTCATTGAAGAAATATTTAATTGTAATACCTCTTTCTATTTGTATATTTTTGACTACACATAAATCTAAAAAATTTTTCTCATAAGTTCCTCTATAATTAATATTTAACATTGGATGATTTTTAATTTTAAATCCTGATTTTTGTTGTTTTTCATGTATTTCTAATGTTTGAATTGGGTATTTTGTCCCATATAATTCAATATTCGTTTGATTAGCTTTATCTTTAATTTCTTTATTATTTAAAACACATTCCACACCATATTTTTCTAGATTTGTTTTCTTTTGTTTATCTTGTATTATTTTTAATTTAGATGGATAAATAACTCCATATGTTTTAATATTAGTTTCTTTAATTTGATTTTGAACTTCTGGATTTTTAAGATTAGATTCATAACCAAAATTCTCCAAGTTGGTTTGTTTGGTTTTCTCTTTAATTTTTTTAGATTGTTGTGGGTATTCAACACCATAAAGTTCAATCATAGTTTTCTTACTTGATTCTCTATTATTATAGTTTTCATCACCATAACGATCTTTTTTAGTTTGTTTTATTTGATCAACATCTCTATAATTTTCATCCCCATATTTTTCTAAATTAGTATTTTTAGTTTTTTTCTTACATTCTTCAGTTTGCCAATACCATTCAGTACCATATTTTTCTTTAAATGTTATTTTTAATTTTTCTTTAGAACATTTACCATTACAACTGTAATATCCATATCTTTTAATATTTTGATTATAAATCCCATATTCCATAGTTTTTATAATTCCACATATATCGCATTTAATCTCAACAAAAGCAGTACTCCAAATAGTTAAGTCCTTGACATTCACTATTATTTCTTCACCTTTTTTACATATGTAACCTAAATCTCTGTAATATTTTAAATTCTTACCACTTAATTTTATTGTCGTTTTTTCAGATATTATCATAATAAACTTGTTTTATTCAAATATAATCAGTATATTTGTACTTGTAAATATTTTAATTACAGATATTTGATGTGAAGATTATGGAAGTTTATGTTAAATTTTATGATCATTATGAGGGCGAAAAACCTAAAGAATGTATTAAACCCTATGATGGATGTATTAGATTTGAAAATGTTGATACTGGCGAATTATATTTCCTTAAATCAAGGCAAGTTGAAGGATTACAAATAATGGATGGTCCTTTTTATAAAGATAAAATTTATAAAGCTGAGTTTAATAATGGGTTAATAGATATAAAATATTAATATGATTAAAAGAGAACCATATATTGAAATCCATGATACAAAATATTTTAAAGAAGATATTGAGAAAATGGATAAAGAACAATTAAAAATGATTTGTTCTTTTATTGAGAAAGAAAATCACCTGAATTGGATTCAAGATATTGTTAAAGAAGAATATAAACACATTATTGATAATATATTATGGAAATTACAATAACAATTAAAGATAATAAAACAAGAATTCATAAAGCTGCTATTGATGCTTTTTTTAATGGTGAGATTGATATTATTAAATTTTATAAAGTTATTATTGAAGAATCTGATTATGTTAAACAATTATTAAAAAAATAAATATGAATTATAAAATTATACAAGACGAATATAAATTCAGAGAATTTATTGAATGGTTACCAGAATTAGAAGTTGGAGAATGTTATTATATAACACTTTTTAGTCGTAAAAAATACTTTAACGAACCAAATGAAAACATTAAGTCTGATAAATCGCAACTTAAGAGGGTAACTGCGACTAATAAGGAATACATTTACGATAAAGTTAAACAAATGGAAACTGAAATTGGTTCATATAAGAATAATGGATTTCCAATTCCACAAGAATCTTTAGCTTTATATGTATCACCAAATCCAAGATCAATGGTTAAAGCTACTAAAAATGCTTTAAAGAAGTTTGTTGATTTAATTACAAAGGATTATGATGGTTATAATCCACATGCAATTGTAATGTCAGAAATTCAAACAGCTGGAAACAGAAGAATCTATATGGATTTTGATTTTGATGGAATTAATCCACAAGCATTACATTTAAATATTGACGAAACAAAGATCAACAGAGATTGTATAACTTATATTCAAACAAGAGGTGGTTGTCATGCTTTGGTTAAATTAGAAGATATTAAACCAGAATTTAAAAACAGTTGGTATAAACACTTAAGTTCACTTGAAGGTTGTGATATGAAAGGAACTGATTCACTACTAAATGTTGTTGGATGTTGTCAAGGTGGATTTACACCAAAGTTTGTTAATTCTAATTTTTTAGAAGAATTACCATTTTAATAAATAAAGATGTTGTCAAATATAATTGGTGAAGTAATATCTCGTAAGTGTATTGAACTTGAGCCATCATTTTTAGATTCAAATAATATTGTTTGGAAAATTATCAATGATAAGTGGATTGGTAAAAGAAGTGTTTGGACTTTTGATTTTAGATCGTGTTGGCTTGAAGATACAACAATTGATAATGTAAAATCTTGGTGGTGTGGGGTAGATTCAGATTATGAAGAAATTTTTTATAGAAATTAAATATTTTACTTGCAACTATAAAAATAAATAAGTAGTTTTGCATCTGTAAAAAACATTTATGAAAAAACTAATCTTATTATTCTCACTAATTACTTGTAATTTATTATCACAAGTCTCAATATCAAATCTAATTGCTAATTACCCATTTAATGGAAATGCAAATGATAATTCTGGTAATAATCTTAATGGAATTATAAATGGTGCAACATTAACAACAGATAGATTTGGAAATAATAATTCAGCTTATTATTTTAATGGCAAATCAAAAATAACAATTCCTTATAATTCGTTATTAGATTTTGATACAATTAAAAGTGTTACAGTAAGTACATGGATACAAATAAATAATAATTTTAATAAATTTAAATTCTTTATTTCTTATGGGTGTGGTGATACAATTGGTAATGGTGGTTTCCAATTAGGTATTGATGTACCACCTATGAATTTATATTATGAATTCGGTTCAGTATATTATGGAACAACAAATATGTATGATAGCACATGGCATTGTATAGCAATTGTTTTTAACAGAACAATTGATTCAGCCGTAATGTATATGGATGGTTCTTTATTAAAGAAAGTTTATATTCCAGATTCTATTAGTTATACACCATCTTGTAAAAACGATTTTTTTATTGGTGGGGAAAGAAATAATGATACATGTCATTATTTTATTGGTAAAATTGATGATGTTAAGATTTTTAATAGAGCTTTAAATAAAAATGAAGTTGCTTTATTGTGTGGTAGTGAATTAAATGCAACAAATATTGATGATTATAATATTTATCCAAACCCATCAAATGATCATTTTAAATTAGATATTAATTGCGATTATAAAATAATTGTTAAAAACATGATGGGTCAAATTGTATTAAATGAATATATGACAAAAGAGAATAACACAGTTAAACTACAAGAAAGTGGAATCTATATCATTGAAAGATATGATCTTAATAATAAATTATTAAATATTAAACGAATAGTATTGCTATAATATGTTAAAATTGTTAAATTATTTGGTAGATTCAGATATATTATATACCTTTGTAGTATGAAAAAACTAAAGGAAGTACCAGCTTGTAAAATTTCAGATATTATTAAGCGTTTGGAAGAACTTAAGAAAGAACATGGCGATATTAATTGTGTTGTTTCTGAGAATCATGATTATTGGGGTAGTTTTGAAACATATATTGATAACCATAATTTAAGTTTTTCAGATCATACACAACCACAAGGACCTAAATCTGGTGTATCAGAAAAAGCAATTGTATTTAGTGTTGATGGTAGATTATAATTTAAAATTATTTAGATAATGGAAACGAAAATAAAATATTCAAAAAGTGAAGCTATAGAAGCTACTAATGATTTCCTTAAGAAAGTAAGTGAATTAGAAAAAGAATTTGGGTTGAGTATTAATTCTGATACTGGTGATATCTATATTTCTTACAAAACAAAAATAGGAAAACCTTATTGGGATACCGTTAAAATTGGATGGAAAGGGGATGGAACTGGATTAAAAGTAACTGAAGTAATAAAAGATAAAGAATTTTTTAGACAACAAGGATTGGCTAAACTAAATGAAGACGAAATTAAAGCACTTGGTTTAAAAAAATAAGTAATATGAAAACAACTGAAAAGAAATATACAAGAGCACAAGTTTTTGAATTCAATGAATATGATTGGGTATTTGAAAGATTTAGTGGTTACGGTGGTTTAAGAAATAAAAATGCAGATTCACCAGAATATGATAAATGGATTAGTAATGATGAAGAACATGAAAGAGCATGTATAAAAAGAAGTTATGAAGAAGATTTTAAATTAATTTCATCTTTTTGTGATGATGTTATTTGGAAAGAAAGAAATAACCATATTCATAGTGATAATATTCATGAATTCTTAAACAAGAAATATTTTAAAAATGAAAAATAAAGAAACCATATTATGTTCAGCTGTTAATTATTATGGAACAATTGTTTGTGGTAGAAGACATAAAGATTGTTATAATACAATAGAAGGTCTTTTACATAATGATCATGAACCTGATAGAAATGATCAGGGTTTTGTAACATCATTAAATAGATTTGTAGATAGAAAAGAAGCATTATTAATGGCAAAAGAAAATAAACAATTAGTTCATAAAATGTTTGATAATGATGCAGATCCAAACAGAGAATTAACAAGTGAAGATTTATTTGGAGTGGATGAATTATAAAAATATAACAATATGGAAAAATATATAATTAAGAACGAAAAAACTGGGAAATTTATAGGAATAGACCTATCAACTGGTGGTTATCCTTATGATACAAACATTGAGAATGCAAAGATTTGGTCTAATAAATTAGATGCTTATAATTATTGGCAAACTATGAATGAAACACAATGGTCATTAAATAAGTTAGTTTTTGAACTTACAGAAATAAATTGGTATGATATTAAGAAATAACTTGACAATATCAAAAATTAGTAGTATCTTTGTAGAATAAAGCAATATTTATAATAAAATGAAAACAATTAATAACATCCTTTTAGTCCTTAGTTTATGTTTACTAGTATTAGTGAACAATGAGGGCTATTGTGTTATTTGAAGATAAAATTAAATAAGAATTAACATGAAAACCCTTAATCGTAAAAAGTTAAGGGTTTTTTTATTATATAAAAAGTTGATGTGCTTGAGTGGTGAAAAGAATAATCTGCAAAATTATTAGGGAAACCTCATCGTTGGTTCAAATCCAATCATCAACTCAAAATTGCTCTTTAGCTCAGTGGTAGTAGCACTTCTATTACAAAGAAGGGGTCATCTGTTCGAATCAGATAAGAGCAACAAAATATGCAGCAGTGGTGGAAATGGCTATACACGAAGGACTTAAAATCCTTTGCCTTTACTGGATTGAGGGTTCGAGTCCCTCTTGCTGTACGAATAATAACATAGTCCCATGGTGGAATTGGTAGACACACATCACTTAGGATGATGCGCTGAAAGGCATAAGAGTTCGAGTCTCTTTGAGGTTACTAGATATTTATAGTTATATGAAATTACTTGAAACATATAATAATGTCTTAAATGAAGCTAAAAGTGAATTAGAGAGGTTAAAAGATAATAAAATACCTTTAACTGATGAGGAAAGAGAAGAAGTTATGAAAGCTAAGGCTGTGTGGCATTATAGTCCACAAAATAAACCAACACCAGCGATATGGAAGAGTAAAAATCCTAAAACTGGTGAAATAACCTATGGTTGTGAAACACATAGAGTATACCAAACTAGAAAGTCATTAAAAGCTGCAATTAATGCTTTTCATAATGTTGTAAAAGATACGGCTTAATTATATGAAAGAATTTATAAGAAAACGTCTTAGAGAGGAACTAGATACAGATAAAACTGCTGTAATAGAAATTACAATACCTTTAGCTTATATATCTTCAGACAAGTATTATTACCAAGCTGTACCATATTGGAAAACTTTTGCTAATAGAATTTTTGTTACCAAAGGTAATGGTTCTGCATCTATATCAACAAGAAACATAAAAGTTTTAAAAACATTTGATTATGATCAAAAAGAAGAAATACAAAATTATCTTAATCAACTGAGAAGTAAAATATCATCTTGATTTATTTAATAAAATATACTATATTTGTAATATGAATATAGATGATAAATCAAAACCAAAAATCAGACCATTAGATAAAGAGTTAAAAGAACTTGGATTTAATGAAGAACAAATCAAAACAATTCTTGAATGGGTTGATACAATTCCTATAAGAATTTATGGTGGGGATGAGATTAAAGTAGAAGTTAAAAAAGGAACTGTAAGAGTTAATGAACATCTTATAAATCCAGATGATTTATCGTTTAATAAATTACCACACGATTTAAAAATTTATTACCAATGGGATAATGGTTATTTTTATAATCCGTTTGAAATACCAGATGGTACAGTATTATATAATCCATTCAGAGGTGAACCATTAAGACATAATGAAGGTGGTAAACCAACACCAGCAACTGATATTAATGGCGAGAAAATAATGCGTAATCCATTCAATGGAAATATTTGTGCTAAATTTTTATTTGAAAATGGTATAGCACTTAAACGATGGATAGTTAATGATAATAATGAATGGGAAGAAACTGATATTCAACAAGATTGAAATTATTTTTAATTATTTTATTAAAATACTTGCATATATGAAAATAATGTAGTATCTTTGTATCATAAATAATTTACACTTTTAAAAAATAGATTATATTTATAATAAAGAAATGAGAAATTTAAACAACATATTTGATTTTAACTTTGAAGCAACTGAGGCAGATTTTAGCCATCAGAAGGTCAGTTATTGTCAAAATGTTAGATAAAAACATATAACAAAATTAAATTGATGAAGCCTGACCTAATAAAGTCAGGTTTTTTTATTTTATATGGATTCGTAACATAAAGGTTTATGTATCGGACTGAAAATCCGAGAATGCTGGATCGTTACCAGCCGACTCCACAAAAAATATGGCCCTATCGTCTAATGGCTTAGGACGACTCACTTTCCATGAGTAAATTTCGGTTCGACTCCGTGTAGGGCTACAACAAGTTCTTTGAAATAATATTAATTATAATATCCAAGTATTGTTTGGATGATTTAGGTTTGAAATAATTTTGTTTTGAGACATCTATAATACAAAGTGATATTTCATTTTCAATACATTTTTGAAATTTATTTGAATCATTGTTTTGAATTTGATTTAATTTATCAAAACCATATATTGGTTCATAATGAAAAATTCCATTAAGTTCAAACGCAAGTTTCAATGAAGGTATATAAATATCCAATTCACTATTAATTGTGTCCTTTCTGTTAAAATGAACTTCTAAATTAGGATATAATTTAGTAAGTTGTTCCTCTAACCAAAATTCAAGTTTTGATCTACGATTACCTTTTGTTTTATGTGTATTATGATAACTCACAGCACAAGATTTGGAACAAAAATGATTCGGTGATTTTTTAATTTGATTAGGTAATTTCTCAAATACAATATCACATTGTTTACAATTAACTTTTTGTTTAGTTTTTTGACCAATTGTTTGGCATTTTTTTGAACAATATTTACCTTGAACAACTTGTTGTGGGTTTAATACTTTTTGAATTCTAGATTTTTTTAAATGAAATGTTTTCATGCAAATATAACATTCACATGGAAGTTTATCATCAGATTTTGAATCATTAAATTCTTTTTGGGTGTATAATGGTTTCATAATTAATATTATTTATATATAAATATCTGGTAAGAATAGAAAAGACAAATTCGATTCTCATGCGGAATACAAATAAGGGTTATTAGGGGAGTTTGGTCGTCCCTGCCTCACTGTCTATGAGGAGATCATCGGTTCAAATCCGATATAACCCGCACAAATTTAAATAAGGGGTTTGGGATTGCTAGGGTGGTCACTTCACTTGCAATGAAGAAAAACAGATGGTTTCAAATGCCATAAGCTCCACCAAATTAATACTTGCAATAATAAAATATTATAAGTATATTTGCATTATGAAATTTATTTTACAACCACTAGCTAATTCTGTTATTAAAATGATTAATAATACTAAGAATGAAAAGGATCTATTATTAATATTTTCATTTGGATTATATTTAGATAATTTTGCAATAAGAAATTTTAAAATTTATTTGGATTAAAAAAATATATGGTTCTGTAGCTCAATCTTGTAAAAGACTCAGAAATGAGGGTAGAGCAAAGCCGTGAAAAGCTTGTGTTGTTAGTTCAAGTCTAACTGGAACCACAAAATGAATTTATCTCATTATCAACAAGTTACAATAATTCATTAAAATTTTATTGCGGGATTCAAATATTATAGGTAATTTTGTACTTGTAAATAAAAACATATAAATTATGAGCTTTTTAAAAAAACTATTAATTAAGGAAGAATTTCTTGAAAAAGAAACTCCAGTAAAAGAAGTGAAAAAAGAGAGTAATTCAACTCTTAAATTTCCTTCATCTAATACTACAACTATTAGTAAAACACCAGAAAATCACATTTTACCAAAAGGCGAACTATTAACACAATCATGTGAACAACATATGGATAAGTTGTTGGATGTTTATCAAAAAGCTTTTGATAAATTAAATAAAGATGGTTATGATTTTTATGAATATATGGATGGAGTATTCACAGTAGATGAAACTTGTAGTAATCCAATGGCACATACTATGCAATTTAAAATGGCAAAAAATACGAATCCATCTGTAACAAAAGATTCATTATTAACTGATGCTGAATATTATAAAACAGAAATTAATAAAACTTGTGATGGTTATGTAATAAATGGTAATAATAAAAAACAAGAATTATTAAATCAAAAAACAGAAGAAAATAATTCATTAACAAATGAATTATCAATGCTTCAACAACAAGCAGAATCAATTAAAATTCAAATTGAAGATAAACAAAACAAATTAAGTAAAATTGATGACAAGTATTTACCACAATTAAATGAGGTAGATTGTAAATTAATTGCTAATGAAGCAGCTAAAAATAAAATTATATCAACAATTGATCTTATTAAAACTGGAATAGAAACTAATATTAAATAATAACTTATGTACAAAACAAAAAATGAAGTATTAGAAGATTGGTTACGAAGTATTATTGAATTTTCAACCAGACATAAAAGAGGTACAGATGAACAATCTTATTTAAAATCTGATTTGGAAAGAATTGAACAATTAACTGAAACAGCTAAAACTATTTTAAATTCAAATAAGGAAGAATATTCATACTATGATATTGAAAAAATAAAATTAAAAGAGTTTAAAGAAGGAATCGAAAAAATAACTAAAAAATAATATAAATAAAAACAAATATATGGAAGCAACAAAAGTACAATTAATGAATCTACCAATCTTAAAACATTTAGATTTAGATGTAAATTCACTTACTAAAAATACAAATAACCAAATAACTAAATGGAAAAAAGGTGAAAAACCAGTTTTTAATTTATTAAAATTAGGTATAATTGGTGCATTTGGTTATGCATTATGGGTTTATGTATTACCACCAGTTTTACAAATAGTAGGACAAGTGTTAGGTGCAATTGCTGGGGTTGCTTTAGTGGGTCTTGCAATTGCGTTTGCACCAGTATTTTTTAGATGGGTTAGAAGAATGGTTCGTAAAGGTCATGAAGTATTAATTAAGAATGATCCGTTTGGTGAATTAGCTATCCAATTAAATAAAATGATTGAAAATGCTAGGGAAACAACTAAAGCTAAAGCAAATATTCGTTCATTAGAAAGTGAAATGAAACAAGGTGCTGCAAATGCTGAAAAAAAAGTTGATGATGCTCAGAAAGAAATTCTTAAGAAACAAAAGAAAGCACAAGATTTAAAAACATTAATTGATACTAATCTTAAAACTAAAGGTGAAAAATATAAACAAGAAGATGAGTATGTCGAATTACAAGCAGAATTTAGTAAATTACTTGCTGATGCAAACCGCATTGGTATTGAAATGGGACAATCAAAAGATTTTATCACTAAATACGGTACAAGAGCTGCAATTATGAAAAAAACAGCACAAAAATTAACATTTGCTGAATCAGCAATTGAAATTAAAATTGAAGATTTCAGATCATCAATTGGAATGTTAAAAGCAGATTATGATTTTGGACAAAAAGCAAAAAGTGCAACAGAAAAAGCAAAAAGTGCTTTAGGTTTAACTGCTGGTTGGGAACGTGATTTTGCTTTAGAGGTCATCATGTCAACAATTACTGATGACATTGCAATTACAGCAAGCAATTTAAAGGATATTGATAAAGTAACATCTCAATATTCATTAGATAATGATGAATTATTTAATAATTTAAATGTATTAGCTGATAATATTAAAACTGGTAAGGAAGTTACACCAGATTCTAAGAAGTATAATAATCCTGATTATAAATTAACTTCGGAAGATAAAGTTAAAAGTAATGGGTTAGCAGATATTTTTTAAAATAAATTTGGTAAATTAAAAAATAATGCTTACCTTTGTAAAATAAATTAAAAACAATATAAACAAATAAAAAAAAACAAAAATGGAAACAAATCAAAACAAAACATGGTGGGGTAAACTCACTGGAGTAGCTAAAGGATTAATTATCACAGTAGTCTTAATTATTGCTGGATTGGGTATTTATTGCTTTGCACCTGGGCTTATGGTATCACAATCAAAAGACCTTGAAGCATTACAATTGGATAATACTAAAATTGATAATGTAGTTAAAGGTGCTTTACTACCAGTAGCAAGTACTGAATTATCAAGTGAAGTATCAAATAAACCATTAATTCGTATTGCAGAATATGCATGGAATGGTAACAGTGGTATGATTGCTGCAAATGGTGGGGCAAAAACAACTGAAGGTTCATTAATGGAAAAACAAGGTGTAAATCTTGAAATAGTACAAGAAGACATGGTTGGTGGTTTACGTAGTATGCAAGTTAAATTCGTTGAAGAATTTGATAAAGGTGCTCAATCACCACAATCAGATAAATCAGCACCTATTGTTTCAGTTATGGGTGATGGTGGTCCTTTTTATGTGACAACATTACAACAAGCATTGGATGAAAAATTTGGTAAAAATAAGTATCATGTACAAATCGTTGGTGCAATTGGTGCATCTTATGGTGAAGATAAATTGATCGGTCCTCGCTTATGGAAAGACAATCCAAAATCAATGGAAGGTGCTTTAATTTCAACTGTTGTTGGTGATGGTGATCATATGTTAGCATTAAACTTTATTTTTAGTAATAAAGGTCTAAAAGTTAATCCTGATGTTACAACTTATGACCCACATGCTGTTAACTTTGTGGCTTCAGAAAATGATGATTATATTAATTCGGTTAAAGAATTGATTAAATCACAAAATGCTGGATTTACAGTTCCATTAAAAGAAGTTATTGATGGTAAATTAACTGGTAAAACAATTAATAAGAAAATTGATGGTGCAACAACTTGGACACCTGGGGATAAAATCGCTTTTGATGCCCTAACTGGTTTCACAGATGTTGTTTCAACAAAAGATTACATCAATCAAATGGCAACCACATTAATTACAATTAAAGAATGGGCATTGCAAAATGACAAGACTGTTATTAATATTCTTAAAGCAACTTATACAGCAAATAATCAAATTAAACAATATGATCAATGGGCTGTTAAAGCTTCTGAAGCTGTTGCTAATGTTTATTCTGTTAAAGATGCTAAGTATTGGTATGACATGTTTAAAGGTCAGAAAAAAACTAAAGATGGTCTAGATTATAATTTAGGTGGTACAAGGGTTTTAACCTATGCTGATGCAAAACAGTATTATGGTATGGGTGTTGATGGAATTAACCGTTATAAAGCAGTTTATGAACAAATTTCAAGTTATTTAACTGAACTTAATCCTTGTGGATTTAATGAGAACTGTAAAGATGGTGTTGTTCCTTATGGTGATGCTGTAAATACATATTTCTTATCACAAGCTGGTAATGATATTGATGAAGGAAAATCTGAGAAGATCGATTATTCAGCAACTAAAACTGAGGTTATGGCTGATGGAGCTTGGAATATCACTTATGCAAGTGGTAGTGCTGAGATTCAAGGATCTGAACATGATTTACAAGCAATTTATAACTTATTAGTTCAATCTGAAACAACTAAGTTAAGTATTGTAGGACACACAGACAACAGCGGAAATGCTAATTCAAACTTGTCTTTATCTAAAGAAAGAGCACAAAGTGTTGTTAATTACTTAACAGGTCGTGGAATCCCAGTATCACGTTTCCAATTAATTGATGGAAAAGGACAATCTGAACCAATCGCTGATAATAAAAGCGCAAATGGTAAAGCTAAAAACCGTAGGGTAGAGATCAAACTTTTAAAATAATTAAATATTATATAAATCAAGTTAAGGGGATAATGATAACAAAGTTATCCCCTTTTTTAATAAAATGATACTAAGAAGTCAAAAAATACAAAAGAAAATCATTAGTCTTTTAAACAAACAGATTAAAGAAAGTAGTAAACATTTTCCTGAAGGTAAAACAAAAGATAATGAAGATGATTTTTATTGGGATATGTTTGAAGCTCTTGAAAAATTAAAGGATATTGATTATAAAAATCTTGATTTAAATAAATTAACAAGAGTAGTTGTAAACCAAGGAAGCTCTGATTATTATATGTGTGAAGAATCAACATGGAATATAAATAAAGGTTATTATCCAATACTATTTGAAAATAATTTAAAAGGAAGAAATATTAAATCAAGTGATTATATGATCACATTTATGAAATTTAAAAAATAAACTATGAAAAAAGAAAAGAAATATAAAGTTAAAATTCATTTATTAGAAGATAATATGACATCATCAATAAAAGCTTTATCATTAGCAAATGAAATTGGCGGTAAAAGAATTACTTCAAGTAAAGGTGGCGGTTCTTGGAAATTAGTTAAAGAATTTATTTGTGAATTAACATTAAATGAATTAAAAGAATACGAAATTAAAGATAAAAAATTAGTTAAATAAAATTTATGAAAAAACTATTATTACTATTAAGCTTAACATTGTTCTCAGTAACAATTAAAGCACAAGAAATTAAAACAAAAAATATTAATCCTTATTTATCTTTAGGATTATCAATTACAAATAACAATGACTTTTTAACAAGTTCATACCCTTCACTTGAATTTGGATTATCAGGAAATTATATTTCTGGTAGTTTGGTATTTGGTAGAGGATCATTAAAAGGTATTGCTGAGAAAACAGATGTTATTAACAATTATTTTTATGAATTAAAAACAAGTTATTCAATTCCAGTTAATGATAAAATAATTGCTTATCCATTATTAGGTATTGGGCAATATATTAATACAAAACATTCATTTATTGAATATGGTGCTGGATTTAATTATATGTTTAATGATAAAGTATATTATTTTGCTCAAGCAAGTAATTGGGATAATTTATGGTATGTAAGTCAAGGATTAACATTTAATTTTTAAATATTATGAAAACAATAAAAATAATAGTAGCTGAAAATAAAATATTAGAAAATTCTAATTTTGAAAACAGATTTAATTTTCCAGAGAATGGTTTATTACCACAATCACAAGTTGATTGGGTTGAAAAACTTTCTGGGTCTGATGAAGAAAATATTGAAATAGTAACAACAAGTATTTATATTCTTGAGGGTTGTGAACGATATTTTAAATTAAGTAATTATAAAGTTATTTTTAGTGATGGAATAATAGAGAAAGATGTTACTGATGAAAATGACGGAAATTTTATCTATGAGTTATTTGCAAAACCTATGAAACAATTAACATGGGCTGGAATAGATTTATAAAATAAAAATATGGAATACACAATAAAATTTGGATTGGATATAATAAGTAAACGAAATCTTATTAGCAGAAAAAATGGTGAAATTGATTTAACTGTTGAAGCTGATCTTGAAGATCTAAAAAGAACAGATAATGAAAAAGTTTTAAAACAAATGATTCATAAAGATGTGCAATCAAAATTAAAACAAAAAATATTTAATATTGAAATATTAGAAATAAATGAAAAAATTATTAAGCATAGTTAAGCCTTTTGAAGAATTAAAACAATTAAATAAATTAACTATTCTTATTGGGTGGTTAATTGTACTATTTACATGTTGGATTATTTCAGGATTAGAGGGGAGTACACATCTGTTCCCGACACTCCCGCAAGTATTAAATGGATTTCATGATCTTTGGTTTCAAGGATTAATACCGCATATTGGAAGCTCATTAGCCTTATTCTTTCAATCTGTATTATATTCAATTTTAATATCATTAACATTTTGTTATTTATCACCATTGCCATTATTAAAACCAATTGCAACATTTGTATCTAAATTAAGATATCTTCCATTAACTGGAATATCATTTTATTTATCAATATTAATTTCTGATGCAAGACATTTACAAGTTGGTGTGTTAGTTATTTTTATGAGCACATTTTTAATAACATCATTATTAGGAATGATAAATGAAATACCACAAGAAGAATTTGATCATGCAAGAACATTAGGTTGTAACAGATGGGAGATCTTATGGGAGTTGATTGTAAAGGGTCGTATAGATTATGTTTTTGAATTAATTAGGCAAAATTTAGCTATTGTATGGATGAGTTTGGTTAGTATAGAATCAATACTTGTAGCAGCTGGAGGTCTTGGATTTCTTATAAAAAATAGTGATAAACTTGGTAGTTCTGGGAAAGTTATAGCCCTCCAAATAGTAATTGTTTTAATTGGATTATTATTAGATTATTTGTTAACAAAAGGAAGAAAAATATTATTTAGATATTCTAAATTTTAAAATTTATCTCTTTTTATAACTCTATTCGTATATGAACATAATGGTTGAAGATTAGAATAATGATTTAATTTAATCATCTCTTCTTCAGCTTTAGCTGAACTCAATGGTATAATATGATCAATATCCCACCCATAATTATATTTACCAGATTTATATAAACCATAATTTTCCCAATTCATCCATGGTTCAAACTTTGATTCTATGTATCTCATAAATTCTTCATAAGAACACCCTAAAATTTCATTAGTTTTTGATTTTTTAGTATACCCTTTTTTTCTTAATACATTACCAATTGATGAGCGCATATCTAATTTTAAACGATAAAGAATATCTGTTTTTCTACGTTCTTTAACATAAAGAATTTTCTTATCTTTATTTCTAAGATACCAAGATTTATTCATTGCTTTATAATATTGTGGGTTATTTTTAATTAAATTAGTATGATAGGTTTTAATTTTATCAGAATTTTCTTCACGATATGTTTTACTATAGGATTTTATTTTATCATAATTCTTGGTTTGGTAATTTTTAATTCTAGAATTATCACATTCTTTACATGAATTTCTAAAACCATCTCTAGAATCTTTTCTCGCATAAAAATTATTAGTGTTTAATTCCTTTTCGTCACCACATTTTTTACATGTTTTTTTATTACATTTCTTCATAAATTATATTTCAATACGTTTATCAATGATGTTATTCTTTAATAAATCTTTATATATTAATCTTTCAACATATTTTGATTTATTATTGTGAATTTCATCCATTTTATTGAATAATAATGGATTGATTGTAATGCTGAATTTAATCTTGCATTCTTCTGGTTTTAGATGTTTTCTACTCATACTCATAAATATATAGAAATATGATAAAAATCGGATAAATTGTTAAAATAATGAGAAATATTTGCATATATCAAACTTAATAGGTATATTTGTATTTTAATTAGATATTCAAAAATGTAAAAATATGGAAGAACAAACACTTAATAAAATAAATGAATTAAAAGAAATTTTAAATGAATTACCAGAAATGAGATGGAATATTTCAGAAGATTCTGGATATTTTGGTGATGAATGGGATAATTGGGAACACATGGATGAAGAAGAAAGATTTGAATATTTTTCTAAAATGTTTTTAACAATTAAAAAATTAAAAGATAAGATTGAAAGTTTATAAATTATGGAAATTAAATATACAACAGATGGAAAAAAAGTTATTGTAATTGGTAGCTTAAATTCACAAGAAAAAATTGTACAGGAAATATTTATTGTTGATGGGGGTGAAATTCCATCTGGTGAACATTTTGTTGTTAAATCATTGCATGATGCTCCAGCGGTTTCGTGGAAGGAAAAAAATTTAAAAGAATTAGAAGAAAAATATGAAAAATTAAAATTTGAATATGATAATAATATTAAGGTTTTAAATAATAAATTAAGAAATGAATCTTCTGTTTTAAAATTAAAATTACAAAGTTTAACTAAATTAAGTGAAAATATTAAACCAGAAAGTTTTAATAGAATATTAGATTTTATGTCTGGTAATATTACACATGTTGTTATTGATTCTTATAGTGGGGTTGAAATAAAAGAATTTAATAAAGCTATTGAACAAACGGAAGATTATGATTCTTCTAAGATTAAACTTTGTACATTATATGGAGTAAGTGATGGTAATATAGAATATTATATTAATAGTTATTCTGATGGAAGTGGACATGGGAAAGTTCAAATTAAACCATTTTGTTCTTATGAAGAAGCTTTTGATTATGCAAAAGAACTAATCATAAATAAGTTTGATAAATATCCTTCAATTAGTCTAATTAAAAATTCATCAAGTCTTAATTTTGATTTGGACTCTGAAAAAGTTAAACAATTTTATATTACTCAGAATAATGAAATTGAAAAAAGAATTGTTGAAAAGTTAAAAGAAATTGAAGAGTATAAATCTAAAATAGTTTTCCATTATGAATAGTTATAAATTAACTGATACCATTTTATACTTAGACAATGTTAGTTTAGGTTATGATAATAAAATAATTCTTAAAGATATTAATCTTATTGAGAAAGATATTATAAGAGAGGATAAAGAAGCTACTGGACAGATTATCGCTGTGATTGGCAGATCTGGTAGAGGTAAATCAACACTATTCAAAGCATTAACAGGTTTATTAAAACCATTATCTGGAAAAATATTAATGACAGATATGAAAACTGATAATACAGAAGATGCAATAGAAGTATCTGAAGGAATGGTTGGTTTTGTTGATCAGAAATATACACTATTCAGACATAAAACAGTTTTTCAAAGTTGTATGTATGCTTTAAGAAAAACGTTATTAAGTTATAGTGAAAAAGAAGCTGGGATTAATATTCAATTAAAAGAATGGGGTTTATTTGAACATAAGGACAAATATCCAGTAGAGTTATCAGGGGGCCAACGCCAAAGAAATGCGATTTGTGAACAATTATTATCATCAAAACATTTTATGATTTTTGATGAACCCTTTTCGGGATTAGATTGTGGGAATATAGAAAAGGTTAAACATTCATTTAACTTAATTCAAAATCAACATGAATTAAATACAATTATATTCTCAACTCATGATATTAATTTAGCTGTTGAATTAGCAGATAGCATTTATGTTATTGGTAAACCTTCTGAAGAAGCTGATTATTCAACTATTGTTAAACACTATGATTTAAAAGAGATGAATCTTGCTTGGAAAGAATTTGGAAATGATCATATTAATTTAGTTAAAGAAATTAAAGAAGTATTATTAAAATCGTAAAAATATGAAAGAAAAATTATTAAAACATTTTTTAAATATTGATTGGAAAGATTATTTTATAAAATTATTTTGGAGGATAATATTTATTCCATTATATTTACCATTAATAATAGTATGTCCACTATTATTTATAGGTAATGGATTAATATGGATTATTAGTGGAGAAAGTTATGTATATGAAATAGAAAATGGAATAGAAAACTATGTAATGTACATTTGGAATGAAACTTTTAATAGGTATAATTCAAACTCAATTTATACTTTTTCAAATTTTATTACTTGGTTCCAAAAAAATATTAAATTTAATAAAAAAGAACAAGTAATAATTTCTGATCCTAATAATATCTTAGATCAATCTTCAATGCAACTTTATGCTAAAAGAGGTCATAAAGTTATGGTGACTGAAAGAACTATTAATAATGGTTATCAAGGTGATAAAGATTATGCAAATAAATATTTGGAAATAGGTAAAATTTACACTGTTGAAGCTATGTGGGTTCATGATTGGAATTCTGATGTTGAATTACAAGAAATTCCAGATAAAAAATTTAATTCAGTTCATTTTATTGATTATAAAGAATAAATGCTAATATTCAGCGGAGATTGGCATGGTGAATTTAAAGATGTCATTAAAGAAATAAAAAGATTAGATTTAAGAGATTGCACTATAATACAATGTGGTGATTTTGGCATTGGCTTTAATCCAAAGAAAAAAGAAATTAAAACATTAGAGTTTTTTAATCATACATTAAAAGCAAGAAATATTAAAATTTATGCTATAAGAGGGAACCATGATGATTTATCTTATTTTAATAATGATGTTTATGGAAATATTACTTTAGTAAAAGATTATTCTGTTCTTAATCTTGAAGGTTTAAATATATTATGTGTTGGTGGGGCAATTTCAATTGATCGTCTCCCGAATCCTGATATTAGAAATATAAATGGCAAACCTTATAAGGGAAGAAAAGAAGGAACAAATTACTGGAAAGATGAAGAATTTGTTTTAGATATTGATAAATTAAAAGATTTAAGAAATATTGATATTATTGTTACACATTCATGTCCTGATTTCTGCCAGCCAATAACTAAAGGTGGAATTGAAAAATGGATTAAACATGATCCAGAATTAAAAGAAGATTGTGATAGAGAAAGAACCAATCATACTAAAATGCATGAAATATTAAAAGAACATAATGTAATTGGTAAATGGTTTTATGCTCACTTTCATTTTCATAATATGGAATTTATAGGTATAACCAAATTTGTATTATTAGACATTAATGAATTTTATGAATTAAGACTTTAAAAAAATTATGTACCACCCAAATAATACCCCACCAAAACATATTGTAGAATTAATGAATGATAATGATTTTAGTGATCATGAAGATTCTGTAATAATTAAAACAGATTTATATTCATTAGTTCAAAAAGAATATTATTATGCAATTCACAAAATGGGTGATAGAGATGATAATTATATTATTTTGAGAGATTGTTCAAGAGAGGATGCAATAGCAATAATTAATGGTATAACTTTAATAAAACATGAAAAAGAAAATTAAAGAAGGGGTTAATATAACAGAAGGAATTAAATTGTGGCAATCCATGTGCAAACATGATAAAGGTTTAATTACAAATACTGGAATTGGTGTTGGTAGCAAATGTGTTTTATGTAATAAAGAAATGACTTAAAAAACAATATTTACATTGTAAATTATAATACAAAAAACAACATATAAGTTTAAAAAATGAAATACAAATCAAAAACAAAGGGAGAATTGATACCATCAATTATTATTGAATTCTATAATATGCCAGATTATGTTTGGTCAAAAGATCAATGGGAAGATAATGGTGGTTATAGGGGATTTTTAAAATCACATGGAATATCAATATTAGATATTAAGAAAATACATAAGGTATTATTAAACCCACAAGATTTTCCAACAACTGTTTGGGAAGGTTAAATTAAATATATTAAAAAATATGAAAACAGAAAAAACTCACAAAAGATTTATTAAGTGTTCACAAAAACTCACTTATTATCAAGAAGTAGAACTGACAACAGAACAACTTAATTTACTTGAAAATGTAGATGGTGAAGATGTACCCCAACGTTCAAGTAATGAAGCATATCACCTTATTCAAGGTCTAATTGATCCCTATAATGTTTTTGATGAAGAACAAGAATACGCTGATTTTGAATTATTAAAAAAATAAATATGAGAAAATACTTAAAAACGGGACAAGAAGTAATTATTGATACTCAAACTGAAACTGAAGTTTTTGTTAGACCAATAATGATCATTGAAGATTATGAAAATAATTTTGAATATGAAGGTGAAATTATCAAGGTAAAACCAAATGAGATTTTTGATAAACCACCAATTGCAAAAATAAATCAAGAGATTACAGAAAAAATTGTCGAACTTGGTAATATTAAAAAAATAATTATTGAAACTAATAAAGAATTATCAAAACTAAATTATGATATTACTCAAACAAAGAAAACTCAAATTAATAATGAAAAATTTATTATTAATAGATCTGAATTACTAACAGCAAAAACTATCGTGTTGTTTCCAAGTGGTAAAATCGAACCAATGAGATTAGAGAGTGGTAATTTTAGTAATTTTAGAGGTTTAAAATTATCATTGTCTATTGACATATATAATGGAGAAGAGTCAAGTTGGGGTTATAAATTATATTTTGATTCTGGATATAATGTTTCTGAACATTTGAGTAAAGAAAATGGATTCTTAATAAATCCAACTGAAGAAGAGATAATGGAAATATGTTTTAAACGTCAAACCATTAAGAAATTTGATGATTGGATAATAAAAAGAACTGATGACAAGTATTTAACATCAGAAAATATAATGGAAAAACAAAAACTTATTAAATCTGATAATGAAGTTGAAATTGTAAAATTAGAGAATGAAATTAAACAAACAACCGAAAAATTAAATAAACTTAAGGAATAGATATGGAAAATATAAATGTTGAAAAACTAATTGAAGATATTTGTTTAGTTGATCCTAAATACAAATCAGATATAGAAAAACTTGAAAAAGAATATGTTTGTGAAATATCATGTTCTATTGAAAAACATCATACTTTACAACATACTTATTTTTATGAGATTGATTTTGGAAAAGAAGAAAATTTTTATATTGAAATTGAATCTGGAATAAACAACGGAACACAATTGAATAGTGCTGAATGGGGAACAAATACTTTAAGTAAAACAAAAACTGTCGAAGTGCTTAAAGATATTATTTTTAATGAAGAAGCATTTGATTGGTGGTATAATGGGAAAGAAGAAAATAAAAGTTTTACAAAACAAAAAGCTAAAATAATATTTGAAAGAGAAAAGAATAAACTTTTTGAATTACATAGAAAACAAAGTTATGATAATTATGTAACTGGAGGTGGAACAAACAAAACTGATAAATACTATAAAGATGAGAGAACAAAATTATCTGATATGGGGGTATTTTGGGAATACGTTTATGAAGAAAAGGAAGTTGATTGTAATTTTATTAAATAATCTGTCAAAATGACATTAACTATTGATTGGTATCATAATTGCTATTATATTTATTTATAAAGTATATAGACTCATGCATCATTAGGGAAACAGATAGCTCGTATGAAGAACCTGAAAACCTTGCTCAGATGATGTATATACTTTATAAATAACAATATATAAAAACAAATAATTTATGAAAGATTTTAATGATAAGGATGATGATGAATTGGAAGAATTCTTTAATTCAATATTTAACAATATGTTTAAAAAAGGTTTTATAAGAGAAAGCTCATATGATCTAAATAATATGGAAGATAACTTAGGAGAACCAACATCAGTAAGGCAATTTAAGGAGAATGGATTTACCTTTGAGGAAAGGATATGGGAAACTGAAAATGGAAGTTATAGAACATATACAACCATTTCAAATTCAATGAATGAAAGAACAAAACCTTTGTTTAAACAAAAAGAATTACCATTAGAAGATCAATTAGCTGAAGCTTTAGTAGAAGAGAGATATGAAAGAGCTGTTGAAATAAGAGATGAAATTAAAGCTTTGAAGAAATGAGTAAATTAAAAGCCCGTAAAGAAGAAATTGCTAAGATGTGGAGAGATTCTGGTTTCTTAAAAGATTTGAAAGGTTTAAATAAAAATGAAAATATTGCTGAATTATTTTGTTGCAAAGCATCACAATTATTAAATAATGAATCTGATAATCAAGAAGATAATACCAAAATAGAAAAATAAATTAAAAAATACTTGCACATATCATTTAACTTTAGTATCTTTGTACTATATTTATAAGAAGAAATGAACAATTTTAACACATATAAAACGTATCAACAACCGCAAGGCTTTGGGAAAAAAGCTTTAATGGACGAGGTATGTTATATGTAATGAAATAAAATTATATAAAATATTTGAAACCCTTAGTCCTAAAAAGATTAAGGGTTTTTTATTTTGTAAAATATCTAGATATAGCTCAGTCGGTAGAGTGGGTGCTTTGGGAGCATCAGGTCGCAAGTTCGAGTCTTGCTGTTTAGACAAAATAATATATCAACAAGGTTCTTGAGAGCTGTTGGTCAAGGTAAAAAAGCCTTGTTGATATTGAAAAGAAATATTATCCTGTCGTCTAACTGGTAGGATACAAGATTTTGACTCTTGTGATGCAAGTTCAAACCTTGCTGGGGTAACATAAATAAAATAAACAATGGGAATAAAGAAAATAAAAGAGTTTAAAGATTTACCATTTGAGGTGGATAAAACTTACATGACAAAATTCCAAATAAAGGAAATGTTTGAGATTAAAGAAATAACGCTTGATAAGGATAATAAACAAATAAGTGTTAAAGGAATATATGAAAATTCAAAACATTTAGGAATATGTCCATTAAGTATTGAAAGATTAATTCCTTTAAAAGAAGAAATTGGTGAAATTGAAATATGTGATAAATGTTTAACTAAAATATAAAATAATGCTCAGTTCCAGAGTGGACAAATGGGGCAGACTGTAAATCTGCTGGCTTTAGCCTTCGGGAGTTCGAATCTCTCCTGAGCAACATAAAAATAAAATGCTGATGTGGCACAGTGGCGACTGCACTGCTTTTGTAAAGCAGTACACAAACACAGGGGTTCGAGTCCCTTCATCAGCTCAAGAAATATAATATGAAAAAGAAAATAAATAATAAGAAAAGATAAGGGACTTGTATAAACCTTTTGAATTACGAGTCTCCATGATAATTTCATGCTCTCGTAGCAAACTGGTTGTAGGCAACGGTCTTTTAAATCGTGGGGTCTGGTTCGATTCCAGACGGGAGCACAAATATTAGCGAAGTATAGCTTAATGGTAAAGCATCAGATTTCCACTCTGAGGATGCGGTTCGATCCCGATACTTCGCTCCCGAAATTAATACTTGCACTATTAAATAATAATAGGTATATTTGCTTTATATAAACCTATAAACTAAAATTATTATGGAATTTAAACATTCAAATCACAACCCAAAAAGAGAAGAAAAATTACTTAAATTATTAAACTCTGATATGTCTTATGAAGATATTGGAAATAAATTTGGTATAACCAAACAAAGAATTAATCAAATTGCCAAAAGACATGGTATTAAGAGATGGGAACAAATAAAAGAGTATAAATCAAAAATATATAATAATGTTTTACAAGATCTAAATAATGATTTACCTCTTAATAAAATATATAAAAAATATAAATTAAATAAAAACATTATTCATCCAATATTCTATGAAAAACAAGATAGTTTAATCAAAAGATTTAGGGATAAAAGAGATAGCACAATAGTTAGTAATTTTATTGGTGGATCTACAGCTAAAGTAATTACAAAACGTAATGATAAGGAATTATTAGATCCTACAAAATTAAACGGTATTAATTATATTTATCAAATTAACACTAAAAATGGTGTTAAAAGATATCCAATGATTGGAAATAGGGGTGCTGGAGAATGTTCATGGGATAAAGATGTTGTTAAATTTATTATAAATAAAAGGGAGAAATCAAAATGGACTTTTATTAAAATTACTGAAGAACTTAATAAAAAAGGTAAAAGAACAGTAACTGGAAAGCAATTCCAAACTCCAAATGTTTATATGAAGTATTTTAATCTTAAACGTAAATAGTTTAATTACCTTCCTTGACCTTTATAAGATTTTTTATAGTTCTTACTATTCTTATTTTTGCTTGTCTTAGTTTTTGCTATTACACCCTTACGTTTAACTTTGGGTTTCTTGTTAAACAATGAAATTGATTGAGATTTTGTTTTAGCTGCCATAACTTTTTTAATATAAATATACTTGCACTTATCAAAAACAATGGGTATATTTGCTTCTATGAAAAATGTAGTAATTGTAGATATTGATACTGAAAGAGAAGATCAAATTATTCTTATTGGGAAACCAGAAGAATTCAAACAGCCAGAAACTAAGGAAGAAGCCTTTAAGATGCTTGATGACGATATTTTAAGCTTATCTGAGGCTCTTGTCTCATTAATAACTGTGGGTAATGATTCTGGTCATAAATCAAAGGATGATCTTTATAATCAATGTATAAACCATATTAAGGATGGTATAAATAAATAATGGAAAATTATGATTATCATAAAGAGTGTAAAAAACTCATTTATTTGTTTGAAACTAATTTTATAACTTTTAGTGAATCAATTAAATTCTTAGATGAAATTGAAGATAAAGCTATAAAAACATACCCAAATTCTGAACCTGATGGTGATATAGAGTATTGCATTTCAATAACCTTTGAGGAATTACACGAATTAAATAAAACAAAAAAATGAACATACATTTTAAAGATAAAGAATTATTCGAAAACCTTAAATTAGCAACAATAGCTAAAGTTAAGATTGGTTCTCATTTATACGGAACGCAAAATGAAATAGGTTTTCAATTATATGGATTATCTTTACACTTTTAAATTTTTCATTATATTTATAATAAAGAATATTATAAATTATGGAAAAGAGAAAAAAACGTGGTTATTGGACAAAAGAAAAATGTTATAAAGAAGCTTTAAAATATAAATTTAAATCAGATTTTATAAATAATAGTAAAGTAGCATATTATAGACTTGTTAAATGGAAATTAATAGATGATGCTTGTAAACACATGCCAGTTCGTAAAAATCTAGAACCAAGTAAATGGAATAAAGAAGCTTGTATAGAAGTAGCTAAAAAATGTAAATATAAAAGTGAATTTGTTAAATTATATAATGGAGCATATTCAAGTTCTAAAAATAATAATTGGTTGCATGAAATCACAACACATTTCCAACCAATTGGTAGTAAAGTAAGTAGATGTATATATGTTTATGAATTTGATGATAAATCATTTTATGTTGGTTTAACATATAATATTGATAAAAGACATAAACAACATATGAAAGATGATGATAGTGCTGTGTTTAAGTATATGAAGAAAACAAATAAAGCTCCAAGTTTTAAACAAGTTACTGATTACATTGACTATCGAGAAGTTGGAAAAGTTGAAGATGATATTTTAAAAAAATATATTAAGAATGGTTGGAAACCATTAAATAAAGCAAAAACAGGTGGATTAGGTTCTTCAATAGAAAAGAAGAAACCAAAATTAAAAAAAGAAAGATTTTTATGGGTAAAAGAAAATTGTTACAAAGAAGCTTTAAAATATAATACCAGAATGGAATTTCAGGACAATTCAAGGGGTGCATATATGAGTGCTTGTAGAAATAAATGGTTAAATGAGATTTGTTCACACATGGAATTATTACAAAGAGATAAATGGATAAAAAAAGAAGCATTAATTGAAGCTAAAAAATATAACACTAAGTCAGAATTTGCTGAGAAAGCTAATGGTTGCTACCAAATATGTTTAAAACATGGATGGATGAAAGAAGCAAGTAAACATATGATATCTACAAGTAAATTATTAACTAAACATACAAATGAAAGCGTAATAAAAGAACTTTCAAGTTTTAATTTTATGGTTGAACTTAGAGATCATTCAGATTCTTATTTTAGGGGAATTTATTGGTGGTTAAGTAAACGTAATTTAATAGCAAAATATAAAAAATATTTAAAAACTTAGTATTAAATAAACTATGAATATACATTTTAAGGACGAGAAATTGTTTGAGCAATTAAAATTGGCTACTATTGTTAAGGTTAAAGTGGGTTCACACCTTTATGGTACAGCAAATATGTATGGAACTTCAGATGAAGATTATCTATATATTTATGTAACCTCAGAAAATGAATTAAAATCATTTATTTGGACAAATCATCAATTACAATATAAGGAAGATGGAATTGATCATAATTTTGTTTCAGTTCATTCTTTTATAAGAAATTGTTTAAACGGAGATTCCACAATTAATTTTGAAGTTATCCAATCTGATGAACTTATTGGTACAGAGTTAGAATTTTTAACACATAATAAGAAAGCTTTTCATACATATACAATTATAAGAAGCTATTGTGGGTTTGTAAAAAGAGATTTTAAACATTGGTTTAAAACAAAAACAAGAGAAGAAGAAAGAAAAAAATTAGGTCATATTGCAAGAGGTTTTATTTATGCTTATGAGTTAATAAAAAATAGATTTGATTTTAATAGTTGTAATGAAGAATTAAAAAACTTAATTAATAAGTTTGATAGTGATTTTTATAATAGTGCTAAATGTTATGCTGAAACAGCTGAAAAATTAAGAAAAGAATTAAATAATAATACATTAGGTCTAGCTAAAATTATAAGAACTGATGATGCTAAGATTATTAATGATCAATTATTAGAGTTAGTTAATAGTGATTATTTTAAAGATAAACAATCTTATATTGAAGATTTTGATATGAATTATTTTATAAATGCGTTTGAAAATTGGGTGGAATATGAAAAATAAAACAAAGTTACCAACAATTAAACAAATAGAAACTGCTGCAACACAAAATGCTGTAGATTATTGGGGTCATAGAGATAAAGATATGGAACGTGGTTTTGAGAATGGTGTAAAATGGTTAATTAAATACATTAAACAAAATGAAAAATAGATTTAAAACATTAAGAAGAAAAGATACAAAAGAATTTGCTGTTTATATGGAAACATGTATGGGATTATGCGAATTACCAACTCTATTAGCTAATACAGCAACTATAGAAGGTTTAAAAGGTTATCATGAAGATTTTGTTCTTGAAAAATATAGACATAAAATAGATCCACAAGATGAAATTGAGTGGGATAAATATGAAATAATAGAATTAGAAATTAAAATAATAGAATAAATGAAATATTATTTTATAACATATATTAAAAATGTACATATGGGTTCTAGTATAGGAACTCAAAACGCATTTATTGATATTCATCCTCTAGAATTTAAAAAGAAAAATTCTTATGGTTTTATGAGTTCAGTTAGATTTGGGGATGAAATAATTTTATTAAATTGGAAAGAAATAACAGAAGAAGAATATAATAAATATAAATAAATTATGGACATAAAGAAAAAATTAAGAGAAGCTTTATTAAAGGAAGAAAAGAAAGCACAACAAGAATATGGTTGTACTATGCTATTTTTTAAAATTAATAAAGAAAAATGGGAAGAAATTCAAGGTATTATAAAAGAAGAAGATTTATATGTAGAAGAAAATGATTCATCTTTTGGCAGGGCAAAATTAAGTGACGTACATTGTACTGTATTATTTGGAACCCATTTAGATGTACCAAATGAAGATGTATATAAAATAATAGAAAAATTTGAAGAACCAGATATTAAATTTAAAGGAATAAGTTCATTTAGTTCTGATAAGAAATCATTTGGGGTAATTAAGTTTGATATTGAATCTGAGAAATTAACTGAGTATAATAAAGAATTAAAAAAATTACCTTATACAAGTGATTTCCCGAAATACCATGCTCATTGTACAATCTGCTATTGTAAGAAAGATAAAGTAGATGAATATGTTAAGAAATTAAAAGATTTTAAGATCACAGATAAAGATTTTACTATTGATAAATGGGTTTACTCAAAACAAGGTGATAAAAAAAGTTTTAAAATTTAACTTGCAACATTAATTTTTAATAGGTATATTTGCATTATGAAAGAAATTAACTTTAGAATTATAGAACTACCAACCCATCAAGTATTATTAACGAGAGATTTTGATAATGAGGAAGATGATAAACCATTATTGACATTAACTTTCTTTGTTGATGATGTTAAAATAAGTCAAAAATTAGGTTATGGTGATGAAAAAACAAGAGATGAGATTTTTAATTCATTAACTGAAGAACAAGCACAAACATTTTTAGATAATATTATTAGTTTAATGAATGAAGAAAACTAAATTATGAATATTGAAGAAGAATTAAAAAATTATACAAAATATCTTATAGATAAAAAATATATACCAACTGGTAAAAGAGAAGATGGTGTAGTTTCAATTGAGTTTATTATTAAAAACTATCTTGATATTAAAACCAGATTATATTCTGATGATTTAATTAAAATTGTTCATGATTTAAATACCAAATTTAAAGGTGAAATTATATTTTGTGGTTCATTAGGTCTTGCAATCAATAATTGTTTAAATAGAGAAGTTCATGACATTGATTGTTTATTATTAAACAAATATGATAATCAATTGGAGAAATGGTTTAAATTTAATAATGGTGGTTCTTTTGATTTCCAATTGGATGGAGAAATAGTTCAAGTTGAGAAATTCAAATATAATGATATTGCTATAGATTTATTCTATCATGATAAAGTTAAAGAAACAAAATTTACAACCGTAGATTTTCATGGGATTAATATTAAAGTGGAATCTCCATTCGGAGCTATTAAGGCTAAAAGAGAATATGCTAAGTTACAACAATTAACAACAAAAGATAAACATGTTAAGGATCTTGAATATATTGAATCATTAATGAAATAATAACAATAAATTAAAAATAAAAACAAATGGATAACAAAAAATCAGACAAAACAAAATTAGAAATAACTAATGAAGATTTTCAATTTCAAAATAAAAGATATTCTGAATTAATCAGTAATTTTTATAATAAATTAGATTCACTTAGTTCTATTGTAGAAACCCCTAGTAAAGAATCAATGATGGAAGATGAAAATCCAGTATCAATGGTTAATAAATTAGATTCTAATGTTTGTGATTTAAAAATATTAAATAATAGATTAGAAAAATTATATAGTCATTTAACAACAATAATATAATATTAAAAATTAAATAAAATGGAAAAAGTAGCACACAACACACCAAAAGAAACCACAAAATTAGAAGAAATTAATAATATCTTTAATATAAGAAATAGAGATTATTATGAATTAATTAATAAATTAGAAAATATTGTTAATAAATTGCAAATACAGCTAAAGGATATATCTGAAACTGAGATCAAAGCAAAAGAACAACCAAGAGAATTAATAGCATTATTAGAAGGTGGTTTAAGTTTTTATGAAACTAATAATACTCGTTTTTACAATTTATTAAACACATTAGAATCTATTATTTAATATGAATTTAAAAGAACAAATATCAAATGATTTAAAACAATCCATGAAAGATAAAGACATGGTTAAATTAAATGTTTTAAGGGTTTTAAAGGCTGAAATTGAGAGAAATGAACAAACAGCAAATGGTAAGGTTGAATTATCAGATGCTGATATTATTAAGTTGGTTAAGAAAATGATTGATAGTATCAATGAAAGCAATGGAGATAAAAATGAAATTAATATATTAAATATGTATTTACCTAAACAATTAAGTTCTGATGAGATTAAAAATATATTAACTGAACTTAATACAAAGAACATTGGTGAGGTAATGAAACATTTTAAGTTAAATTATGAAGGAACTTATGATGCAAAATTAGTAACAAATTTAATTAAAGAATTGGTATAATATGAAAATAAAAGATAAAATAGATATTGCTAAATTAGATTTACTTACTCAAATGATTAAAAAAATTGAAGATGCTCATGTAACTAAAACAACAGTATTCACCCCAAATCAATTAATCGAATGGTTTCAAGTGCTTAAAAATGATATAGTAAAGAATAATATATGACTCCAGAACAAATTATTACAAAATTAGATCAATTACAATCAGATCCAAAAACAAAGAATTTCTTAAACCATTTGGTTAGAAATTACATTCCGTTTAATAAACTTAGTAAAGTTGAAGAATCTCCTAAGAAAGATTTCTTTGATACAATTACTAAAAAAGATTTAATCTCTTCTGAAGATTGGTATAAAACAACAGAATCAATTCATAATGATGCAACATTAAAAGAACCTATCCAAGATCTTTTAGATAATGAAGAATTAGCATTAACAGGACAAAATACAAACACATATATGTCATTTAAAACATATAAAGTATTTTATGAATGGATTGTTAATAAAGTAATTGCTTATGATAAACATATTTTATATTTGTTAGGAAATATAAATAGAAAAGAATTTATTAATAACTATAAGGGTATTAAAGAAGAACAAAATAAAATAACTAAAATTAAACCTGTTAATTCTTATTTAAAATCGGATAATAAACCAACAACATTTTCATTGGGTGATTTTGAAAGTTTAAAACAATTAAAAGATAAATTAAAATGATAACAATAAGTATAACACAACTATTAATTATATTATATATTATAGGAATTATAATATCTTTTTTAATAATATTTCCAGCTTATATGTTAAGTGGTAAGAATGAGTTACTAATTGAATTATTCTTATATTCAATATTTTGGCCATTTCTTATCGTAAAATGGATTATTAATATAGGACAATAAAATAAAATAAATATGGGATACATGACAAATGGAATTTCTCTTAAAACATTAAGAGAAGCCAATAAAAAAAGACTTTTAGAAGCAAGTAAAAATAAACATCACAAATTTTATAAATCAGTTAATTGGACTGAAGCACAATGGCTAAAAGCTGTATTAGGTGAATTGGGAGAATATGCTAATTTATCTAAGAAATTTGATAGAGGTGATTTTCCAGAAAAAGAATTTAAATTAGAAGCTGCAAAAGAATTAGCCGATGTTCAATGTTATCTTGATATGTTAGCCAATAAGATTGGTGTTGATCTTGGAAATGCAACAAAAGATAAATTTAATGAAGTGTCTGAAAGAGTTAATTCTAATATTGAAATTGGTGATGATGACGATTGGCATTATAGATTTGAACCAAAAGAGTATAATAAGATTAAACCTAATAGTAAGAAAATTAATAAAGTAAAAAAATGAAAATTTTAAAACAATTATTTACAACTAAAATTGGTTGGTTAGTTATATGTTTATTATTAACATTTAGCTTTGGAATCATTTCAAATGAGTTTGATTTATTCTGGGCTGAAATAATGATGTATTTGTCATTAGTTTATCCAATTATATTATTAATAATAATGTTAGTATATGCTTGTATTATAAACCCCTTAAGAGAAAGAAAAAATGGAAAATAAAATCGATAAGTCCTTTAAAGGATGGATTAAACTTATGTGGTCAGAAAAATATCTACCATTATTTATTATATTTTTATTTGGTAGTATTGCAATTCCATTATATTATGGATTAGATTATCTGGCAATAGATATTTTATTTGGTATTGTTATGGTTGTTATAGCTTATAAAGGATTCTATCAAAGATGGATTGATCATATCAATAATAGAACAAGATGATATTATTAAATTTTATATTATTTTCATTAGCAGCAATGTGTAATGCTGTAATGGATACATGCACCCATCATTATTCTACTTCAGTATTTAAAAACTTAAACCCTAAATTTTGGAATGCTGAGATAAGTTGGAGATCAAAATATATTGATAATGATCCTAAAATGGGTAGAAAAAAATGGTTTTGGGGTATTAATTACCCTGTACAAATTTCTGACAGTTTTCATTTTTTTAAATCATTAATGATTATCTTTATCTGCTTGACTATCAGTACTTTTGATAGAGATTCAGCCTTTGTTGAGTATAATATTCTTAGTCTTTTTGTTATTATATTAATATATGGGATTATCTGGAATTTAACATTTAGTTTATTTTATAATAAGGTATTAAGAAAATAAATTTGCATAATTCAATTATTCTTAGTATCTTTGTATTTTAAAAGTTATAAATGGAAAAACAACAAATTAATTTAAGAGAACAATCCTTAGAATGGTTTTTTAGTAAAAATGAGATTGAGAAGAATGAATTAAAAGAAAAACATCTCAAAGATCTACCAATACAACATTCAAGTCAATGGGGTTATCATTTTACTTTTGGTCAAATTGAAGAAATGTATAATAAAGAAAATCAAAAATAAACAATTATGAAAAAACTATTATTAGTATTATGTTCTGTAATGATTTTAACATCATGTACAGAAAACAACAGAGCAAAAAACTGGGGTGGATCAGCAACAATTGATTTACCAAAAGGTAAAAAATTAGTAACCATTACGTGGAAAGAAAATCAATTATGGTATTTAATGAGAGATATGAAAACAGATGAACAAGCTGATTCATATTCATTCCATGAAGAATCAAGTTGGGGTCTAATTGAAGGAACTGTAATTATTAAAGAAAGTAAATAATATGAAAGAAGTAACAATAGGGTTTTTATTATTGTGTTGGTTTTTACTAACGGTAATAGCTTGTATTTCTGTTTTAGGATTAGGTTTAATTATTTCTGATTATGGTGATAGACCAACATCTTGGATGCAAATAGGATTAGGATTAAAAGATAAATTAATTAAATAATGGTTATTAAATCTCCAGAAGAAATATTATATTCTTTATCAGATGAAGATGTACATTTTAAAAAAGGTACTTATGCTGAAGAATTAGCTCTAACAGCCATGAAAGTTTATGCCAAACAATTTAAAGATTCAGATTGGATCAAATATGATTGGAATAAAATTGAGACAAGACCTGAAAAATATGGAAAATATTTTGTTCATAGAAAAGATGGTAAAGTTCACTGGGAAACTTGGAACGGCAGTGGATGGGCTTACAATGGAAATGTTATAACACATTATAGAGAAATTAAACCACCAATTAATGAATAAAACTTTAATAATATTATTATTTATTTTATACTCTTTTATTTCTATTGGACAGAATAGAAATAAATTTAAATCTTATAATGGAAATAACAATAAACAAGCTCTTGGTGTTACCTTAACATTCTTAGGGGTTGGATTTACAGCTTGTGGTATTGCTTATAATACAGTTGGTATTACTAATGCTAAAACTAAAAAAACTATTTTTATAACAACTGGTATTACTATTACAGTAACTGGATTATTTACATTAATTAAGAAATAAAATGTACAGATATTATCAACATGCACATGATAAAAGAATTTTTGCTGATAGACAATATGAGCATATTCCAAAATATAATATTTTAAATGAAAATAGAATGGTTATATTGGTTAATATTCCAGCTGAAGATATTGAGAATAATAAATCATGGATTTTAATAGAAGAAAATAAATAATGAAAATGATATCCAAATCTGAACTTATTGATGGTAAAACTTATAAGGGTTTTTGCAGAAATAATTTTATTGCTGTTTGGGATGAAAAGAAAAATATTTTTTATCATACAACAGTTCAATTTCAGCCTTATTTAGATTGGATTGAACATTTTGAAGATACAAAAGAAAAGGGTTTTGATGGATTTGTTCCATTAGAAATTATTGAAAGAATTGATTATAAAATAATAAAAGAAATAAAACAAGAAATTGGTTATTAAAATGAAAACATTTGAAGATTGGAATGAAATAATAAATTATTCTGAAGGAAATAGTGAAGATGATATTAAATTAAATCATAAAGATATATTAATAATTAAACATTTAGATAGAACCGAATTAAAATTAGTTCATTTTAAATTAGAGAAAATTAAATATTGGTATGAAGTACAACATAAATTATTTAAAGAAACTGTTTATATAATTTATACAGAACATCATGGTGTATTTAAATATTGTGAAAGTGATTTAAAAATAAAACCTGAAATAATTAAAAATTATAGAAAAAAGAAATGAATAAAATCTATTTAATAGAGGTATCAACAGGAAGTTATGAAGATTCAAGAAATTGGATTGATTCTGTTTGGGATGATAAATTAAAAGCTGAAGAAAGAAAAATAGAAATTGATCTGGAATATAAAAACATGGGAGAATGTGAGAACCCAATAGGTCATGAAGATTATAATATTATGAATGAAAAAGAATATGAAATTTATGAGAATTGGAGTCAAGATAAATATGATGCTCATGAATATAATAATACAATTATTTTAGAATATGAGTTAAACACAATTAAATAATTATGGAAAATAATATAAACTTTAATGAATATAAATATTCGGTCATAGTGGGTAGATTTCAATGTGATCAACCACATGATGGACATATGGCTTTATTAAATGAAGCTAATAAGAATCATCCTGAAATGATTATATTCTTAGGTATAGAGCATATTCAAAATACTGAAAAAGATCCCTTAAACTTCAATATTAGAAAGATGATGATGCAAGAATTGTTCCCACAAGCAACAATTTTACCAATTAAAAATAATTTTGATGATAAAAAATGGGATGAAGATTTGGATAGCCAAATTGAGTTAATTACAAATGGTGCATCTTGTTTGTTATATGGATCAAGAGATTCATTTATTAAAACATATAAAGGTAAATATAAAACATATGAGTTCGAAAGTTTTGACGTTAATATAAGTGCGACAGAAAGAAGAAATAAAATTGCACAAGAAGAAATTAATGATATTAATTTTAGAAAAGGAATTATTAATTCAAAAGTTAATCAAAGAGCTTCAGTTTATCCAACGGTTGATATTGCAATTTATAATGAAAAGGGTCAAATATTATTAGGTAGAAAACCTTATGAAAATAAATTTAGGTTCATTGGTGGTTTTGTTGATCCTAGTGATTTAAACTATGAACAAGCTGGAAGAAGAGAATTAATGGAAGAAGCTGGAAATATTGAAGTAAGTGCATTAAATTATGTTTGTTCAATGAAGATTGATGATCCAAGATATAAAGGATTAAAATCTGGAATTATGACAACATTATTAATTGGGCAATACATTTATGGGGAACCTAAAGCTGGTGATGATATTGCTGAAGTTAAATTTTTTGATATTGATAAAATTAATATTGAAAATGATATAATGCCAGTTCATCATGAATTAATAACAGAATTATTTAGATATATTGGTAAGAAATTTTTAATCCCTTTTAAATAAAAATGAAAGTTGCTGGAACTGGACATAGACCTGAAAAATTAGGTGGATATTCTAAAGATATTTTTAATTCTTTAGTTTTAATTGCTGAGAAATCATTAAAATCACTTAAACCAACTAAAGTTATCTCAGGTATGGCATTAGGATGGGATCAAGCTTTAGCTCAAGCTTCCATAAACTTAAATATTCCATTAATTGCAGCAATTCCATTTACTAATCAAGATAAGGTATGGATAGATTCTAGTAAAACTTACTATAAAGAATTACTATCTAAAGCATCTGAAATTGTTAATGTTTCGAATGATAATGATTATAATATCAAATATATGCAATTAAGAAATGAATGGATGGTTGATAATTGTGATGTTTTATTAGCTATGTTTGATGGGACAAATGGAGGAACTGCTAATTGTATTAATTATGCTGAACAAAAGAAAAAAACAATTATAAATGTATATTCTGATTTTAAAAAATTAAATTTAGTATGATAAAAGGTGGAATTGTAACATTATTTAGAAAAGATCTATTTGAAAATAAAAAAGATAAATCAATTGAAGAGTTAAGTCTTTCAGATTTTAAAATTCTTCCAGATCATATTATATATGAAGAACATTTAATTCAATTTATAGATAGTGATAAAACAAAAATTTTCAAAAATAGATTTGGTAAAACTGGTATTGTTTGTAAAAATAATTGGTTAACTAGATTTTTAATTAATTTAAATATAGTATGATAAAAGGAAAAGTTACAACACTATTAAGAGAAGATTTGTCAATAACTAAAAAAGATATATCAATAGAAGATTTAAGTCTTTCTGATTTTAAAATTTTTCTAGATGAATTTATATATGAACAAGATCTAATTCAATTTTCAGATACTGGCGGTAATCAAACAAAAATATTAAAGAATAGATATGGAAAACATGGTTTAGTTAATGGTTATGATTTGGATAAAACAGATTTAATTAACTTATTACTTTCAATTCAACCTAAATCAATGCAAGAGTGTGATAACTTAACTAAAACAGGATTAATGGAATTTTGTGGTGATCAACATAATGAAAATTGGAGATGGAATAAGGAAAAATTAAAAATATTTTCTGAAAATCAAATTTTTGAATTATATAAAAAATATAAATAAAATGAAAAAAACAGTAACATTAACAATTGAAGTGGATATGGATTGTGAAGCTTCTAAAGATTGGACAAGGAAGAGTGATTTTTTTGAAAATGAAGTAGATGAAGTAATTGATACGTTAACTTCTTTATCAAGAAGACATGTAAGTAAACTTAGTAAAGAAGAAGGAGAAACTGAAAATGGTAGTAAATTTAAAGTTCTTGTAAAGAAAGTAAAATGATTAAAGAAAAAGCAGTAAAACAAGTAAATAATTTAAAACCTATGTTTCTTATCATAGGTGCTAAACATGATGGTTATAGAGGATTACCAATTCAATATGATTTGGTTGAATTAGTAGCTTATAGTTTAAAAGAACTTAATAAAATGGCAGAGAATTTATTAGATTTTAAAGTTTATAATATTGGTGAACAATACAAAACTAAAGAAAAGATATTAAATGATATTGAGTTTATTAAAAATGGTGTAGAAACATTAAAAGAATTTGAACAATATCAAAAATTAAAAGAAAAATTTGAAAAATAAATAATATGGAAAAGAAAAGAGAATTACAAATAATAATTGCTGGAACATCTGCTTCTGGTAAATCAAGAGTTGCTTATATAATTAATAAAGCTTTAAGAGAAGCTGGATTAACAAATATAAAATTTGATTTAACTGATGAAATAAAAGACTATGGTTCAGAAGAAAGCTATAATAAAGATATGGAATATAATTTAAATAAAGCAATTGAGGCTATTAATCAAAATAGTGATATTACATTACAACAAAAACAAGTATATAAATCATTTGAAACTAATAAATTAGTGATTAAAAAATAAATAATATGAAAAGATCAGACTTTGAAACATCTTATAGATTAGAAGAAAGAGTAATTCTACCAAAAAGAAGAAGACATAAAACACCACGTTTATTAATGGGTGATGCTTATACAATAGGTTCATTTAATTTTGAATCAGAAGAAGCAAAAGAAAAATCAGTTTATTACATGACCTTCAGAAGAAGATTATCTGATATAAATTCAACAATCTATAAAAAAGGTGATGATAGAATCTTATTTGCTGGGATTCAAGGAATAAATGATATGTTATTTTATGAACCTTTTACTCATGAAGAAATTGATGAGACAAAAGAGTTTTTAAAATATGCAAAGGTAACAATGAAAGGTTTTAAAAATTATCCATTTCCTGAAGAAATTTGGAGAGATATTGTTGATAATTTTAATGGAAGACCACCAATGATTATTGAGGGATTACCAGAAGGAAGTGTTTGTTATCCTAATGAACCTGTTTTACAAATTACATGCCAGCATAAAAATGCTGGTTATTTAGCTGCATGGTTTGAAAGTAAACTATTACATGCGTGGGGAACAACTGAAAGATTAACACAAGATGAACATTTCAAGTTAAGAGTTAAAGAAAGATTATTAAAAGTTGATCCAGATATGGCTGAAGAAATGCAAGAATTCTTAGCCTCAATCATTATAACTGATTTTGGGGATAGAGCAGCTTTTTGCCAAAGTGAAAGTGAAATATTGGGAATGGTTAATTTATATTCATTTGGTGGAACTGATACATTTTCTGGAGCTTACCAAGCTTGGAAGAATTGTGATGATAAGGAAAAAGCAATTGGTTTATTTAGTTCAGTTCATGCTTTAGCACATAGAAACGTACAAAGCTATATTAAAGAACAGGATTGTTATAATACATTATATGAAAGTTTAGAGAATGATGAAATTGGTTCTTATGTTGGGGATTGTTATGATTTTAAAAATGCATTACATAATTATTTATTACCTTTAGCATTAAGAAGCAGATTTGAAAATAATGGTAAAGTTGTTGTTGCAAGACCAGACTCAAGCAAAGAAGGTTATACAACAAAAGATCAAGTATTAGAAGTTTGTGATCTAGCTTGTAAAGCTCATTTAAATGAAGTTATTGAAACAAAAAGTGGAAAATGGAAAACAGGAACATTATTAAAGTTCTTAGATGGTGATGGAAAAACATTTGAAGAGATTTTAGATATTATTGATACATTAATTGATAGGGGTTATGCATTTTATACATGGGGATTATTTGGTGTTGGTGGTAACTTAAGAAATAATCTTAAAAGAGATAATTTATCAGCTAAATATGCTTTAGCTTCAGTTGGAAAGAATAACAGACCAGTTGTTAAGTTTAGTGAAAGTATAGGTAAAGGAACCTTATGTGGTCCTTTTGCATTATTAAGATGTTCAGAATCTTTAAAAAATAAAAAAACAATTGTATTTCATACTGAAAATGTATTAGAAAACGCATATGTTGAATATTTTAATGGATTAAGAAAGAATAAACCATTTGGTGAAGGGCAAGATGATGATTTTCTAGCGATTAAAGCTAGAATTAGAAGACAAATGAATGGTGTTATGCCATTAACATTGGAAACTGAAGAGAATCATAATTATCCAGCTTCTGATGCAATCATGAAAAAGAAACAAGAATTATTAATTGAATATACACCAAATAAATAATAAGATATGGAAAAAGAGATTTTAGAAAGTAATATAATAGAAATAAATGAAGAATTTCATGTTATTAAATCTATTAAAAAAACAGATAACGAATATACAATTGCATATGTTGAAGAGGAGGATGAAGATTATGAAGAAGAATTAGGGTATATTATTTTTAGAAATGATAAATTTTATAATGCAGGTTTATTGCAAGGTGAAAAAAAGAACGTTCATTTATACAAACAAATTAAATAATATGGAAAAAGATATAATCATAATAGGATTTAACAAACCAACAAGTGAAGGGATATCACTTATATTAAATAAAGAAACTTCATTAAAAGGTATGGAAGGAATTAAAGGTAAAGAATTTTGGGTTTCTTGGGATAGAATCGGTGAAGTATTATTTGATAATTATACTGATTCAGAAAGTGTTGAAGATCGTGATAAATTAAGAAAAAAATAATATGAGAGATAAAAATATTACACAAAAAGATATTAAATGGATGGATACTGATAATGCAGATGAAACAAGAAGCACTTATCATGGATATTATGGTAGAATGAGGAAACACCAGTATTTTGAAGATTATAATGGAAATTCTGCATTATGCGATAAGAAGAAAGGAATTTCAGAAGATGGTGAAACTTTTATTAAAATTGAGAATGTAGAACAAAATGGGTTAAAAAGAGATAGGGTTTGTGGTAGTTGTTTAAGAATTTATGATAAATTAAAATAACAATGGAATTATTAAAATTATATTGGAAGAAAATAGACCAAGAATGGGTTAATACCACTAATGATTATATTAAAAATGATAATTATGATTTTAATGGTGATGAATTTGTTATTGATATTAAAAATAAAAAGATATTATCAATAGAAGAAGATATAACAAATGATTTTATAGTAACAGAAGATCTTTATTTTATTGGATTGGAACCAGTAAGTTCTGAATTAAAACTTCAAGTTGAATGTTGTGGAATTGAATCGTTAATGGAAAATGACATGATAGAATATGTATCAAATTATATTGATTTTTTAACTGATGGTAAAAACTATTCTTTATCTGAACTTATTAAAAGAAGTGATATTACATGGACAGAAGGTGAATTCTTTTTACAATATACAATTGATATTCACCAATGTAATCATCCCGAAGATCCAACTGAGTATGATTGTACAATAACTTGTGAAGGTGTTTTAGGTCACGATATAAAATTAATTAAAGATGGAAAATAAAGACAAATACAAAGAAATAACAGATAAGCAATATTTATTTGCAATCTATTCAAATTTATTGGATGAGAATAAAAGAAAACCAATGTTTAATTTTTCTTATGAACAAGCATTTGAAGAATTTGATGAGAATTATTTGGAAGCATTAATAACTTCTGAAAAAATGTTACAAATTCTTAAAAGACATAAAGATGAAATAAGAAGAGAAATGGAAGCTATTTATCCATTTGATATTGAAAAAAGAAAATTAATCCAAAGTTTTGGAGAAGATCATTCAATCCATGTTGAAACTGCTTTTAATAAAATAAAAGTTTATCAAACTGGAAGACAATTTATAAGTAGTTAAATGAACATAGGTTTTGATTTAGATAACACATTAATTGATTTGGATGTTAACAAATATCTTGTTAATCATTTTAACTATCATTCTCATAAATCAGAAGTTATGGATTGGGATTATAGTACATTTCCAAAAGAGATTAAAGATATTATATTTGATCTATTTAAAGCCAATACTTTTATGTGTGGTGATAATATACAACCATTTCCGAATGTACAAGATAAGGTTAAAGAACTAAGCAAACAACATAATATTATATTAATAACAGCAAGAAATGAGAATTTAACTGAAGGAACAATTAAATTAGTTAATAAATTCTTTCCTGAAATTAAAGATATTAATTTGGTTGGTTTTAATATGAGTAAAAAAGATTTGTTTAAAGAAAAGAAATTAGATCTATGGATTGATGATTCACCACATGGCGTTAAAGATAGTATTGACCTTAATATTAAAACCCATTTAATAAGTAATGATAACACCAAATATAATTGGATTGCAAGAGATTTAAAAGATATTAATATTCATGAATGTGTTAGTAAAATTGATATCTAATGGAAGAATTAAAAGAAGAAATAAATCCAAATTGTCCATTTTGTAATAAAACAGGTTGGGAAGAAGAATGGTATAATGATTATACTGATGAAATTGAAATAGAAAAGTGTGGTTGGTGTAAAGGAACTGGATATTGTGATGATCAAGATGCTATTGATGAGTTTTACAGAAGAAAAAAAGAAGATGAAGAAGAATTGCCATTTTAACAAATTAATTACTTGCAACTATTAAATATTATAGGTATTTTTGCTTAATATGACATTAAAAGAAGCAATTAAACATTATAATCTAGACAAAAGAGTTAAATGGTTTGTTTTTTGTAAGACTGTTACAAGAGATATAAAGGGTTATCCTTATGCAGCATTAGATGAAAACAATAACCCAATTAAAGTAACAGATAAAGAATTTACACACGCAAAATGAGTACAGCAAAAGAATTTATAGAAAACATATATGGTGTTGAAACTTGGAAAATATTACCTGATTTAGATGAGGAAGATATTTGGAATTTAATACAAGAATATCATAAAGCAAATCCCTCAATTTTAGATACAATAAAGAAAGAATATAAAAGAAAGGAAGCTAAAGGTTGGGATAAGATTTACCTTTTCTTGGACCTTCACGAAACAGTTATTTATCCAGATTATAATAATAAAGAACCAATTAAATTTTATGAACATGCTAAAGAATGTTTACAATTTTTAAGTAAAATTAAAGAAATTGAGCTAGGTTTTTATACGTGCTCTTACCCAAATGAGATTGAGAAGTATAAAATATATTTTGAAGAACTGGATATTAAGATTATTCATATAAATAACAATGAAGATGTTTCAGATACAAGATATGGTTATTATAAAGATAAACCTTATTTTTCATTGGTGTTTGAGAATAAAGCGGGTTGGAATTCTGAAAATGATTGGTTACCTGTTTTTAATTGGTTTAAAGAATATTATAGTGAGAAAATTTAGAAGTACTGAAATATCTGGTAAAGTTAATGTAGAATCAAATGGTCAACATATGCAAGCTAATTGGTTTTGTATAAACTGTAATGCAATTGGTAGTTTACCTAAACATTATCCTAATTGTAAAAATAAAGAATCATATGCAATACCAGCAACAGCAGAAGTACCTAAAAAGAATGCATCTAAAAAGAAATGGGATATATTTAAAAAACAATTTGTATTTGCTAAACCTATGGGTTGGTGGTCTCATGCAAGTAGTTCATGGTGGTATAAAAATAATTTAAAGAAATAAGAATATGAAAGGATTAGCAATTTTTGCAATAGTATTAATATGTGGTTCATGTATAGGATTACAACACGTATTTAACTATTGGATTAGACAAGATGTACTCAAAACTCCATTACCAATAATAGGAATTTATGGTATTATAATTAGTGTAGTAGTTTTAGCTTTTACAATCTATGAAGCAATACAAATATTTTAATTTATGCCATTAGCAACAAATATATTAAGAAAATACATGAATCCAGTATTTGTAGAAACTGGTTCTCATGCTGGTGAAGGAATTCAATCAGCAATTGATTGTGGGTTTAATCTAATTAAATCAATTGAATTATCTGAAAAATATTATAATTTTTGTATTAATAGATTTAAAGGAAATGAGAAAGTAGTTTTAGTACAAGGTGATGTTGAGATAGTATTAAATGATGCTATCAGATATATTAATGAACCAACAACATTTTGGCTGGATGCACATTATTCTGGAGATGATACAGCATTAGGAATGCAAGGTGATCCAATCTATGAAGAATTGGAGATAATTAAACAACATCCAATTAAAACACATACATTGTTAATTGATGATATCAGAGGAATGAATGTTGATAAATTAAAAGAAAAAGTATTAGAAATAAACAAAGATTATCAAATATCATTTGAAGATGGGTTTGTTCCAAATGATATATTGGTTGCTAAAATTAAATAGAATATATTATGTTTTACATGTCAGAACAAGAATTAAAGCAACAAAAAGAGCAACAATTATGGGAACAACATGAGTTAATTAATCAAATTAAAGAATTGGTTAAGTTATATCAGAATAATGAACAATTAGGATTAGTAATTAGAAAATTAATAGATAAATAAGATGGTTAATATAACAAATGAAGATTTTAAAAAAGAATTTAGTAAAGCTCAAAATTTTATTAGTTCTGAAATTACTACTAGAGGAGGTATGGAATACTATCAAGGTGATTGGAAAGGACTTTTAGAAGGTTTAGTCAAACAATATCCAAATGATACAGATTTGGGTAGAGAGATAAGAAAATTATTAATTGATAAAGAATAATATATGTATTCAAATGTAGAATGTCCTTATTGTGAGAAGGAACAAGAGATTAACCATGATGATGGGTATGGTTATGAAGAAGATGAAGTCTATCAACAACAATGTGATTTTTGTGATAAAGTTTTTGCTTATACAACAAGCATCCATTTTACTCATAATGCAAATAAAGCTGATTGTTTAAATGAGGGTGAACATGAATGGAAAAGAATTGCAACAACTCCAATTGAATATACAACAATGGGTTGTACAATGTGTGATGAAAGAAGAAAACCAACTGAAGATGAGTGGAAATTAATATTAAATAAAGAAATATAAAAAAATGGCTGTAAAAAAATTTACAATAAACGAGAATCATATCAAGTTAATCAAAAATCTTAAATTTTCATTAACAGATGATAAGAAACATCTTATTTCATTACAAAAACATGAAAATGATGTTGCTGAAGAACATGGAAAGATAACATCAAGTTTTGGAGGTGAGGATTTATATTCCGATATTCAATTAATTATTGCGGGTAAACCTTCAAATGAAACATTTGATCTTATTAAAGCTGAAGAATTATATTCATTTACACCAGAACAAAAAGTTGAGATGGATAAATTAATGGAAGAACTACCAACAGCTTTAGAAATTGTATTATCAACTCAAAGTTTTCAAACTGGGGAGTTTAAAATGAAATTGCATATAGGAAAATGGATTAAAATTAGTTAAAACTATATTATATGAAAAAGAAATTTTGGTATAAAACGATTAAACAAGAAGATGGTAAAATTTGCCGTTACAAATGTTGGAAAGATGAATTTAAGGATGAAAGTGGTAGTGAGTGTGTTTTTATAACAAGGCATAAATTAATTAAAGTTAATGGTCATAAAATTAGATTCTATAGTGATTCTGAAATAAAAAGAATGACAAAAAAACAAAAAGAAGAAATATTTAATTTGTAATAAAATGAACAATTTTACATTTTTAAAAATATATCTATCTCCATTTAAAACTATAATACCAACATTTTATATTGGTAAACTTAGATATGGAACTCCTTATTTCTATCCCAGAAGATGGATTAAGAGTAAAGAGAAGATAGGATATATGAATGCAGTACCCAAGAAAATTGGCTTTGATTTTGTGGATTTAGGATGGAAGACTAAGTGGGAAGCTGATGATTATAGACATGAATGGAATCCAATATGGTCTTTTGTATTTTTTAAATGGCAAATTGCTATAAATTTTAATCCTAATGTAGATAATTCTCACTATTGGGAATGTTGGTTATATTATAGTAGAAATACTGATAAAAAGAAATCAACAATTGAAAGAATTAAGGATGCAAGAGAAAATTTTCCTTGTGTTTGGATATCCTCTTCAAATGGTAAAGAAGAAAGAATTTGTTATTGGGATAAAATATTAAAGAATAAATATAATAAATTATGAATAAAGTATATTGTGTTTTTATAGATAAAGGGTCATGGGATTCTTATAGTTATAAATTAGATAAAGTATTTTCTGATAAGGAAAAAGCTGAAGGGTATGCAAAATCAATTAATGATTATTATAGTAATTTAAAACAACTTGTACCAAAAGATAAGAGTGAAGAAGATGATTTTGATATGAATACATATGAAGAATATTTAGCAATCCATAGCAAAGAATGTGATGATTTTAAAGATAAATATGATATAAGTACATATGATGTTGAAGAATTTAATGAATGTACTGTTGTAGAATTTGAAGTTAATTAATATGAAAGAAGAAATTAAGATAGGTGATGAGGTTTTGGTTCACGTACCAATGTTTTCAAGTGAACCAATAAAAGAAAAAGTTAAAGATATTGATGGTGAATGGTTAATATTTGAAGGAGATTCTGGTAAAATACAAATAGATTATTGTACAAAAATTAAATAATATGAATAGATTGAAAATTGATGGTGTAGATGTCTTTTTAGACAACAAAGAATTAGGTCAGGGAAAAATAACCATAAGTGATAATTATACAAATAATTTTTCATATTATTGGGGATCTATGGGTGGTACATTAGAAGATTTCTTATGTAGAATTAATGCTCAGTATTTTGTTGGTTGTTTGGGTAATGCTAATAGAGAAAATCCAATTAACAATAAGAAAACAGTTAAAAATATTAGAAAATTATTAAGGGATGAATTCTATAGAGATTATCCATGGTATTCTTATAAAGATTTACATAAAACCATAGCAGAAGCTTTAAAAGATTTTGAAAAGGAATCATTTAATAGTGTAGAAGGATGGATGATGAGACTTGATAGTTTAGTTAGTGATTTTTGTGTTTATACTTGTGATGATTTAACTTATCAAGAATCAAGGAAAGTAGAAGAAGAATTAAAATCATTATTAAATTGTGAACCATGGCATTTAATTCATTATGATGATCATCCTAAAAATATATGGTTAAGCAACTTTCATAAGAAATTAGTTAAGGAATTAAAGAAACAAAAGAAATTACAATTGGTAAAATGAGATTTAATTCATATAAAGAATTACACGAATATTGTATGAAACATGATATTTCTGTATCATATAAAGGACAATTAGATAATATAAACTATCCAATAATGATTGAAATATATATAACTAATATTGGTAAACAAAAAAGTATTAAAAAAATAATAGAAGTTTAATGAATTATATTCTACAATCAAATAATACATCTCATTGTGAATTAATAACATTATTAAATGCTTATTGGTTTAAGCATAGACAATCACCTTATCCAAAGCTTAGTTCTTTTAATTTTTATCATAATGATTTTAAAGGATTGTATAATATCTTTAAAAAAGATAAAAGCTTAATATATGACAAATTAAATTTAGAAAGAATAGAATATAGGGGAACACCAATAGGATTAAAATTATGGATCAATCATCAATTAAAACAAGGGAATTTAATTGATTTTGGTGGATATATTAGAGAACCACATTCATTCTTAATAGCTGATTATAATAAGAAATTAGACAGTTATTTATGTATTAATGCTAGGATATTTACAGATGCAGAATCTGTTGAATGGCTACCATTTCCATTGTTATTAAAGACATATAAAAAGAATATTAAATATAATAACAAGAGTTTTAACAATTTAAAAGTAAATAACCTTCATTTAACCTCTGGAGTTATAAAATTTAACAAATAACATAAAATAATAAACAATTACTTGACAATACCGAAATAAATGAGTATTTTTGGGTAATTATAATAACAAAATAAGAATAATAAAAACTTATGGAAACTATAAAAGAAAAAATACAATTAGTAAAAAAACTAATTAATCAAGCGATCAAGGAAAATAAATCTATTACTTTATTATGTGTTGAAAATAATCTATCAAGATCCTTTGTGAGTGATTTTCTACGAAGAATCCCCAAAGAAATATCAACTAATGATAAAAAAGAACTAAAAGAATTATATAGAAAATATAGAAAAACTGATTATAATGGTGTTAAAACTTTATCTGATACAGATAAAGAAAAAATAGGTGAAATCTATTATGATAAGTCTATTTCATGGGATGAAAGAATGGATAAGATTTGTAAATTAAGTGGTAAATCTGAAAGATCAGTTAGAAAGTGGTTAGTTAAACTAGGCTTTAAACATAAAATTGATAAATTACCAGAACAATTGGTTAAAGCTAAGGAAAAAGAATTAGAAAAAGGAAAAAAGCGATTCCTAGTGACCGCAGCCCAGAATGCAACTCCAATAAATCCAAGATTCTTAAAAAATTTAGAAGCATATGCTAAATATATTGGAGCACAAATTTTGTGTATCCCATTTAGGTATCAGAATCCCACATCAATATATACGGAACATCAAAAAGAAAATGAATGGTGGGATGAAAAAATTGGTGAATATTTATGTTTTAATAGATATGAACTAAATAATAGTATTACGGTATTAGCTGATTTGAGAATTAATCCAACAGCATCTAATCCATTATCTTCATTAGAATCAATTACTGGTGACCATAGCACAGTTATTGGACATCCTAGAGTTCATTTAAAATCACTTCCAGTTCTTGAAGGGAGCAAAAGTAAGGTGCTTATGACTACAGGTTCTATAACTAAAAGTAATCATACACAAACTAAAGCAGGGACTTTAGCGGATTTTCACCATGTTTTAGGTTGTTGTGTAATTGAATTAAAAGACGATAATACATTTTTTGCTAGACAAATTACATCAACCAATGGAGATTTTACAGATTTATTTAATAAAGTTGTTGATGGTGTTGTTAGCAAAGTAGATTCAGTAGAAGCTCTTATTATGGGCGATATCCATGTTTCTGAAGTTGATAAAGATATTGTTGATGTAACATTTAATGATTTATGTAAAAAATTATATCCTAAAAAACTTTTTCTACATGATATTATGGATTCGGGTTCAGTATCTTATCACAATTTAAATGACCCATTTATTTTGCATAAAAAAGAAATGGATGGAACAAATTCATTAGAAAAAGAAATGAATGAAATGTTAGATTGGTTAGAACAAGTTAAACAGTATAATGTTTTTGTTGTTCGTTCAAATCATTGTGAACATATTGAAAAATTCTTATCAGGAACTGATTGGAGACGTATGCCAACATTTAAAAATGCCATTCCTTATATGGAATATTCTATGGCTAAATTAAAAGGTGAAGCACCATATGGTATTGTCCCCTATGTTATTAATAAAAGATTTCCTAAAATAAAATGTTTAGGTTTAAATGATAGTCATAAAGTTAAAGGTTGGGAATTAGCACAACATGGTCACATTGGAACATCTGGAAGTCGTGGCTCTATTATGCAATATAGAAAACTAAATTCTCGTATGGTGGTTGGTCACTCACATCAACCAGTTCGTCTAGATGGAGCACTTTCAGTTGGATGTACAACTAAGTTAAGACTTTCATATAATAATGGACCTAGTGCGTGGCAGCATTGTCATATTATAATAAATGAATTTGGGAAAGCACAACATATTATTTTTATAAAAGATAAAAACGGAAAACCAGAATATACAACACTTAAATAATATGAAAGATTGGGAAATAGGAATATTAAAAGAAAAAGCTGATATTATAAATAAAGCTTTAGAGATCGTTAATGAATTAGCTGAAAATAAAATGGCTGACAGAGATGGGGTGATTGTGAAGATTTTGATTTAAAAGACTTAATAATTCAAGCTAGAAGTATTAAAGAACACAGACAATTTGAAGATTTAATTAAAAAATAATTCTTACTAATATGAAAGAAAAAATAAAATTATCAGAATTAATTGAAATTAGTAAGAAATTAGATATAAGAGTTGGTATTATCATCGAATCCAAACCCATTAAAGATACCACTAAATTATTACAATTAACAGTTAATTTTGGTAAAGATAATAATAAATTAATAGTTGTTAATATTGGTGATGAATTACCTAAGAAGTTTGACCTTATTGGTCTTAAATTACCCTTTATAATTAATATTAAACCCTTGCTACTCAATGATGTAGTATCTGAAGGTGTTATGCTTCCAGCTTATAATGAAAAGGGTGAAATCGAATTAAGTGAATTTGGTATTGGTTCAATATTAATGTAAAATAAATTTGTATATATCAAAGATTATTCTTATCTTTGTGTTCTAAAATTATGTTTAAAGATTGGTTTTCAAATAAAAATATAGAAAATGTTAGTAATTTAAAATTAACTATTGGAATGTGGTTAATGTTTCTTATTGGATTATTAAATGGTATAATATTATTTTAAATTAAACAAACATGAAAAAGAATAGATATAGAATAGAAATAAACCATAAAAGAAACGGTGAAAAATATTATAGAGCACATGTGGATATGTCAAGAGGTTTTTTTAAATGGTCAAAATTGGGTTTTTTAATTAATACTAAGAATAATATTGATTGGTATGATTTTGATACAATTTCTGATGTTGAAAAAGCAATTCAAAATCATATTGAGCAAGATAATAAAAATTATATGGAAGAAGTTATTAATGTTGAATACAAATATCTATGAAAGATAGAGTAGAAATAGAAAAATTATACATTTTTGATATGGATAATACCATATTAAAGAATCCCCAAAAGGAAGATTGTGAACGAGTTTGGTTGGAGAAATTTGGTACTAAATGGCCTTACCAAGGAGTATATAGTAAACCAGAAAGTTTGGATTTTAATATATTTAATATACCAACAATTCCGCATGTTATTGAAAAATATAATGAAGTTAAAGATGAAAATAATATACATAATGTAATATTAACAGGTAGATTAATCAAACTTAAAAATGAAGTAATGAATTTATTAAATTATCATAATTTATATTTTGATGAATATCTATTAAATAATAAAGGTGATACATTAACATTTAAATTATTTGAAATAGAACGATTAGTTAAAGAATTTGCAAACGTTAAGGAAATTTTTATTTATGACGATAGAGTAGAACATTTACCACGTTTTAAAGAGTTAGCCTTAAAATTAGAAAAAGAAAGAGATATATCAATTTATGTATACCAAGTTACTGAACAAGGAATAAATGAAATATACTAAAGAATTAGAAGATATTATTAATAAAAAGAATTTTATTCAATTCTTTCAATTATTAGAATATCTTTTATTAGCTGGATATAAAGACATTGATGCTTTTGCTATTACATTAAAATTTTTTCCTGAAAATAAGATCTGGGAAAATGTTGCTTTTATAAGAGGCTTAAATGGTTATAATGTTAATAATCAAAAAATGCAGAAATCTTATTTCCGAGGTGAAAATGATTATAGAATGCCAGAAAATGATATCTTATTACCTATACCAACATCAAAAGAATATACATTACTGATTGGTGTATTGGATAACGAAACACTTCATTTAAATGGATTATTTGATCTTTATATGAAAGATATAAATTCAAATAAGGTGGGTAAAATATCAGATCTTGAGAGTAATTGCAATCATCATTTTAAATTTAGGGAATTTACACCGTTTTTAAAACAATACCTATTTAATTCATTTAAAAAACATTTTAGTTATGATCTTAATATTGAAGAATTACCATTTTAACAATTTATTTTAAAATAAATTTGTTTAATTGAAATATTATCCTTATCTTTGTACTTTAAATGAAAGAACTTGTAGCTAAATATTTAAACACTAACTATATAATCAAGGAAGGTATTATTAAAGATAAATCTAATGATGAAGTAGTATCTTATTATTATTTAATAGGTTCAACATGGAAGATTTTTGGTAAAACAAATTTGGTTAATAAATGTTGTAAAGATTTTATTAAGAAATGAACAAAATAATGGTATATGTTAAAACGTGGGAAGATGTTGTGGATATGTTGGATATTGATATTAACAAATTCAATAAACTTTGTGTTAACTTAACTGAAGGTGAAATTGCTGAGAGAAAACTTTTATTAATTATTAAAGTATTAAATGAAGATTGGATTCCAAAATATAATGAAACATTGTATACAATTTACTGGAATAGAAATAAAGATGGTAGCTTTTCTTACTACTTCTACGACCATTGGCATCCTTATTCTAATGTGGGTTATGGGTCGGGCTTTAAGAATGGTAAACTTGCAAAATATTGTGCAGAGCAATTCATTGATTTATGGAACATTTATTTAAAATATAATACAAATAATTTATTACAATTAATACAAAATGCTGAATAAATTAATATATCTGCTTTTAACAGTACTTTTATTATCATGTGATAATTCCTATGATATAACTAAAAAGTATTGTAAAATTGATTCCATTATTGTTTATGAAGGTTTTAAAGTAACTCCAGAACCTATTTTTGTATATTGTACAAATTGTGATATAAAAATTAGTTCCAAGAAACAATTTAATAAAAATGATTCATTAGAAATTAAACTAATTAAATTTAAATAATGGAAAATATACAAGAATATTTAAAAAACAAAGAACTAATTAGGGATATTAAAATTGGTTCTAATATTGTTTTTCTCGCAAATAAATACAATATTGATTTTAGTATAATTAAAGAATTAAAAAAGAATATTAAACGTGATGATGGAACAATAAAAAAAGAGCTTATTAATTGCTTAAAAAATAAAGATCTTGATTTGTATCAGATAGCAGAAAGAATGAATACATCTTATAATACAATAATAGCGTTAGCTAAAAAATTTAAACTAAAAATTAAAAATAAAGCTGATTCAAATAATGGAATGGTCTTAAAAAGAAATAAATTAAAAAGAAAGAAAACAATTGTTTTAAGTAAAGAGTCAAAAAACAATGACAAGAATGAAGTAATTGATTTAAGAGACAGACAAATAAAAAATAAAAGTACATGCTCTTTAATTGAAAACATAAAAATAGATGTTATTAATAATATGAGTTATGTTGATGTATTAGCTAAGTATAAACTTAATGAATCTGAATTACAATATCTAAAAAGTAAATATGGTTTAATAAATTTGTGTAAATTTTATAAAGAAAAAAGAAAACAAGAATTTAATAAAATGTATTCTGAAGGAAAAACAGCTAAAGAAATAATAGATTCAGAATTTAACAAAGGATTAGGTAAATATGGATTGGTAACATCAAAAACTCTTTATAATATAGTTGATGTATATAAACATATTGATCATATCAGTAAAGATTCTAAAACATTTAATGAGATAAAAACAATATTTAACACATTATCAGGTATTGGGTCAACCAATAAATTTATTGTTAATTATTTAAACGAAAAAGGTTATAAAACGCCATTTAATAAACAATTTACAGAAAATAATATTAATCATTTAATTAAACAAATTAAAAAAATAAATGAAATATAGAATTAAACATGAAAAAACTGTAAATCGTGTAGTTACAGAAACTATTAATCATGATTTTAATACAGAAAAAAAATGTAGAAAAGAATGGGTTAAACTATTACGTGAACTATTTTTAGTACAATGTTGTAAAGATGGTAAATTTTTGACATCTAATTTCCATGAAATGGCAACTGAATGGGTTATATTTTGGAATTATGATTTAGATAGAACTGGTTATTCAGTTGAAATTCAAGAAATAAAAGAATGATACAAGAAAATAAAAAAGCTAGATTTGATTATAATATCATCTTAGAAATAAGTTGTGGTATTAAATTAATGGGAACTGAAGTTAAACCTTTAAGAAAAGGAGATTCTTCAATTAACCAAGCTTATTGTTATATTAAAGATAATGAATTATATATTAAGAATATGCATATTGGTGAACATAAATGTGCTAAGAACTTTAATCATGATCCAATAAGAGATAGAAAACTATTATTAAAACGAAAAGAAATTAATGATATTATTGAATTATTAAAAACTGATAAAACCTTAACTATAATACCGTTAAAATTATTTTTAAATAATAATTTATTTAAAATAACAATTGGTGTTTGTAAGGGTAAAAAGAATTATGATCGTAGGGATTCTATTAAGAAAAAAGATATTCAAAGAGATACAAATCGTGAATTAATGAAATATAAATAATGCAAGAAAGAACAATTATATCATCCAATTCAAGTACTAAAGGAACAGAAACAAAACAATTTAAAATATTAAATTACATTTTTGTTAAAGTACCAAAAGATTCAGCAAATTATGAATTAAGTATACCTTATAATAATTATTTGTGGTACACAACTTCCAGAATTATTACTGGTGAAGAAAGAAAGGGTAATTTTCCTTTTAGACTAACTAAAGAAGGTCAAGAATTATTTCAAGATAAAGGATTCTTTGATGATATTAGAGAAAGAAAAGCTGTTACTGTTAAATATATTAAACCAAATACCGCAATCAGATATAAAATAAAAGGAAAATTATTAAATTTTGTAATTATAAAAATAAATAAACCATATGGAAAAAGAAAATAATATTTTAAATAATTTACCACCATTTTATATTGGACAAGAAGTTAAAGCTAATTGTAATCATGTTGGTG
>ERZ1292632.100-Hain-H43-01um-R2-100-length-82866-cov-8_pt1 | contig 82866 bp, 80 predicted proteins | sample MGYA00564407_ERZ1292632 | MGnify/ENA primary metagenome ERZ1292632 (study PRJEB36523, sample SAMEA6512637) | groundwater metagenome | collected 2019-01-08 | study: AquaDiva: Metagenomics assemblies of 32 groundwater samples | reverse complement strand
GGGGGTCCCTTTTGCGCGCCGATCGGGGGTCCCGTTTGGACGCCGATTGACACGATTCGAGAGTGCGGCGAGTCCAGATTTGCCGTAGAGCATCGCCTCGATCGTTTCGACGCCAGATCGTCGAACAAGGTCGAGCACGACACCGGGGTCTAGGCTGCCGCTCCGCGTCGTCATCGGCACCCCGTCGAGCGCGGTCAGACCCATCGTCGTCGCGATGCTTTTGCCTCCGTGCAACGCACAAAGGCTGGAGCCGCCGCCAAGATGGGCGACCACGACCTTCCGTAAATCAGGCCTTGTCGCAGCGAGTTGCGTGGCGATCGATTGGAAAGACAGTCCGTGGAACCCGTATCGCCTATACCCGAGCGCGCGCAGCCGCTCGGGTAAGGGCAGCATGTGGTGCAAGGCCGGGATCGTCTCGTGGAACGCGGTGTCGAAACACCCGATGTTGATTGCTTCTGGCAGGACGGATCGCACGGCCTCGATCAAGCCGAGCGCCGGTCCCTGGTGCTGTGGCGCGAAGCGAGCGAAGCTCCTCAGTCGCTCCACGGCGTGGTGATCGAGCACGCACGGGTGGACATAACTGTCGGCACCGTGGACGATCCGATGCGCGACGGCCAGGGTGTCAATCGCGGAGTGCGCGGCTGACGCTCGTTCGAGCACCTTGATTGCTGCTCGGTCGATCTCGCCATCGACCTGTTCGCGGCGGTCACCGGTTTGCAGAGTCCAAACGTCGTTTGCGCGTTCCGCTTCAGCGGCAAACAGCACGCGATCGTCACGCTCGGCCGTTCTCAAGGTGGCCTTCAAGCTCGTCGAACCCGCGTTGAGCGTTAGGATCGCCGCGCTCACTCGCGTCGTCCTTGATCGCTCGCGAGCACCGCCAAAGCGCATGACAGCAGGCGCGCACGTTCGCCATCGGCACGGCTGGTCAGCGCGATCGGAACCCGTGCACCGAGCACGATCCCGCACGATTCCGCGTCACCCAACAAGGTCAGCTGCTTGGCGAGGATGTTGCCGGCCTCAAGGTTCGGCACCATCAGGATGTCAGGGTCGCCGGCGACGGACGATGCGATCGTCTTCTGCTTTGCCGCTTCGGCGGAGATGGCGTTGTCGAACGCCAGTGGACCATCGACAAGACACGACCCGAGTTGGCCGCGGTCCGCCATCTTGGCGAGCGCCGCCGCTTCGACCGTTGCCGGCATATCGGGCGATACCGTCTCAACCGCCGCCAGCGCCGCGACCTTGGCAGGCCGGTCTTCGGAGGCGAGTTTGGCAAACAGATCGACGGCATTGCGGACGATGTCGACCTTTTGTGCCAGCGTGGGCGCGATGTTGACCGCGCCGTCCGTGACCATGAAGAGCTTGTGATAGGCGGGATCATCGAACACGAAGACATGGCTCAATCGCCCGTCGCTTCTCACCTTCGGATTGCCGAGCACCGCGCGCAGCAGCTCGTCGGTATGGAGCGCGCCCTTCATAAGCGCCTGGACTTTACCTTCGGCGACCATCGCGCACGCTTGCTCGGCCGCCTCGTGGCTGTGCTCGACGTCGACACACATCCAACCGTCAAGATCGACGCCCGCTTCGTCCGCTGCGGCGTCCATCTTCCTGCTTGGTCCAACGAGCACCGGCTCGATCAGTCCAGCCCTGAACGCCTCGTCTGCCGCACCGATGGCGAGCGCGGAGGTCGGATGCACGATCGCCATGCCGATCGCGCCGCGCCCGATGGCGCGGGCGAGCAGCGCGTCCATTCGCCTATCACCGGACACGCGCGGCTGCCCTCTGATCGGACGGAGTTGCTGACGCTACCTGCCATCCGCCGCCGAGCGCCTTGTCGAGGCTGACGGCGTCGATGATGACCACAGCCTCGGCCTGCGCGAGGCGATCGTCCAGCGCGGACACCTGGCGTTGGACGTCGAGCACCTCGGTCAGGCTCGCTTCGCCAGCCCGATAGCGCAGGCGGGCGAGTTCGAGTGTTCGCGTCAGGCGGGTTCGCGCCGTCCCAAGACGCTCGGCACGCTCGCGATCCTGTCGATAGCGCAGCAACGCCGTTTCGACATCCGACAGCGCGCGAACGACCGTCTGGTTGTAGCTGGCGAGGTTTTCGTCGATCAGCGCCTGTTGGCGACGCACGACCGCGCGGCGACGCCCACCTTCGAAGATCGGGAGCGAGAAGCCGGGGACGAGCGAGCCATAGCGGCTGGCGCTATCGAACAGGTCGCCGATGCTGAGAGCCTCCAGCCCGAGCGTGCTGGTCAGCGAGAAGCGCGGATAGAGATCGGCGACCGCGACCCCGGTGTCGGCGGTGGCGGCGGCCAATTCGCGCTCGGCACGCCGGATGTCGGGGCGGCGGCGTAGCAGGTCGGACGGCAAACCGGCGGGAACGTCGGGCGCCCGCAGCACCGCTGTTGGCGACGCGGCGATCAGCGCCTCGGCACCGCCGGGTTGCGCACCCAGCAGAACGTCGAGGCGATAGAGCGCGGCCTTCGCATCGGCGACCAGCGGCGGCAGGGCGGCGGCGCTCTCCTCGGCAAGGCTCTCGACGCGCTGCACCTCGGACTGCGCTTCTTCGCCTGCACGCGCCAGACGGCCGGTGAGGTCGGCGGTCTGGCGTGCGGCGGCGAGGGTTTCGTTCGCGACGACGATGCGGCGCTGCGCGGCGCGATAATCGGCATAGGCCCGCGCCACATCGCCGGCGACCCGGAGCAGCGTGTCGTTGCGCCCCTCGGCCGCCGATCCCACCCGCGCCTCTGCCGCCTCGACCTGGCGGCGATTGCGTCCGAACAGGTCGAGTTCCCAGCTCGCGTCGAATCCAGCGCGATAGACGGTATAGTCGAGGTCGGGCTCGACCAGACCGGTCGGGATGTTGGCAAGCTGTTCGCCGTTCTCGCTGAGCCGACGAACGGTGGTCGATCCCTGGCCATTGAGTTGAGGCAAGCGACCGCCGCGTGCTTCGTCGGCGCGGGCGCGGGCCTGTGCGATCCGCGCCTCGGCGATGGCCACGTCACCGTTGGCCGCGATCGCGCGATCGACGAGGGTGACGAGGGCGGGGTCACCATAGCGTTCCCACCAGCGATTGACGGGCTGGGTAGTGGTGGCGGACGACGCTTCGCGAAAGGCGGGCGGCACAGCCCCGACCGGCGTACGATAGTCCGGGCCGACCGTGCAGCCTGCGAGCACGCCGGGCAGCAAGCCTGCGATTAGGAGCTTCCTCACGCGGTTCCTCTCCGAAAGATGACATAGGCGGTGGTGAGCGTCAGGACGGCGATCAGCACGATCGGCCAGAGGCTGGGGAACAGCTCGACGAACCCGCTTCCTTTCAGGAACACCCCCTTCACGACGACGATGAAGTGTCGGAGCGGGTCGATCCAGCTCACCCATTGCAGCCACACCGGCATGTTGGCCACGGGCGCGATGAAGCCCGACAACAGGATCGCGGGCATCATGAAGGTGAAGACGCCGAGGAACGCCTGCTGCTGGGTGGCCGAGATCGCCGAGATGAACAATCCGAACCCGCACAACGCGATCGCGTAGAGCAGCATGCCCGTGTAAAGCACGAACACCGATCCGGTGAACGGCACGCCGAACAGATTGATGGCGATCATGGTGATCGCGGTCGCCTGAATGCAGGCGATGATGACCGCCGGGATCATCTTGCCGAGCATGATGAGCGCGGGCGAGAGCGGCGAGACCAGCACTTGGTCGAGCGTCCCCTGTTCGCGTTCGCGCGCGACCGACAGCGCCGTCGTGATGAGCGCGCCGATGGTCGTCATGATCGCGACCATGCTGGTCACGATCGCCCAGCGCCCCTCCAGATTTGGGTTATACCAGTTGCGCACGACGACTTGTGCGCCGCCGCTGGCGGGTGGGCCACGGGCGGCGGCACCGGCCGCGATCTCGGCCCCATAGCCTCGGATGATTTGGTCGACATAGCCCTGCGCGAGCTGGGCGCTGTTCGAACGCCGTCCGTCGCCGATGACCTGGACCGACGCGGTTTCACCGCGCGCGATATCGCGCGAGAAGCTCGGCTGGAAGCGCAGCGCGAGCAACACCTGCTGCCGGTCGACGAGGTCGCGCATCTCGCCCTCGCTTTCGACCTGGCGCACCTGCCCGAAAGCGTCCGCCGCGCCGAGGCGCTGCACGATCTCCGTCGCCGCCTTGCCGCTATCCTGATTGAACACCGCCACCGATGCGTTGCGGACGTCGAGCGTGGCAGCGAAGGGGAACAGCAGCGTCTGAAGCATCACGGGCATGATGAGCAGACGAAGCGCGGCGGGATCTCGCAGGATCGCCTGCAGTTCCTTGACGACGAGGGTGCGCAGTCGGTTCCACATCAGTCGAGTGTCCGCTTGGTCTTGAGCGCGGTCAGGGTCAGGAAGATCGCGGCGATCAGCGCCAGCGCCATCGCGTTGAGCCAATACAGCCGACCCGCGTAATCCGACTGGAACAGCGTCTGGAGGATCGTCACGAAATAGCGGCCCGGCAGGATCGAGGCGATCACCTGCACCGGCTTCGGCATGCTGCCTATTTCATAAACGAAGCCCGAGAGCATCATCACTGGCAGGAAGGCGGCGTTGAGCGCCGCCTGCGCCGCATTGAACTGGCTGCGGATCGCGGTCGAAAGCAGCAGGCCCAGCCCGAGTGCCGTGCCGAGGAACAAGCGTTTAAGACTGTAGCCCAGCACCTTTGCCTCGCCCTCGGTCGCCTTGAGCAGGCCGCAGAGCATCTTGAAGGTCGTCGACTTGCCCGCGCCGTTCGGGCCGAGCAGGCCGTAGATCTCGCCGCGCTTCACCTCGAAGCTGACGTCGTCGGTGGCGGCGAAGTCGCCGAACTTCTTGGTGAGGTTCTTGGCCTCGATCACGACGTCGCCGGCCTTGTCGTCATCGCGCGCGTCGGCGTCCTTCAGGAGCTTGGCGACGACCGACTCGCCGCCCGGTCCGCCGCCAAGCAGGTCGATCACCGCATCCTCGAGCCGAGGCTTGACCTCGTCGAGGCTCGCCTCGTTCCCGGCCTCGACCTCGCTCAGGTCGAGCGGCTGATCCTTGTCTTTCAGCACCACGCGCACCGCACGACCCTGGATCACGCCATCGACGACGCGGTCCGAACCCAGCGCATGCTTCAGCACCTGTCGGCGGTTGCCGTCGATGTTGCGGATGAGACAACTGCGCCCCTGCATCCGCTCCGCCAGTTCATCGGGCGTCCCGCAATATAGCGGCTTGCCCTTGTCGAGCAGGATGACCTCGGGGCAGCGCTCGGCCTCGTCGAGATAGGCGGTCGACCAGACGATCGTCTTGCCTTCGCCCGCCAGGTCGCCGACCATCTTCCACAGCTCGCGCCGCGAGATCGGATCAACCCCGACCGAGGGTTCGTCGAGCAACAGCACCTGCGGGTCGCCCAGCAGCGTGCAGGCCAGCCCCAGCTTCTGCTTCATGCCGCCCGACAACTTGCCCGCGCGGCGTTCGGTGAAGCGTTTGAGGTCGGTGAATTCGAGCATCCGCTCGAATGTTTCGTCGCGCTTGTCGGCCTCGACCCCGCGCAGTTCGGCATAAAGGTTCAGATTCTCAAGGACGGTCAGGTCTTCGTAGAGGCCGAACCGCTGCGGCATATAGCCTAGCCGTTGGCGGAGTTCGTCGCCTTGCGCTGTCGGATCGAGCCTATCGACACTCAGCGTTCCGCTGGTCGGCGCGAGCAGCCCGGCGATCATGCGGATGAGGGTCGTCTTGCCCGCACCGTCGGGGCCGACCAGTCCGGTGATGATCCCGGCCTTGATCGTCGCGGTCAGGCCATCGACGGCCATGACTTCATCGTCGCCCTTTCCGAACGATCGAACGAGGTCTTCGAAGGTGATCGCGTCGGCTTGCGCAGCCATCACCGTCAGTCCTCGACCGCGCGGGCACCGCTCGCGAGCCGGACGGTGATGGGCATCCCCTGACCGTTATGCAGGGCCAAACGCACGCGAGCGGTGACCACTCGGTTGAGTTCACTACGGTGCTCGGCAGCTGCGTGGCGGCGTGCCTCTACGATCCGCTCGCCCGCGTCGGCGGTATGAACCACTTCCTGCTTGCCACACCAGCGGCCCAGAACGGCGTGCCCGACGCTGCCTACGGCTTGTTCCTCATGGAGGTGCTGGTCAACGAAATGCTGAAGCGAGGGGCAACTCGTAACGGCATGCGCGCCCACCTCTACGGGGGCGCCAATCTTGGCCCGACCACGCGACGGATCGGATCAGTCAACAGCGCCTTTGCGCGTCGTTTTCTTGAAGTCGAGGGCATCCAGTTGATCCACGCCGATCTTGGCGGAAATGCGGCGCGACGGCTCGATTTCAGGCCCGCACAGGGTCGCGCTCGGTGCCGCATCGTCGCCGAATCACCACCCGAAGCTTCGCCACAGCGCTTCTCGCCGAGCGCCGTCGGCGTCGTTGAACTGTTCTGAGAAGGACATCAAACAATGACAACTACCACAAGGATATTAACGGTCGACGATAGCCCCAGCATGCGGGCGCTGTTGCGTCAGGCGCTGTTCGCGCAGGGCTTCGACGTCGCTCAGGCAGACGATGGTGTTTCCGCGCTCGACTGGCTGCAGACGAATGACGTCGACGTGATCATCACCGACATCAACATGCCACGCCTCGACGGCTTTGGCCTGATCGAAAAGCTGCGCGCCAGCTCGCGCCACCGGCATTGCCCGATCCTGGTACTCTCCACCGAGAGTTCGGACGAGAAGAAGGCGCGCGCACGTCAGGCGGGAGCCACGGGCTGGATCATTAAACCATTCGACGCGGCGCGGCTGGCTACCGCCGTTCGTCGGGTCACGCATTGAGGGGGGTGAAGCAATGAACCGACAGCTGATCACGTTCGAGGTCGAGGGCCAGGTCTTCGGTGTCGACATCATGGCCATTCGAGAGATCCGGGCATGGACCCCTGCAACGCCGCTGCCGCACGTGCCGAGCTATGTCGCGGGTGTGGTAAACCTGCGCGGCACGGCGCTCCCTGTCATCGACCTGGCGGCGCGGCTGGGATGGCGCGCCACGCAGGCGACGGCGCGCCACGTCATTATCGTAACGCAGGTCGAGGGGCAATTCCGCGGCCTGATCGTCGATGCGGTGAGCGACATCGTCGCGATAGCCGCCGACCAGCTCCAGCCACCACCCGCGACGACCGGCGATGCCGTGGTGCCGTTCCTCGAGGGCCTCGCCGCCATCGACGAGCGGATGGTGATGGTGCTCGATCTCCCAAGCCTGACCGCCGCCGACCCACTGTCACTCGCCGCGTGACGCAAGAGAGGACAAGATCATGACAAAGACCAAGGTGCTGGTAGTAGACGACAGCACAACCATGCGGGCGCTGTTTTCGCTCACGCTCGAGCGATGCAAGGACCTGGTGGTCGTAGGCGCGGCCGCGAACGCCGATGAAGCGGAGCAGATGATCGCCGAGTTGCGCCCGGATGTGCTCACGCTCGATGTGGAGATGCCAGGGCGGAACGGGCTGGAGTTCCTGGGCGACCTGATGGCGAGCCGTCCGATGCCCGTCGTTATGCTCTCCACCCTTACGCAGAAGGGCGCGGACGTGTCATTGCGCGCCCTGGAGCTTGGTGCAGTCGACTGCGTGCCGAAACCGCTGCAAGCCACTCAGGCGGAGTTCGACATGCGATCCCGGAGAGCGTGGGTGAACTCCATCTGTTCATCGACAATGATGCCGGAGGCGCTCTCGCGGAACAGCGAGCGCTGAAGGCTTACGCTGCGCCTAATCGTGTCGCGCATTCTACCGCGACTGCCTTGGGCTGATCTTGCTCTTCGAGGCGGGCGATATGCTGTTCTTCGACGTCGCTGGGACGCGGCTGATGCTGGCGCATGATGGTGCTCGCAAACAGCCAGAGCGACCTGCGGGTATCCTCTATTTCCATGTCGATGACTTCACCGCTGCCCGCGCTCGTCTTGAAACGAGCGACGCTGCACTGGTGGGGGATGTGGAGACGGTGCAGTCCAACCCGGCTGGTTTTCTGAGGCTTCAGCAATTTACCGATCCCGACGGCAACATGCTCGCGATCATGGGCCACGTCCCGCGCTGACGGCCGTTGGCATTCAGTAGAGCGCGATCCCCATCCTTTCGGCAAGACCCCGGTCCACGCCGTTGCGGATGGCGTCCCCGCTCGTCTTGAGACGGCGATACTGGTTCGGTGTGAGATGCGCATAGCGCCGGAAGGCGCGCGTCAAATGCGCCTGATCGGCGAAAAGCGCACTGGCCTGGCTGATCGAGCCGGTGTGGAACAGCGTGGCCCAGGCGTGTTCGAACCGTGCGTGACCTAGCAGCGCCTTGGGGCTAATCCCGAATTCGTCGCGCATGATTGTGCGAAGCTGCCGGGCGCCGATGCCAAGCTGAGCGGCGATTGCGCCGACCGAGGTTCTCGGGCGGTTCAGCATGACCGCGTGAACCCGCGACAATGCACTGTGCCGGCTTCCTATCGCGGCACCGTCGAGCCGCGCCATCGCCCAGGCTTCGACAATCCGCAGCCGTGTGGCGAATTGCGATGCTCCAGCGATCCGTTCGGCGAGCACGGCGGCCCCGGGCGCGACTGCGGTGAGATCGTGATCGGCATCGACCAGTGCGGCGAGCGGGCAACCGAGCAGGTCGCGCACGCCCAGCGGGGTCAGCTGGAGCAGGAACCAGTCCGAGCGCGCGCCGGTCGCGTGGTCATAGGACCGGGTCTTCGGCCCGAACACGCTGGCCAGGGGCAGAGGGTAAAGCGGTTCGCCGCAGCGCGCGTTGGCAAAATGCTCACCGCAATTGATGAAGATCTCGCAGTTCATGTTGGGGAAGATGCGATACAGCTTCGGTGGGGCGACGGCGCGGCGCTGGATCGCCATGCGGATCCACGGACGCAGCGCTGGCGGCAGCGGGCTGCTCCAATTGGTTGCCGTCTCTTCCGTTTTGTTCAAGACGAGTGCTTCCCGCGCATCATAAGGGGAGGGCATAGATGTTTCCGGAGAGGCCCGCCACGATGTTTTCGAGCATGCTGCTTGCCGTTGCCACACCGCTTTCTGCTGTCCCGCTGATCCCGTTCGAAATTCTGGCAAAGGCACCGGCGATCTCGGCCGCTGTTCTATCGCCCGATGGCACGCGGGTGGCGACCATAGAGACCGTGGACGGGCGTGGTGCCGTTCATGTCGGTCCATTGGCGGGCCCGCGTCGGCTGGTGCTGCGCAATCCCGATCGTTCGATCGACAATGTGCGCTGGTCGGCCGACGGGCGCTGGCTGCTGGTCATGCAGGACAGCGGCGGAGACGAAGGCTACCACCTGTTCCGCATAGATCCCGCCACCCCCGGAAGCGCGCGCGACCTGACGCCGTTTGCCGGCGCGAATGCGGAAATTCTCCGCACGCCCGCAGGACAGGCCGGACCGCTGCTCCTCGCGATCAACCGGCGCGACCCCGAATTCGCCGATGTCTACGCTGTCGACCCCGACGCGGGGACGGTGCGCGAAGTGTTGCGCAATGATGCGGGCTATACCGAGTTCTTCGCCGATGCGTCAGGCGTCGTGCGCGCGGCCGGGCGGATCACGCCGGACGGATCGCTCGAGCTGTGGGGGCGTGGCGAGGGGGACGGGCACTTCGTGCGCCTCTATGCCGCGCCCGCGACAGAGCGCTTCAAGATCATCGGCATCCATGCCGACGGGCGATCCGTGATCGTGCGGAGCAATCGCGGCAATGACATCGAGCGCGCGCTGCTGATCGGCTTTGGCGGCGGCAAGCCCCGGCGGCTGAAGGGCGCCGATTGCGGCAGTTTCGATGTCGACGATGTCCTGCAGGCCGCGTCAGGTCCGATCGCGGCCGCCTGCACGCGCATCGCGAGCGATCTCGCGCCGCTGGACGGCGACTTTGCCAAGGCGGTCCGACTGGCCCGCGCGGTAGCGCCCGGTGACAGCCTGAGCCTCGAATCCCGGTCGGCTGACGGGCAGATCTCGCTGTTCTACACCGATGCCGGACACCGGCCCGGGCGCTTCATCCTGGTGCGCGGCGACAAGGCCTCGGTCTTTGCCGAAACGCGCCCCGAGCTTGTCGGCTATGCCTTCGCACCGACCGAGCCGTTCCGGTTGCGCGCCCGCGATGGCCTCCCGCTGCTCGGCTATGTCACCCGCCCGCTTGGGAGCCGCGGGCCGGGGCCGACCATCGTCGCGGTCCACGGCGGCCCCTGGACCCGCGATGCGGCCACCTTCGAGCGGGAAACGCAATTCTACGCCAATCGCGGATACACCGTCATACAGGTCAATTTCCGGGGATCGACGGGCCTCGGCAAGCGGGTATTCGATGGCGGTGTCGGCGAATTCGGGGCGCGGATGTCCGACGATGTCGACGATGCGGTCAGGCACGCCGTCCGTCAGGGCTGGGCCGATCCTGCGCGGGTGTGCATCATGGGCGGATCCTATGGCGGCTTCGCAGCGCTTACCGGCATTTCGCGCGAGGGCGGCTTTGCCTATCGCTGCGCGGTGGACTTTGCCGGGCCGGCCGATCTGGAGACCCTCGTCCGCGCCTTCCCGCCGAGCTGGCAGCCCTTCCTGCCGCGCTCGTGGTATCGCTTCGTCGGCAACCCCGACCGGCCGGAGGATGCCGCACGGATGCGCGAACGCTCGCCGCTCACCCATGTCGGGGCGATGCGCGCACCGCTGCTGATCTTTCAGGGGGCCAATGATCCCCGCGTGCGGCAGGACCAGTCGGACCGCATCGTCTGCTCGCTGCGGGCGCGGGGGATCGATGTCGACTACCTGCTGGCTGCAAACGAGGGCCACAGCTTCGCCAACGAGGAGACCTCGCTCGCGATCACCCGCGCGACCGAAGTGTTCTTCGCGCGCCATCTGGGCGGGCCGGTCGGCGCCGAACCGCCCGCCGCGGCCACCCGGGCGCTGGATGCGTTCCGCGCCGCCGGCAGGGCTATCGAGTGCTGATCGCTCTTTAGGGTCAGGCGCCGATTGCGGCGCGCAGGTCGGGCTCCATCCGCGCCGCAAGCGCTGTCAGCTCCCTGAGCTGTGCGAACACCGCGTCGTCGGTTTTCTTCACGTTGAAGCATGTCTTGCCCTGACGCCGCGTGGCGAGCCCCTCGGGCACAGCAGCTTCCAGCGCGGGGAGCGTGTAGAGCGGCATGATGTGATAGGCGACATAGGACTTCTTGATCGCGATCCACCCGAACCATGCCGGCTGCCCGGTGCGCGCCTCGATCCAGTGGGTCTTGAGCGTCAGGTTGCTTGGCGAGTCCTCGGCAACCGTCATCCCTGGTGCGGCCTCGAGCATGATCGCCCGCAGCTCGGCGAAGATATTCTGAAACAACACACTCATTCCGACTGCCCTCCCTTGCGCATAATCAGCGTGGCGATGACAGTGATGGCCATGCCCACCACCAGCGACCCCATGACCACCGCAGCCAGCTGCGACGGCACGTCGACCGCTGCCCCGCGCGCCTGCATCGCCGCCACGAACTCGGGATTGATGATGGTATAGTAAGCCGCGAAGAAGGCGAGGCCGATGGCGGCGCTGATCGCAGAAACCCCCAGCCCGATTGCCAGCGCGCTGCGCCACCTCAATTGCCCGTCCCCCGCCTGCCGCGCCCGGCGCAGAGCCCAGCCGACGGCGACAACCGGGAAAATGACCGCGACGAAGCCGGTCTTCGCCCCGACATCGAGATGCTCGTTGTGCCAGCCCATCGCAAACTCGAACAGCGTCCACGCCATGGCGCCGCCGCCCGACAGCAGCCCTGCAAGCAAGGTTGTTCTCAGATCAGGCATGATGACCTCCGTCGGGGGGATCGGCGACAGGCACGCGGCATTCGAGATCGAACGCGTCCCAGCCGATGTCCTCGGGCAATTGCAGATAGGCCTCTTCGGCCGGGGCGTCGCGCAGATCGAGCCCGGAGGCGGGAAGCCAGCTTTTGAACAGCGACGACCACGCACGATCGACAGCGGCAAGATCGCCCTTCACCCGGGTGACTGCCCACAAGCCCGCGTCCCGCTCAGCTACTGAGAAACGCGGCGGCGGGTTAAGGCCATCGGGCAGCTCGATCATGAAATCATAGCGACATCGCGACAGCGGCGTCAGATCGGGATCGTCGCGCGAGGCGCCGACAATCCTGCCGCCGCGCGTTTCAAGCCCCTGTTCATCGGCCCAGGCGCGCAGGCTCTGGTAGGCTGCGACAAGCTTGCCTGGCGCAAGATAGCCGCCCCATACGCGCGCCGCGGCGAGCCGGGCCGCGGGGCGTTGCTCGAGCGTCACCGCAAAGTCGGGATCGAGCGGGGGCGCCGGGCGCAGGAAGAACGCCGACACCGCTTCGACTTCGGTCCGGTCCGGCCGCGCGTCCCACCACGCCTCGCGATCGAAGGCGGAGGGCGGCACACCGTAGACCCGCCTGAAGGCCCGCGCAAAGCTCGCCGGCGAGGCGAAACCGCAAGACGCGGAAGCAACCTTCCACGATTGTCCGCGCCGGGAGAGAAGGATCGCCCGTTCAAGCCTGCGCCGTTCGGCAAAGCTGCGCAGACTTTCGCCCGTGAGCGCGCGGAACACGCGGTGGAAATGGTAGGCCGAAAGGCACGCGATCGCAGCGACCCGTTCGAGCGTCAGCGGTTCGTCGGGGTGCGCTTCGACGTGGGCGATGGCACGCGCGATCCGCGCTTCGTATCGCTCGCCGTGGACGCCAGCTTCGGTCACGTTTGCCCCATGAGTTTGCCGCCATACGCCTCGCAGTCCGCAGAGCGGCAGTCAAACGCGGCGACCACACACTTCTTGCGCAAATGCTCAGCGCAGGACCTGCCGCAGGAAGGCGAGCTTCGCCTCATAGGCCGCGAATTCGGCGGCACCCTGCGCATCGATGTCGGTTGCGAAGAAGAAGGCACTATCTGCCTGCCAGGCGCTGTGGGGATAAGCGGCCGCATTGCCAAGCTTGGGTCGAGCGCCGCGCGCAGCCTATAGGGGATCATTGCTGTTCAGACGGAACCGCCAATGGCGACTTTGTCATGCTTCTGGAAGTTTGCTGCCAATCAGGAAGCGACCCCATAGCCGCCATCAGTATAGCAACATCAAGACTTCTGCGGATCGCGCTGCAGCATTGGGATATTGTATAGCTTTGCCAACATCGCCCCAATGCGAGCGCGCTATGTGGCGAAAATGCCAAACCGCTGCGCCCTTGCCGCTTTCGTCCCTGCCGTCCGCCTGAGCGCCTGCGGGAGCGAGCCGACGACTCCCCCCAAGGCCCCGGTTCACAGCGAGGCGATCGCCCACGAGACCGAACTCGTCCGATTGAAGCTCACGCCGGAAGCGCAAAAGCGGCTTGGGATTGTGACCGAGCGGGTCGGAACGGGCACCGCATCGGCCATGCGCATGACCAGCGGCGAGATCGTCATTCCGGCAGGCGTCGGCGGCGCGCCGATCAACTCTGCCAGCAATCTTCAACAGCTTGGCTTGCAGCAGGTCGCAGCCGACGGGGAACTGGCGCGGGCGCGGGCGCAGCTTGCCTTGGCGCGCGTCGCCTATGACCGTGCCTCGGCTTTGGTTGACGAGGAAGCGGGCAGCATTCGCGCGCGTGATGAGGCGACGGCGGCGCTTGGTGCGGCAAAGGCCGCTGCCGATGCGGCTGCGGCCCAGCGCCGCCTGCTCGGACCAGCGGTGGCGAGCCTTGGCAACCAGCGCTACGTCTGGGTGCGAGTGCCGGTGTTCGGGAGCGACCTTGTCGGGCTGCGACAGAGCCCGTCGGCGCTGGTCTCGCCGCTCGGGCAGGAGGGTTCAAAACGATCGGCGCAGCCCGTCGATGCGCCGCCATCGGCCAACGCGGTGGCGGGCACCGTCGATCTCTATTTCGCGCTCGACAATCGTGACCGAGCCTACCGCGTCGGCCAGCGGGTCAGCGTTGCGCTCCCGCTTGCTGGTGGGCGGAATGAAGGGCTGTCGGTGCCGACCTCCGCGATCCTGCGCGATATCTATGGCGGCGAATGGGTCTATGCCAAGATCGAGGCCGACACCTACGTGCGCCAGCGGATCGAGGTGGCGGCGACCGAAGGTGGCCGCGCCATCCTGTCGCGGGGCCTGCGGCCCGGCACGCTGGTGGTCACGGCAGGCGCCGCCGAATTGTTCGGCACCGAGTTCGGGGTCGCACACTGATGTTGGCCTGGCTGGTTCGCTCCGCGCTCAGGCAGCGCGTGCTGGTGCTCGCGATGGCGGCACTCTTGGTAGTCCTCGGCCTGCGCGCATCTGCCGATGTGCCGCTCGATGTCTTCCCCGAGTTCGCCCCGCCTATCGTCGAAATCCAGACCGAAGCGCCAGGCCTGTCGACCGAGGAGGTCGAAAGCCTGATCACAGTGCCGATTGAAACCGCCGTCAACGGCGTGCCGGATCTGGCAACCCTGCGCTCGAAGTCGGTGCTAGGGCTATCGTCCGTCACGATCCTGTTCGAGCGTGGCACCGACGTGATCCGCGCCCGCCAGCTGGTGCAGGAGCGCGTGGCCCAGGTGCAGGCGCGGCTGCCTGCCGCTGCCCGTCCGCCGGTGATGCTGCCGCCGCTGTCGTCCACGAGCCGGGCGATGAAGATCGGCATCTCCTCCAAGAAGCTCGATCAGATGCAGCTGTCCGAGCTGGTGCGCTGGACGATCCGGCCCAAGCTGATGTCGGTGCCGGGCGTCGCGAATGTCGCCGTCTGGGGCTACCGCGACCGGCAGTTGCAGGTGCTGGTCGATCCCGACCGCTTGCAAGCCTCAGGGGTCACACTGGCTGAACTGCGCGCAGCGACCGGCGATGCTGTGCTGGTTGGCGGCGGCGGCTTTGTCGATACGCCCAACCAGCGGCTGCCCGTTCAGCAGGCGGGCGCGATCCAGACTGCTGAGGACCTCTCCCGCACGGTCATCAAGATCGCAGGCGATGCGCCGGTGCGGGTGGGCGATGTTGCGCGGGTGACCGATGGCTTTGCCGCGCCCATCGGCAATGCGATCATCGACGACGGTCCGGGCATCATGCTGATCGTCGAGAAGCAGCCGACCGGCAACACGCTCCAGCTGACCCGTGACGTCGAGGCAGCGGTCGAAGAGCTGCGGCCCGGCCTCAAGGACGTCAAGATCGACACCACGATCTTTCGCCCGGCAACCTTCATCGAGAAGTCGATCGACAACCTGACCCGCGCGCTGATGATCGGCTGCCTGCTGGTGGCGATCGTGCTATTCGCCTTTACCCGCGACTGGCGGCAGGCGACGATCAGCCTGGTGGCGATCCCGCTATCGCTGCTGGCGGCGGGCCTCGTGCTGCTGTGGAGCGGGGCGACGATCAATACGATGGTGATCGCCGGACTGGTGATCGCCCTTGGCGAAGTGGTCGATGACGCGATCATCGATGTCGAGAACATCGCCCGCCGTCTGCGCCTGAACCGCGAGGCGGGCAATCCGCGCTCGGCCTTTGCCGTGGTGCTTTCGGCCTCGCTCGAAGTGCGCACGGCGGTGGTGTTCGCCTCGCTGATCGTCATGCTGGTGTTCCTGCCGATCTTTTTCCTCGGCGGGGTGGCGGGGACGTTCTTCCGGCCGCTGGCGATTGCCTATGTGCTGGCGATTGCTGCCTCGCTGCTGGTCGCGCTGGTGGTGACGCCTGCGATGTGCCTGATGCTGCTCCCCAACGCGCCGATGAAGGAGCATCGCGACACGCGCTTTGTCGCCTCGCTCAAGCAGCGCTATCTCGGCATCCTGCCCAAGCTAATCGATCGGCCCCGACTTGCCATGGGTATCGTCGCGGGTGGCTTGCTGCTTTCCGGCGTGGGCTATCTGGGATTCAAGGATCAGTTCCTGCCTGACTTCCGCGAGACCGACTTCCTGATGCACTTCGTCGAGAAGCCGGGGGTTGGCATCGATGCGATGGACCGCATCACAATCCGCGCCTCGAAGGAACTGCGCGCAATCCCCGGCGTGCGCAACTTCGGCGCGCATATCGGCCGTGCCGAGGCTGCCGACGAAGTGGTCGGGCCGAACTTCACCGAGCTGTGGATCAGCCTCGATGACAAAGCCGACTACGACGCCAGCGTCGCGCGCATCAAGGAAGTGGTCGAAGGCTATCCCGGTCTCTACCGCGACGTGCTCACCTATCTGCGCGAGCGCATTAAGGAGGTGCTCTCGGGCGCAGGCGCAACCGTCGTGGTGCGGATCTACGGCCCCGATCAGGACGAGCTGCGCGCCGCAGCGGAGCGGGTTCGCGGGAAAGTCGCCAGCATTCCCGGCGTCACTGACCTCAAAGTCGAACAGCAGGTCCTCGTGCCGCAAATCCAGATCCGCCCACGTGCGGCCGATCTGGTCACTCTGGGCCTGACGCCGGGCGAAGTGCGGCGACAGGCACAGACCCTCGTCGCTGGCGAGAAGCTGGGCGAGATCTACCGCGATCAGAAAGCGTTTGATGTCGCCCTTTGGGGCGAGCCGGCCATTCGGGGCGACCAGCACGCGCTTGCCGATCTGATGATCCAGACCCCGGTCGGCGCGCCCGTCCGCCTTCGTGACGTTGCAGATGTGGTGATCGTGCCCGCACCCAACGAGATCAAGCGCGAGGACGGGCAGCGCCGTCTCGATGTCACGCTCAACATCGCCAGCGACGCCGATCTCGGTGCCGTGGCTCGCGGGGTCGAGGCGGCGGTGAGCGAGGTGCCCTTTTCCACCGGCTACCACCCTGAAATCCTCGGCGAGTATGCCGCGCTCAAGGAATCGCGCGAACGGCTCTGGACGGTGGGCCTTGCCTGCCTCGTGGGCATCCTGCTGCTCGTCTGGCTCGAGTTCCGCTCTGCCCGGATCACCGCACTGGTCGGCCTCAGCCTGCCCTTCGCGCTGGTCGGCGGCGTCATCGGGGTCGCGCTCACTGGCGGGGTTCTGTCGCTGGGATCGCTGGTTGGCTTTGTAACCGTGATCGGGATTTCGGCGCGGAACGGGATCATGCTGCTCTCGCACTACGATCATCTGCGGCGGTTCGAGGGCGAGGCGTTCGGCCCCGCCCTGATCCTTCGCGGCGCGCAGGAGCGTCTGGTGCCGATCTTGATGACCGCGCTGTGCGCCGGGCTTGCGCTGGTGCCGCTGGTGATCGCGGGCGACAAGCCGGGTCACGAGATTGAGCATCCGATGGCGATCGTCATCCTCGGCGGTCTGATCTCGTCGACCGCACTCAACCTGTTCCTGATGCCCGCGCTCTATGCCCGCTTCGGCAAGGAGCGCCCGGAGCGCGAGCCCGAACTGGCGGAGGCGGTAGCATGAAGCGCTTTGTCCCCGTCGCGGCGCTGATGATGACCGCCTGCGCGACCACGTCCCCGCCTGCGGCAACAAGGGTCGATCGCGCGCTGGCTGCTGGGCCTTTTGCGAGCCTCCCGGTCGCCTCGATCGAGCCGGTGCCCGATGGTTGGTGGCGGCTTTATGATGATCCTGTGCTTGACCGCTTGGTCGAAGCCAGCCTTGCCGCTAACGCCGATCTCAGGGTGGCCTATGCCAATCTCGACGGCGCGCGCGCGGCGCTGCGTCAGGCGCAAGCCGCCCGGCTGCCCCAGACAACGATCGAGAGCAGTCTCGGCATCGACAATCCCGCCAATCAGCCCAGCGCATCGGGCAATGTGCCGACGACCGACTACGATTTGGCAATAACCGCAAGCTGGGATGCGGACCTGTTCGGACGACTCCGTTCGGGAGCTCTGGCCGCCCGCGCCGATGCAGAAGCACAGGCTGCTGCGCTCGATGGGGTAAAGGTCGCGGTCGTCGCCGATACGGTTCTGGCCTATGTCGATCTGTGCGGCGCAACCCGCAGCCTTGCCGTCGCGCAAGAACAGGTCATGCTTCAGAACCGTGCGCTGACAATCACCCGCAGCCAACTGGCGGCAGGCGAGGTCTCCCCGTTGGAAGTCTCGCAGGCAGCCAACCTTGTCGCCACGACTAAGGCGACCATCGCACCGCTGGAAGCAGCGCAGGCCAATGCGCGCTACCGCCTCGCCACGCTGGCAGGTCGTCCGGCGGGAGAGGCGCGCAGCAACCCCGTGACTTGCACCGCGCCGCCGAAACTTCGCACTGCGGCTCCGGTCGGCGATGGAACCGCGCTGCTGCTGCGCCGCCCTGACATCCGTGAAGCCGAACGCCGCCTTGCTGCCGCCACAGCGCGGATCGGCGTGGCGCGTGCCGATCTCTATCCCCGCATCAACCTTGGCGGGGCGCTGGGCCTGTTGAGTGGGGGCCTAGTTGCAACGGGCTCGCCGCTGGTGAGCTGGGCGTTTCCCAATCAGGCCCCGGGCCGCGCGCGGATCGAACAGGCGGAGGCGACCGAGCGGGCAGCGCTGGCCGGATGGGACGTTGCGGTCCTCCGCGCGCTGCGCGATGTGGAGACGGCGCTTGCGGCCTACGATGCCGAAGTGCGCCGCAACCGGGCACTGACCGAGGCCCGCGATGAAGGACGCCTCTATGCCCGACGCGCCGAGGCTCGCGTCCGACTCGGCGATGCGGCACCGCTCTTGCGGATTGACGCCGATCGCACGCTGGCGCAGGCCGAACTATCGCTCGCGCAATCCGAACTCGCGGTAGCACAGGCGCAAGTGGCGCTGTTCCGCGCGCTTGGCGGTGGCTGGCGCAGCGGCGGTGAGCCGCTAGAATGATCGCATGAGAATCCTGATCGTCGAGGACGATACCGATACCAACCAGTTCATCGCCCGCGGCCTTGCCGAACTGGGCCATCAGGTCGTGACCAGCGGCGACGGCCGCGACGGGCTGTTCCATGCAACCGATGGCGGCTTTGATGCCATGGTGGTCGATCGGATGCTGCCCGGGCTGGATGGCCTCGCGCTGGTCAAGGCCCTGCGCGCTGCCGGAAACATGACCCCGGTGCTGATGCTCACGGCGGTCAGCGGGATTGCCGACCGGGTCGAAGGGCTCGAAGCCGGGGCGGACGATTATCTGGTGAAACCCTTCGCCTTTACCGAGCTGGCGGCCCGCCTTCATGCGCTGGGGCGTCGGCCTTCAGCCGCAGCGGAGCCCGCGCGGCTGACGGCAGGCGACATCGTGCTCGATCTGCACCGCCGCACCGTCACGCGTGCAGGCCGCAAGATTGCGCTCCAGCCCCGCGAGTTCACGCTTCTGGCCGAACTGATGCGCAACCCGGGCCGCATCATGACCCGCACCATGCTGCTCGAACGGGTGTGGGATTTCGACTTCGACCCCAAGACCAATATCGTCGAAACCCATCTCAGCCGATTGCGATCCAAGCTCAACGCCGGGTTCGACAGCGACCCGATCGAAACCGTGCGGGGCGCGGGCTATCTCGTCAGGGACGGCGGATGAAACGCTGGTGGCGCGGCACGTTCGGCCTGGTGGCTGCGGTCGCTCTCGGCTTTGCGCTGGCGACGCTGGTGATCGGGGCTGTGGTGTTCGAAACCACCCATGAGGCGCTCGAACTGCAACTCGATCATCGCATCGCCATCGAAACGCAGGCGCTGATTGACGAAGGGCAGGACGGGCATGAGGGCGTGGCTGCCGCCATCCGTCGGCGCGAGGCGGCAAGGAGCACGGCGAGCTTGGGCTATCGGCTCGTTGATTCCCAAAACAGACCCGTAGCGGGGTCGCTCGATACGACTGTCCCACCAAAGCCCGGCTATGTCGAACTGCTGCCTTACAAGGTGGACGGCGAGGAGCGGATCGCGCAATCGCTGACCACGGTCCTCCCGGGTGGCTACCGGCTGCTTGTTGGAGCGGATCGCGCCGCCATCGACGAAATGGACAACCGCTTTATCGTGCTGTTCCTGGGTGCCTTCGGGGCGATGCTATTGCTCGGCGTCGGTGCCGCTTGGCTGGTCGGTATCGTCACACGCCGCCGCCTTGCCCGCATCGATCACACGGCTGCTGCGATCATCGCCGGCGATCTGTCTCGGCGCGTGCCCCTGACCGGAAGCGGCGACGAGTTTGATGGCGTGGCCACGACGCTCAACCGGATGCTCGACCGCATCGTCGGGCTGATGGAGAACCTGCGCCAGGTATCCAGCGATGTTGCCCACGACCTGCGCACGCCGCTCACGCGGCTGCAAAACCGGCTCGACGAGGCCTTGCGCGAGCGCAACCCGGAGTTGCAACGCGAGGCCATCGAGGCTGCCGCCGGGGAAGCAGGTGAGTTGCTTGAGGTCTTTTCTGCTTTGCTGCGGATTGCGGAGGTCGAAGGCATGGCCGCCCGTGCGCACTTCCAGCCGGTGAACCTTAGCTTGGTGGTGGCCGACGTGGCGGAGGCGTTCCGACCCTCCATGGAGAATAGCGGCCACCAGCTTGTCACTAGCATTGAACCCAACCTGACCCTGCCCGGCGATCGCAGGCTGCTGCAACAGATGCTCACAAACCTGCTGGACAATGCCTCTCAACATACGCCGAAGGGAACGACGGTCCGCATCGCCATCGACGGCACCCATAATGGCATTCGCCTCGCCGTCACTGATGATGGTCCGGGAGTGAGCGAGAGTGAGGCGCCTAAACTCTTCAATCGCTTCGCACGAGTCGATCGCAGTCGATCAACGCCGGGGCACGGTCTGGGGCTGGCCATGGTTGCGGCAATCGTCGCCGCCCATTCTGGCAAAGCGACCATTGCTGCGCGCCCAGGTTTTAGCGTGAGTATCGAGCTTTGAACTCAGTCACCTCCGGCATAAGCGGACAGCGATAACGCCTCACGGCAAGGCTTTGACGGTGTCGGAACTGGCGCGCGAAGCCGGCCTGACTCTGCAAACAACCAGCGCCCATCTGGTAAAGTTGCAAAACGGCAACCTTGTCATGGCGCGCGAGCAGGGGCGCCACTGCTACTTCCAACTGGCTCCGCCGGGGGTAGCGGCTGTCCTTGAAGCGCTGATGGGCCTTGTCGCGGAACGTGGTCACGTTCGCACGCGCATCGGCCCCCGCGACGAAACCCCCAGGGTGGCAAGGCGGTGCTACAATCACCTTGCCGGGGCGGCGGGTGTCCAGCTGGACGAGAGCCTGACCCAACGCGACTACCTGATCGTGACGAACACCGGGCTGTCGCTGTCGCCACACGGCCGCGCCTTTTCTGAAAGTCTGGGTATCGACCTTTCCAGGCTTTCGGCCCGCCGCCCCCGCTCTGCCGGGAATGCCTCGACTGTAGCGAACGCAAGACCCATCTTGTCGGCAACCTTGGCAAAGCCTTTCTCGATCTGCTGATCGCGCAAAACTGGGTTCTGGCACACGATAACTCGCGGGCGATCACCTTTACGCAAGCTGGAACGAAACAGTTTGATGCCGCGTTCCCACCCTCAGGGTCCAGCCTCGATGACGGGTTGGGATGAGGGAACCTTCCTGATTCACGCGTCAAGTAAGTCGAGGGCCAGGGTCAGGCGCTGATCTGGTTGCCGGACCGCATACCGGTTGGGTTTTGCATAGCACGGCAACAGAAAATCGACACAAGCTCCGTTCCAAGACGGCTGTTCAGAGACTTCGCACCGCGTCGAGGTAGCTTCGGCCGATGCGGAGCATCGTGTCGTCGGCCAGTGCGATCGACCACACGCCACCGCCCTCATGTCGCAGCCCGCGCACCAGGTCACGCCGAACGATCGTCGACCGGTGGATGCGGATGAAGCGGTCAGACGGCAAGCGTTTGGCCATCCCTTCCATCGTCTCGCGAAGGAGGTGGGAGCGACCGCCGACCACCACGCGCACGTAGTCGCGCTCGGCCTCAACGCGTTCGACCGCCGCGACTTCGACCCTCACAAGGTCGGAGCGGTGGGGCACCCAGAGGTGATCAGCAGGGGAGGGGGCATCGCCAAGCCGCCCGCCCAGCGCGGCACGAACGCGCTCGATTGCGAGCCCGAAGCGCGCCGTGTCGATGGGCTTGAGCAGGTAATCGACCGCGCCGACGTCGAAGGCGGCAAGCGCGTGTTGAGCGAATGCGGTGGTGAACACGACCGCAGGCACGGACGCCGTATTGCCGCCCTGCGGGATGCGGCGCGCCGTCTCCATGCCATCAATGCCAGGCATGGCGATGTCGAGGAAGACGATGTCGGCAGGTATCTCTTCAAGCAGTGCCAGTGCCGAGTCGCCGTCGTCGGCTTCCCCTGAGACGACGATACCGGCGTCACTGCATAGCATCCGCAGCAGGCGCCGAGCGGGCGCCTCGTCATCGACGACCAGCGCGCAGAGCGGCCGCTCAGCCACGTCCCGCTTCCGGCTCGAGCGGCACGGTGATGGTGCTGCTCCAGCCATCCTTTATCGGGCCTGCCGTCAGTGCCGCTGTTGGCCCGAATCGCGCGGCCAGCCTGGCGCGGACATTGGCGAGGCCGATTCCGGTTGAAGGCTGCCGCGCGTCAGGCATCGCGAGCTGACCGTGAGAGCAGTCGGTGACGTTCAAGTGGAGCATTGCGCCATCCTGCCACGCACGTACCTTAATCAGGACGGGCGCGGTCGTGCCGCCGAGACCATGCTTCACCGCGTTCTCGACGAGCGGCTGCAGCAGCAACGCCGGTAGCTTCACGCCGTTCAGCTTTGCTGTAACGTCGACGGAGACGCGCAGCCGTTCTCCGAAGCGCGCCTGCTCGATCGCAAGGTAGAGGCGCTGGAATTCAACCTCGTCGGCAAGACTAACGTCGGCTGCAGGATCCTCCACGAGGCCGGTGCGGAAGAAGGCAGCGAGGTCGCGGATCATCGCGCCTGCCGCCTTGGTTTCGCCACAGGCGACCATCGACGACAGCGCGTTGAGCGCATTGAAGAGGAAGTGCGGATCGACCTGGAGGCGTAGCATGGCGAGCCGTGCGTCGCGCGCGGCGGCCTCGGCTTCGCCGCGCGCGCGCTCGGCCATGCGCACCTCGCCGACCACGCCGAGCGCGAGCAGGAAAGCGGCCCACGCGGCAAAGAAGAAGTACCAGGTGACGAAGCCGTCAGCTACGGCAGTGCGCAGCACGGCGCCTTCGTCCCAGCGTGCGAGGTCAGGCAGCACTGACGGCACCGGAAACCAGCGGTAGAATACGAAGCTGTTGAGCACGGCGAACAGCAGCGCCGCCGGGATGCACGCTGTGAACGCCGCAGTTGCACGCAGAGCCAGGCGCTGGCACGCGCACCGCATGAGCAAAAGGTGAATGACCCAGGCCAGTGCAGCGCCGACCGCCGCCATGCCGAGGCGTCGAACAAGCATGCCGCCCTGATCGGGCCAATCCATCACCAGCGCGCGGCCGGTCACGAGCACGAGCCACACCGCCCAGAAGCTGGCGATGCTCGCAAGCGCGAGCCGCGCCGGGACGAGGGCAGCGCCAGACATGACGATCGGACTTTTCATCGTCCTCCTGCGTAGCAGCTTCCGCCACGCTGCAACATGGATCGTGACGACGTCGGTCGTGACAGGGCGACGCCGGTCGCGCGACCGGCGACAGCCCACCTCCGTCGCGTCATGGCTTCATCATCATGAACGAGGATCTGATGATGGGATTGAGAATGATGAGACGGGTGCTGCTGCTGACAGCGTTGTGCGCCGCGACACCGGGCCGAGCCGAGACCTCAATCCCCAGCACAGCACCCCCGCTTGAAGCAGCGTTAACGCGCGCCTCGGCCGTGCTGAGCAGGGCGCGGCTTCCTGGCGAACTTGTTGTGGCGGATGCAGACGGAGCCGAGCGCGCCGTCGCTTACGGCCTTGCCGACCGCGAGGCGCGCAAGGCCAATAGGGTTGGTCAGCGCTGGGTCTGGGCCAGCATCACGAAGCAGGTGACGGCGACGCTGGTCATGCAGGAGGTTGACCGCGGGCGGATTGCGCTCGACGCAGCCATTGGCACCTTCCTGCCCGGCTTCGGCGGCGACCGTGCCATAACCATCCGCCAGCTGCTCCAGCACCGCTCGGGCCTGCCGAACCCGGCTGACACGCCAGCAGTCGACGGCGTGCCTGCCTTTTACCGCGAGACTGGCAGCGGCATCGGAAATACAGCCCGTGCGGCCGGCTTCTGCGCCGGGGCAAAAAAACGGCCGCGCGGCGGCGACTGGGAGTACAACAACTGCGACTATCTCGTGCTCGGCGCCGTGCTGGAGGCGGTGACCGGCCTCCCCTACGGCCGGCTTGTCGATCAACGTATCGCCCGGCCGCTCGGGCTCCGATCCTTGCGCCTTGCGCCCGACGGCGCGACGCGCGGCGGTGCGGCTGCGGTCGGCTATGACGGGGCGGCGCGCGTGGCCGCCGTTAACGTCGCCACGGGCGGCGCGTCCCACGCGCTGACCGGCAGCGCTCGTGACCTGGCCGAGTTCGACCGCGCGCTGATGGCTGGTCGTCTATTGTCTCCTCAGGCCCGCGCGACCGCCTGGGAGGGCGACACGCAGCTCGGGTTCATGGCGCTCGGCGTCTGGTCGTTCCCTGCGCGCCTGGATGGTTGCGCTGCGCCGGTGCAGATCGTGGAACGGCGCGGCGACTTCGCGGGCACGCAGGTGCGCAACATCATCGCCCCTGAGCTTGGTCGCGCGGTCATCCTGTTCACCAACGACCAGTCGGTCGAATTCGGCGAAGTGTGGCAGGGCGAGGGTCTGACCTTCGACCTGCTGTCGGCCGCGCTGTGCCCGGCCAATCCCTGAACCCTGTAAGGAGAAGACCCAATGCATCCTCTCGCCCATGCCGCTCTGCTCGGCATCGCGCTTTGTGCTGCTACAGTTCCCGTGCTCGCGCAGGACAAGTCGACGCTCGCCGGCAACTGGACCGCCGACCTGCGACCTGAACCGCAGGCACCCGCCTACCCCAAGGCAATGACGCTCGCGGTCGCGGCCGATGGCACGCTGACCGGCCGCTTCTACGAGCACGAGATCGAACGTGGACGTGTGGGCGCCACCAACGGCCGTCCATGCTTTGCATTTCGCACGCAGGACGGAACCGGCCCGTACCACAGCTCCGGTTGTCTGATAGGCGACCGCATCGAGGGGCAGACGTGGTCGGAAGGGCGGAACTTCATCCTGATGTGGACGGCCACCCGGAACGTCTTACCCAAATGAGGGCTGCTGTCGGCGCAGGATCATGTCCGTACGCCGCGGGTGGCCCTCCAGCTTTGCGTCATCCGCTTGCCACGGGTTCAGCCAGTCATTCCTCTTCCCGATCACGGCTTGTGCATGTCATACGTCAACGAGGAACGCCGATTGCATCTAATGTCGGGTCTTGCTCCGATGGCAGCGCGTGTTCAGCCGACATCGCGCTTACCACTGACCTGCCCCCTGCGGGCTCCCTCGATTTGATGTAGAGTCTGCACCAAACTGCATGCCTAACCCGGCCATCCTGGTTCAGAGTCGCGAGGGATGGGGCCTGACTTACAGCTACCTAGAGAGCTACCTAGAGAGCTACCTAGAGAGCTACCTAGAGCACTGAATGATGGGCCCAGTGCAGCAGCAAATAGCCCTAAGACTTTGTATTTCATGAAGAATTTGGTGGACGCACTAGGGCTCGAACCTAGGACCCGCTGATTAAGAGTCCACCAACCTGCTTTGATTTAAAGGGATTTTTCCTGTAAACCGCTGCGGCTTTTGGCACCGAAAACCGTAACTGTCAAGCTCCATTGTAAACCAAATTTGGCTTGGTGGATGCTCTTCCATCCGTCCCAAAGTATTGTTTAATCCTAGTCGCTAGCGGCGATAGGCAACTGACATAACGGGATGAATCTGAGTGACTTGCTTCGGCAATTTTCTGCCCTGTCTCGGCCTCATCAAGCTTCAATCACCGTTCCCATAGCCGGGCATTCGCGGATATAGTCAGCGCATGTTTGAAAAACGCTATACGATCATTCCTGACGCGCCCCGCCCCATGGCGGGCGACGATTATGCTGACTATCTAAAGGTAGCATGGCTAGCCCTCCTTAACGGAAACCCATCCGAGTGTGAGGTCCAAGAATTTCTGGAGCGGCACCCGGCGATGATTCCTGGGGCCTTTAGTGTGGTTGGCGGACCATCGGGCCATGCACCTTTCCCTGACGCTGTAATCTCGCAGCCAGAGTTATATGGCTATCAGCGCCGCAGGCCCGATTTCATGTGGATATCGAAAAATAGCCTGGCATTGAATCCCGTCCTTATAGAGATCGAGGCGCCGAACAAAAAAATGTTCCGGAAAGATGGGACACCTACAGCGGAATTCACACAGGCGAAGAATCAGCTTCTGGAATGGAAAGCGTGGTTCAGCAAGCCGGAAAATCAAATTGCATTTTTGAGAGATTACGGCGTCCCGTTTCATCGGCTTAAGCTTGATCCACAATATGTACTCATTTACGGACGACGCAGTGAATACGAGGGCAATGAACAGTTGACGCGCCTACGGTCCGAGCAAATGGGTGCGAACGAAGTCCTGATGAGTTTTGATCGACTGCACTTCGATGGAAATTCCGATCAGTTTGCAAGCGTTCGTCACACGCCATCGGGCTATGAGGTTCTTCACGTGCCGCCCACACTGTGGCTTGGTCCGACAATGTTCAGCTACGACGAGCGTCCAAACGGCCTCCATGAGGCAGTTGGTAACAATCCATTTATCAGTCCCGATCGAAAACAGTTTATGATGGAGCGCATCTCATATTGGGAGGAGGTGAACAGCAAGCGACGAGGTATCTATTCCAACGCCGATCGCGAATAATATGCTGCCTCTTCAGAGTGTGGCTCGACTGATTTCGGTTCAGGCTGGGAAGGAAGCGAGCGGCGCGCGAATCCTCAAATTGGGCCGTCATTTCACCGGCGAGATAAGCCAAATTATAAGATCGTGTTCGGATATTCCTTCCGCCATTGCTGCGCAATGCATATTTGCGAGTGACTCGCATTAATAAAGGGTGCTAACACAGGCTGGTTTTTGACGGGGTGAAGGGAACTGAGAGTGCCGGACGGGAAGGCCTCCCTCGAGCTTTTCCTCTCCCATCGTGCATCCCTCATCCGTTACGCTAAAAGGATATCCGGTGAGGGGGGCGATGCAGAAGACATTGTCCAGGAAGCCTGGCTGCGCGCTGCCGGCGCAGCCAAACTACCCGCTGCCGAAATGATGGCCTATTTGCGGATGACCGTGCGAAACCTCGCCCTGAACCGTATCCGACGCAAACGGATCGAGGCGCGTATATTCGAGGCTGATGGCGGAACGGGGGCAAGCGACATCCCCTCGGATATGCCGGACCCAGAGGCCGCCGCGATTTCACGTGACGAATATGCACGGATTGTCGCCGCGCTCCACGGGATGCCCAACGACATGCGGACCGCGGTGGAGATGCACCGGATCGGCGGCGAAAAGCTCAAGGATATCGCGGCGCATCTGGGGGTCTCTACAACTACCGCACACACGCTGGTCCTGAACGGTATCGAGCGCTGCCGCGCCGGAGCCGATCGCGGATCAGCATGAGAAATTTCGTGCGCCGCCGAAAAATCGTCCCGCTCATTTGTTTATTCAATAAGGGGCCCATTGTAATAGCGGTCCCGGCAAAAGGGCAATCATGAACGCTGGACTTGGCGGAGATGGGGCTGAACGCGGTCGAGCCAACCGCGAGGCGTCCGGGTGGGCTATCCTGCTTCAGGAAGAGCCTGAGGATCAGGCGATGCGCGCGCAGTTCTCGGCGTGGCTCGACGCAAATCCCGTCCATGGGGCTGCCTGGGCAGAGACGCAGCGCATCAGCCATGTGATCCGGACGGCACCACCCGCTCCAGCGGACCGCTGGCGAAGAAAGAAGTCCATCATTCTTCCATTCGTGGGGAAGGGTAGGGGACATGGCGTCGGAATTGCCGCCCTGGCCGTCGCGGCCTGCTTCGCTATTGTCGCCGGCCCCGGCCTGCTCATCGATCTGCGCGCTGACGTTTCGACCGGAACAGGCGAGATACAGCAGGTCCATCTGGCGGATGGAAGCACGATGCTTGTCGCCCCGCAAAGTGCTGTCGCCTTTGACGTCAGCAAGGGCGGGCAACGAGAAGTTCGACTCCTCAAAGGCAGGGCCTGGTTTGAAGTGGCCCCCGATCCGGATCGCCCGTTCCAGGTTGCCGCCGCCGATACGACAACTACGGTTCTGGGTACCGGCTTCGAGGTCAGCCGGATCGATGATCGGCGGGCCTCTGTTACCGTAAAGCACGGGCATGTCCGCGTCTCCTGCAACGATCGGCCCAGTCTGACCGAAGCGCTGATGGCTGGAGATGCGCTCAGCCTGCGCTGCGATGACGCCAGTGCCGCCAGAAGCAGCATCGATCCCACACAGATCGCGGCGTGGACCGATAGCCAGATCGTCGTCAGCGACAGGCCGGTCATGGAAGTGATCGACGCCCTGAAGCCTTGGCACAGCGGCGTCATCCTGACCTTTGGCGAGGGCTTTGCCAAAGGGCGCGTCACAGGCGTCTATGACGCGCACCAGCCCGTGCCCGCCCTGCAGGCGATCTCCAAGGCGCAGGATTTGAGGGTGCGCAATCTCACGCCGTGGATCACGGTGATTTCAGCCGAATAGCCATCGCCTGCGATTTTATCGCCGTCCCCTGCATTTTTTTCCGAAAAACACCGCGCCTGGATTGTTCTTTAAGATAGGGGTGGATGCAATTGCGTCGCAATTGCATTTCTTACTCCGGGAAAGAGCGGAAGGGGCGTGCAATTGTGTTTCCGGGGGTTTTAAGATTAAGTAAGAAGCGAGATCGGATTCTGGCGGCTTCGCTATTGGCTTCGGTTGCTGCCGCGGGCGTTGCGGCCCCTTACGCGGCTAGCGCGCAGACTGGCAGCGCAGCGAGCACCAGGGAGTTCAATATTCCTCCCCGCGCGCTGAGCGACGCGCTGACCGACTTCGGGCGGCAATCGGGGATGCAGGTCAATGTGAATGCGGACGAGATTCGCGGGCGATCGTCGCCTGGCGTGTCTGGCCGGATGTCCAATGCACGGGCGCTGAGCCTCGTTCTGGCGGGAACGGGCCTCACCTGGCGGTTGGACAACGGGTTCGTCACCCTTGCGCCGACGCCACGGAACGCGCAAGCCTCCGACAATGCGCAAAGCAACGTGCAGCTTGGCCCGCTGCGCGTGGACGGGGCGCAAACGGGCAACCTCGCTGCCGCACAGGAAACCGGCGTAGAGCGCGACGCTCGGCGCAAGGACGAAATCTACGATCAGGATATTTCCTCCACTTTCGCGAGCCGCGAAGAGGTGGAGCGCTACAGGGGCACCAACACGGCTGATGTGCTCAAGGGCATGGTCAATGTGTTCAGCGGCGACTCGCGCAACGGTGGCGCGCTCGATCCCAGCATTCGCGGCATTCAGGGGCCAGGACGTGTCCCGGTCGTCATCGATGGCACTGAGCAGGCGCTGACCGTGTGGAAGGGCTATAACGGCGCTGGCAATCGCAGCTACATCGATCCGAGCCTGATTTCCGGCGTGCAGGTCCTCAAGGGGCCTGTTTCGACACGCGGGGTCAACGGCTCGACCGGTGGTGCGGTCGTCATCAACACGCTCGACGCTGCCGACATATTGAAGCCTGGCCAGAACTTCGGCGTGGAACTCAAGCTGGAGGGCGGCAACAATTCGACCAACCCGCGCTGGCCGACGCTGCTGACAGGGCAGGACTATCGGACTGTACCCGGCTTTCCCACCGGCTTCTCGACCAGCTACCCCTATGGCGACCCTTCGCTCCGGGTGAACTTGCGCACGGAAGACGACAACGAGGCCTTTTCCTTCGGCGATCGCGCGATCCGGATCGCCGCGGCGGGTCGCCTTGGGGATCTGGAGCTGTTCGGCGCCTACGCGTTCCGCGAGCGCGGCAACTATTTCTCCGGCAAGCACGAAGCCGACTATTATCAGCAGGCCGGCCTCCCGCTCAATGCGGCCAATTATGTTCGCCTGCTGGGTCTTAACTACGATCCCGGCAATGAGGTGCCCAACACGTCGAGCGAGCTGGAATCGGTCATGCTCAAGGCGACATGGAACATCGCCAACGACCAGGCCCTGCAAATCGGCTTTCGCGATACCCGATCCAGTTTCGGCGAGATCATGCCTTCGCGGATCATGACGACCGGCAACGGCTATACGTTCGGCAATATCCAGTGGCCCGAGAGCAAAGTTCACCTCCAGGCCTATAATGCAGAGTATAAATGGCAGCCGGACAGTCGATTCATCGATTTCAAGGCGACGGCGTGGCTGACGGACACGGTGAGCGATACCTATAGCGCGGGCGGCTTTCCCAATGCCGCCTCGTCCGCCAACCCAATCATCGTCAACACGGCGATCGCCAACGCACACAACGATCGTTTCGGCTTCAGTGCGAGCAACCAGTTCAATCTGTCATCGAAACTCAGCGTCCTGCTAGAGGGCAACTGGCAGCACGAGAAACTGCGCTCGGACGACGATTATCTGCTCGCAACGCAGGTGCCCGGTTGGCGGGCTTATCCGCGCGCGGGTCGCCGCGAGGAATATCGCATCAATCTGAGCGGCGAATGGAAGCCTGTCAGTTTCCTCAAGCTTAACGCAGGCATCGCCTATACCGGCTATTGGGCGAAGGATGATTTCCTGCCCAAGCTGATCGAATATAGTGGCGGGTCGATCACCCAATTTGTGAACACGAAATACTCAACCAGTTATAGGACCACGGAATCCACGGTCGATGCCTATGCAGCATCGCGCCGTGAGTTTCATACCGCCCGCGTCGCGAGTGGAGCATTGTTGCCGTCCCAACTGGAGCCCACAATAGCTCGGGAAGTGGCTGCGTTCGCCGCCAACCCCCGAAGCTTCACCTGGACCCATGCCGGCCCCGACTGGGTGCCGGATGGGAACGGCAAATACCGCCGCGCAGACAATATCTGCATCAACGGTTTCCTCGACACCATGGCGAACGTGAGTCAATGCAGCGTCAGTGCTGCTGCTGGAAATACGCCCGTCTCCATCACCGAGGCCAAGCGCAAGTCCGGGCATGGTTGGCTTCGGTTCCGCCGCGCAGGCGCTGGCTGGGGTCGCGACCTTCAGCAATCGCCAGTATGACGCCGCTTTCGGCGGTTCGCAGTAACCCGTTGCCGTGAAGAGAGGGGCCAGGGCCGGGTTTCCCGGCTCTGGCTTCTCTTTGCAGCAGCACGCCGAGACTGAAGCCACGCATGCGGATTCGACAAACTTCCATCAAAATTCGCCGGAAGGGTCTTGCCCCCATCTTGTGCGCCGGCGCTGCATGCCTTCCCTCGCTCGCCCTGGCGCAAAACGCTGGCGAGCAGGACACCCGGCTGCGCCTCGACCAGGAGATACAGCGGCAGCAGCGCAAGGCGGAATCACAGATTTTGAAGGATGCCGACGCACTGGACGGGCCGCCAACCTCGCTGGAAATCGACGGGAAGAGTTATTCTGTCGGCGATAATGTCAATGACATGGGCGAGGCCCTCTTTATCTCTGTGAGGCGCCAGCAATGGGCTGACGTGCGCCGGTTCCTCGCCGCCTACGAGCGCTATCCCGATCGCGATCCGAAGCTTGTGCTCTTCGCGAAGGGCGCGCTCGCGCGACAGGCCGGCAAGCTGGGCGAGGCCGAGCGGCATTACCGCGAACTGGTGTCGCTCAATCCCGAACTCCTGTCCGGACAGCTCGAACTGGCCCGCGTCCTGTTCGAGAACCGCAAGGATCGTGAGGCGCGGGGCGCATTCGAGCAGGTTCGAGACCAACTCGTCGCCGAAGGCCAGAAGTCGGCAGGGGTGGTTCGTACCGTGGATGCCTTCCTGACCGCCCTCAAGCGCAGGCGAGGCTGGCAGGGCACCATAGCCATAGGCCCGGGTTACAGCACCAATCTCAACCAGTCCTCAGCCAGCTATACCTGCCTTCTTGCGACCGATGACGGCACCTGCGTGATCGACCGCAAGGTGCCCGATCCGATCAAGGCCACGGGCATCAATTTCGAAGGGACGCTGGGACGCAGCATTCCGATCTCCGGGCATCATGGCGTGCGCGCCAGCGCGCTTCTGTTCGGCGACATTTATCCAAGCGAGCACGACTATTCTCAGGCAACCCTTATCACGCGGGTCGGCTATCAATATCAGTCCGCCCGTAACACGCTGTCGCTATCGCCATCCTTCGACATCGGCAGTTTCGGGTCTTCGGTGCTCTACAATGCCTGGGGCGCCAATCTGGATTGGACGCATACCGCATCACGCAGCATCCTGCTGCGGGCTGAAGCAAACTTTCGCGATTATCGCTATCGCCAGCGCGCCTTCACTTCCCAGGACGGCCCCCAGACAGATGTCAGCCTGACAGCCTTTTACCTCGCCTCCGCGAGTTTGACGCTGTTCGGCGGACCGGATTTTGTCGCGAAGGACACCCCGGCGGACGTTGATGCCTATCGGCAATGGGGAGGTCGCCTCGGCGTCAGCAAGTCGTTCGGCAAGAGCGCGAGCCTGCTCGTGATCGGTTCTTACCGTCACCGCGACAATCGCGCTTATAGCGAAGTTTTCGCCACCAAGCGTAGCGACGACCAATATAATGCCACCGCGATCGCGCGTTTCCCGGTGCTCAAATTTGCCGGGCTGACTCCTGAAGTCGTGGTGCAGCATACCCGCGTCGAGAGCAACATCGACTGGCTCTATTCCTACAGGCGCACCACCGCGAGTGTGAGGCTCAGCCATGCTTTCTAGCCATCCACAATGTTTCGCAATTTTTCCATTGAGCAGGAGGACGATTACCATGACCGCGACAATCACCGAACCCTTGATCGAGAGCCGCGCCAGGCGCCTTAAGGCGCTGACCAGCGATGTTCATGAGGGGGTCGATCGCTCGATCATGTCGGCAGCATCGTTCGCCAGCATCGAGCGGTACAAACAGTTCCTGGCTATCCAGTTTCTCTTTCACCGCGACGTGGCGGCCCTCTACGCGGAACCGCGCCTTCAGGCAGCCTTTCCGGACCTCGCGCAGCGCTGCCGACTGCCGCTCGTCGTAGCCGACATGAAGGACCTCAGCATCACAGCGCCGGACGGGGGATCGCCCGCGTTCGTTCCCGATGCCGAGCTCGCCTTGGGAACCGCGCTGGGCTGGCTCTATGTAGCCGAAGGTTCCAACATGGGTGCGGCCCTGCTGCGCAAGGAAGCGCAAAAGCTCGGCTTGACCGATGATCTCGGTGCGCGCCATCTCGCCCCGGCTCCCGAAGGGCCTGCGCCGCACTGGCGTGCATTCGTTGCCGCCCTGGATGCCGTCGCACTTACCGACGATGAAGAGAAGCGCGCCGAGGACGGGGCGCGGAACGCCTTCGCGCGGGTTCAGGCCCATGTCGATGCGCGTCTTGGCTGAAGCGTCGCAGGCCGGTCTCCTGCAGCGCGGGCGAGCGGCGCGTGCCGGGTGGCTCGTGCTTGGGGTGATGCTGGTGGCGATCGGCTTCGTGGGCATCTTCGTGCCGCTGCTGCCCACGACGGACTTCCTGCTGCTGGCGCTGCCCTGCTTCGCGCGGTCCTCGCCTCAGCTCGAGGCATGGTTGCTGAACCATCCCCGCTATGGCCCGAGCTTGCGCGCATGGCGAACAGACCGGGCAGTACCGCGCCATGCCAAGATCGCGGCCTGTATCGGTATGGCGCTGGGCTATGGTCTGTTCTGGTTCCATCTCCGCCCCGGCATTTTCCTCTCCTGCGCGGTCGTAGCATTCATGCTGTTCTGGGCGATTTGGATCGTTCGGCGTCCAGAGCCGGGAGTATTACGATGAAGCGAGGCAGCTATCGAAGGACGCAGCTTGCAGCGGCCAATGATGAACCTGGCCTCTTTGAGGGCCATGTCATCTTCCGATCCTATCATCCCGACATCCCGCCACAGCGCGGAAGGGCCATCGATCCATCCATGGCATGCCCTCATGTCGGCGATATGTCGCGCGGCTCTAGCCGCTATTGCGATCAACCGGCGGACTGGCGAACTCGCCTGTTCGGATTAGCCGGCACTGCCTCGATTATTGGGTTGGTCCTTGCCGGGGCTCTGTTCACGTGGAAGGTGGTGCATCCCCGTATCGCTGCGACTTCGCGGCCGCTGACGGTCGTGAATCTGGCGCCGCTGGCCGCCCCTCCTAAGCCTGTGCGTGAGGTGGCTCCCGGCCCCGAGCAGGTAGAAAGGCAGGAAGCGAAACCCGAACCGAAGCGCGAAATGCTACCCGTTCCTCTCATCCAGCTTCCCACGACTTCATCGGTCAAGGCTGACATGCAAAAGCCGGTTGAAATTGTCGACCCGGGTCCATCCGTGCCTGAGACCACCGCACCGAAAAACATCGCTGCGCCAACGGTCAACTGGCTTGCCAGCGAGGCGAAGCCCAATTGGGAAGGGGTGATCGTTGCCCATCTTGAGCGGTTCCGTCGATATCCGGCCCGCGCTCGCGCTGCCCGCCAGCAAGGCGTCGCCTATGTTCGGTTCAAGATGAACCGCGCCGGCATGGTACTGTCCTCGACCATCTTGCAGAAATCCGGCTCATTCGACCTCGACCAGGCCGCGCTCGATACGCTTCAGCGCGCCCAACCGCTGCCGGCGATACCTGCTGAACGGCCTGATGTTGTGGAACTTACCATTCCTGTGGAATTCAAGTTGCGCTGACCATCGAGATGCACCTAGCACCCGATTGTCGGAGATGGCTGAAGCTCTACCCAACCACGGAGCGCCGGTATGATGCGCCGCGCCTTCACCGGATAATCAACCGCGTCTCCAGAGGGCAGATGCCGCGCAGCGCTTTTGAGTGCCTCGAACGAGGGAGGGAAGGCAGGGTCAGCGCTGGCAAAAACAACACGATTGCCGCGCCGCTCCGCTGGAATGGCGATCGCCCGTCCATCGAAACTCCCGGCGATACGGCGAACAAGCGTGGCGAAGGCCCTGGAGTTGTCGCAAAGGTTGGCGACCAGCAGGCCGCCGGCGCCAAGGCGGGCACGGCAGCTATCATAGAAGGCCTGTTCACTCAGGGCCTGCGGCAGCCCGCTGCCGTCGAATCCATCAATGAGGAGAACGTCGGGTTGGGTCGCTGCCGTGGCCAGATAATCGACGCCGTCGGCACATATCACGCGAAACCGACGGTCGTCCGGCGGGATTTTGAATTTCTCCCGCAAGGCGATAACCTCCGGATCAATCTCGACAACCGTGATATCGCAGTCCGGCAAGCAGCGGTAACAGGCCTTGGCCAGCGATCCACCCCCGAGTCCGATCATCTCTATACGTTTGGGCTTGGGTCTGAACAGCCTGAAGCCCATCATCACGCGCGTATAGTCGAACAGGAGGTGATCCGGATCGCTGATACGCATGGCGCTCTGAATGGTGGACCAGCCGAACAGAAGTGAAAGCATATCACCAAATCTGAACAACATTGGTCCGGCCGGGCCGAATGGAGCATCAAGCGTAACCGGGATATCCGTGGCGCTGTGGTATCGACCTTGAAGAGCTGAGCCGGGCTCGGGACGTTCGAGGCGCAAGCCGAAGACCAAGTCATGGAGCAAATCGAGATCGATGTCTGCCGAGCGGGATGGCCCATCGGTCATTTGCGGGCCTGCGCCATCGAAGCCGCAAGCGGGACGCGTCGATGATGAAGCCAGGAGCCCAGCAGGAATGCCGCGCCAGCAGCGGCCCAGATCGCAGAATTTCCAACCATGCGGTAGCTCACGGCACCCAGCACGGCGCCCGTCACCAGGCCAACCCAGAGCAGCAGATAGGGCAGCCATCCAAGGCGATCGCCCCCCATCAGTGCGGAGAGCAAGCGCTGCCCGAATTTAACCAGCGTCCCGGTCATATAGGTAAGACCGATCTGCACCTCGCCATCGCGCTCGAATAGTGCATTTTCCGCTCCCATCGCCATGGCCAGGGCGGCGGCCGCTGCCCAGTTGGCATCGATGATAGCGAGGATCGCCGAGATCATGAGCAGGGCTGCGATCAGATACATGAGCGCGCTGTGCCTGGAGTGCTGGATGACCCGGCCACAGAGCGAACCGAGCATGACCCCGATCACGAACGATGCGATCAATCCGGCTGCGGTCGCCGCATCCGACAAATGCGTGCTCAAGCCGACGGCAAGGCGCGTGGAATTACCGCTCATGAACGAGACGAAGAAACCGCCGAGATAGAGAAAGCCCACTGCATCGACATATCCTGCAAGCGCGGCGAAGCACGCCGCCAATCCCCAAATCTTACGATCGTATCGGTTCATCCATTGCCCTCTTGCGGGGGCACCATGCCATTGCGCGCAGCTGACAGATCCCTGTCCCACCTGGCCATTTCCTGAATGTTCAGGGCTTCCACCTGGCTCAATCGCGCCGCGTCTTCTGTGGCGAGCGACTGGTTGGCCAGGCCCTGCCGAACGAAATCCTTCAGCATCATATTCTGAAGCAGGAGAAATTCCTTCACATGCTGTCGCAGTTTCATGGTGTCACCTCGTCATAGGTCGGTCCAGGGCTCCGAGGCACACCATCATCGTCATCGCCAACCCCGAATCTTCAGCCTGCTCGCGTTGCAATGGATCGGCGGGGGCGAGATCGGCGCGCAGCCACTGCGGCCAACGCTTGAGAAACAAGTGGACGGCCTTCCTGCCTACAGCCGTGTTGCTGCCAGAAGCCTTTGCACCGGCGCACCCATTTGAATCGCTTTTTGTGTTCAACGCTGCCTCTGAACCGAAAAACACCCGTAGCATATATATTGTCAAATCGTAAGGTTGAACTCTGATATCTCACACATCATAAAGGTGCATGATTACGTCACAGCAGATGCGGGCGGCGCGCGCCCTGCTCGGGATCGACCAGAAGGAATTGGCCGCGCTGGCAGGTGTTTCCGTGCCGACGATCCAGCGCATGGAAGCCTCAGACGGACAGGTGCGCTGTGTCGTGGATACTCTCGTCAGAGTGATTTCAGCTTTGGAGCAAGGGGGCATCGAGCTGATCAGCGACGATGCACTCAGTCAGGGCAGGGGGCGGGGTGTGCGCCTGAGGGAAGTCGCCTCCTCCGCCACCATGAGAGAAATGAGTGAGAGCGAATGATGAAAGAAGGCGAAGATTACGTCTATGATGAGGTGAGCGGCGAGTGGCTGAGCGCCGCGGATATGGCTCACCGGAAGGCGGAAAATGTCGACGTCCAGGTGCGCGACGCCGTCGGCAACCCGCTGGTGGATGGAGACAGCGTTACTCTTGTCAAGGATCTGACCGTGAAGGGCGCCAATCAGACGTTGAAACGCGGTACGGTCATCAAATCGATCCGCCTGACCGGCGACCCGCAGGAGATTGATTGTCGATATGATGGCATCAAGGGTCTGGTGCTGCGCGCCGAATTTGTGCGCAAGCGCTGATCCTGAGACATTGGCGCTACACGCCGCGGGGCCAGCCATAAAATGGCCCGCCGACATCGGACATCATACTCAGGAGGCCATATGAGCGACATCGCCGAACGTGTTATCAAAATCGTGATCGAGCATATGGGGGTCTACCCCGACAAGGTGACGCCCGAAGCCAGTTTTCTAGATGACCTCGGTGGCGACAGCCTTGATGTCGTGGAACTGGTGATGGCGCTCGAAGATGAGTTCGGCATTACGATACCCGATGCGGATGCCGAGAAGATCGATACGGTACAGGATGCCATTCGCTATGTCGGTGCTGCCAAGCCTGGATGAAGCGCGACAACCTTGAGGGGCATGTCGAGGACCGCATGAAGCGATCTGAGAATTATCGGGTCCCGTTGCATAGCCACTTGATGCCTGGTGGCGCTCATTGAGGTGACGCGCTTCTCGAGTTGCTTTTGTGCAATGCCTCACGACACTGCGGGACTTGGTGGCAGCGGTAGGCGGGCCCGCAAATCCAGGATGCGCCGGGTTTTCTGGATGTTCGCATGGACTGCTGCGCCTGTGACTCCAAAATGCTTGCCGATTTCCGCTCCGCTCAGGCCTTCCTCATCGTTAAGCCGCAGCATCGTCTCGCCGATTGCAAATCTTTCCGATCGTTTGGCAGCAGCCTGAGCGATCATGTGCAGATGACGGGGGAGCGCAGGTCCCAAAAGGTCGAGTGCCGGTGGTTCCGGTTTACCGGTCCATTGATCGTGAAACCGCCAACCATAGCGATCCATGACGGACGCGATCTCGCAGTAGCAGACCCGGCCAAGATTGGGCAGACGCAAGATGCCCGCCCGTTCGCAACGAGACAAATCGCTCAGCTGCATCTTTTCGATAGGAACCCCCGCTACGGTTGATGCGAGATCGGTCGGTTTGTCCAACTGGCCCAGGCAGTTGCGTGTGCGGGAAGAAATAACATGCCAAGCTTCGAGCGCCAGCATGGATGCATCTGTTGTTGGTGCGATTAATCTCGGTTTGGTCTGTGACATCCTGGACAACCATTTTCAAAATTCATTGCGCCTGGCATAATATCAGTCCTGCAACCTTCCGGCGAGGCATCGTATCTACAAAATCAATGGTGGCTGAGGCGGCCGTGCCCCATTGCGTGGTGTAGTATCGAGGGCGCGGCCACGTCGATCTCCGGCTATGCCGGGTTGATCAGGCTGCCATGCGTTGCAACGTATGACGCTGTTATCGGTCAATCCCACGCGCTAAACGCCATGTCTGGCAACATCAACTTTGGTGTGGATGGTGCTTGCCGACGGGTCGGCAGGCATGGGCAAGCACGCCGGGAAAAGACTTTGCGTGAGGGCATTCCGATGCCCAGATATTCTCTGGACGACTCGCATTTCAAAACAGCAAGGGCGTTTTCGGCATGCCAGCATCATTGCTGGAGCCTCCACGCCCACATCGTGGCCGGCCGCTGATATTTTTTCGGCTGCGACGAGCGAGGGATCCCTGTCGTCAAGAAAGTCAAGGCGCCGCCTGCGGCGAGGTCGTTTTTTGCTGCAACAGGGTCATTCAACCATAGTCGACGCGGCCAGCGCATAGGTGGGCCATGACGCGCGGGGTGCTTAGGTCATGCGCCTATCCGCCGGCACGGGTGGACATTCCGACAGTAGAGGCCGAGGCCGATAGCATGGCCTGCGCCGCCTTCTTTTCGGGCGAGTCATATGGACCGTAGAGCACCGGCCCCAGAAGTTTGCGAGCAAGATCGGACTTACCCTGGCGAACCAACTCGCTGCCCAGGAGTACCCGGGGTGTAGGTGCTCCCGGAACCGCTGCGGCGACTTTGGCGAGGATGGCCAGCGCGCTATCCGGTACTTTCGCGCCAGCTCTTGCGTAGCTCTGGAAATTGGCGATCGCAGCAACAGGATCGCGCGGATCGGTTTGCAGCGCGCGACCGATAGTCTCGCGCGCCGCGGCCAGAGCGCTTTCGCGGGCATCGGCGGGGCCGGCTAAGGCCTCGTCTGTCTGAGCAATGCCTTTCCATGCCAGCGCCCGGGCGTTCCGGGGGGCCCGGGTCAAAATGCGTTCGGCATCGCCGCGGCATTCGCGGGCAAGCGCAGCACGGCACTCCGCTTCCGTAGCCACCAGCATCGCGCCGACATCTAAAGGCACCTTGCTCGCTTCCGCCCGCACCGCGGATATCCAAGCGAGCGCGGCAGTTCGAGATTGGTCGGTGTTCAGCAGGCTGGCGGAAGCATCGGGCGGTGGCAGATTGCCGAGCCGGAGCCTCGCCTTGAGCGCGGTAACTTGGACCGGCGAAAGCATGGTCACTGACGGCGCTCCCTGTACACCGGATGGCGCGGCGGTCGCATAGGCCTTCGCTCTCGAAGCGTAACCCATTATCTCTCGATTGAGCCTCCCGGGGTCTTTGAAGACCAGGGCGGCTTCAGCCAGGGACGCGCCCTGTCGGATCGCGGCCATATATTGGGCGAACTGCGCCTGCAGCGCCGGCTTGGGATTAGAAAATACGAAGAAATGCGTGATCAGCCAGGCATGGTAAGGGGTCCAGGTCATCCGGCGCGATCGCGCATCAAGATAGCCGCCCGTCAGAACGTCCCGGGCATTCACGTCGCCGTAGGAGCGGAAGACCTGACGAGAGAGTTCGGGCGGCTTGGCATAATCGAGCGAGCCGTCTTTTCTGGCCTCGATCGTCGAAAACAGCGCGCCTATCCCATCGAGATACCAGCGAGGATAGGGAGCCGGAACATTAGACAGGATGAAGTGCTGCGCGAAAGCGGAGTAGACGACCGATTCCCAGGGCCTCACTACCGGAGGAAGATAGGGCTCCCTCTTTCCGATGCAGTCCGTGCCTTGGGCGGCCAAATCCTCGCAGAAACGATCGTGGGCAAGGCTGGTATTGAGATCGACAAGCTGGTCGCTGCGGGCGACCGCCAGCACTGCGCCGTCCGCGCGAGGATCATAATAGCGTTGGTCCGAAAAGCTCCTGGCGTAGGGACCTTCTTCCGCGCGGATGTTTCGCAGGCCCAATTCGTCCAGATCGCCGCGAGAACCGAACAGGGTGATTTCGAGCTTCGGCGCACCATCTTGCTGTCCGGCGGCGCCGTAAAGCCGCGTCATCAGCGCGTGCAGCCGCTCGACATTGCCCGCGATCCGGACCAGTTCGGGTTCGCTTCCGTCGCTGAAGATGACGACGTGATCGGTTTCGGCCCGTTTCCACCCGCTACGCTTCAGCGCGTGCTTTTGCGCCGTGACGACGATATCGGGATCGGCCTTCCCGCCGACGGAAGCACGGGCGACCTCATCTGCCTGAGCGCCGAGTGCTGACGCTGCAACCAACAACGACTGCGCGAGCAATGCAGCGATGCTCAGGCAAGACCAACGTCCGATCGGCATGCATTAAGCCTCGCGATCCAGCGCTACGCGCGCTCAAGGTTGATAGAGTTGGAGTATGCATGACTCGCACCGCCTTTTCCAGCGCATCAAAGCGCCACTCCCTGAAAAGGAGACAAAGGGATTCCGGAGCATTTCATGCCTGTTCAAAGTTGGATGACAATGCAGTCTTTTCAGTCGGAATGAAGGTTACCTGGAAGGTAATCATTATTCAATATTGCTTGCATGGTGAATCCGTTTGACTTGCACTTGCAAAAATAAATATCCTTCCTGTGCCACACCAGTGGCTACTCGCAAGACAGGAGCTGTTTATGTCCGGTTCTGTTCGATCGATTCATTCACTGCTTGCCCGAGAATTAACGATCTCCGAAATCAAAATGGTCTCTGGTGGCCAAACCTGCGGTGAGGGCAATACCGAGGTCACCACCGAGCCCACTTATTGCGATACCGCCGGCGGTTCGCCCTGGGATACATCGGATCGATGTGACGACGATGGAAGCTGGGATGTCAGCTGCGACTGAAGTTGAAGATTATATTGCCAGTGACGATGCCAAGCCCAGCAACAGGGGACACGGAAGATAGGAAAATCTGGTCGCCTGTTGCACCCCGCTTCCGATATCGAAATAGACATTCCCTCAATTGGCGTGCCCTCGAAGACCGGATCGTCCGGCTCAACGAACAATACAGGCATTCCCCCTGGCGCTGCTTCGGCAACGAAGCGAAATGCGCATTGCTGTTGCGGGCCGGGCTGCGCGTTCCAGGCTCGCTCGATTTTTCCGTTCCCGCCGGTTTCGAAGCGCCGCAGTTCGATCGGTTTCTGGTCAGACCTGGCATCGAACCGATTGTATATACCAATTGGCAGCGGTTCTCCGCTTGGCAGATCGACCAGCGCTGGATCGAGCGGGCAGCCGCGTTGCTGACCGGCACCAGCAGGAAGATGCGAAGCGCGGGCGTCGACAAGCCGGCCATTTGTGGCCTTGCGCCAATGCGATATGCGCGATTGGACGACATTCCCTCCTGGCCTGAGGCGATCGAGGTCATTCATAGCTGTGAGGGCCTTACCCCCGTGCAGGAGGCAGTGCTGACCCACGCCACATTCGTCCTCTATCACCCGCTCGATGATGGCAACGGCCGTGTCGCGCGATCGTTGTTTCACGCTTCGCTGCACCGCCGGGACCAGGTCGACGCCCCTTTTCTGCCGCTTGGACCGAGCTTCTATAGCGCATCCTATCTCAAGCTGGGGCTTCTGCGCAGATTGTCTCAAACCGGCGACTGGGAGGCTTATCTGGATGGTGTGCACCCCATAGTCGAATTTGCGATTTCGCTTCAGGAGCATGTCGATGACGCTGACGCGCTGTCGGGCAGCATCAGCGCCCTATCGCAGACAATGACATCAATGGATTGACGAGCGAGGTGCAAGCGATGGACAAACGCATTCTGATTGTGACCAAGCTCAACGATGAGCACGCCCATCTCATCGCGACGGGCCTCGAGATGATGGGCGCAACGCCGAGCATCTTCCGCTTCGGCATGATGCCTGTTCACGAAACCCATACGATTTCATTGGGCGATAAGGCGACATTCTATGTCGATGGCGCCGCGCTCCTTGATGAAGATATCCCTTATGATCGGGTTTGGCTGCGGCGCATAGGTGGCTCGTCGGTAAAGTTGCTGGACGTTCAGGAAAGCGACAAGGCCTATGTCTCCAATATAATGACCGCCTATCGCGCGTCGCTTTTTGCCTTTCTGGATCGTCTTGCGGCCCAGCGGCCCGGTGTCATGGTCAACGGATATTGGGGAAAGCTGGCGGCGGAAAGCAAGGTGCTGCAGCTCTGGCAGGCGCGCATAGTCGGCCTGTCGGTACCCGCAACATTGCAGTCCAACGACGTTGAAGCAATCCGAAGCTTCCAAGACGGGCATGGCGGGCGGATCATCTGTAAACCACTCATTCCGCAGATGTGGCAAGGCGAGGATAGCTTGGCCTTTGCCTATACCTCGATCATGCCGCCGGTCGCCTCGTTGCCGGCCGAAGCTCTTTCCCTGCACCCCGCCATCTACCAGCCTTATGTCGAGAAGGCGTTTGAAGCCCGGGTGATCATCTTCGGCGGTCGGCAATTCGGTATTAAGATCGATTCCCAGAGCGACCCGTTGTCGGTTATCGACTGGCGCGGAAAGCGCCTTCTTAAAGACAATAATGACAATTATCGGTTGCCGCCGGAAGTCTTTGACCAATGCCAGGATCTGATGCGGGCGCTGGGCATATCCTATGGCGCATTCGACTTCATTGTCACGCCCGCCGGTGATCATGTCTTTTTAGAAGTGAACGAAGCCGGGCAATTCCTGTTCGTCGAGGACTGCGCGCCCGGGGACAAGATTGCCCACGCTTTCTGCCATTTTCTCATTCACGGGACCCTGCAGGACTGGAACGACAAGGACGTGACTTTCACGCTGAAGGATTTGCTGTCCTCAGCTGGCGCGCTGGCTCGCAAACAGGCGGATTCCCGCTACCGCGACCACGACCGAACCTCCCGGATATCCAGGATGGATGATCTTGTGGGATCGCATCACGTGTCCGAAGCGCGCTGAACATGTCCCCTCGCGCTTCCGCGCCCACGCGGCCCCTTCACGAGGCTGGCGCGGAGGACAGCGGCCCATCGTCGCTGTTCCGATCCGAAATGGTCCGCGCGCGCCGGGCACGGCATGGCGCGGCCAAGATTCCCGCGATGCCCTGGGCATGGATCGTCCTGCTGGGTGCCGTCCTGTTTGCCGAGATCGGCGGGCTCTATGCGATCATTCTGGTTCAGTTCGATGTTGGGTTTGAAGCCGTTGCCGGCCCCCGCATGGCTAAGCCTGCAGACCGCGCCGCTCCGGCGCCCGCCCCCTTGCCGCGCAATCCGTGATGTTCATTTCCCCTATCTTGGCTCGGCGTTCCTCGCGCGTCGAGATGGTGCGCCAGACGGAATCGGGCGAATGCGCCCTCGCTGCGCTGGCGATGATCGCCAATTATCACGGCAACCCGATTGGTCTTGCCGAACTGCGCCGCCGCTTTCGCGCCTCGAGCCGTGGAAGCACGCTGGAATTTTTGATGCACATGGCCGAAGCGATCGGCTTTTCCGCAAGACCCATCAGCATCCCGCTGGAAGGTCTTGCGCATATCCACCTGCCGGCCATTCTGCATTGGAACATGAACCACTTTGTCGTCGTCGAGCGCATTCGCGCCGACAAAGTCCTCATTCATGATCCCGAGGGGATGTCCGACTGGCTCCCTATAGAGGCGATGTCCCGGCATTTTACCGGCATCGCGCTGGAATTGCGGCAGGTCAGGCGTTTCGACGAGGCGCAGCCACGACCGCGCCTTGATCCTGTCAAATTGCTCCAGGGCGCATCGGGAATACGCCGATCGCTGTTCCAGATACTGACCCTCAGCATATTCCTCGAACTCTACACCTTGATCTCCCCTTTTTACCTGCGGCTTGCGGTCGATGTCGTGCTGCCGTCGCGCAGCCTGAATTTGATGACCGTGCTGGCGATTGGCTTTGCCCTGTTGACTGCGACCAACGCGCTGACCTCGCTGTTGCGATCCCTGGTGATCGCCTTCGCCAATGCCGCAGTCGGCCGCACGCTCTACGTCAACGTCGCACGCAAGCTCTTGCGATTGCCCATTGATTGGTATGAGCGGCGGCACATCGGGGATGTGATGTCACGCCTCCAGTCCACCGCCCCGATCAGACAATTACTGACGGAAAACAGCATCGGCGCGTTCATCGACGGGTGCCTTGGCGCGCTCAGTCTGGTGGTGATGCTTACATACAGCCTACAATTGTCGATGGTTGCCATCGGCTTTCTGGTGATGATTTCGATCGGGAAGATGGCATTCCTTGCCCCAAAGCAGCGTGTCCAGGAGACAGCCATCGCGATGGCTGGCCGGGAACAATCGGTGATGATGGAGACGCTCAGGGGGATAACAACCTTGCGCGTTCTTGGCGGAGAGGAAGATCGGCTGCAATATTGGCAGCGCCGGCTCGCCGATTCCGTCACGGCGAATCTGTCCGTCGCCCGGGTGAATGTGTGGCAGGAGTCCGTCGGCACATCGCTGAATGCCCTTGAATCGGTGATATCCATCTATCTTGCGATCGGGCTCGTCCTGTCTGCCGATTTCAGTCTGGGTATGGTCTTTGCCTATATGGCCTACAAGACCCAGTTCCTGCGCCGCACATCCTCCCTGCTGGACCAGATCATCGCCTTCAGGATGCTGAGGCTGCATGTGGATCGCCTTGCCGACATCATGCTCACCGACGAGGACAAGGCATTCGACCGGGAGGCGATATCGGCCAGGACATTGTCGGGCCGCGTTGAACTGCGCGGCGTAGCTTTCCGATATGCGCCTACGGATCCATATGTGCTGTCCGGGGTCGACCTCGTGATCGAGCCCGGAGAGCATGTAGCAATCACCGGGCCGTCCGGTGAGGGCAAGAGTACGCTCATCAAGATCATTCTCGGTCTCATCGAACCATCGGAAGGCGCCGTATTCGTCGATGGTATCCGGCTCACGGACTTCGGCTTGAAAAGCTATCGCGCGCAAGTCGGCTCAGTCCTGCAGAATGACGGAATATTCGCCGGATCGATCGCCGAGAATATTGCGCTTTTTGATAATGCTTCGGACATGGACCGGGTTGTCGCGTCCGCCAAGGCTGCGGCGTTGCATGACGATATAGCAGCCATGCCCATGGGCTATGAAACGCTGGTCGGCGACATGGGCGCTGCGATTTCGGGCGGGCAGAAGCAGCGGCTGATACTGGCGCGCGCCCTCTACAGACAGCCTCGCCTTCTCGTAGTCGATGAAGGGACGTCACACCTGGACGAAGATAAAGAGCGCCTGGTCAATGCGGCGATATCGGCACTGGGGGTGACGCGAATAGTGGTCGCGCACCGCCGAGAGACGATTGCCTCGGCGGATCGGATACTCCGCTTATCTGATGGGAAACTGGGAGACGTAGCTCATTCGGCTATGGAGGAGTGAGGCTCTTTTATAGGCGGAGCGGGCATATTCCTGCCAGACTCCCACCCGCATCTCCTGTCTTCACCTATCCCGCGACCTCGTCCAAAAATCTGATATGCCGAGCGTTTCATAGGCCGTGCTGACCGCAACGTCGTGCAATCCATACACTCACGAGCACGCGGCGCCTGGCTCGCATGGCCGCACCAGTCATATCGAAAGGAGGTGCTTGCAATCCCGTTCGCCGTGTTCAGACAATCAGTCTGAAGCTTCAGACGGCTTCTGGGCGCGCTTTTCGCGTTCCTTCTGCTCCTCATCGAGTCCGCGCGCAAGCTGGCGACCCAGAAGCCTGGCAAGACGCAGAATAGCTGCGTCCGCTCTTGGCGAGAGCTGGGGTAGCATATTCGAAGATCGCCGCTTCTTACTCATCGGGGCTCGCGTTCCGTCGCTGAACCCGCCTGCATTTCAAGCCCCGACTGCAAATCGGGGCGGGGTGAGGGTGGAAAGAACGAAGGGGAGGGGATCTGGATGGATTCCCCCGTAAAGGCGGGCCACCATACTGATTGTCGGCCGATTTCATGCCCAGCGAAGCTGTGCTATTTTCTTCTCTGGAAGGGCTCTGCGAATGCAGGATGTTGATCACATCGAAACGACAAAGCAGGCGGCCCCGCCGTCGCCGCGCGCTGCGGACTGGTTCTGGCGTCCATGGTATGCAAAACTGACCTGGGCTCTGACGCTGCTCTACTGGATATGCCTCGAGCTTATGATCACCATCCCCTACGACCGGCTGAACATCTACCTTGTCAATGTCATGGTGCTGCTGATCTTTGTCTTCAATCCGATCACGGTAGTAGCGGTTCTGGGATATAGCTTCCTCAAAGCCAAGGTCGCATGCGGCGAATGGGTGATAACGCCAGGACCGCCGTCGCGACGGCCATTGATTGATCCCTATACAGATCCATCTGATGCTCGGTCGGGTGACATACATCTGCGACATATCGGCGTTATTCAGGACTAAAATCATGGATCCCGCCGCTCCTTGAAGCTGGGATTGCCATCGGCCATTCCGTTATCCCGATCGAACAGCAGTCGTCCGGAACTAAGGATCGAAGACTGCTCCATCGATGTGATTGGACCCGTTACATCGACTGTGCCACGGCCCGCATCCGCCTGCCTCAGATAGCGGTTGCGCAAGCCGTCATTGCCAAACACTTGCTCACTCAAGTGTTTCGCAAAAGTCTCCTCCGGGCGACCGGAGCGGGCAGCCGTTTTCTCTGCGGAGGCAATTGCCTCCCGAACATCGTAATTCACGATGTCGATCGACGAGCGAGCCGAAACTGAAGCGATTCCGCGATCCGTTATGTCCGCACTCAACTTGCCCGTTAGCGAACCGACGGCACTACCTTTGGCGCCACCTTTTTCTTCGCCCTCTTTCCCACCTGAACTAATCCCCCGTGATGCGGTAGCAGTAAGGTCGCCAGAAACGCCCTGAGTATCGCCCGTCTGATGTTCTGCATTTCGAGAAAGCGATCTTTGCCACCCGGTTTGCACCATGATCGCAGTGACATCGCGCTCCAGCGTATCGGCGACCTGCGGTTTCAACCGCCAGTTGCCCTGCCGATCCATCTCGAACCCGCCGCGCAACCAGTTAGCCATGGCGGTCTGGCCTTGCGCCCCGCTGCCCAGAAAATGCTCGATCGTGTCCGGGCCCGCCTGTTTGCCGGCTTCGAACCGCGTACTCGTGTCGTTTCGCGCAGACTGGCTGAACCCGGTGCTGCTGGAGACGAGCAGATCATTGTGCGCGAAGCTAAACCGGGCATGCCCGCCATTGGCGATGGCGCCGAGCTGGCTCTCATTGATGAGCCCGCCCCGCCACATCTGCGCCGCGAGCTCCGGAGTCAGGTTTAGGCCGATGTCCCCATTCTGGTCCATTGCAATCTGGCGCTTCGACATCTCGATCCCATGCGCGCGCAACAACGCTTGGGTGCGGGTGAGCCGCTCCTTGTTGACTATTCCTGTCAATCGCTCATTGCGCGCCCGATCGACGATGCCCTCCGCGCCGCCTTCCGCCATGTCGACCTGGTTTCCGGCAGTGCCCGCCAGCGCGCGGATGAAGGAATCGAGACGTGCCGCTTCGCGGACCGAGACGCCAGCGGCCGCGGCACCCTCGGCAAAGCCTGCATTATCCGCCTGACGCCGCCGCTCGCTGATCTGGGCATTGCCGCGAACCCCATCCGGACCAATCTCGCGCTGGGCGTCGAGCTTCCCGGACCGCTCGGCAAAGTCGTAACCCGCCGCTTCACGCGTGCGGCCGTAGACACTCGTGCCCTCCCGCGCGGCTTCCGCGCTCGCTCCGTCGGCCGTACCGACCTGGACTGCGGCATTGTAACTCTCCAGCGCGCGCAGGACCTGTGCCTCATTGCGCCCGGTAGAACGCGAGATCTGGGTGATCGCCGTCGATCGCGCCTCACCCGAGAGCGCATTGATGAACCCGATGCGCCGGCTGGTTTCAGTGACCGAAAGGCCAAGCATGGCCGCAGCCTGCCGTTGCCCCTGATTGCCGCCGGTGCGCTGCGCCTGCTCGGTTGCGACATTGCTCCGCTCGATGGCAGTAACCCTTTCACCGGCATAGTCGCGCCGGCCTTCCATCGTGCCGACCTGGGTCTGCGCGGCAGTCAGGTCATTACGCAGCATCTGCTCCTGATCGAAGGCGTTGGCGGTCAGCTTGGCGAAGGTTGGATCGGCGCTTGCCTGGCCGATCACAGTCGACGCCTTGAGTGCGGCATCCTTCGCGTCATAACCGCCGCGCTCGAAGTGCCGCTGCGCACCCGACTGCATCATGTCGTACGCTTGGCTGTCCCCGAACGCTTTCCACTGCACCATGTTCTGCGCGAAGGCAGCAAAGGCACGCTCGCCGGTCTGGCCTTCCCCAAAGTAGGTGGTGCCGAGCTTGCGCAGCGCGTCGCCCTGGGCAAAATTGTGAATGGCAGACGTCGCGGCGTTGCTGCGGATCGCGCGGGAAGTCGCGGGATCGCTCAGATCCCGCCCGTCGAGGGCAGGGGAGAGGCCGCCCAGCTCCCGCGCGGCGTCTGTACGACCCAGGCCAAAGGCCGCCGTTCCCGCTGCCCCACCACCATGTTCGCCAAGCACCGATCCGGCCGAAGCAAAGCTTCGGTCCAGACCAAAGCTGCTGCGTTCACCAAAGTCGCCGAACCCGGACGACGTCGATCGCCGCGCCGTGGTGCCACTAGCCGATGCCTGCGCTTCCAGCGCCGAGGCATAGCCCTCGCTGGTTCCTACCGTCGCGGCCGCCATGCTGCCCTGGCCCTGGACACCCAGCATGCCCGAGGTGAAGGCCGTGAACATATTGCCCGAGAAGCGGAACACCGTGAACACGAAAGCGCCGGCGAGGCCGGCAGCAGCCGTACGGAACGAACCGAAGATGGCCAGCGCCTTCATCGCGGCCGACGGTGCCAGGATCCAGCTATCGGCTGCGACGTTGGTCGCGCGCAGTTCGGCAAGCACGTCCATCGCCCGGCCGAGGGTCAGCTGGTATATGCCGGCATCGATCACACCCCACAGCGCAACGAACACGAACAGCCCCAGCGCGAAGCTGGCGACCCGCAGGTTGATCGGCGTCAGGATGAACAGCAGCGCGATCGGCATCATCATGAGCATGATCGCGAAGACTGACGCGCGGATGGTCGGCATCCACTCGTTGGCAGTGGATAGGGTGGCGAGGCCGTTGGACTCGACGGCGCGGTTCGCCATGACTCGCGCGGTCGCCGCCGGCGAATCCTCGAACAGGACGTCGCCCACGGTCTGGCCGAGCAGGACGTTGGTGAGGAACTTCTGCCGGCTCATCGACTGGCCCAGCATCATGTCGCCCAGCCCTTCGATCTGCTGACGGCAGCGATCGCGCTGGCTCGCCTGGGCCACGTCGAAGCCGGTGCGGGCGCAGATTTGGTCGCTATAGGCGTCGAACAATGTGGCGTCCGAGAGACGGTCGGCAATATAGCCCCAGGCCGCATCGCAGCTCATCGTCGTCCCGGCCTTGTCACTCGCCGTGAACACGGTCGAGAAGGTGGCGGGGCCGGCCATTGCCGCAAACGAGGCGGGCAGGTCGGTCGACGTCCGGAAAAGCTGATCGTCGTCGACGCCATAGGCCGGCGACACACGCGCCACCGGATAGCATTGACGCACATAATCCTTCACCGTCGCGTCGAGGAAAGTATCGACGATCGGGCTGCGTGGGCTAACCGCGTTCAGAAACAGATCGAACGCATGGCCACCCGCGCCGAACTCCAGCTTGGCATTGGGGTCGGTCGTGTTGTCGTCGATGGTTTCGGCAAGTGCGCGTTCCATCAGGTTGGTGACGCCAGCTACAAGGACGATCAGGTTGGGGACATCGCCCACCGGCTGATAGGCGTTGCGCACCCGATCATAGATGTGGACAGTGCCGGTGGTAGCGATCATGCCGGCAAACAGGCCGATGCCGACCAGCATCTGGAAGCCGAAGGCGACAAGGCCCATGCCGGAACCCTTGATGCTGGCGATAACAGCGCCAAATGCGATGCCGACCACCGCGATGATGACAACCAGCGTCTCGTAGCGCGGATCGCCGAAGATCATCGCTACGAGGTGGAACGCGTCGACGGTTTCGGAAAAGCCGTCCCATGTGTGGTAACTGGCATCGATGGCCAACGCGGGTGTTGCGCCCAGACATCCCAGAAGGACGCATGCCAGGCGGATAAGATGACGCATGGCTCGCCTCACCGGTTGCGATTGGCGTTGGCGCCCGCGGCGTCGCGGGCATCGCGGTCGCGCTGGCGGACAACCCCGGCATAGTTAGCCGACAGGTTCGCCTGGCTCATCGCGGCCATGTAGGATTGGCGCATCTGTGCACGTTGGCGAAGCACCTCGTCACGCAACTCGCGCAGCTGCTCGATGCCCTTGGTCAGAATGCGGGTCTGGCATAAGTTGTTATTCTCGGCATCCGCGGCGCCCGCCGTGGTCGCGCCGCGCTCGGCATTCTGCAGCGCGAAGTCGATCGAGCGGGTGAGGTCGTTCAGCATCTGATAAGCGAGGGTGAGAGCCACCAGTTCGTCCGTATCGGCGATCACGCTGTCGGTGAGGCCCTGCCGCACGCCCCATTCGAGCAGGCGATAGACCGGCAGTGTCCGGACATTGGCGACGAACTGCTTTTCCTCGACGGTGAGCGCAGCGCGCGTCCGGATCTTGACAGAGATCGCCTCCATCCGCTCGCGCGCCAATATGAGCGCGCCGCGCCCCGCACCGTTCACCGAACAATCCGCGCCAGTCGCAGGGATGTTGAGCGCGCGGGTCGGAACACGCCCCGTCAGGAAGTCATCGGCGCTTTCGGTATCCTGGCGCGGACAGGCGGGAATAGCCGAAAAGATCGGCACCTTGTCGTTGGCGTCCCAGCGCATATAGACATCGCCGACGCGGGCCCGCATCACGCCCGCCCAGTCGGATGCACCCACCCGCGCGGCGGCATGCGCTAGAAGCGAGCCGGTCTTGAAGATGTCCGTGACCTCGGCCGGGCAATTGGCGAGTGCGTCCTTGAGATCCTCGGTCGGGTTGCCCTTGTTCGACTGGATTTTCTCGCGGCTCTGCTGCCAGCTATTGGCATAGCCCTCGCGGATCGACTTGTAGCCGGTCATCTCCTCGACGATCCCCGACATGTTGTCGTCGCCTTTGGCGATTTGCACCATGCGATTGGCAAGGCGGCAGTCGTTCACCTGGATCGAGTTCAGGTAATTGGTGGCCGCCTCCATCTTTGAAATTATATTTCCCATCTTCTCGTCGAGCGTTTCGAGAAGATACTGGAAGGCGACGGCCGGCGCGGCCTGCAGGATCGTCTCCAGCTTCTGGACGAGATAGTCGGGGTCGAGGAACGACATGCCGCCTAAGAACATGTCGATGCCGCCGCAGCCGGCCTTCACCTTGGGAAGCGTCAGACTCATGAGATAGTCGTCATGGACGTCGACACGGCCCGACATTCCGCCCGCGGTCACATAGCCGCGGGTCTGATCCTCGAAGCTACCCGGCGAAGTGTAGGTGACATTGTCAAACCAGCTTTCAGCCCAGCTTTGGGCATGAGCGGGCACCGCCTGGCCGCAGGACGCTGCAATCAGGCAGAGAGCAAGAAGGGGACGGCGTACAAGACGGACCATGACAGATTTCCTGATGGGAAAAGTTGACGACACAGCCCCCACAAGATCAGCGTATTTTCCGATCGGAAGAGACCGGCGCCCTCACGCCGACAATTCCGGTAAATTTCGACATGGCGCGCACGCCGACGGCTGCCCGGGTTCCGGACAGCATCCGGGCGGCCAGCCAGGTGTTGCGCGCGATATTGGCGCCGTGATCGGTACCGATCGCGATCGGCACCATGCGACCCGGATCGACCAGCGGCCGCACCCAGGCGACGGGGTTGCCGACCCAGGGAAGGCCGAGACGACCCGAGCGCAGCGTCGCTTCCTCTGTCCCAAGTGTTCGGACCTGCCAGCCGTAGCGACCACGGAATGCCAGAAGCTTTGACCATAGGTCGCCGCACGGCAGGCAACCTAGCGCGGTGCTCATTTCGATCACATAGAGCGATGCCTGACCGCGCAGCATGGGTTCGAAATCGGGCGGAAAATCGCGCGTGACCGGCACGCGCGAAAGCCAAAGTCGCATGTCCGCAGCTGTCGACACCGGATGAATGGCGGCCTGCCGCGCGGCGTCCCGGTCTTTCTGCTGCGCGAGGGCGGTGGCCGGCAGCAATGCCGATGGCGCGAGCAGGAGGGGGCCGGAGACCAGCATGCGGACCAGGCGCCTCATGGCCTGGAGGCCCGTGCATCGATGAGATCGCCGCCGATCACGCGCGGATCGGTCGAGGAGACAGGGCCATTGGCCAGCGCGTCGAAGAACCCGTCTTCCTCGCCAGCGCCGGTCAGCCATTGCTCTGGCCGGATATCACCGCTCAGCAGCCGTACGGCCTGATAGGCCATCTGCGCGAGATTGGGATACGTCTCGACGCCCGCGGCGATCACCATGCGCTGGGAACTGCCCCGGCGGATGACCATGGTGGTCGGCGTCACTTCGACCCCGAAACGCTGTCCCATCTCAGGCCGGCGATCAAGGTCCATCAGGCTTACCTGCCAGCCCATGTCATCCTGGAACCGCTGGACGATCGGCCATTGCACCTTGCAATAGCCGCAGGTCTCGCGGGCAAACATGACGAGCGCGAACTCTCCGGCGTGCGCCCGCAGATACTGGCGGCGGATCTGATCCTTCTGCGCGCCCAGCACATCGCGCGCTTCGCCGACCATCGGATTGGCCGCTCTGGCATTGAGCTGCGGATGGGTGAGCATGGCCAGCTGGGTGACGCCGGCAAAGGCACGGGCCTTACGCCGGGCGAAGTCCTGCAGGCGCCAGAAATCGGCGACCGCGTCGATCGTGAGGACGGTTGCGGCATAGTCGCGCTGCTCCACGATGAGCTTCGCGATCCTGGGCGGCGACCATTTGGCCAACTCGACCATCGGCGGGATGAGGGGCTTTGGAACGGCGTCATCTTGCGCTTCTTCGGCAGGGCCGGATTTGGGCGTCTCGTACCACCAATAACCCCGTGCCGCATAATCGGTTGTGGGCGCAGATGTCGCTTGGGCGCATGCGGGACCGGCGGACATGAGCAGGACCGCACCCATGGAGAACAAGCGCTTCATAGCAGTTTCTCCATGCGAGAGAGCCGCTCGATCGCCACCGGGCCATAATAGCGGCTGTCATACCCGTCAGGATGACGCGAGCCGACGAAGATCATCCCCTCGGGAATGCGCGCGCTTTCCGGCAGCCAATGGTCAAGCGCCTTGCCGCTGCGTGCGGCAGGTTTGCTCATGCCCATCAACTCGCCATTGCAATAATACCAGCCATTCCGGCCCCCGCCCAAGCTGGCGGGCCTTTCGATCATGACGATCCGGTCTCCGGGCAGGCACAGTGCATATTTGGTGACGGAGACGGGGGCCGGGCCCGCCACCGGGTCGGAGAGCGTGAAGGACACGAGATCGCCGCGCTCAACAACGCCAGGGGAACGGTGCACCACCCAGGCGTCGATCGACGGCGTCATAACGAGCGTGATCTGCGGCATCACCCACCAGGCGAAGAGACCGATCGGCAGCACGAGCCCATAGGCTTTGAGAAGCTGTGCAGGCCGCGCCGGCTGCCCCAGGCCGCTTGCGCCCAGCGCCACGGCTGCCCGGAGCGGCAAATCCTTGAGTTCGCGCCAGAGCCGGTTACCGGCCCGCCAACTGAGCAAGAGCATCTCGCACCTCCTCTTTGCCGCCCAAGCGGCCATATTCCTCGAGCAGTCCGGAAAGGGCGGCATCGCCCAGGACGATATGCGCGGCACGCGGGCTGGCCTCGTTGCGTTCACAGTAGGGCAGGGTCGGATCACCCGGGATCATTGCCAGCGCGGGCACCTGGGTGACGCCATGCTGCCGGAACACCAGCGGATCGACGATGAGCTGCACGTCGCGCATCGCGCAGGCCGGGCCTTCGCAGCCGGGGTCGCGCCGCAAAATGGCGGCCGACAATTTCGCTATCGGCCCAACCTGCCGCATCCCGCCCGGCATGCCCCGGAAGGCCATGACACCCCCGGCCCGCTCGAGTTGCCCTGCATAGGTGCGCAGCGTTTCGACCGGCATGGAGGACGACACGAACAGCACCGGAACCCAGCGTTTCGCGCCAGCTCCGGAGACGACGCCGGCGAGTGCCGCTTCTTCGGGCGGTTCGAGGCCCAGGGCCTGCGCGACACGACGGCTGGCGTTCTCGCGCTCGATGGCCAGTGCGTCGCGTGCTGCCGCGACGTCGGCCTCCACCCGTTTCGCCATGGCGGGGTCCTGCTTGCGCCTGTTGATACCCTCGAAGGCGCGTCGCTCCGCGCCAGCGTCGGCTTTTGAGGGCAGAACGGGCGAAGCTTTCGTTGAAGCCTTGGCCTTGGCGGCAGCCCGCTTCACGCGCTCCATAGCTGCCTCGCCCTGGTCCTGGATGCGCGCACGCGCATTTTCGCTTGTCGGCTGATCGGCTACAGCCCGCGGTTCACTTGCACGCACCGATGCGGGGTTGAACGTGAGAGCCGCCAGAAGCAGGGCGCGGCTAGTTGCTGATCGTCTGCATATGGGCATCGATCTTGTCCTTCATATCGATCTGGATTTCGAATTGGGCGCGTGCCTCGATTTCCGCATAATATTCGGAGAGGTCCATTTTGCTGAAGTCGAGCGCCTGGAATTCTTCTGGCGTAAATCCCCGGCAATAGGGTTCCTTGGGTGTGCCCCAGCCAATTGCACTGAAGGCTTTGAGTTGAGGCCGACCCTGTTCCTGGATGATACGGCCAAGCTTGGTGTTGAAGCAGCAATGGCCCTGGGCCTTCTGCACACAGATGCCCAGTATCTTCGAGGAGCAATAGCTGCCCACTTCATGGCACATGCCCGAGCCGCGCAGCATGCCCACTTCCATGTCCTGTTGGTCGCAGCCCTGGAGCAGCACCTCGATCATGAAATTGACGGCCAGGCTGATCGCGATCGATGTCGGATCGATGCCGACGATGATTGCGTTGGCGCCAGCACTGGCGGCCTGGCTCGCCGTCGCGCCGGCCTTGAAGGCGGTATACGCGGCCTTCATGCCGGTGAAGACGCCCTTGGCGACCGCGATCTTGGTCGTAATCGACGAGATCGAACCGCCCATGCCGTCCTTGACGATCTTGCCCTTGTCCTTGCAGCAATTCTGAAAGCTGGTGCTGAGACCCGCGGGGCGACAGCGCGCGGCGCGTCCGGAGAAGATCTCGATCGTGCCGAGGCAATTGCCGTCGGCATCGACGGCGCCATCTGCGTCGACTCCCGGATCATCGACCGGCGGATCCTCGACGACAGGATTGGCGCTGGTGTCGATGCAGGCATTGGCCGAGCAGCTTGGCGCGCCGCCGCTTGCCGGTACGGCGCAGGCATAGTGATCGCCGAGTGGGCAGTGCATCGTCCCGGCCGGATCCGCCTCGCAGCGCGTTTCGCCGATCCGACACATCCATCCGCCTGAACCGGTCAGGTGACAGCTCGCCGTTTCGCCGTCGTCGGCCGCATCGCCATTGCCGTTCAAATCAACCGCGCATAATTGCTGGGCCATGGCAGTCGCCGGGAACAGCGCCAGGCTCGCCGCGACAAGCAGGAACATTAAGAGATGGGGGCGTGGCTGCATCATCGCACCGCACTCGTGCAGACCATGTCCGCGCCGCCGAGGCGGACGGTCTGCATCATCACCACCGCTTCGGGAAAATCATCAATGCAGCCGCAACCCTGCACCAGCTCCTCGCCCTCGCCGGCGGGGCAGACATTACTGTCCTGGCAGGCGTGATAGAAAGTGTCCCAGCCGGTCGGGTTCGTCTGTTTCGAACCGGTCACGCCGTCCGGGGCCGCGGCGCTATTGGCTTGCGCCTTGCGGGTCTTGCAGATGGGCTCGCAGGCATTGACGCTGCCGGCCACCGGAAGGGCGAAATTGCGAGTGGTAAGGCTATAGCCGCCATCGGCATCCCTCACCCGATCGGCCAGCAGCGTCTCTGTCGAATGGTCGATGATATAGGCGCCGCGCGATAGATCGGGCTGTGCGGCGGTGCCCTGGTCGATCGTGCAGGCATAATTGCGCCGGCGATCAAAGAAATCGCGGCTGATCGAGGTCGTGCAGGCGCCAGTGCCGATCAACCGGGTCTGGGGCAGGGGGGTAAGTCCCGTCTTGGTGCCGTTGCGGTAGGTGACGACGCCATCGACCTCTTCATCGCCGAGGCGGCAGGCATCATTTGCGGCATAGCCCGAACAGGTGTCGACAAGCTGCTCGCTCGTCTTGCAGCCGGCGTCGACTTTCGCCTCGATCGAAGCGTAGGCTTCGCCGCCATCAGCCACCGCAACGCGAAGCCAGATATCGTGATCACCCAGGGGCATCTTCGATGTGAGATCGAGATTGGGATAGACATAGAAGGCGCCCTTCTTCTCGCATTTGCCCGGCGGCAGTCCGGTTCCGGTCCAGCCTTCCGGACCCGAGCCGACCAATTCGCCATCGACTCGTATCTGCGCCCAGTCGTCGCCGCCAAAGCGGGTCAATAGAACTTGCTGCAGCCTTTCAGTGTCCTTGACCCTCAGCGTCATATGAAAATCGATGAGGGTGCAGGATCCGCCAGAGAGGCTGTTGTCGGTGGGGGAGCCCATGACGAAGGTCCGGCTGTTCGGAGTTGCCGCATAGGTCGCGTAGCCGCCGGACACGCGATCGATGATCTTCTCGGCGGTCATCTCTTCCTGTGCAATCTGCCGGGTGATGGTGCAGCTTCGGCGCAGCTGCGACGTGCCAGTGCCGGTCGAAGACGCGGAAAGAGCCTGGAACACGCTGCTTGTCTGCGCTGCGGCATAGGCGTCGCCGGCGATGGCGCCGGGATTGGCCTTGTACGCCGTCGCGCCGATCTGCGGCTCCGCAGCGCAGGATGTGGTCTGCGCACCCGTATAGCGGATCACCGGGCCATCGACGGAGGCCTGCGCGATGCCGATCCGTGGATCGGCCGTGGTGAGCGCGCCGACCACGCCGCCACCCAGGTCTTTCAGCACCGAGGCCATATTGCCCCAGACCAGGTTGTTGCCGCAGCTGTTGTTGACGCAGTAACAGCCGGCAAGATCGGTCAGCTCGATCTCGCTGAGCTTGAGCGATCCCGCCCCCGCAACATCCCAGCGGAAGAAGCGGCAGGCGTTCCAGGTACCCGGCGTACAGGAGATGATCCCGTTGGCGCAGATACCCGAGACGGGAACAGGTACCGTCATCGCCTCATCGAAGCTGCCGTCTAGATCGCGGTCCCGCGAAATGCTCAGCGTCCCGATATCGCCGGTGGCATTGGGCTGCGCGAGCAGTTCGAGTAACGTGGCGCTTTTCTGGCAGGCAAGTTTAGGCGTGAACGCCTGCGAGGAATTCACCGTGGTGATCGCCTTTCCGCCAAGGCCCGGCTGCACATAATTGCCGAGCAGCGCATCGCTGTCCGCGCTCTTTGCCCTGGCGGCTTGCGCCGCGGCACGGGCGCGTTCCTCCGCGGTCTGGGCATGAAGCGGCAATGGCAAGCTGAACCCCGCCATAAGGAGCAGCAATCTTTTCCTCATGGCCGGATATCGCTCGGTATGATCCGGCGGGATCCGCGCCGCAGCCGGAACAACAGGATGGCTGGAACCGGGCGGGGCAGTTCCGCCCGAAACACTGCCTGTCCTTCAAAAACGGTCAGCGTGGCCACGACGACATGCGGCGGGGAGGGGGGTGCCGCATCATCGTTGGTTGTGGTGGCCACGCCGACCGCCCGACCGGCGCCGCGGGGGCTATGCGGCGCCGGTCTAGCCGCGCAAGAGACGTCTGACTCCTTGAGGTGACGGACAGGCGATCGGCTGATCCCAGACGATCTGGCGCGGGTTTGGCGAGACGGGTTGCTCATGGCGTGGAGACCCCGGCGCAGCAGATCGTCTTCTCGAACAGCATGAACTGGGCATTGTCCTTGCCCGGCGCGTGCTTTGCGCTGGTCCAGAGCGCGCCTGGTCGCCCGACATTGACGCATTGGCCGCCCTTGACCGGCTCCATGAGGTGGAACTTGTAGCGGCTCTTGGTCCAGACCGGCTGGGGAATGAAGGAGCAGCCATCGGCAGAACTGACGGTGAGAGCGCCGAGACGTCCCATCATGAAGACTCCGCGCGCGGCGAGCCCCGCCCAGGCCTCGACACTGTCCCCGAAATGGATATCGCCCGCCACCGGATAGGTGGCGCCCCAGGAGCCCATGCACCAGAAGAGCGGATCGACGACCTTGCCGGCGGCGGCTGCGGCGCTGTCGGCCATGCAGGCAAGGCCCGCTGCCGGATTGCCGAACAGGATCGCCTCGGGCTGGATGATCGCACCCAGGGTCGCCGATTGCCAGGTCGGCAGCACTTCGGTGATCAGCGCCACATCGAAGCCGTCATCCTCGATGCAGGGCAAGTCCGTGAACATGTCGAGCATCTTCCAGACCGGCGCGATATAGTAGTGCATTTGCGCGAACATCTTGGCGGTATTGGTGCCGTCGGAAATGCTGCTCTGGCTCCCCTGGAGCCTGCCGCCGGTCGGCATGATGTCGGCGCCGAGCGCCATCATGCAGCCCGGTTCGGTCACGACATCGACCATCCGATTGGGCGACCAGAAGCTGACCTTGACGCCAAACCAGAAGGTCACGCCCTTGCGGCAGGCGCATAGCGGCTTGGAGGCGGACTGGGCATCGAGCGCCTTGCCCAGCGGATCGCTCGGACCGACCTTCACCCCGCCGATCGTGATCGGGAAAATGCAGTTCCAGCGCACCTTGGTGATCGGATTGAATACCGTGCCGGCCTCGCATTTGGAGGCATGGGCGGGAGCCGCGACCGCCAAGGCGGCAAAGGCGCAGCCCAGCGCCAGCAGTCTGCGGAGCGATACCTGTTTCATCGCGCGGTTCTCCGCTTGGATTCGCTCCGATCGACTTCGGTCAGCACCAACTTCTGCCCGGCCTGCGCGACGATCACCGGTGCGACCGTCAGTTCCAGCCGCACCTTGACGCGCTCTTCGAGTAGGAACAGCGCCCGGCCATGACGTTCGCCGAGCGTAATCGCATCGCCATCGCCGGGAGTCCCAGCCGCCAGCAGAATGAAATCCGCCGGCCTGGCGGTCCGCAACGCCCAGGCGAGATCACGGGGGTGGACCACGATGAGCCGCTGCGGGAGCGACACATAGGCAAGGGGATTGAAGCTATAGCCCTTGGCGTAGAGCAGCTTGCCGTCGGCAAGCCGGATATCCTGATCGAGGGTATAGAAGGGCACCACCGTGCGGTTCTGGTCGACATGGGCGATCCCGAGCGTCGCTGCTTTCATGGCCGACCAGTTCTGGCGCGGCCCGAAGGCACTCTTCATGTCGGGAACATGAGCGGCCCGACCCTCGATCTCGCTCAGGGCGTCCGGCTCGGCGATGGGCCAGACGCGTCCGATCTTGCTGGTCGCCGCCATGCCCGCCGAGGGCATCAGCGAGCTCACCGTCGTCGCGATCGCAGCCAGCATGGACAGGGAGAGGCAGCGACCGAAATGCCGATGCTGCGATCTAGCGACCATGGCGCCGTCTCCAATAAAGCTGAGAACTTTCGCGATCCTCGCCGACCGCGGCGCCGATCAGGGCTGCCATGGCGACGATTTCCGTGATCCCGACGAGTATACGGAACAGGTTCGGCACGGCGGGCAGCTGCCACGCGATGAAGGACTGCACCAGCAACAGACCCTGGCTGCCGACCATGAGGCGAATCGGTCCCGGCGCGGGTGTGGATGAGAAGATGCCGTTCATACCGGTTCGACCTCCGCCGGTTCGGAACGAACCGGGCGCAGACGACAGAACAGCTTGCACCCGGCTTCTGCGACGACAGGCCCAAGGCAGACGATGCCAAGCCACAAAGCGTAGATGACGACAGGACGGCCGAGCAGAAACATGAACGGAATGAGCGGCACGACCGCGCAGCAGGTCTGCATAACGGAACCCAGAACGGGGACGCGCCGAGAGTCCTTCAGAAAACCGGCTATCAGCTTGTCAGCCGTCTCAAGGCTGCGCGCGCACTCGCCATGGGTCTCGTGAAGCGCAAGGATCGCGCGACCCAGAAAATCATTCTGATTCTCTCCAGGATAGCGCTGGCAACGGCAGATCGCGCCGATGTCATCGATCATTTTTGGGGTGAAGGGTTCGATCCTGTCGATCATTTGCGCCTCCACCGCGACAAGCGCGTGAGAAGCATCCCGCATGCGCCCGACAGGCCGATGAGCAGCATCCCGCTCGCAAAGCAGGCAGCGGCGACGATAAGCCCTGTGCGAATGGTCTGAAGTGGCGGCTGGTCGAGCGCGAGGCCGGCCGCGATGACGAGGCTGCCCATCATGCAGGTTTCAATGCCCACCAGGCGCAGCCGCCACTGGAAGGCGGCCGCTTCGGCGCGTTTGGCAACGCGCGCTTCGATCAACGCCTCGATCGCCGGATCATTTTCCCAGTCGAGCGCCAGCTGGTCGGGATGGGGGAGTGCCTTGTGCGTCATGCCGGCCTCCAATCCCGAACGCTCGCAGAGCCCAGCACCTCGACCGGATCGACACCGGCCAATTCGCACACCGCCTCCAGGGGGTTGCGGCCGGCCCGCACCAATGCTTCGAAAGCGGCGACCTCATTGGGCGCAGACGTGTTGATCCAGTAGCTGAAGGGATCGACCACGAGGCGGGCGATACCCAGGCCCAGCGGACTGTCGATGAACACCTCGCTGTAATTGGGCTTGGCGTTGCGGACCGATTTCAGCAGATCGAGAACGAACCCCGAATAGTCGAGGATCTTGTTGTCGACCGCCTTGTCGTAGGTCGAGCCCTGCAGCAGGAATTTGGTCGCGGCATTTTCGAGGATCACCTGGCCCGTGCCGCCGAAGAGCATGAGATCGTTCATGCTCTGCAGCACGATGCCGAAACTGCCCTGATATTTGCGCGCGCGGCGATAGCCCTGGCCGAACGCTTCGGCGAGGCGTGAGAGATCCTGTCCGTCGCTGCGGGTCATGAATTGCGCAGCTTCGTCGCACAACACGAAGCGGGGCTTGTCGCGCGCCGAGAGATAGAGTTCCTGGGTAACGGCGTTTACCACCACCATCACGATCACATTGAAGAGGTCCGGGAGCGCCTTCAAGCGCTCGAGTTCCAGCACCACGAACTCGTCGCGGGAGATGTCGAAAGTTGAGGGGCCGTTGAAGAAATGGCCATAGGCGCCCTGCGACCCGAAATCGCGCAGGTTGAACGCCAGTTCGCGCGCGACCGGCACGAGATGGTCGACCCGATCGAGGTCGGAGGCTGCATTGTCGGGATAGCGGCCGAGCCAGTCGCGCACCGCATCGATGCCGTCCACGCCCCGACCGCTGTCGACGGTCCATTGCACGGCGGACTTGAGGAGATTCCATTCCGACGTGGTGACGGGCTTGCGGGTCGAGGCATTGGCCATTTCCGCGACGATCGCGACCGCCATGGCGATCGCCGACTGCTTGTCCTCGCCGTCGAGCGCGAGTCCCATGTCAAAGGGGTTGAGGACCAGACGCTCCTCGCCGATATCGATATAGCGCCCGGAACAGAGCGTGCAGAGCTTGCGATAGGAGCCGCCGATATCGATGATCCGGATGAGCGCGCCTTGCGCATAATATTGTTGGCACAGATTATTGAGCAGGAAGCTCTTGCCCGCGCCGCTCTCAGCCGAAACGATAAAATTGTAATTGTTGATCCGCGGATCGAAGAGATCGAGCGTGATGAGCTGCCCCTTTCGTCCGACATAGAGCAGGGCAGGGCGGCCGCCGCCGCGAAAATCGGTCTGCACGGGCGCCATCAAGGTTGCGGCCTTGACCGGCATGCGGAAATCCCGCTCCAGCAGCTTCAAGGTCCGCTTTTCCGGGTAGAGGCCGAAGGGCAGGCTGGCGGCCAGCAAGACCGGGAGCAGATAACTCTCCTCCTGCACCATGAAGGGCAGGGGTTCGGATTCCCACAGCCGCTTGGCGCGGGCCGCCATTTCCCGCGCCTGCGCGCTGTCGCGGCCGAACACCCACATCGTCGGGATCACCGAAACGAACCGGCTGTTCGACGCTTCATCGAGAATCCAGCCGATCTCCTCGATCTGCTTGCCGACCTCGACCGCGAAGCTGCCGGCGGCCTTTTGCGCCGAAAGGATCTGCGCGCGCTTGTGGATCTCGAACTGCGACTGATCGAAGAGCACCGAGAGACAGTAGAGGAACGGCCCGCCGATCTGATCGCTGTCTTCGGCGCTTCCGCGCATCCCGCCCAAGAGGCGATTGGCCCGCTCGGCGGTGATCCGGCGTGCAGGCGCCTTTGGCGTCAGGCACCGCGCGACCTGATTGCCGAGGAACACCTCCGGGCCCTCGAAGCAGAGGTCTGGGCCGGCCTCGATAATCTGCCGGGCAATCGAAGGCGCGGGCATGCCACCGATGCTTTCGCTGAGGAAGACCCCTGGGGCCGGCGCGAACACACCGTTGAAGATCCGCCGATAGAAGCTCACCAGTTCGTCCGGCGGCAGGCGCCGGATACCCATCTTCGCCAGTTGCTCCTCGACTTGCCGGCGCAGGTCAGCGCCGAGACTGCCCCGCGTCTTGATAGAGAGAAATAGCCGGAAATCACGCACCGGGATCGAATGCAGCGCATCGAGCCCCCTGGTTCCGCTGCGCAGATAATCGGCTGTGCGCCGGGCCGAGGCCTGGACCAGCGGGTCCGGCCGCACCTTGAGGTCGAGATAGGCGTCGAGCGCCGGATCGATCAGCGGATCTGCGAAGGTGATGAGCTGAAGGACCGTGCCTTCGGGGAAATGGATATTGAGCAGCCCGAGCAACGCCTGTTGCACATGAGCGAACATATAGGCCGACGGAACAAGCTCCCAGGCCTGGCCCCAGCCATCGTCGATGCACAGGAAGGCTTCCTCCTCCTCCACCCACGCGACCATCGGCAGGAAATCCGAATAGGCATCGCGGGTCACGGCGGCACGCAGGCGCTGGTAGCTGAGATTTTTGTCGGCGGGCCCAGCGGTCATGGCCGGTTCTCCCGATCGACGGCCAGCGGGATGGCTTCCCCGCTCGGCGCAGCCACGGCGTCAGGCGCGGACTCGCGTGTCGTGCGCAGCACCGGCGGTGCCGGCGTCCTGCCACCCGGTTCGACGAGATAGTCGCCCACGACCCAGGCCGGCCGATCCATGATCGAATAGACATAGCGCGCCATGTAGAGGCGGTCTGGCCGCTGCTTGTCGGCATAGGGCAGGATCAATGTCCGGATCGTGCGCGAGGGGCGCAGCATCGGTGAGCCAGGTCCCTCGATCAGCGTGCCGACATTGTGCGGGCTCGATGCCGTCGCAGGAGCCGGTGGCGCTCCGGCTCCGCCATCACGCCTGCCCGTCGTCCGCGCTCGGCCCTTCGCATCCGGGCCAAGCAGCTTGCGATCGTTGGTGACGGCGGGATCGGATTTTGAGGCGCGGCCTGCGACGGCGTCGGCATAGGCCTGGTCCGGATGAATGCACTGGCCGTGGTCGCTGTTCTTGCAGGAGAATTTCTCGCTGTAGGGCGACATTACCGATCCCACGGTGGCGCAGCCCGAAAGCCCGAACAGCGGCAGCGCGATCAGCGATATCGCGCGCGTCGTGCGCCAGCAGATAGTGATGCGGGAGTGAAGCTGGCGTGGCATGGTATCTCCTGTCGCTGGGCGCATCAGAACTTCGCTCCTGCGCCGGGTTTGATTTCGAGGGTCGCCCCCTCCTGGATCACCACGACCACATCCTTGGCGGCGCCCACTTCGACGATGGGACCAGCCTGGCGGGCGAGATCGAGATAGAAATCGGTGAGCTTGTCCGAGGATTTGGAAAACCCACCGGCGATGCCGGTCTTCGCCGCGTCGCCCGCATCAAGCGTGCGAACTGTCCCCAGAGCTGAAGTCGAGGTATTGCCGAAGGTGCTTTCGACCGATTGCGATATGCCGCTGATGGTGCCCGCGATGAAGGCGCGCGCCAGCGTCGCACCCGCCCGTGTCACCACCTTGCCCGATAGGCCCTTCTTGCCATCGGTATCGACGAAGAAGCCTTTGACCGGCTGATCGACGATGGAATGTTCGTCGAAATCTACGCAGGAGAGGGACACGAGCTGGACCTCGACCCGTTCCTTGGCGAGGCTGCCCGTGGCGTTGCCGACGACGAAGCATCCGGCAAGGTTTGCCTTCACCTCATTTGGCAGGACGGCGGGCGCCTGCACCCGAGCGATGATGGGTTCGGGATTACTGGTCGCGTCCCGGCTCGCCAGCGCGTCGATCCCGGTCAGCAGTCGTGCTTTCATGAAACCAGGCGGCAAATAGATCGTCCGATTCTTTTTTTTGGATGAGGCGGAATTGTCGACCGCGCCCTGAGCCACCACCTGCCCGGTCGCCGACCCGATCGCGCCGATCGTCTTTTCCACCGGCGGCGCGGGCGGAGCAGGCGGCGCAACCGGACCGGTGGGCGGCGCAGGAAGCTTGTCGGCATCCGCGCTGATGTCGCCGGTTTCCTGGGGATAGGGGAGAGCGGGCACGCTGTCCGGCAGGGCAGGCGGCAGATCGCCATCGATACCTTCCCGCACCTTGCCGCCGGGGGTCCGTGATCCGGGGACGACCTTGCCTTCCTCGATCGCGCTGACCCGGTCGCCCAGAAGCTGCTGGCCATCGAGGACCTTCTTGAGGTCGCCCCGCAGCTTCACCTCGAGACTGTCGCCGCGCAGCCCTGCGCCCATGTTTAGCGAGGATGCGGGATTGGCAGGCTTGATCTCCTCCTGGCTGCCCGAAGCGACATAGAGACCGATCCCCAGCGCACCGACCGCGACGCCGACAAGGAACTGGCGCGCGCGCAGCTTCTGCTTTGCCGACAGCCTGCCCCATAGCGCCTTCCAGTCAGGCAAGGCCGTGGCGGGACGGCGCATGGCTGTCTCTTCGTCGCGCGCATTCTGCGCGGCAAGATGCGCCTGGTAGGGCGACAGGCTTTCCGGTCCCTCTGCCTGATCTTTGTCCATCTCGCCGTTCATTGCCCGGCTCCCCGGCGCACGACGACGAGACGCGCCGTTTCACCTGCGTCGAGGCGGACCCGGTCCAGGGTGACCGAGAAGATGCGCTCCCCAAGCGCAGGATCGACGAGCTGGCGCTCGTCCAGAGTCACCGCGGCGGTGGATCGCACATGATATTGGGAAGCTGAAAGCCCGGCGCCCTCGACGGCGATACGGCGTTGTTCGATGATCGACAGGTCTGGGGCCGCCGCAATGCTGAGCGAGCCGGCCGATGGCGCGACCTCGCTGAACGAGGCGGGGATGCGATCGTCCAGCAGCGCCATGGTGATGGAAACGGCGCGGTCCTCATCGGCCAACGCAGCCATCAACGCGCTATTGGTCTGGGCGCGTTGCCGGGCGCCGAGCACAAGCACTACCGTCTGGGCCGGGATCTCGGCTGGCTCGGCATAGAGCGGATAGGTGGCGCCGTTGCAATGCACGAAGAATTCTGAAGGTTGCGTCACATAAGTGCGCGTCACCTGACCGGCATCGTCGATCTCACGGGCGAGGAACTTGATCCAGGCGTCAGGGCCGCCCTTTTCCACGGCAAGGCCCTTCTCGGCGGAGAATTTGATGTCCTCGATCTCGCCGCCCTCGCACACGACATGATTGATGTCGCGGTTGGACAGGCGAATATGGCTGGTCTGATCAGGAAGCGCATGGATCGTCTGCGCCGTTGCGGGCACCGCCGCAAGCAGCAGGGAAAGCGTCAGGGCGCGGCGCATCGGCATCTCGCGGTCAGCGAGTTTCGGCATCGAACTGCTCCTCTGAAAGGCGCGTCAGCCAGAAACGGCCATTTTCGATGCCGTAGCCGATGCGCAAAATGCCCCGGAATTTGCGGATTACGCCGCCGATGACCCGCACCTTCTCTATTGGCACGACGATCTCATGGGCGGTCCAGCGGACCGGCTGATCGCCCCGGATATAGGTGGCGATCGACAGCGTCGGATTGTTCGCCAGTTCGTCGAGTATGACGTTCAGGCTGTCGCGCATTGCGCCGTAAGCGGACGGGTGGACGAGGCCGAGCAGCTCCTGGAACTGCCGGTCCGCCGAATAGGCCGACCATGTTCCCGACAGTGCGACGACGTTGCGCGTCATCGAGACGATATAGGCCTCGGACGGCTTGTTCCCGGAGACATGAAGATCGCCTGTGGCGCCGAACGGCACGATGATGGTGCGGGTATTCTGGTTCGTCGTGTAGATCACCACGCCCAGGACCGCGGTAACACCGAACATGCCGGCGATCGCGACCTTGAGCAGCCGGTTCTCCTCGAAAAGGTTCGCTGAGCCTTGCAGATAGCGATGGATGCCATAGCTTGCCGGCTTGCCCAGCAAGGGGTCATCGCCCCGGTCCTTGCGCTTGAAGATGCCCATGGCGCTTACTCGAAGAACCGGGTCTGCGTGGGACCCGGATAGTGGGGGAAGGACACAAGGCCCCAGCGCCAGGCGAGATGGGGCAAATAGCCCCTGGGCTTGGTCCGCTTCCACGGGATGAAAAGGAGAAGGGCGGCGATGAGCGCCCAGCCGACAAGTCCGCCTACGATCGCGGCCACGAAAACGCTCGAGGTCGCGAGCAGGAACTCGTCCGATCCGAACCAAAGAATCTGGACCGGCCGATGCAGATATTGCGGAAGGCGTTCGTCCATTGCCCTTCTCCTCCTGCTTCATGACACCTGTGAAGGTGCCGGTTTCCGGGGACCGACCATCGATCCCCAGCTTGGCGGCGGCATAGGCTGCATGTCCCCGGTCAGCCGGGGCGCAGTCCTGCCGCGCGTCTCAGACGACCATCCCGAAAGTCTGGAGAATGGAGTCCGCCTTGATGAGGCAGACGGCCGCGACGATGGTCGGGATGCCGATCATGATGTTCGAGAAGAGGCGCGAGACGCCGAACAGGAAGGCGGCGACACCGCCCACAAATCCCATCGGACCCTTCACGCCCTGGTTCACGACGATATCGTAGATATCGTAGCCGAGATCGCCCTGGGCCGGCGCCGAGAAGGCATGGACCGGACCACCGATCAGGGCCATCGCCCCGAAAGGGAGGCCGAAATTGGCCACCGCCAGGGCCTTGTTGCCGAGTGTACGCATCATATCACTGCTCCAAAAAGGAGCCGTCCAACGAAAGCCTGCCGGCATCGAAAGAGGATCGGTGTCGGCCGGGGCGTCGGTGGACGGCTCCATGAGCCCGCCGCCGCCGGCATCCTGATTCATTCGGCCGGCACCGTTGAGGCCGGGCCGGATGCCCTCCGGAATGAAAATGTGCGTCGCCTCGACGGCGCGCTTCAGATCAGCGCTGCACATCGGACACAGCCTTTGCCGGTGCCGACTTCGCGTGCCGGTCGAGAAACGCCTCGAGTTCAGCCTGCTGGAAGCCTGAAATAAGCTTGCCGTCGGCGATCAGCGTCGGTGTCCCCGAGATGCCGACCTTGGCGACCAGTTCGGCGTCCTCAGCCACTTTGTCATGGCCGACAGCGCATTGCCGCAGCACCGGCGGAGCCTGACCGGAATAGGCGTCCTTGAACGCCGCCTCGCGATCGGGCGAGCAGAGAATATGTTCCGCCTTGGCGGCGGCGGTCGGGTGAATGCCGCTGACGAAGAAGATGAGCCGCCTCACCGGCTTGCCCTCCGCCGCCTTGGCGCTCCAGAAACGATCGAGCGCCTGGCAATAGGGGCAATCGGGATCGGTGAATTCGATGACGGTGGGGGCATCTGCAGGGCCGATCGCCAGCGCTTTGCCAGGATCGATTGCCTTCAGCCGCCGCGTTGCACCCTGTTCCTGCGCCAGCGCGGTTAGATTGACGCCGTTGCGGTCATAGACCGTCGCGAACAGCAGATGTTCGCTCCGTGGCGCATAATAGACGATCTTTCCGCCCGCTATAGCCTGATAGATCGGTCCCTCGACCGGAGCGGGACCGAAATCCTCGAACTGCAGGTTCGTGAAGGTCTGCTGCAGTTTCACCTGGGCTTCGGCGGCAGCCTCGTGCAGCGGGGCCGAGCCCTGTGTGCTTCGGGCAGGTTCGTGCCTTTCTGGCGACATGCCTTGCGCCGCCGCACCATGGAGGGGCATAATACCCGTCAAGAGAGCGACGAGCATCGCTGTGCGACTGGAATGCTTTCTGGTCATAACCGCAATTCTCCCTGGGTGGGGATGAGGCGGGCACAGGCTGCCGATCACTCGGTAATTCTCGCCCTTGCTTCCGTCTCGACACGGTCTTGAGTGGCGAAAAATCCCTTCCCCGCACAAGGGAGGAGGAATCTCACTTCCGGTTTAAGGCACTTCAGTTCCGGTTATCGGAAATTCACTTCCGCAAACCGGAAGTATATTTCCGGTTTCACCTTCTGTTCCTTGTCTCGGGATCGCTCACTTCGCGCAGAGTCGATAACCTCGCAGGCATATCGACCGCGAAAGAATCGCTGCCTGCGCCGGGAGAACGACTATGGGGAGTCAGCAGTCCAGGGCCTACAAGCTTCAACTGTCCGACGAGGGCATCCATCTGTTCCTGCAATGCCATTGCCGGCTATGTCATCTCGCCGGAGATTTTCTGCCTTATGGAACAACATTGTTCATTGCCGTCGATCTTCTCCATCAATGTGCGGCGGACGATCTCATCGCGGAATTGGTTGACCCGAAGCTGGACCGTCTTGGCGGACGTAAAGTTCGACATGTCGGTACCTCCAACACCCTCTCACGCCTCGTCGATGAGATTGTCGAAGCCGCAGGTAGGTCGGAGGCCATCCATCCTTTGCCACAGGTCTGGAGACTCTACCTGTCGGCCCTGATCCACATGCAGGAAGCCGAAGACATCAAGGTCATCCAATCTTTCCGCGAAATGCCCCTCAAGACCGGGCGTTCTGCCCGTCGTTCTCCCCGATAGTCGCGTACGCTGGATAATTTCGAGCGGCTGCCAGAAATTGGTCTCGCATGCGCAATGATCTGTGTCTTGACGATCGGTTTTATTTACAACAAATTGCCACGCATAGGCGATGTGACTTGGACTTTTGAGCCGCTGACAGGGAGACCTGCAGATGACGCTTCAAAGTCCCCAAGCGATCGATCGTGACATATTCTCATCGATCAAGGAGCTTTCTGGAAAGCTCGTCGAACGGTGGCGGCGCAGAGACCGAATTTCCCAGCGCAGCCTCGGAAAATCTGTCGGCCGCACCGAACGCTGGATCCGCGAACTCGAGGGCGGGGCCGGCACGGCCTCGCTTGAAGACCATATCCGCTGCGCGCATGCGCTACGGATGACGGCGTCTCACCTGTTTATTTTCCTCTTCGCAGTGGAGCACAAGATGCCAATACCTAACGAACTTCTTCTCCAGGATGACCTGTGGGATCTGGAACGCGACATTCTTGACGTCGTGAGCCGTCATCAGGCAACGGCTGTCGCACGGCTCGCTTCAAGGGGCGGCGCTGCCGCCATATGGCCAGCTTGATGAACGTCGGACTCCGGCATGTCTCCCGAGCCCGTCCTGGCCGAAAGGGCATATCTGCTCCTCAAGGCCGATATCATGGCCGGACGGTTTGCGTCCGGCAGTATTATCAACGAGAGAGCGCTGGCCGCCGAATATGGCGTATCCGTGTCGCCACTCAGGGACGCGGCGCAGCGCCTGGTCGGCGAGCATATGCTAGAGATTGCTTTTGGCGGTGGCTATCGTTTGCCGGCGATCACAACCGATGCCTTATGCGATCTCTACCGCTGGCACGGTCACCTGGTACGCCTGATACTCAAGGCAAACCGTCTGGCCATTGATTTCGACGCAAAATCTTATGCCGGGACGGAAGTCGATGGACAGGTACTCGCGAGGGCTGCGACGAACCTGTTTCTGGCGATCGCACAGGCTTGCGGTGATCATGAACATAGAAGGGCGCTTAAATCGGCAACGGAGCGACTCCATATCGCCCGCCTCGGAGAAGTTCGGGTGTTGGGCAACCTGACAGAAGAACTCGAAGCGGTCAGGATCGCGACCGCTTCCGGTCAAGGTCCCGACCGTTTCGAGGTTCTCTGGGCCTATCACCGGCGAAGGATTCGCCGCGTGAGCAGGATATGGGAAGCAATCTCTTCATAGTCACGTCGAATAAAATCAAATGGTTACACGGTACGATCGTCGCAGAAAAGGGTCTGTTGGAGAAGTAGTACCAGTTAGTCGCGCGCGCGCGACCTTATAAGATCGCTGATCATGCATTTCCTGCTTTACTCTGTTGGAGCTGCAACTTCGCAGCATATCTAAGAAGGAGGTAAGTATGGAACGCGACAACCATTCGGACACCGACCTGATCGACCTCGGCCTTGTGGTCGAGGAGACCAAGGGATCTGGCAACAGATACAATGACGGAATCGGCGGTCTGCAAAATCAACCCGGTCTTACGGACGACTGATGTGCGAGGGCACGTGGGTCAACTCCGGCGCGCGTGCCCTTCATCCAGGAAACAAAGATGCCATTCATGCTCCGTGACGATCTTTGCTTTTGCAAAAGTGCTGGCGCCATCATATTCCTAGATGCACGCATTGGCCGTTATTTTGCGTTACCAGAGCGGTTCGTGGAACCCTTTTCGCGCTGGCTTGATGGCCGTCCGCCATCTTTCGACGATGTGCCGATACTGCAGCACCTTGTCGCACAAGGGTTCCTGGTAGAAACTGCGGATCTCCCGCAAAGGCTCAACATCAAATTTGCATCCCTTCCACCACCGGAAGTCGAGGTTGACCCTGACGGCCGATTTCCTTCCATTCCACTCGCTGTCTGTGCGATCGCAAGCCGTTTGATTTGGACATGGCGTGTGCGTCATCAGCCTTTTTCAAGCCTGATAGATAGAATCAAAAGCATTCGGCGTCCGTCTTCCTGTGGGATGAAAAAGGCGTCGCGGCGCGATCTTGTTCGATTGGTGCATGCTTTTCGATTTTCCGATCTGATTTTAGGTAGTCACGATCGTTGCCTGCCTCGATCTCTGGCTCTCGTGACCATCTGTCGGAAATACGGACTTTCTCCGGTGCTTGTCATTGGCGTCCAGGCCACGCCCTTCGCGGCACATTGTTGGGTTCAGGACGGCAACGTGGTTGTCAATGAGAGTCCAGATCGCGCTCAAATGTTCACGCCGATATTGGTAGCCTGACAGTGTCGCGGTACCTGATTCTCGCCTTTGCTCAAATCGGCGAAAGTGAGCAAATTTTGAAGCAGATTGCTGCCGACACGGGGCTTCGAGAAGTCTATCGCGGTGATCACATCACCCTATTTTCCGATGAACCGGAGACTATTCTTCGACTGCCGGCAGGAAGTGGTGCGATAGTGGGGACATTGTTTTCTCGGCGCGAAAATTCGAAAAAGATTACCCGGTTTGACGATAATCAGATTATCGATATTTTAGAAGATCCGATCAGATCGCTTCGCGATGACTATTGGGGCGCATATGTCGCACTGGCAGATCGATCAAGCAATGTGAAAATTCTGCGCGATCCTTCGGGCGCGATTCCTTGCTATTACACTGCGATCGGCAAAATGATTGCTTGTGCATCTGATGTGTCGACTCTGATCGGCGCAGGATTTGTTCGCCCATCTGTAAATTGGCGATTTGTGGGAAAATCTTTGTACCATGTTCAGCTTCCCACAGCGGAGACAGGGCTGTCCGGCATTTGCCAACTTCAGGGCGGATGCATGCTAACGATCGGCGCGGGAGGGGTCGCGCAATCCCTATTCTGGAGCCCTTGGGATTATGTCGCGACCGACCGTCACGCAAATTCCCAGCAATGTGCAACAGATCTTTTTCAACTCGTCAGTTCGACGATAAAAACATGGACTTCCTGCTATTCCCGCCCTTTGGTAGGCCTCTCTGGCGGGCTAGATTCGTCCATTGTGGCGGAATGCTTGGCTCGCACTGGTATCGAAGTCACATGCATGACTGCCGTTACCGACGATCCGGCCGGTGATGAACGGTTCTACGCTAGGGACGTCTGTACCGCGATCGGCGCGAAGCTCATCGAATCGTCCTATCTTGACGCGGACATCAACATTAGCGAATCGACTGCCGTAGCTATTCCAATTCCGTCTGGGAAATCCCATGAGCAAGCATATAATAAGATAGTACGAGAGGCTGCTGCCAGTGCCGGAGCGGATAGCTTTTTTGTAGGAGCTGGCGGAGACAACGTATTTTATTCAACCCATTCTGCCCGACCGCTTGTTGATCGGTATAGGGATCAAGGATTATCAATTGCGTTGATTCCGACTGTCCGCGATATTTGTCAAATTACTGGCGCAAGCATTTGGGAGGTTATCGCAGAAGCCGTGCGTATTCCTCGGAAATTTGCCTCGGGCCTGCCTTGGCAAATGGCGGAAAAATATTTGCATCGAGACTTCCTGAACTCCGAGTGTGGGCAGCCTATCGAACATCCCTGGTTTTCTCCACCCGAGTCTACATCGGTTGGCAAGAAGGGGCACGTTGCCCAGATATTACGGGCGCTCCATCATATCGAGCACCGAGACAAGAATCTTTCGGTTCCGATGATCAGTCCACTACTGTCTCAACCTGTGATGGAATTTTGCTTGAGTGTGCCGAGTTGGTGGGCGGTTGAAGGGGGGCGTGATCGTGCAATTGCAAGGAAAGCATTTTCTAATGCGTTACCCCCGGCAGTTCTCCGTCGATTGGGGAAGGGGGGGCCTGACGGCTTCGTTGCGCAATTCATAAACATGCATCGATCTTCTATTGCGGAACGCTTGCTTGATGGGCTGCTTTCGAAGCATGGCCTGCTTGACCGCTACACAATTGAGCAGGCCTTACGCCCCGGCCAAAAAGTTGACGCCTCCGATTGTCCCCGGATCATGGCGCTTCTTGATACCGAGGCGTGGGTGAGGACCTGGTCTGCGGCATAACAGCACGCACATTATAGGAGTGTAGTGCGCTTAAAAATCGGACGAGGAGGACCTTGATAGCCATTTGCGTTTCATCGCTATCCAATCAGCCGCTTCTTTACTCACGTCGACGGCCGCTGACTTCGTATCGTTCAGCCACAAGTCGAACCAGGCTAAATTGCGACGATATACCGCTAGCCTATGCGCCGGCTGCCATTTTATGTGATCCTCATTCGGATAAATGAACATATCGCTAGGGATTCCAGCCTGCCTGATGGCCGTGAACCCCGCAAGCATCGCAAGATATTCGTTGTCTGCGGCCTGATATAATATTGGGAACTTCACGTGCCCTGCTTGATTTAGTAAAGATATATGGCTCCAAAAGTCAGGATCTTTATCGATTAATCGCGGCCACCCGGCCTCGTGATAAGACTGCGCCACTATGGGTCCCAGGAATGCATCTTGAATGGGCTCCCACCCACAGCCGGATACGGAGCCGGCGGAGAACAGCGCGGAATGAATAGCTGCGAATTGCACGGTTGTGCATCCATCGCTCAGACCGGTAATTCCAATCCTCTGCGGATCGATAAGTCCACGGTCGATCAAAGAGCGAGTTGCGACTTCGATGGCAGAAAGGATGTTCCTGCGTCCTGCGAAATCGCGATTGAATACCGAGACCAAGGTTTCAGCATTTGCCTGTTTACCGACGATATCCTCATACGTCAGATTATCGACACTAAGAACGAAATACCCTCTATTGGCAAAAGGCTGAATTGGAAATTCGTCACCGATTCCCCCGCGGAGAAAGCCTTTGGTTCGATATTGAACGATGATCAAAGGATAATGGTTTCCCTCGGAGTATCCGACCGGATAAACCAAATCGCCATAAAATGGGATGCCTGTGCTATTGCGCCAGTTCATCCGTTCGACATGCCCCATGGCCAAGTGTGAAAACTCCGGGTTCGGATCGAAAATCCGTTTTTCCGTCTTGTGATCGAGGTCAAATCTAACGAAATGCCTTGGTTCTCTTGAACGCTCGCGCAGGCAGGCCAAGTCATCGCCTATTGGCTGACATTCGACCAGATAGTCGCTGGTCAGCAGTAGACGCTGGACCTTTCTGCTTCCTGGAAACCACTCGTAGACGGCGGTCAGGCTATTGGCCCAGCCTTCTCGCCGAAAGAACCGAACCTTCCGTCCATCCGGCGCCCACCATAATGGTGCCAACCAGCCTATGCGGCATTCCTCAAGCAAGCATGGGTGACGACGGCCCGCCCGCGTTTCTACAACGATACGAAAATCCTGCGGGAAACCGGAGGCGTCAATCCGTTCGCCGAAGGCGCTGTCGCCCGCTCGATTAATCGTTAAATCTATTAGGCTCTCATTCGGATCGGGCTGCGTGAAGTCGTTGGTCGCCGTCTGGCTGGCCGGCATTTCTATGCCCGTCTTGAGGTCAACTACGACATAAACACGGTCCGACCCTGGTGTTTGCGGGCGAGCGCCCCGCACTGGAAATGCGCGCTCATCATAGCGCCATCCTGTCAGGGCTTCCCGGTCGATCGCTGCGCTGTTGGCCTTCACCCCAGGGCGAATTACATAATTGATCTTGCGTCCATCGGACGAGATCTGGAAATCATCGACATCCACACTGGCGTGAGTGAACTGCACAACCGTCCCGTTCGCGAGATCGGCCTTCCATATCTGCGTACTTCCATCGATCCGCTTCAGATAGAAAATTGATCGCCCGTCCGGTGACCAGCGCGGTGCGGTCGGCAAGGGTGCCCCAATATGAAAAGACGCCCAGCTATACCGTGCAGGAGAATCAAGGATGAGTTCATGGCTGACATCGATAAGGTCAGGCCGGGCCGGGTGCGCTGCCGACATCACCACAATGCCCACGCAATAACGGTTTTCCGGAGGATTTCCCTGGTGAAGCTGAAACGCGATCTGGCGACCATCAGGTGACAGCGAAAAAAGGGAGCGGGTCCGATCCGGGCGTGGCGCTGGCCCAATATCGCGCAATGCCGCCAACGCTTCTGGCGTAACCGGTCGGTGCGCCTCGTCCATATCCTCATTCGGCAACAGGGAGGCGCAGGATTGTTCGGCCCGTGCCGCAGCTGAGAAAAGAGATGCTCCCAAGACCGCAATTGTGCATGCGGCATGCAGTGCACGGCTCATTTACCAGCTCTTACGCAAGGTGATGCTGGCCGTTCGACCGTAAAGAGAGTGATTTACAGAATCTACCAGAACCTGCGCTGCACGGTTGGCCCTAATTGTTGGGGGCTTGGTGTTGAAGAGATTCTGCATCCCTACTTGCCATTCGACATTGGCAAATATGCCACTGCCGGAATTGCTGCGGATCGTCGCGACGGCGTCGACCGTCGTAAATGAACCCACGGTTACCGTTGGCTCGAACCGATTATCATTTGTTTCGCCGACATAGTTCACCGTAGCGGAAAGGTCGACATTGTCTTTCTGCCAGTTTGCATTAATGCGCGCCCGCCAATGTGGCGGTGTAAAGATTATCCCTGCCTGTTCGACGAGAGGGAGGCCGGGTATAACCTCGCGCGTACTGTTCAAGTAGCTGGCTGAGCCATTGAGCGTTGCCCTGCCATATTGTTGGAAATCGTGCGTATACGCTGCAGAGAAATCCACGCCTTCCAGCTTCTGGACGGATATATTTTGTAGATAATCCTGGACGATCGCTGACACTGACGATGGGTCGAATGCTCCATCTGTGAAATTCTGAAAGACCCCGGTTATGCCGTTAACGGCATCCAGCACTTCGGCGGCTGTTGGGTCCAGTCGTGTATACTGATTGTATGCGGAATCGAAAAGTCTGGTGAATTCCACGATCGGAGACCCGACGCGGTTATAATAACGGGTATTAAAATACGAGACCTCGGCCTTGAATCCTTCCATAGCTTCGGGAGTTAGTGCAACTGACACGCTCCACGTCGTTGCGCGTTCCGGTTTCAGGTCCTTATTGCCTCCGAAAAGATAGAGGACGGGGAAGCCATTTGATGGAGTGGGGTCGAACTCCGAGGCCGACAACAACTGCGCGTTGCTAAGCATAGCCGTCTGGTAAAGGTTGGGTGCCTTGAATGATCGCCCCCAGTTTCCCTTAAACTCAAGACCACGAATGGGCGAATACACCATTCCGATCTTCGGCGTAGCTACTCGATCAATATCTTGGTGGTCCTCATAGCGAAGTGCGCCAATCAGATGCAGCTTATCGACAAATGGCACAGCATTTCCAGACGATATCAGCGGCAAGAATAGCTCGCCATAGGCAAAGCCGACCTTGCGATTCTCGGATACAGCCTCGGTTGTGCTTTCTACCCCTGCGGCAATGCGACGCGAGTCCACCGCCAAATTGTTGGAGCGAAAACCCAATCCAACGGCCAGCCTTGCTTCGCCCCCGGGCAAAGCAAACAAAGCACCCTCTGCTCCCAATTCGATCGATTTCAGTTCGTTGCTATAATTCGGTAACGCGCGAACAATTTCAGTTCCGGCAGAAAAGATTCGCGTCACCACGTCGGTATCGCTTCTGCTATAGGTTCCGGAGAGGCGGATGTCCCAGCCAAACGGCAGATGAGCTTTCAACGCTGGCGAAACTGACCAGCCGTCAGCTGTCGATTTGACGACGCTGCCCTGTGCCGCGCAACTTGTAGCTACGACACCAATTAGGCAGCGCGATGTGGAGCGACGCATGTAGTGGGCATCTATTTCGAAGCCGATCGACTCCGTGATCGACTGATGGCCGGCCATGACCAAACTGATCTGATCTTGCGAGGGTATCAGCGTCGTATCGGGTGCCACGTTGCTGGTGTAGGATCGCTGCTGCGCGGAAATTTCTGTTGAATCCTGATAGTCAGCCGCGATCATGAACCCGCCGGAGCGCCATGAAGAGCCGCCTACAATATTATATTGCTGGGTGGCAGCGCCACCATCCGTTGCGGTGCCGAACCTCGCGGATGTTTCTACCCCGTCTACACTGCGCCTTAAAACTACGTTGGCGACACCTGCCACAGCATCAGAGCCATAAAGCGCGGAGGCGCCATCTGCGACAACGTCAAGCCGTTCAATAGCGGCAAGAGGGATGGCGGAGATGTCGATTCCCTGACTAATTGCGTCGAATGCGACACGGTGACCATTGATCAAGGTCAAGGATGCATCGGGTCCAAGGCCACGCAGATTCAGCGCGGATGAACCGGATACATTCGTGAAACCGCCTTGCCCGCCAGCTGCGATTGTCGGGTTCTGTCCGCCAGCGAAATTCTGCGGAAGGTCGCGCACTACCTGTCCGAGATCCATATGACCCAGTTGTTGGGCGTCATTCCGCGTGATTATGGTGACGGGTGACGTCGAAGGTGCCCCGCGAATTCGTGACCCGGTGACGACAATATTCTCACCCGAGGTCACGGCCTCATCTGATGCCGCTGAAAATCGCTGCCGAATGAGGATGGTCCCATCGCGTTCCACCGCTGTCAATCGGGTGCCTCTAAGTACCGTCTCGACCGCTTCAAGCGCAGTATAGGTCCCGTTGAGCGGTGGAGCTTGCCACCCCTTCACCTCCTCGGGGCGAAAGATGATTTCACGGCGGCTAGAACGCCCGATGGCGCGTAACGCGCCGTCGAGGTCCTGCCGTCCGAGATTCCATTCAAGCTTTTGTTCTGGTGCAGCTAACGCTGGTGTTGCCATGCCCATTAGCGCAGGCGCGAACATCGAACCGACTGCCCACCGTCCGAACTCTTTCATCGTTACCCCCAACTTCATTCCGGCCTCGTTCGAGACCGGTTCCATTGTGGGCAACGACGAGCAAAGAGAGCCGATTATGATGGCGGGCGACAATTTCCTTTCGGAAGGGCAGGGCACCGCCGGGCCAAGGCAATCGAGTTAGGTCCACTAATGACTGCCAGCCTCAGCACGTCCCCCAGATTGCGTGCCAGTCGCGCGCTGTCCGTGATACGGAAATTTCCCGAGACCCGAACATCTTCTATATCGGGTGTTGCTCCCACCAGGGGAATGTCAGCATAGCGATTGGCCTCCGCGAACAGGTCTCCGAGGCGAACATTCCTATATTCCTTCAATCCGGCAGGCCATTCACTGTCATTGGCCTGTGCCTTGACGACCTCGAGGGCTAGGGGTGTAGGAGCATCGCGTAGTTCGACCTGCTGGCCTGGAGATAGTCGAACCGTCGGCAGTGCACGCTCCCTCGCGGGGCCGTCTGCCGTAACGTCAACGGCACCTCTCATTAGTCGCACGACAATACGGTTGTTCGGAAGGAGAGTGACGTCAAAAACCGTTCCATGTGCTGTCACTGTTCCGCGGCCGGCATGAACCGCAAACGGCCGCCGCTCGTGGGCGACGGTGAAACGGGCGCGCCCGCGCAGCAAGCGAAGATTTCTTCGCCGGGCGTCAAAATCCACCAGTACCAGGCTGTTCGTATCGAGCGCGACGACAGAACCGTCATCAAGACGAAACGATCGGATTTCGCCGGTGGCTGTAGCAATCTTCAGCTGCGCAGGATCATCGGATGTGCCAAGTGCCGAACTAATGGCAAGCGAGTGGTGTTTAATCTCATCACCCGGCGAACCTGCAGCCCATTGCGCAACAAGGGCAACGGCGCCGATCATAGCCAATATAAGCAGCGCGCGTCTTTTCGTCTTGGTCCGTGGCTGGCTCTGCCGGAAATCGTCGCCAGGCGCAGCATTGGAAGTGAGGGCATCATCATCTGGAGGGTGCTTCAAACGCTTTCCGATGCTGTAGGCTTCGGCAATCCGGTTGTAGGCGGCGCGGTGAAGCGCGCCGCGCGCCAGCCATGCTTCGAACTCTTTGCGTCTGATTTCTGCATCCTCCGGGTTACGCATGATAGCGAACCAGTCGGCTGCCTCTTCCCTGAGTTGTCCATGCCGACGCGGCGGATCTGTGTCTTCCATCATTCCTGTTCCAGAGCTGCGTCGATATGGGCCAGCGCGCGGGCGACATGATATTGCACAGTCGGGATTGAAATTCCCATGCTTTCCGCGATCTCCCGGTATGTCAGTTCATCCACCCGATGAGCCAGGAATATCTCTCGCGTCCGTTGGGGTAGCTCCTCAAGGGCGCGCCTGTAAATCCGCATCACGTCTTCGGCCTCGATGCGTGCGGCCTGATCCGGCGCGACTGCCACTTCGAAATCTTCGCCGATCGGCACATGAAACGCCAGGAGCCGGGTCTCGAGGCGCTTATACCGATCCAGCAGAAGATTTCGGGCGATGCGCTGGAGATAGGCTGCCGGTCGTGGAAGGCTGGTTCTGGCCATGCAACCGACCAGGCGGACAAAGGATTCCTGTACGAGATCGCAGGCGTCATCCCGCGAGCGTAAGCGGGTTTGAAAATAGCGCTGCAGCCGCGGCGCCTCGGTTTCGTATATCTGTTGCACGTCCGCCATTCCGGCTCTTTGTTTTTTCTGAGCGACATCGTCTCTCAGGCCTTGTGGCAGATTGAAATTCTCAGACGACATGAAATCACGGTTCCTCACGACGTGGCAGCGCCGTCCTCGCAATTGCAAGGGAGAAGCGATGTGAGGTGAGCCGAGTTGTCGCCCAACGACGCAACCGGCGCTCGACCCGTATGTCGAGCTTCGAGATACCTGACAGGAAAATCCTGCGGGCGGCTGCCAGATTCCAGCCCGCATTGGTACTATGCCGTGAGAGCAGGACTCAATCAAGCTCCCGGTATTTTTGTCCTATCAGTACGTTCCATCTCTACCTCGGGTGTTCGACACAGCGCGAGAAAATGTCTGGCTTCACCAGCAAGATCCAGTCGTACGCGGACATGAAATTTATCCTGCATCACCGGTCGGTTCCGGAACGAGTGAATAGCTCGTACTGCGACCACCGGCGGAGTCTTTCGCGAGGATACCGCGTCGGAGCAAATCGTTGATGTCGCGCAAGGCCGTGTCCGACGAGGCTTTCGTAATGGTCGCCCATTTGGCATTGGTGAGCTTGCCTTCAAAGCCGTCCAGCAGCCGGTTGATGACCTTGCGTTGACGGTCGTTCAGCGGCTGCCCCTGAACTGCTTCCCAGAACCGGGCTTTGCGCATCACATTGGCGAGAATGAACTCAGCACCATGAAAAGCGCGATCGAGACAATCAATGAACCACAACAGCCAAGGCGTGATGTCCAAACTGCCCTTCTGTGTCGATTCCAGCATGTCGTAATAAGCTTTACGCTCGATACGGATCTGCGCGGACATGCTGTAGAAGCGTTGCGGGGTTCCCTCCGCACGTGCAAGAGCAAGATCAGCGATGGCGCGTGCGATGCGCCCGTTTCCGTCATCAAAAGGATGGATGGTGACAAACCACAGATGCGCAATCCCGGCTTTCAGAACGGGATCAGGCGTAGCTGTTTCGAACCAGTCGAGAAAGCGCGTCATTTCCGCGTCCAGACGCGCCGATATCGGCGCCTCATAGTGAATGCGCTCGCGGCCGATAGGGCCCGAGACCACCTGCATTGCGCCACCTTCGGCGGTGCGCCATGATCCGACGGTGATGCGGCTCATGCCGCTGCGCCCCGTTGGGAACAGTGCCGCGTGCCAGTTAAACAGCCGTTCCGCGGTCAGCGACTGCGTATAGTTTTGAGTAGCATCAAGCATCATTTCCACGACGCCTTCAACGCTTCGATCAGTCTCGACCAGGCCAGAGATGTCCATGCCGAGGCGGCGGGCAATGGATGAACGCACCTGTTGCCTGTCCAGCACCTCGCCTTCAATCTCGCTTGATTTGAGGACATCTTCGGTCAAGGTTTGCAACACGGCCTCCTTGCGTAAGGAGAAACCGAGTGCTTCCATGTGGCCGATCAACCGTCCTTGACGATGGCGCACGGCAGCGAGTGGCTGAGCAAGCGTCTCGGCGCTCCAGCGCAAATCCGGCCAGCCTGGCAGTTCGTGGATATATGTCATAATCACCGTGCCTTTGGCGGTGATTATAGAAGGCATTCACTGCAAAGAGCAAGAACATTCGCCGCATAGCATGCGGTGAATATGACCAGTAACCGCCGCATTCCAAGATGGGAACAAAGGTCGGCCTGTGGGTGAATAGCTCATCAGAAGCATGAATACTGAATAGGCATGCGCGTTGCCAATCGATTTACATTGCTATTTATAGGGAGGCTGTTTTGAATTTTCTGATTTTTCCGCGTCGAGTTTCAAGTTTTTAATGTGTTCCGAACAGACCTCATGCACAATGGAGCCGAGGATTTCTATTTTTCCAATGAGCCATTCAAGCTCTTCGGATGAAATATCAAAATGCCTTGAATACTTGCCTTTGCGATACCCGTCCTTCAGTTTCTGGAACATGGCGCGATCGGCATGGATCGCGCGAGGCCAGGCGTCAAATAGCCGTCTATCAAGCCCTTCTGCCATGCCCCTGAGAAACACGACATTCGTGCTGCGAGGAACATAGAATGTGAGCGTTGCTAAAACGCATTTATATAGTTTCTCAGTCGTCTGGTGAAAATCAAAAGCGGCATCGCTGAACCGATTATTGGCAAGGCTAATTTTGGCCAGTTCAAACCGCCACATTGCCCCAGGAAATAAATCCTCGAAATATTCCTTCGCCATAATATACGCCTGTTCAGGCGTCTTGGGTTTGGGGTTTGCGAGCGGCCGATCGTCGGACTGGTATAGGATCAAGCCATCCTTGGCGATCTCGGTAAATAACGGCCGTCCGTGGGATAGGCCGTCATTCACCTGTTGCAGAGTATGCACGATGAAGTTCACCGGCGTGCGGATGATTTTCTCAACCTGATGCGCGTCGAACAGGCGTTGCTCCGTTTCTTCCCAATAAAGAGCGCCGTCCGTCAATTCCTTCTGGTTGACGATGACCAGGATATCGTAATCCGATGTGAACTGGTTCGCGTCGAAGGGAGCATCGACCCAATCACCCCTGGCATAGGATCCAAACAGGATGACCTTGAGAATCCGGGAAGACTTGCGCCGGCCTTTCGCTTCCTGCGTCGCCTCACGAAAGCCTTGAAACAGCATTTCCACAACGCGGTCGAGTTCGCGCTGCTTGGCGGCGGGCAGATGATTGAGGTCAGTACGCATCAGTTCATTCTCTCATTCCCGCTTTTCACCGTCTTACAAGCCGCTCATCGCAACAGTTCAACGACCACGCCGATGTTTAGCGCTTTCCATGCCCGATCGGCGCTTACAGCAGTAGCGTTTCGACACAGCGCTAGTGCCAGACAGGACCGGCCGCCAAGAGACAGACCGAGGTCGCGCGTTTCGGAACGCAGCTTTCCACCAACGTCAGCCTGATCACGATCGGCGGGCACAACGTCGATATCAAGTTCGGCCAGCATCATCTGAGCTTCAGCGGCATCTACGCCGCGATCGATGAGCTTTGCCAGCACTTCATGGTAGTTCACCACCGACACCAGCGCACCAGTCAATCGCATTTCCACTCGGTCCGCTCCCGGTTCGCCAAACAGGAGGCACAGAAGAGCCGAGGCATCCAGAACAAAAACGGCCTTTGCATCGACATCAGTCACGTACCGCCTCGGCCCGTCGCTCAGCAATTAACTCCTCCGAAACAAGCCCCTCTTTGGGCGCAAAGGCACGTAAACGCTCCTGTACTCGTCGAAGTGCGGAGCGGGCAGGACGAATACGCACTTCGTCGCCATTGACCTCGAAAAGGACGGTATCGCCGTTCTGCAGGCCGAGCGAACGGCGGATATCGGCAGGAAGGGCTATGCGCCCTCCCGCAATAACCTTGCCGCGCAAGATGGTCATGTCACCAAAATCCTGAATG